>Ga0233421_10000102_pt1 | contig 45277 bp, 44 predicted proteins | sample Watercolumn_Mata_3_FD_182725 | JGI IMG/M metagenome (GOLD analysis project Ga0233421, IMG submission 182725) | Freshwater microbial communities from Lake Matano, South Sulawesi, Indonesia - Watercolumn_Matano_2014_107_MG | ecosystem: Environmental > Aquatic > Freshwater > Lake | place... | reverse complement strand
AGCGCGGCGGGCAGGCCGGCCAGAGGATGAATGAAAAAAACGGCCAAGATAAGCAGGGAAGAAAAAAATAATTTTTTTTCAGAGAAAAGCGAATTGGTCGCCACTAGAATTAAAATAATCAGAAAAATATTAGCCAGGTATTGAGGGGTGGTAAAAAAGAAAGTAAAAAGCACTAGGAGAGGAAGAAGCGTCGCGAGGAGAAGCGCCGAACGGACAGATTTTTTGTAAAGGGAAAAATAAGTGAAAAGGGGAATTAAAATTGAACCTAGAAGAGGAGCTAAAATTTTATCCAGCCAGACAAAGTTAAGAGATAAAAATTTGCTTAAGAAAAAAATTAAACCATATTGGCCGATGTAGTATGGTGTTTTGGGCAGAATGGCGCCTTGATTTAAAATTATTTTTTCCGCCGCGCGATGGACAAAAGGATCAAAACCAAAACCAATTTGATAAATAACTAAGGCAACGGTAGCGGAGATAAAAGTGTGCAAAATGATAAGCGGTAAAATTTTGGCAGTTGGTTTGAGATTGTTGAGTAATAATAAAATCAGACTGGCTAAAAAATATAATATAAAAAAGTAAGAAGGTAAAACCTGCCAGGGACTAATCAGGGCTTCAGTGCTGCGGTGTGTGAATAAAAAATAAATCAAACCGGAAATTAAAAGCAAATAGCTGCCGAACAAAAAAATAAAATTTCGCTTATTGTTTTGGGGTGGGGGCGCCAATGGCTGCGCTGGCTGGTCAGCCGCGACTGTTTTTTTGAAAAGAAGAAGAAGGGGCAGAAAAATAATAATAACTAAATTCCAGAGATGCAGGCCGGTTAAATAGTAAAAAAGAGAAGTGCTAATAACGAGATAACAAAGCAATAAGAGGAAGCCGAGGCAGAGCGCGGGAAATTTTTCTGTTTGGGAAAAAAATTTAGCGCGGATGAGAAAACTAAAAAAGGAAAAATAAATCAGGCCAGTTAAGAGGCCAAGTATTGGGCAGGAAAGCCAAAAAAGGTTTATGGCTGTTAGAAGAATGATTAAAAAGGGAATAAACTTGACAAATTTCATAAGATGCATTACAATAATAATAGCGTAAAAAATTGTTTTTTTCAAATTCATTTAAAAACAACACAAGGGGGAAAAGATGAAGACAACCAAGATTGCCGGCCTAACAATTCACGAAGTTGGATCGTTTAAAGAATGGGAAGAAATCGGACAAAGGGAATTGGTTCCAGTTCCAGATGAAATTTATTTTTTTAAGCAACTGATTTCAGAAAAAATGCCAATTTATCGGCTTCGTTTTTTGTTTTTATCTGGGAACACTATTTATTTTGTTGTCTTACCTAAAATAAGCTTGCAGGATCGTACGGAAACCCTGGAGCGGTCTTTGGCAGAAATGCACGCTTGTGACCAGTTACATCATTTGGCCAATCCAGATTTTTTAAATCAGCATCTGGACGGAGAAAGTTTTTTATATGGCCGAGATATTTGGAAAATTGACAGGGTAACGTGTTTTCATTGCCAGCAAGAAAAAGATAAAAGATTAGTCAGAACAATAGCAGGTAATAATATCTGTGCCGAATGCATGATGGTCGAGTTAGAATTGGACAGCATGGGGGTTGGCTATTAGTTATTCATCTTCATTTCACCAGCTATCGCTTGATGGCTGGTGTTTTTTTGTAACCAATATGCTATAATAAAGTTATAAACAATTAACATTTAACTGGCAAATTTTATGTTTAAAAATTTTTTAGAGAGATATTTTCCGCACCGGGAAAAAGAAAAGTTGGTGGAACAAAATGAAGAGAAAATAAAAAGCAAGGAAGCAAGAAAAAAATCTTTACGCCGTAAGGCAAAAAGAGCTTTGACAGCTGGTTTGATTGTGGCCGCCGGCACTCTAGGCAGAGAACAAAAAGGGGCAGAAAAACCTTTACCAACCTGGGAAGCGCCCGAAGAAGGGACAGAAAAAATTGTAGAAAGCACATCAGAGCAAGAAATGAAAGATTGGGAAAAGGATTTAAAAAAGAGAATGGCAGAAAAAGTAAAAGTTAATAAATCCCAGCAGAAAAAGGCTAGGAAGGCAGAAAATAAAAAAGCAACAGCCGCCGAATTAAAAACAGAAGAAAAAGAAATTATTACCGAACCTGAAAGACGCGAAGCAAAAATTGAAATCCTTTCGCCGCAGGAACAAGAGGAAAGAGAATTTCAAAAAATCAAAGAGCAAATGGACGGTTGGATTATAAACTGGGTCAACATGACTCCAGCGGAAAGAAGTAATACGGAGTTGATAAAAGTGGGCAGGATTGTAATGAGCAAGGAAAGTAATCTTGAAAGTCTGATACTTAATCGTTTTCGGGAAATTGGCGACACTCATTTAAAAGACAGGGTGGGACGTTATTTGTTAAAAGAGCTGGGTAAAAAAGTTGGTTTAAGGTCAACGCATAAATTCATGATGGAAATTAACGAAGAAATGCATCCGAATACTTATGAGACCTTTGGTAATTTAGATGTAGCCAGGGGCGGCGACACTGATTTTAGCCAGGAAATTAACATTAAATAATTTAAATGATCTTACAATTTTTCTTCAAAAATAAAGTAGTCCGCTGGAATTTTTTTATCAGTCTGGGATTGAATCTGCTGGCCTGGCTGTTTTTATACTGGCGCATTCAGCCGCAGGCCAATCCAATTTTTTTGGGTTACACGATTTATTGGGGCGTGAGTTTGATTGGTCCTTGGTGGCAAATTTTCGGCCTGCCTCTCTTTGGTTTGTTAACAATTTTAATCAATTATTTTTTTACTTTTTTAATGATCCGCAAAGATCGTGTGCCGGCATATTTTTTTATTTGGGCTACGGATTTAATTCAGGTTTTGATTCTAATCATCAGTATTTATCTGGTTTTGATAAATAGTTAAACTACAAAAATTATGCTCCAACCCAATCCCGGCAAAAATTTAGAGAGGGAAGTAAACGGCAAAATTTTTTTGCGTTATCCAATTAAAACTAAATTGGTGACTAAAGACGATGTTTTAGAAAAAGTGGTGGAGGAATTTGTTATGCCACATTATCAATCAGGCGATATGGTGATTTTTTCCGAACGGATGGTGGCCATCACGCAAGGCCGGCTGTGGCATGAAAGTGAAATTAAGGCCAGCTGGCTGGCTAAATTTTTAGTTAAGTTTGTCAAAAAATGGCCGCATGATCCGGGTTTTAGAAATCCCAAAAAAATGCAGGTGGTCATCAAATTGGCCGGTGTCGGGCGGGTAATTTTAGCGGCGTTGGTGTCGGCGTTGACTAAACCTTTGGGCGTGCACGGGCTTTTTTATAAAGTTTGCGGGCATGGCGTGGCGGCGATTGATGGTTTTGCGCCGGGGACCATTCCGCCTTATGATGAGTACGCGGTTTTAGGTCCGGAAAATCCGCGCGGAGTTTGCAATGATTTAACAAAAAAATTTGGCCTGGCAGCGGTGATTGTGGATGCCAACAATATTGACGTGGCAGTTTTAGGCGCCAGCGACAATTTGCCAGTGACGCCGGCGGAATTGCGTTTGCTTTTTTTAGACAATCCCATCGGCCAGGGTTTGGAGCAAACACCGATTTGTTTAGTGCGGCAGAAAATTGTATAATTAATTTTAAGAATAATCTTATACGAGATCCTTCAGCCTCGCCAATGTGGGGCCTCAGGATGACATCCATATTTATGGATAATTCTACTTTAGAAAAATTAGTGGCTGAAGGGGAAGAAGTGCTGGCGGAACTGGCAGAAAATAAAGAAATAAAAAAAGCGCGTCGGCATCCCTGGAAAAGCGCCTGGTTTTTGCCAATGATAATTTTTGTTTTAGTGATTATTGTTTTAGCTTTTGGTTACCTGAAATATTGGTCGCCGTTACAGGCAATTATCAGCGAATCCACGCGCGCTAAAAGTTATTTTTTGACCGCGGAAAAAAGTTTATTAGCAGGCAATTTCACTACTGCGGCCAGCGCTTTAGAAGCAGCGCAAAATAGTTTGCAGCGAGTGGAAAAAAACGTGAACAGTTTAGGTCTGGTGGCGCGTTTTGGGCCACTAGAAACCCAGCGGCAGGCTTTAAAAACCATCGCCATTTCCGGACAGAATTTAAGCCGGGGCTTAAGAATGGTGACGGATTTGACGAATGATATTTTCGCGCCGTTAATGGGCGAGAACAGTAAAAGGTTTGGTGACCTAAAAGTAGCCGAGAAAAGAGAAATTTTAAAGAAAGTTTACGAAGCGGCGCCGCAAATTCAGGGAGCTAAAGCGGAAGTGGAACTGGCGGAACTGCAGTTAGAACAAATTGACCAGAATGGACTGCATCCGGTTTTAAAAAATTATGTTAATGAAACAATCGTGCGTCTGCAAGATGTTTTTGCCATGCTGAGCCAGGCCGCGGCTTTAGCGCGCACAGCGCCGAGCTTGTTAGGTTATCCTGGCGTTAAAACTTATTTATTGTTATTGGAAAATTATAATGAACTGCGGCCGACTGGCGGTTTCATCGGCACGGTGGGTTTGTTAAAAATTAAAGACGCGGAGATTGTTTCTTTGGAAACCAGAAATGTTTATGAGTTGGATGTGAATGCGGAAAAGATAGCCAAAATAACTCCACCCGAACCAATTATTAAATATTTAAATGTCAAAGGCTGGTATTTGCGCGATGCTAATTGGTCGCCGGATTTTCCCACGGCCGTGCAACAGATTGAGAAATTTTTTCAGCGCGAGGCGCAGCTGACTGGCAGTCCTTTCAGTCCGGAAAGAATTGACGGCGTTTTTGCCCTGACACCAGAAGTCATCAAAGATTTTCTAAAAATTGCCGGCGCGGTAGAAATTAAAGGCTTTGTTTTTAATAGTGATAATTTTACCGACCGGCTGGAATATTTAGTGGAAGTTGGTTATGAAAAAATTAATGCTGATTATAGCACGCGCAAAAATATTATTGGTTTGTTGGGCCAGGAATTAATTAAGCGTTTTGAAAACATGCGCCTGAACGAATGGGTGGGACTGTTGGGCGCGGTGCAGAAAAATTTAAACCAAAAGCAGCTGCTCTTGAATTTTAATGATTCTTTATTGCAACAGGAAGTCAGCGCCCAAAATTGGGCTGGAGAAATGCGCGCTAGCCAATTGGACTTCTTAATGTTTGTAGACGCCAACATGGCGGCTTTGAAAACGGATCAATATGTTAAAAAAAGTATTAATTATGAATTGAAATTTAATAATAAAAATGAATTAATTGCCAAAGCCAGCATCACTTATCAAAATAACGGAACCTTTACCTGGAAATCAACGCGTTATCGCACCTATACCAGATTATATGTGCCAATGGGCGCAGAATTAATTAAGGCCAGCGGTGCCATGGAAAAAGATAAATCAGTGGTGCCGGGCAAGGTGGCGGTGGGCCAGGAATTAGGCAAAACATTTTTTGGCGCTTTTATTTCAGTGGAGCCGGGCCAGAGTGGAACTTTAAATTTTGAATATAAATTGCCGGAAAAAATTAGCGCTATGGTTTTGGACGGCTATTACAGTTTATTGGCGCAAAAACAAGCTGGCACGCTGGGACATGCGTTGAATTTGAATTTAGATTTTGGCCAAAAGATTAAAAAAGCTTCAATGGCAGAAGAAAAAAAAGAATGGGGTGATAATTATTATCGTTTAATAACTGATTTAATTAAAGATCGAGAAGTTAAGATAAATTTTTAACTTAATTTAAACCATGCTCATCCAAATGCCGCTGTTCAGCTCGATTTTTGTGTTGCTGCTGGGAATTTTTGTTTGGTACCGCAATCGGGCGGAAAAAGTAAACAATATCTTCTTTTTGAACTGCTTGGCGATTGCCATGTGGTTTTTTGGCACTTACCAAATGTTCATTGCCGTCCGGGAAAGCAGTATTATGTTCTGGAATCGTTTCATTTACGTGGGCGTAGTCTTTTTGCCGACTTTCATGTATCATCTGGCGGTAGTTTTCGCCCATAAAGAAAAAGAAAAGAAAAATTTGTTATGGGGCGCGTATATTTTTTCTTTTTTCTTTTTAGGTTTGAGCCAGACCAATCTTTTTCTCAATGGAATTTATTATTATCCTGACAGCGTGCATGGCCGGGCGCAGATTTTTCATCATCTTTTTTTAATTTGTTTTTTGGTTTATTTATTGCTTTTTTTCCGCGTACTTTATGATTATTATAAAAAATGCCAAAGCCCGATTATTAAAAACCAAACTAAATACATCATTATCGCGTTTTATGTCCTGGCTTTTTCCATCATTGGTTTTTTGCCGGCTTATGGCATTTATATTTATCCCATTTTTTATTTATTAGGAGTTTTTTTCGCGATTATCTGTGCTTATGCCATTTTGCGTTACCGCCTGCTTAATCCGCGTTTTGTTATCTCGCGTTCAATTATTTATTTCATGATGGTTTTATTTGTCGCCGTTTCCTTCTCTTTTTTAGCCTTAGTTGTCAGTGGACAATATTTTTCCATGCTGGACGCCACTAAACGTTTGTTATTGACCTTAGTCATTGCTTTTATCGTCGTGCTAGGTTTAGAGCCGTTAAAGAATTTTTTGGCCGTCACTACTGATCGCATTTTTTTCAAAAACCGAATTGATTATGATCAGGTTTTGGACGATTTGTCGCACATTATTAACGAGGAAATTGATTTAAAAAAATTAATTGAACACATCTGTCAGGAAGCACAAAATAAACTGCGCTTAAAAGAATTTAAGATTTTTATTTTTCATGAAAAAAGAAAGACGGTCTCTTATTTTGAATTCTTGCCAACGCGCACCAAACTATGCCAGGAAAAATTAAATTTCAATAAAGTAGTGGCAGAATATTTTTTAGCAAATCCCAGGCCATTGGTGTTGGAGGAATTTTTACATGAAATTCAGGCCATTAATGACCCAACTTTATTGCGTGATAAACGGCGTTTGAAAAATGTGGTTACGGATTTGGAAAAATTAAAAATGCAGGTGGTGGCGCCGGTAATCCTGGAAGGAAAATTAATTGCTCTCATTGGCGGTGGCGTTAAATTATCAGGTGATTCTTATCACGTTAAAGACTTGAATGTGTTGAGTATTTTGGCGGCTCAATTTTCTGCCGCTCTGGAAAAAGCGCGTCTCTATGACGATTCCAAACAGTTTGGTGAAAAATTAAAGAAAGAAGTGGAGCAAGCAACTAAAGAATTGCGCGAGGCGAACATTCATTTACAGGAACTGGATCGGGCTAAAACCGAATTTATTTCTATTGCCAGTCATCAATTACGCACGCCGCTTTCCGGTATTAAAGGTTATTTATCAATGATGTTAGAAGGAGATTTTGGACAAATTCCAGAGGAACAAAAAAAAGTGTTAACGAGCGTTTTAAGTAATTCGGACCGTTTAGTGCGTTTAGTAAATATCTTTTTGAATATTTCACGAATTGAATCAGGCCGTTTAAGATTAGAAAAGAGTGAATTTGATTTAGTGATGTTGGCTAAAGAAGCGGTCGAACAAATGAGCGCGGATACGCAAGGTAAAAATTTGAGCATTGTTTTTAAAGATCATCCGGAAAAAATGGTGGTTTGCGCTGATCGCGATAAAATTTATGATGTGCTTTTGAACTTTCTGGATAATGCCGTTAAGTATACGCCGACAGGCAAAATTATAGTGCGAATGTTTTTGAATAAAACAAAAGATAAAGTTACCGTCACGGTCACGGATACCGGCATTGGCATTCCGTCAGAAGAATTAGATGAGTTATTTGTTAAATTCCGGCGCGGCAAAAAGATCGCGCAGATTAATACTTCGGGCGCCGGTTTGGGCCTCTTTATTGCCAAAAAGATTATTGAATTACATGGCGGCGATATCTGGGCGCATTCTAAAGGCGAAGATCGGGGCAGTGAATTTGGTTTTGAAATTAATCTGCAGTGCGGTTTAGAAAATGGCAATCATATTCATCGCAAAGAAAAAGTTTAAAAATACCCGACTTGATGAGAGTCGGGCATTTAATTTTTGTCTTTTTTATCAATTTTTATAGTAATAAAAATTATTAGGGAAATAAATAAAATATTAAGGAGAAGATAAAATTGCGGAGTAATAATCTTTTTACCAAAAAGATAAACCGAGAGAAGGAGCAGGCAACCTAAAACCAAAAGAATGAAAAAATAAAAAAAGAAGTTATATTTTGGAACTGAACCCGCTTTATTCATGACGCCTCCTAGTGTAATGATTTTTATTGGCCACCACCAGCCAAGACGATTTTGATGGTTTTTAAGACGATGGATAAATCTAAAATAAAAGAACGATTTTTAATGTAATATAAATCATATTGCAGTTTTTCCAGTGCGTCTTCTTCGGAAGAGCCATAGGGGAAATTAACCTGGGCCCAGCCAGTCAAACCGGGTTTGACTAAATTCCGTTCGCGATAGAAAGGAATTTTTTGTTCCAATTTTTCCACAAATTCCGGGCGTTCAGGCCGCGGGCCAATAAAGCTCATCTCACCGCGAATGATATTAATCAGCTGGGGAATTTCATCAATGCGGGTTTTGCGCATGAAACGGCCGCTTTTGGTGACGCGAGGATCGTTTTTCTGCGCCCACTGCGGCCCATTAATCTCGGCGTTTCTGTGCATCGAACGAATTTTAATAGCTAAAAAGCGATGGCCGCTTTTACCCAAGCGAATCTGGCGAAAAAGAAAAGGACCGTGACTGTTTAATTTGACAACCAGAAAAATTAAAGGCAGGAAGGGCAGGGTAATAATAAATAAAATTAAAGCGCCCAGCAAGTCAAAAATTCTTTTGCTGATTTCATACATTTTTTTCTTTTCTTCTTTAAAGTTTTCCAAAAACCAGATTTGGCCAATGGCGTTCACCGGCACTTTATTAGTAATTTTTTCCAAAAATTCCGGCAGATCAAAAAAAGTTATTTTTAAAGAGAGACAGCGGAAAATTATGCCGAGCAGGTTAGGATGATTATGCAAATCAAGAGCGCTGACAATGATGGAAATTTTTTCATCAATTACGGTATCTAAGAGTGAAACATCAGGTGAAATAATTTTTAAGCCCTGCTGGCGAACTTCATTTTCTAATTCCGGGGAAAGCAAATCTGGATTTTCATTAAAAACAGCAACTAAACGCAAACCATGCTGAGGTTTATCGGTTAATTCTTTTATTAATTGAATGGTGGCGGAGGTCAAACCGATAATCAGAACATTATTAGCCAAAGCTTTGGTTTTGGCTAAAAGATTAAAAAGATTGCGCCAAAAAACAAAAAGCAAACTGAAGAAAATTAATTGCAGGGCTAAATTTGTTTTAGGAGCGATGCCGATTTTGAGAAGATAAAAGAAAGCGACGGCCAAAGAGGCGCACCAGAGCAAACTTTTTAGGATGATGGCGTAAAAATCAAGGCTGTTGCGCGCGGTTTTAAGTTCATAAAGATTGTTGATATAAAAAATAATCAGCCAGACGGCAAAAATAATAGAAAAGGGCAGAAAGTGTTGCTGCCAACGTTCAGTTTCTACCTGGCCATAACGGACAAGCAAAACCAGCCATAAAGAAAAATAGAGGATGAAAAGATCCCCGACAATAAGTAGAATTTTTTTAAGTTTAGCAACGGTATTAATCATTAAAGAAAAATTTTTTTATTGAAATTAAGGATAGCATAATTTATTTAAAAAAGCAAATAAAAAATGCCCCTGATGAAGAGTGGGGCATAGCCAAATGCCGTAACGGCACGAGGTTTGTCCTCGTGAAACTCGCCCTCCTGTTTGGCGCAAGATCGTCCTGGCATGGTTATTGATGGTAAAAGGCGAGTATCCTTTGGAATTTGGAACTGGCCATTTCCATATCCTTCGGAATTTTTTGTGCGGGACCATCGCTAACCCAACGGACGATGAATTAATTATAGCATTAGTGTTTTTGGTGTCAAATAAAAAGGCCGCCTACGATGTGCTGTAGGCGGGCCGACGATGACGTCCCCTCATCTGTCTGTCTGGGACGTAACCCTGATCCTCTAGGCTCCTTCTCCGATTCTGGCTCCATCAGACCGTACACCCTTCAAATTCCACTAAGGGAGGGGCGCCCTTTCCCTTTCAGTTTAGTCGGGTCATTCTAAACTTACTAAGTAGAGTATTTTCATGCTCGGTGCTTAATGGAATCCCATTTGCATGGGCGGTCTGCTGGCCCAATATCTTTAATTTTATTATAGGTTAGACAAAAAATAATGTCAAATTGACAATTGCTTTGTATTTTGATACACTTATATACGTCCAGGTGGATGAGTAATCGCCTTTGTTTTTTGGCTAATTTAGCTTAAAAACAGGGGAGGAAAGTCCGGACATCACGCCAGTGCTATGCACTGGTAAAAGGTAGTTCCGAAACGGAACCGAGCATAAGACGTACGAATAAAAGTAAATTATGATCATTTTACTTTTTTTGGACAACGTCAAAACTCCGAGAAAGTGCCACAGAAAACAAACCGCCCCGATGGATCAGCCGCTGGCTGGTCAGCGGGGTAAGGATGAAAACGCGGTGTAAGAGACCACGAGCTCCAATGGCGACATTGGTTTTGGTAAACCTTACCTGATGCAAGTTCTAAAGAACGCATAAGATAGATGATTACATTCATTCGTAATATTCGCCTTAATCGGCATTATTCACATGAAACAGAATCTGGCTTATGATTCCGCCTGGACGAGTTTATCCGCCTGCGCTCCAAAGAAATCTCTTTGACGCTCCGGCGGATAAACTCCAATTCTTGCTTTCGCAAGAAAAAATATCAGGAGCCTGCCCGCCGGAGTGTTAAAGGACTCCGGGGAACGAAGGCGGGCAAAAAATTTATGAAAAAATCCGATTTAACTTTTTCCGTTTATGAAATTTTCATTTAACTACAAAGAATATCGCCACAACCTAGCTCATGAGCTAAAAGATAAAAGGGGAAAGTCAAAAAATAGCGCAAAAGAACACCTGAAACAAGAAAAATTAACAACCCCAAATTATGATTTGTCAAAAAGATTAAGATTAATTGATAAACCCCTCAATTTAGATTTGCAAAAAATAAAAAATGCCACCGGCGATAAATTAGAAAAAACCGAAAACACCACTGACTACAAAAAAGAGGTTTTTGATATCAGCAACCTAATTCCCAACGAACTTAAAGTATATTTTGACCAGGTACGGCTTTTGGAATTAAAGTCGAAAATCAATGCAAACGAAAAATGGAAAAAACATCTTGATATAGATCCCAAATTAATACCTGGATATCATGAAGAACTTGACGAAAGAAGCCTAGGCGCCTGGGAGAAAAGAAAATTATATCGGCCATCAAATTGGAGAGAGCTGGAAAAAACGGCTAAAGATTTAGTCAACAAAATCACCCAAGGAGCACTCAATGACCCGCAAAAATTTAACCATGTTTTAGGTGGAGGTAGACCCGACCTTGGAATAATTAAAACATCCGAGGTTTCTTTGCCAGAAAACGCGACCCCGATCCTACACACCATTTCTCCTATTTCTATCACAAATTCCCGTAAGAAATGGGAAATTATCGTTCCCGAATCATCTGGTTTTACTAAAGACAAACCAAAAAAAATTGAAAATAGCGAGCTTTATGTTGCGGCTGGCGGCACAAATTTTTTTAATTCAGCTTTACCTGTTATAATTTTTGATCCAAAGTCAAAACGTTTTAACTCCAGATGTAGCTTTGAGATTGTTATTGATGATAATTTTAAACCCATCGACCTCGTTGGGGCATTAGAACGAGCCAATAACCACAGAGAAATCGGTATTCTTTTAAACATTCATGGAAAAAATGTGACTTTTGAAGATATTGCCGAATGGATTGTTGATCTGCCAAACGGAATAGCAATACATTTAACAGACACGAATGGCTCTGAATAATTTTTTTCGCATTTATTAAGAATAAACATTATGAAAAAATCCGATTTAACTTTTTCTGCTGTTTTGGTCCCGATTGATTATTTGATGATTCTTCTGGCCGGCACGGCGGCCTATTTTTTGCGTTATGTTGATTGGATTCAAGAAATTCGTCCGGTAATTTTTAATCTGGAATTTGGCGCTTATTTTACTTACGTTTGGTGGATTGGTTTAATCTGGCTTTTATTTTTTGCTTTGGCCGGACTTTATACAACTAAACGCCCAGGCAGAATTTTTGATGAATTTGGCAAGGTTTTTTTAGCCTGTTCCACCGGCCTGATGGCGGTGATTGTGGCGGCTTTTTTTTCACGCGAACTTTTTAATTCGCGTTTTATTCTTTTAGTGGCCTGGATTTTAGCAGTGATGTTTGTGGAAATTGGACGTTTGCTAATACGCGGCATTCAGAGAATTCTTTTGCATCAAGGCTGGGGCACTCACAAAATTGTTTTGATTGGCGAGAGCGACGCGGCTGCCGATATCATGAAAGAAATTTATCGCAATAAAGCTTTGGGTTTGGAAATCATTGCTCGTTTGCCTGATTTTAAGGAAGAAAGCGCGGAAAAAATAAATGAATTATGGCAAAAGCAGGGGATTGATGAAATTGTTCAGGCGGATTCCAATCTCGACCGTGAACAAAATTTGGCTTTATTAGATTTTGCTGACAGTCATCATCTGATTTTTAAATATGCGGCGGACTTTTTTGAAACTAAAAGCGCCCGCGTGGATTTATCTACATTGGCTGGTGTGCCGATTGTGGAAGTCAAACACACGGCTTTAGATGGCTGGGGAAAAATTTTAAAAAGAGTTTTTGATGCAGTGGTGGCGTCGTTTTTATTAATTATTTTATCGCCTCTTTTTCTGATTATTGCCCTGATGGTCAAAATTGATTCAGCGGGCAAAATTTTTTATGGTTCAAAAAGAGTTGGTGAAAAAGGGAAAGAAATCACGATTTGGAAATTTCGTTCCATGATTAAAAACGCGGAGCAATTGAAAAATAAATTGTGGAAAGAGAATGAACGGGCAGACGGACCGCTTTTCAAAATGGAAAATGATCCGCGCATCACAAGGGTGGGCAAATTTATTCGCCGTTTTTCTTTGGATGAACTGCCGCAGTTGTGGAATATAGTCAGAGGAGAAATGAGTCTCGTCGGACCACGACCGCACGAAGTGCCAGAAGTAGCTAAATATCAAAAAGAAGAAAAAAAATTATTGAATATTAAACCGGGCTTAACCGGCATGGCGCAAGTTTCGGGTCGGTCGGATTTAAATTTTGAAGAAGAGGTGCGTTTGGATGTTTTTTATATGGAAAACTGGACGCCTTGGTTGGACATCATAATTTTATTAAAAACACCCGGCGTGGTTTTAACTAGAAAAGGAGCAAGTTAGATTTATTATTGATTAAATTCTGCGCTTTTCTCGGGGTATGGCCTAATTGGCTAAGGCGCACGCTTCGGGTGCGTGAGATTCCGAGTTCGACTCTCGGTACCCCGAGAAAGGCGCGGGAGAGCCGAAGAATTAATTTTATAACATGATTTACATTATAATTTTAGTTTGGAATGGTTTAAAATATTTGCCAAAACTTTTTGCCAGTTTGGAGAATTTAAATTATCCCCGCGAAAAGTATCAGATTTTAGCAGTGGATTCAGCTTCCACTGACGGCAGCGCGGAATTTTTAGAAAAATTAGAACAGAAAAATCAAATCAAATTAATTAAATTGCAAAAAAATTTAGGTTTTTGCGGCGGTAATAATGTGGCCATGGAAATGGCTTTGCAGCAGGGCGCGGAACAAATTGTACTTTTGAATCAGGACACTTTTGTGGAACCTGATTTTTTATTGGCTTTAAAAAAAGCGACTGAAACATATCCGTCGGCAGGCGTGGTGCAACCATTAATTTTACATTATCAAGAGCCGCATAAAATTCAAACCTGGGGCAATGATTTGCATTATTTGGGTTATGGCTGGTCAGGCGGCAATGGCGTAGAATTAAAAAATGGCGGCGAGGAAATTCGGGAAGGGAAAAAAATTCCTTATGCTTCAGGGGCGGCGGTTTTATACCAAGCAGAGATGCTGAAAAAAATCGGGCTTTTTGACGAAAATTATTTTGCCTATCATGAAGATTCGGATTTAAGTTTACGCGCTAAATTAGCCGGTTATGAAGTTGTTTTAGCGCCGCAAGCCGTGGTTTATCATGATTATGATTTTCCGACAGAAAAAAATAAAATCCGTTATTTTTGGAACGAAAAAAATCGTTTATATTTGATTTTAAAATTTTATCATTTCAAAACTCTGCTTTTAATTTTGCCCATGATGATTTTTATGGATTTAGGACAAATTGTTTTTGCCATTAAAAAAGGTTATTTTTTAGAATGGTTAAAAGTTCGCGGTTGGTTTATTTTATACGGCAGACAATGGTGGCGGGCCAGAAAAAAAGTGCAAGAAAACAGAAAAATTGATGATAAAAAACTAACATCAGATTTTGCTTCGGAAATAAAATATCAGGCAGTCAGTAATTTGCTTTTGGATAAAATTGGAAATCCAATTATGAGAGTTTATTGGAAGATAGTTAGGAAGATTATTTAATAAAAGCCTGCCCTGAGGCGAAGCCGAAGGACACCGTGGTAAACGGGAAGAATGAAAAAACCGCCATAGCTCGTCAGCTAGGCGGTTGAAGAGGTGCCTTGCACCTCTCGCTGCTTTTATGAATTGCCACCCTTTTAATTTTGAGGCGGGCAGCCGTTTGTCGCGTTGTGTTTTTATTGTAGCGTATTCAAAAAATTCTGTCAAGTTAAAATTATTCTAGATATTGTGTTTTGGCTAAGATAAGCCAAAATAATAGCTCTGGATCCCCGTTGGAGTTTACCCCGATGACTATCGGGGCGGGGATGACATTAAGATTTATGCGTATTGCCGAGGTTGTCTGTGTTTTTCCGCCGTACAAAGGAGGAATTGGAAAAACGGCCCTGGAGCAGGCGAGGGGACTTTCGGAGAGCGGGGAAGAAGTAGAAATTTTTACGCCCGATTATGGCCGAGAAAAAATCGCAGACGAAAAATTCAAAATCAATTATTTAAAGCCGGTTGTGAAGTTTGGCAACGCGGCTTTTTTACCACAGCTAATGTGGCGCCTGAAAGATTTTGAAGTAGTAATTTTACATCATCCCTTTTTTGGCACGAACGAAGTTATCTGGCTGGCCAAAAAACTCGGCTGCTGGCGGGGCAAACTTTTTATTTATTACCACATGGATTTTACGCCGACAAATTTATTTTTTAAAATTTTTTCCTGGCCGAGCAAAGTTATTTTTAAATCTCTCTTTAAATCAGCCAAAAGAATTATGGCGCAGTCAATTGATTATTTAGAACATTCGGCTATTAAAAATTTTTATCTTTCTCACCAAAATAAATTTGTGGAAATACCGTTGGGAACAAATTTAATTTCAACTCCCAGCTCCCAACTCCCGACTCCAGATAAGTTTATTTTATTTGTTGGCAGTATGGATAAAGCGCATTATTTTAAAGGGGTTGAAGTTTTGTTAAGAGCATTTTCAATATTATGTCATTCCGGCCCGAGAGCCGGAATCCAGAAAGAAGTTTCTGGATCCCTGCCTCGCCGGCAGGCAGGCCGTGTCACGGCACTGGATGACAGTAAAAATTACTCGTTGCCCGTTACTCATTACACATTACGACTTGTTGGCGATGGTGATTTGCGGCCATCATACGAAAAATTAGCGCAAGATTTGGATTTACCAGAAAAAGTAAAATTTTTAGGAAAGATTGATGGTGAAGAATTAAATCAGTTATATCAAACTTGTGAATTTCTTGTTTTACCTTCTATTAATTCCGGTGAGGCTTTTGGCTTAGTTTTGGTAGAGGCAATGGCCGCGGGCAAGGCCGTTATTGCCTCAAATTTGCCCGGTGTGCGCACGGTTTGTCAAAATGGGATAAATGGACTGTTAGTCAGGCCAAACGACGCGGAGGACCTGGCAGAAAAAATGAAGATACTTTTAATAGATGAAGAACTGAAAAATAAATTAGGCGAGGCCGGGAGAAAGTTGGTGGAAGAAAGATTTAATTGGCAACGACATACAGAAAAAATTGTTAAATTGCTAAATTGTTAAGTGATTGGAACCGTGGTAACAATTTAACCATTTAACCATAAAACAATGGTATTTATTATTATTCCAACTTATAACGAACGCGAAAACATTGAACGGCTGGTGCGAGAAATTTTGAAACAGCCGATTTTGGATTTGCGAGTTTTGGTGGTGGATGATAATTCGCCGGATGGGACCGCTGAAATAGTAAAAAAATTGTCGGCCGAATATCCCCTCCTTTCGAAGGAGGGGTCGCCCCGCAGTAGCGGGGCGGGGGTGGTTGTTTCAGACAGCGACAACCCCTCCGGTCCGACATTCTGTCGGACCACCTCCCCTTCGAAAGGGGAGGATAACGGTGGAATGAGAATTTTTGGTGAAAGGAGTAAAATAGAGGTTTTGCACCGCGCAGGAAAATTGGGCTTGGGTTCGGCCTATCGCGCGGGCTTTAAATATTGTTTGGAAAAACAGGCGGACTTCATTTTTGAAATGGACGCGGATTTTTCGCATGATCCAAATGATATTCCAAAATTACTAATGACGGTGCAAAACGGCGCGGATTTGGCAATTGGATCCAGAAAAATTAAAGGTGGAAAAATTTTGGGATGGAATTGGAAAAGAAAATTATATTCCAACGGCGCCATGTGGTTTGCGCGGATTTTACTGCATTTAAAAACAAAAGATATTACGGCCGGATTTCGCTGTTTTCGCGCCGAGGCTTTGAAGAAAATAAATTATGAAAATATAAAAAGCAATGGTTATGCTTTTCAAGTAGAAATGATTTATCGCCTGGAACGCGCCGGACTTAAAATTGTGGAAGTGCCAGTGGTTTTTCCAGACCGGGAACTAGGCAAATCAAAATTGAATAAAAAAGATATAATTGAGTTTTTTGGGAGAGTAATTAGATTATTTTTTAGGGGAAAATAAAAAAGCCAGTTTTAACCGAAAACTGGCAAAGGTAAGCACGTATTTTTTGATTTAGAAACCAAAGATTATTTTGCGGGTGGCTGGGACGATTTTGGGGATTTCTTCTGAAGCTATTTCCCCGATTGATTCGAACTTGTTGATGGCCGATTCCCATTCTTCTGCTGACCATTTCTCAAATCCCCCACATGCTAATAGGGGATAGAATGTGAAACGACCAGCCGCTTCCACCTTGTATCGCACAAAACCAAGAGAATCGCGGTGACGATCGCCGCGAGAAGCAATTATGGCGGGAATTTTTTTTGAATACGCTTTTCCGAAGATGCGAAGACCGAGAGGAGCGTGTGGATCGTCGAAAGAACACGTTTTGGGTTGATCCGGCAGCCATGCCATATCTTGAAGAAATGTGATTAACTTTCTTCCGATCTCACCAATTGCTTCCTTTTCGGATTCAGGAAAAAATAGATCGGTGATAACTCGATCAAACTTTTTTTCTTCAAGAAGTTTTTCTGCTTCCTGAAAGCTAGTCGCGAAAGTTATTTCATCTCCTTGTTTTTTTATTACTTCACCAACAATTTCCTGAAAATTTTTATCATCTTCAACCACCAGATACTTCATAATTATCCTCCTTTGATTTTTTGATTATTTTTTTAAAGTTTTATGTTTTTAATGTTGTGTTTTTATTATAGCATCTCTAAAATTTTTGTCAAGTGTAAGTTATCCACATAAATTAAATCTTGGCTAAAATAAGCCAAAAATAAATAGCTCCCCTCCTTTTGAAGGAGGGGGTTGGGGGTGGTTATTGGGGTGGTTATTAAAGTGTTCGCCGATAGGCGAAAATGGTTTTGATAAAACGTCACCATAACCACCCCGCCCCGTTACTACGGGGCACCCCTCCTTCAAAAGGAGGGGATAACTTCGCGTCGTTTCGCGTTGACATTCACATTAATTTGCTTCTACTTTTATTTTATGAAAGGTTTTATTTCCAAAAATAAATTTTCAATTTTGATGGTTTTATTTTTTGCTTTTCTGCTGTTTTTTCGTTTGCATAATGCTATAAATTTTAATCCGTATTGGGGTTATGATGGCGGAGCGCATTTGGAGTATATAAAAATGGTGATGGAAAAATGGCGGGTGCCAACAATGGCGGAAAACTATTTGGGTTGGCACGAGCCGTTATTTTATTTTCTTTATGCAATTTTGGGCAAAGCTGCCAGCGCGTTTTGCCATAATAATTTTTTGACCTGCACGGTAAAAATTTTACAAATTATTTCTGCTTTGCTTAGCGTGGTGATGATTTTTTTGGTTTATAAAATTAGTCAGAAGTTTTCCAATAACAAAAACGTTTGGCTGGCAGCCGTGGTGGGCAGTGGCTTGATTTCGGTGATGACTGAAACGTCAAATTATTTGACTAACGAATTATTAGCGACCTTTTTAATTGTTTCATTGTTTCATTGTTTCATTGTTTTTTCCCAACGTGGATGGAATATAAAACGCATAGGACTTATAGGTCTTATAAGCGGTGTCGCACTTTTAACCAAACTTTCCGCGGCAATTTTTGTTTTAGCCTTGGTTATTTGGTTTTTATACAAAGCAGTTTATGAAAAGCGTGTTAAATACCTTTTTTATGTTTTTATTTTCTTGTTTTTATCTTTTTTACTTTATACACCCTGGGCGATATATAAAGTAAAAAATCTAGGTGGGGCATTTTCTATCAATATTTTTGAAGATAAAATTAAAGAAGACAGAAAACTGCCAGAAGCATTTTTCCACTCGTTTAATGGTGAAATTTTTACCAATCCTTTTTGGATGACTGGCAGCAATTCTTTTATTAGTGTTATTTTTGCCGATGCTTTCAGTGATTATTATGCCATTGCCAATAATGTTGATAAAAATAATTTGACAGTGCCGGATGAAGAGAAATTTTGGACCGAAGCCGGCAGTTTTGTGACTAATGTAAAATTTCGGTTGTCAATTTTACTTTTATATTTTTCCGTGTTCTTTGTTTTTATTTTTACGGCCGGTGTGCTAGGATTGTTTTGGCGCTGGCTAAAAAATAAATTCCGGCCCAACGCCAATCTTTTCTTTTTAATTTTTATCGCCGGGTGTTTTTTGGCGCTGTTTTATAACGCGGCCAAATATCCTTTTTTGGAACGCGGCACCCTGAAAGCCAGTTTTATTTTGCCGCTGTGGCCGCTTTTAATGATAGTGGGTTTTGCCTGGCTGGCGGCAATTTTAAAAAAGATAAAAAAAGAATTTTTTTGGGTGGTGGTTTGGTTTATCATGATAATTTGGGGAATTTTGTCAATTCTTATCGATTGGATTTGAACATTAATTATCCGCGATCTTCTGCGTGGCTATCCGCGTTTATCCGCTTAGAAAAATATGTATTTATATTTAAACACAACTGATAGTAATTTTATTATTTTGGCCACGCTTAACAAAAAGGGAGTTATTTTAAAATTACAAAAAATTAAAGCTCCTTATCAACAGTCAGAAAAACTTTTAACAGCCGTGGAAAAAATACTGAACGCCCAAATGACAAAACTTTCAGGCATGATAGCCGTGGTGGGACCGGGCGGTTTTACTTCTTTAAGGATTGGTTTGGCCACCGCGAACGCTTTGGCTTATGCTTTGAATTTGCCAATTGTTGGCATAAAAAAAGGACAAAACAAATCCGAAAAAGAATTGATTAGGGAAGGAATGATGAAAATAAAAAAAGTCAGAAAATTTAAGCAACTAATGCCTTTTTACGGCCAGGCGCCAAAAATCAGCTAAATTTGACAGGGAAACTCTGTTATATTAAAATTAAAAGAGCTTTATCAGAAAGTTAACACAACAAAAATATGAATTTTTCTCAAGCAGTTAAAAACAAATATCAGTTAATAGTGATTTTAATTTTGGCGGTTTTTTGTGCATTAATTGCCTATCCGAAAGATTTGCCGGTGGGCACACCATTAGAAAAATTTTGGAACCAAACCAAATATAAATTAGGTTTGGATTTGCAGGGTGGCACGCATTTAATTTATCAAGCGGATACTTCCAAAATTGACGCTCAAGACCGCTCTTCGGCAGTAGAAGGCGTGCGTGATGTCATTGAACGCCGGGTTAATGCTTTTGGTGTTTCCGAACCGGTGGTGCAAACTAACATGGTGGGCGGCGAATACCGCGTGATTGTGGAATTAGCCGGAATTAAAGATGTCAAACAGGCAATTGATATGATTGGTGAGACGCCTTTGTTGGAATTTAAAGAACAGGATGCCAATTACAGCGCGACTTTAACAGCTGAAGAACAAAAAGAAATTGATGATTATAATAAAACGGCCAAAGAAAAAGCGCAGGATGTTTTGCGCCAGGTTTTAGCGGCGCCAGCTAAATTTAATCAGTTGGCTACCAAATACAGTGAAGACGCCGGCTCGCAAAACCAGGGCGGCGAACTGGGCTGGGCGAAACAGGGTCAATTTGTGAAAGAATTTGAAGAAGAAATTTTTAATGTCTTAAAGTCAGGACAAACCAGCTCGCGTTTAGTCCAAACCAACTATGGTTATCATATTATTAAAAAAATTGAAGAACGGGGAGAAGGGGAGGCAAGAGAAGTTTCCAGCGCTCATATTTTAATTAAAACAAAATCCGCGGAAGAAGTGATTAAGAGTAAAGATGCCTGGAAAAATACCGAGCTTTCCGGCCGCCATTTAAGCCGCGCCAGTTTGCAATTTGATCAGCAGACAGGCGAACCGCAGGTGTCGCTGGAATTTAATGAAGATGGCAAAAAACTTTTTGCGGAAATTACGGAAAGAAACGTGGGCAAGCCAGTGGCGATATTTTTAGACGGCACGCCGATTTCCGTGCCCACAGTCAATGAACCGATTCGTGAAGGCAAAGCCGTGATTACTGGCCGCTTTGACATTAAAGAAGCCAAGCAATTAGTGGAAAATTTAAGCGCCGGCGCTTTACCCGTGCCCATTACTTTATTGTCGCAACAAACAGTGGGCGCTTCTTTGGGTAAAGAATCATTACAAAAAAGTTTGTGGGCGGGCGTGATTGGCATTATAGCCGTGGCGATTTTTATGTTACTTTTTTACCGTTTGCCAGGCTTAATGGCGGTTTTGGCTTTAGTAGTTTATATTTTATTGAATTTGGCTATTTTCCAGATTTTTAATATCACTTTGTCTTTAGCGAGTATTGCCGGTTTTATTTTATCAATTGGCATGGCGGTAGATGCTAATGTTTTAATTTTTGAGCGCACTAAAGAAGAAATTAAAGCTGGACGAGAATTAAATAACGCGGTGATCGAAGGCTTTAAACGCGCCTGGACTTCCATTCGCGATTCTAATATTTCTTCTCTGATTACTTGTTTAATTTTGTATTGGATCGGCAGCTCAGTGGTGAAAGGATTTGCCTTAACGCTTTTTATCGGCGTGGTAACTTCCATGTTTTCCGCCATCACGGTCACGCGCACTTTGATGAAATTTATTATGGGTAATTGGCTGAAAGAAAAAACCTGGTTGTTTGGCGTTAAAAAAATTATTAAAAATTAAGAAATTTAAAAATATATGCATTTGAATATTGTTAAAAATAGAAATAAGTATTTTATTTTTTCGGGTATTTTAATTTTAATTAGTATTGTTAGTTTAGCGATTTGGGGTTTAAAGCCGAGCATCGATTTTTCCGGCGGAGCTTTATTAGAAGTGGAAGTAAAGGCGGAGCAGAAATTAGCTGCGCCAGAATTAAGTGATAAAATAACTAACGCCTGGAAAGATTTGGGCGAAGTAAAAGTTCAGCCTCTGGGTGAAAGCAGTTTTATTATCCGCACGAAACATTTATCAGAAGACGAACACCAAAATTTGTTGGCGCAGGTGGCCAGCGCGCATGGCCTTACCAAAGCAGAGTTGGAAGAAAAAAGATTTGAAACTATTGGACCGGTCATTGGTCAGGAATTGAAAACTAAAGCGATTTGGGCGATTGTCATTGCTTCCTTAGCGATTATTTTTTACATCGCTTATTCTTTCCGCAAGATTTCCAAGCCCGTGGCTTCCTGGAAATATGGTTTGGGCGCGGTCTTGGCGTTAATTCATGATATTTTAATTGTGACCGGTTGTTTCAGTATCTTCGGATATTTTTTGGGTTTTGAAGTGGACTTGCTTTTTATTTCCGCGCTTTTAACTATTTTAGGTTTTTCCGTCCATGACACCATTGTAGTTTACGACCGCACGCGCGAAAATCTAATTTATAATCCGCAAAAAACTTTTGAGGAAACAGTGGACAAAGCCATTAACGACACCATGAGACGGTCAATTAATACTTCTTTAACTGTTTTTATTGTTCTTTTATCATTATTCTTAATCGGCGGTGAAAGCACAAAGAATTTTGTGCTGGCCTTGATGATTGGCGTGGTGATCGGCACTTATTCTTCTATTTTTGTGGCTTCCACTTTGCTGGTGGTGTGGTATAAACTGGGTTTAAAAATCAAAAAATAAAAGGAGGGGAAAATGAAATCAAGTGAGGCAATGATCTGGTTTCTTCTCGGGGTTTTAGTGGCTGTTTTGATAATATTATCACTGCTGCAGCTTTTTATAGGATACGAGCAACCATATTCAGATTATGCAAGAATTCAGTTCGTGGTTTTGATGGTTTTTTTAGTATTATTGTTCCTTGGAATTTTAATCGGCATAAAATACTGGAGGACAAAAAAATCTAAAAAGGCATCTTAGCCACAAATCGACCAGCTTTCACCAGCTGGTCATTTTTTCTTTATTTGACACTCTTTTTTACTTCTGATATAATGATGATAGAATCATTAAAAAAATTAATAATAGCCAAAATTTGGCTAAAATTAGCTAAAAAATATGAACGAAAATATCAATGAAAACCAAAATATCGAGGTCAATACCACCAATACAGCCTGGGCAGAGATTGTTGACAAACTTTTATCTTTAATTAAAGAACGCGAAGCAGAAATTTTGCGTCTGCGTTTTGGTCTGGACGGCGAGGAACAAACCTTGGAAAGTATTGGCCAGAAAATGGGCATTACCCGCGAGCGGGTGCGCCAAATTGAAAATAACGCGCGGCGGGGAGTTAAAACCAGCAAAGAATTTGAAAGCATTATTACGCCGGTTAAAAGCAAAATTATTGAAACTTTGGACAAAAGTGGGGGAGTGGTGGCGCGTTCACGGCTGGCCAAAGCTTTATTGCTGGAAGAAGAAATTGAAAAAAACAGAAAATTTTTGGAATTTTTAATTGATAATTTTATTGATGAAGTCAAAGATGTTAAACACGAGGCTTTTTTAGAAGGCTATTATTTAACTGATGAAAATTTACAGCTGGCGGCGGAATTAATTGCGGAAACAAAAAAAATGGTGGCTGAAAGAAATGATATTATAAAAGAAGATGAACTGTTGGCGGCGATGAAAAAATTACCGAGTTATGAAAAGAACAAGATGAAAATTGAAAAAGTAATTGGCCAAGATGAAAAGCATTTTGATGATATTCTTTTGGCTTATTTGGAATTAGCTCGGGATTTGGATAAAACTCCTTTCAACCAGTGGGGCATTACCGACTGGCGCGCGATTAAGCCCAAGAGAGTCAATGATAAAATCAAACTGATTTTGGATTGGTATAAAAAGCCGATGCACTTCAGAGAAATTACGGATAAAATTAATCAGGCTTTTAAGAATGACAAACCTTCACATCATGCCACGGTGCATAATGATTTGATTTCCGATGACCGTTTTGTTTTGATTGGCCGCGGCCAGTATGCTTTGAAGGACTGGGGTTATAAAGAAGGCACGGCAGCGGATTTGGCTTTTGAAGTTCTGAAAGAAGCCGGCCAGCCGTTAAACCGAGCAGAAATTATTGCCCGCGTGCAGAAATTGCGCACTGTCAAACCGAATACGGTAGCTTTGGCTTTAAACAACGACGCGCGTTTTGAAAAAATGACCGGCGGACTTTATAAAATTAAATAATTTAATTTTTCTTTTCTTTGCACAAACTAAAAAAGGGAGGCGAGATGAAAAAGAGTTGTTTGGTGGCTGCGGCGCTGATGATGGCGTCTGTTCTTTTGGCGCAGACAAAAATCGATTTGAAAGAAGTAAAATTCAATTATCCAAACATTGAAATTTTTGATGATATTTCTTTTGAAAGTTTTCATTATTCAGCCGAAACAGTCAGGCGGCTGGCCGAAGATAATGCCACGGGCATCACCCAGTGGGTTTTGTATCCTTATGGCGGCACCAGCTTGCTGGAACAACACGAACATACGCCGTTTCAGGAAACGGGTTGGCGCTGGTGGCTGCGGTCAGGCGATAAAAAATGGCGGGAGAAAAAATCTCCAGCCGGATATTATTTTTTGAACATCAAAGGTATGCTGGCTAATTTTAAAGCCGAAGATAAACAGGCGGCCGTGGAATACGTTTACGGCCCTAAGTTTGAAAGCTGTCCGCCGCAAATTTTGAGTGAATTTCTTTCTTTAACACATTTTTCAACGATAGATTGGTTTCATGTCACCAAAGAAAAAAGCGCGGCTAAGCGACTGGTCAGCGTGGGCATGGCTGATGAAAAAATAAAACTAATCAGCCGCGATGCTGATGATCAGAGCCAGCGTTTGCGCGTAGTGGTTATGCGCGCTTGGGATTTCTAAGTTACATTATATTTTTTAAAATTAACCCGTCCAACAAGGGCGGGTTTTTAATTGGACAAAAAAAGGTGAAAATGATAAGATTTAGCTAGCAAATTTAAGCACAAATATGCTCAATAAAATATTTACTAAATTTTCATATGACTTAGGGATTGATCTGGGAACGACCAAAACCCTGGTTTACGCGCGCGGCAAAGGCATTGTGATTAATGAATCTTCGGTGGTGGCCATTAATACCAAAACAGACAGTATTTTGTCAGTGGGAGAAGAAGCTAAAAAAATGTTGGGCAAAACGCCGCCTTATATTCAGGTCAGTCAGCCCTTAGTCAACGGCATTATTTCTGATTTTGAGGTGGCGGAAAAAATGTTGAAATATTTTATTGATAAAGTTCAGCGAAATTCTTTTAATTTATTGCCGCGGCCGCGTGTGGTGATTGGCATTCCCTTGGAGATTACCGGCGTGGAAAAAAAAGCAGTCGAAGACGCCGTGCTTTCGGCCGGCGCGCGCGAAGTTTTTTTAGTGGAAGATCCGATGGCCACAGCGATTGGCGCGCGTTTGCCTATTCAGGACGCGGTTGGTAACATGGTGGTGGATATTGGCGGTGGCAAAACAGAAATTACGGTTCTGTCTTTGGGCGGAGTGGTGGCCAGCAAGATTTTGCCCATTGCCGGCGAGGAATTAAACGCTGATATTGTGCAGTATGTGCGTGATAAATTTAATTTATATATTGGCGAAATGACAGCTGAGGAAATTAAAATTAAAATTGGTTCAGTAACTTATGAAGACAAAACTTTGGAGATGGAGGTGCGTGGTCGGGATGTGGTGACCGGCCTGCCGCGGGTGGCCAAAATTTCCAGTTTGCACATTAAAGAAGCTATTTTTAAAACTATCCGCACGATTATTGACAACATTAAAACCACCATTGAAAATACGCCGCCCGAGTTAGTTTCAGAAATTTATGATCGGGGCATCATGCTCGCTGGCGGCAGCGCGCAATTAAGGGGTCTGGCAGAATTAATAAAGGCGGAAACACAAATTACCACTAACATTATTGATGATCCGGTGACAGCGGTGGTCAGGGGCACGGGCATTATTTTGGAAGATTTTGATAACTTAAAGAATATTTTAGTTTCGCCGCTTAACGAATAATTTTGATCAAAAATATGTCTCCCAAAAAAAGAATTATTGTCTTATTAATAATTATTAGCATTATTGGCGCGCATTATTTAAAATTATTGGGGCCATTGGAAAGAGGGCTGGCCCGCGGTTTGGGAACGATGATGAGTAGAGGCTACACTTTAGGCAAAAATATTGCTTATTTTTTTAATGGCTTTCAGGAAAGAAATAATTTAATCGCCAAAAATAAAGAACAAGAAGAAAAAATTATTTTATTGGAACAAGAATTAATAAACCTTAAACTAGTCTTGGAACAAAAGGGAATTACTGATGAACAATTAAAATTTTTAACGGAACGAAAATTAACAGGGGTGGCGGCGCGGGTAATCACGCGCGGCACAGAGGCTAACAATAATCAGTTTATTTTAAATAAAGGCAAACGCGATGGCGTCAAAGAAGGCATGGTGGCGGTGGCCAGCGGAGGATTGGTCATTGGTAAAATTTTTCACGTGGAAGAAACAAATGCGCAGCTTTTATTGCTAACGGATTCGGCAGTAAAATTAAACGCCGTGAATAGCGCCAGTAAAAATACCACCGGCCTTATCAGAGGTTATAATAATTTGGGATTGCGTTTTGAATATTTATTAAAAGAAAGGGAAATCAAAAAAGGTGATTTGATTATTAGTTCGGGCCAGGAAGAATTAATTCCGGCAGGTTTAATCATTGGTGAGGTGGATGAAGTTTATGAAGATGAAAGAGAATTGTTCAAAAACGCAAGAATAATTCAAAGAGTGGATACAAAAAATATCGATTTTGTAACCATTGTTTTAAATTACTAAAGTGATTAAAAAATTTTTAATTCATTTATTGTTAGTGCTTTTGGTTTTCTGGCTGACCTATAGTTTTTTTGCGGTGGGCAAAAGTTTTAATGCCTTTTTTGTCTTATTAATTTATTTTTTAATTTTCTTTGATGATTTTGCCGCTATTTTTTGGATGGTGGGGCCAGCGTTCTGTTTAGAATTAATTTCGCCTCTGCCATTCGGATTATACTTGATTAATTTTTTTCTAATTTATATTCTGGCGCAATATTTGATTAAAAAATTTTTAATGCAGCAATCGCTGGGCTCTTTTTTACTTTTAGTTATGGCGAGCCAGTTGTCATTTTATTTACTGTTGTGGCTGGAAAAAATATTTTTCAGTTTTTTGAATACGGAATTTTATTTTACGATCTGGCAGGGTCGGCTAATTTGGGAGGCAGCAATCAATCTGTTGCTGGGTCTGGTATTATTCGGCGGAACTAAATTTTTTACTAATCGTTTGCATTTAGATATTTTAAAACGTTGATTATGCCTCTTTTTATTTTGGGAGTTAAAATAGATAATTTAAGCAAAGAACTGGTCTGGCAAAAAATCAGCGAGATATTAAAGTCGCCAGAAAATAAAGGGTTGCAATTAGTTACAGTTAATCCGGAATTTGTTTTAGCGGCGCAAAAAGACGCCAATTTTTTGCGAATAATAAATCATGCCTGGTTGGCAGTGCCTGACGGTTATGGTTTGCGTCTCGCCGCCAAGTATTTGGATTTGGTCTCTCGCGTGTCATTCCCGCCACGTGTCGTGGCACGGGGTAAACTCTGGCGGGAATTCAATTTTGGTCGCTTATTACTTATTACTTATTACTTATTACTTGGCCTCAAAATCGCCTGGTGGGGAATGTTGAGAAATGATAAAAAATTAGATATAATTAAGGAGACGATTACGGGTACGGATTTGATACCTGAAATTTGTAAAATTCTATCTGTCATTCCAGATAATTCTAATGTCATTCCCGCGCAGGCGGGAATCCAGGAATATCCCCTCCTTAAGAAGGAGGGGCGAGGGGAGGTCAATTCGCCGATAGGCGAATCTAGATCCGTCCCCGTAAAAACGGGGATCAGGTCGGGGATGACAAATAAAAAAATTTTTCTCCTCGGAGGCTTTGGCGAAACGCCGCGTCTAGTAAAAGAAAAATTATTAAAAGACGTCATTCCGAGCTCCGAAGGGGCGATGGAATCTTTAGAAATAGATTATTCCGTCTTTGAAGCCGAAAATGTTATTGAAAAAATAAACAACTTCGCACCAGCCGTTCTTTTCGTTGCTCTAAACCATCCTCGCGCGCAAAAGTGGATTGAGGAAAATTTGCCGCAAATGCCCAGTGTAAAATTAGCTATGGGAGTGGGCGGGGCGTTTGATTACCTTTCGGGAAAAATAAAAAGAGCCCCGACCAAGTGGCAGGGCTCATTTGAATGGCTGTATCGCTTACTTCACCAACCAAAACGTTTACGACGGATTTGGCAGGCAAGTATTGTGTTTTCGTGGAAAGTTTTTAAAGATTCTAAATTCATTAGACAGACAAAGAACTAAGGAAGAAAAAAATGAGAGCATTACCCAGATCTTTAGATAAACTAGGGAAAAATTAGGGATAAGCTCAAAAAAGATTATTTTGAAATTAGAAAGAAGATTCCTCCCTATTATTAAATCAAGAGGTGCCGCTGTAACTATAAAAAGCAAAAGTGTTATCATATAGATGGCACACGTAATGGCAATCGTTAGCGCCACCACATTTAAAAAGTAAGACTTTTTCATGATTTTTCCTCCTTGGTTTTGGTTTTTAAAAGGGCATCTGTTTGCTTAAAATAAGCTTAGCATATATGAAAAATAAAGTCAAGACACGTTTTGCGCCAAGTCCCACGGGCGATCTCCACATCGGTGGCCTGCGCACCGCGCTTTACAGTTATCTTTTTGCCAAAAAAAATAATGGCAAGTTTGTGTTGCGCATTGAAGACACTGACCAAATTCGCTACCAAGAGGGGAGTGTGGAAATAATTTTTGAAGCATTAAAATGGGCTGGCTTAGAATATGATAACGAAAACGATATTATTTTTCAATCAAAACGTTTAGAAATTTATCAAAAATTTGCCGAGCAGTTAGTGGAAGAGGGGAAGGCCTATTATTGTTTTTGTAGTGAAGAACGATTGACAAAAATGCGTGAAGAACAAACCGCGCGCAAAGTGGCGCCGAAATACGATCGCCATTGCTTGAATTTATCAAAAGAAGAAATTGAAGAAAAACTAAAAGCTGGTGAACCGCATGTAATTAGAATGAAAATTCCAGAAAAAATATCCCCTCCTGCCCGAGGAGGGGTGCCCAGCACTTTGCGGGGCGGGGTGGTGGGAGAAGAAAATAAAATAACCACCCCCAACCCCCTCCTTGAAAATGAGGGGAGCGTCTCTTTCATCGACCTCATCCGCGGGGAAGTCAGTTTTAATTTAAAAGAACTTGACGACCAAATTCTAATCAAATCCGATGGTTTTCCAACCTATCATTTGGCCAACGTCATTGATGATCATGAAATGGAAATTTCGCACGTTATTCGCGCTGAAGAGTGGCTGCCGTCCACGCCTAAACATTTAATTTTGTATCAAATGTTCGGCTGGCAACCACCGCAATTTGCGCATCTTTCTTTAATTCTCGCGCCTGATAAATCCAAACTTTCCAAGCGCCACGGCGCCACTTCTGTTTTGGAATTCAAAAAACTTGGCTACTTGCCCGAAGCATTAATAAATTATATTGCGCTTCTCGGCTGGAACCCCGGCACCGAACAGGAAATTTTCTCACTTGCCGAATTGGAAAAAGAATTTTCTTTGGAAAAAGTACAAAAAGCCGGCGCCATTTTTGACCTCAACAAATTGGATTGGATGAACGGATTTTATATCAGAAAATTGTCAACAAAAGAATTGGCAAAATCGTGTCTTCCTTTTTTTACGAGTTACGGATTACAAGTTACGAGTTACAAAGATGGTTTTATAGAAAACGTCCTCGCCCTGGAGCAGCCCCGTCTCAAAAAATCTTCCGACATTGTGGAAGCTACGCGCTACTTTTTTGAAACCCCAGAATACGAACCAGAACTTTTGAAATGGAAGAAAGCCGATTTAAAAGATGCTAAAGAAAAATTAGAATTTTTAGCCAAAGAATTGGAAAGTGTGCCGGAAAAGAAATGGAATAAAAATGATTTGGAAAAAATCATTAAAGATTTAATTGCCCAAAATAATTTTGAAACTGGCAACGTTCTTTGGCCGCTCCGCGTCGCTCTTTCCGGTCGCCAAAACTCTCCCAATCCCTTCGAACTCGCCGACGTCCTCGGCCGGGAAGAAAGCTTGAAGAGAATAAAAACCGCAATTAGTTTGTTGTCATCCTGAGCCCCGCAAATGCGGGGCGAAGGATCTCGTAAAATTATTATGTCATTCCCGCGCAGGCGGGAATCTAAAAATATGGAAAAAATTATTCATCCAATAAGAAAAACTTATTATCCAATTAAATTTTATCTTGATGATTTAGAAAAAATTGTAGAAATATTAAAAGAAGAAAACTTTTTGGAAATAGTGATAAAAACCAAAAAGAATAAATACAATAATACTGAAATCGCGCAAATGGGGGCCGGTGAGACTATCGATGAAATATCATCCCGCAATGGAGATTTATATATTTCAATAAATTTTGATAATAATTTTGATGGTAAAAATAGTATTTATATAAATAAAGATTTTGCGTTAGCAGAAGGAATAATACAAAAGATCGGTAATATTCTTTTATCTCGCAAAAGAAAGGTTTTTTCAGTAATATCGTCTAATTGGTTTTTACCAGTAATATGTGTTTTTACTTCTGTTTTTATTGGACTTTTAAATATTGAAAAAATAATAAATGATAAACAGGGCGCGCTATTTTTTTTAATAAATTTAATTTTTGTAATTATAATTATGGTATGTGTTGCAAAATTTTCTAAAGGAAACATATTTTATTATAAAAGAAAAAATAATTTACCTAATTTTTTTATTAGAAACAAAGATCAAATCTGGATAGTTATTATTTCCTCTATATTAGGCGCCGTAATCACTTTAGTCGTCACTCGTTTACTATGAAGATTTATATTGCCAAAAAACACTACTCCAACCTCCCATATCACAATTTTCACCATGCCGAGAAAGTAAAAAACTACGCTTTAAAATTAGTGAAAAGATGTAAAAAATACAAAGTGCCGGTGAATAGGGAAGTGGTGGAAATTGCCGCGCTGTTTCATGACGCCGGTTATGACAAAGTAAAAACAAACAAAGAAAAATTCGCCTGCCAAATTATGACGCGCGAACTGAAAAAACTTAGCTACACGCCAAAATTCATTGCCGAAGTCAAAAGAACAATCATGGCCACCAAACTCGGCGGTCCACTTAAAACCACGGAGCAAAAAATCCTCCGCGCCGCCGATCTTTCCGGCTTTATGGGTTCATATCAAGAATTCTTAAAAAACAATAAAAAAATTCAGCAAGAATATAAATTACTCTATAAAAAAGATAATTTTCCAAACAAGGCTTGGGCCAAATTAGTCGAGCTATATCTCAAACCAAAAATTCAACTCACTCCCGAACACAAGGAAGACGCCTTCCACGCCAAAGCCAGAAAAAATATTGAAAAATTTTTTAGAGAGATTAAGTAAAAACCATTCTCTTATTCGTGCGAATAAGAGAATAATTATTTCGTAATTGCTTTTATGCTTTCTGTGTTTTCTGTGCTTTTTGTGTTATAATTACCCCATGCTCACCGAAAACAAAAATAAAAATTCTGGATTCCGGGTCCACCGCAGAAGCGGGGCAGGCAAGCCCGGAACGACAAAAGTGTTAGGCCGGCTAATTGTCGCTGGCTTTTTATTATTGTCAATTTGTCAGCCGATATGGGCGGAAACTATTTATAACGGCGGCGACAGCACTAATCAAGATATTGCTGAAGAAATCAAAGCCAAACAACAAAAAATTCAGGAATTGACCGATAAAATCAATGCCTATAATGATTCTATCAAACAATATCGCAGTCAGGCGGTGAGTTTGTCCAGCCAAATTTCTTATCTTTCCACCAGAATCGCGCGCACCGAAGCCGAAATTGAACTGACCGAAAATCAGATTGATGAAAATTCGCTGGAAATTCAGGAAACGGAAAATAAAATTAAACAAAACGAGCAAAGCATTGGCACCACGAAGAAAAATCTAAGCGAATTTATCCAGGAACTTTATCAACGCGACCGGGATTCCGGTTTGGAAATTTTACTGGGCAATGATTCGCTGTCTGATTATTTTAATAATCTTCATGTTTTGGCGGTCTTGCAAAATCAAACCAAAGAAACCCTGAAGGAATTAAAAGATTTTAAAACTAATCTGACAGTTTTAATGGCAGAGCTGGAAGATAAAAAAATGCAATTAAAAAATTTAAAAGATAAATTGGAAAAAAATAGGGCGGCACTGGAAGATCAGCAGGCAACCAAACAAAGCATTCTGACGCAGACACGAAATTCTGAAGCTCGTTTTCAATCATTACTTAGTGCGGCGAAAGCGGAACAAGCAGCGGCTAACGCGGATATCGCCGCTTTAGAAAAAAAGATCCGCGGCACCCAAGCGCAAAAATTACAGGCCTTGGGCGATGCAACTTTCATCTGGCCAGTGGATAATATGGGCATTACGGCTTATTTTCATGATCCGGATTACCCTTTTCGTTATATTTTTGAACACCCGGCGATTGATTTGCGCGCTAAACAAGGCACGCCCGTGCGCGCCGCGGCTTCGGGTTATGTTGGTCGGGCTAAAGACGGCGGAAAAAGAGGTTATAGTTATATTATGTTAATTCACAGCGACGGCTTTTCCACAGTCTATGGCCATGTTTCCAAAATTTATATTTCTGAAGATGATTTTGTAACCCAAGGTGAAATTATTGGCTTGTCAGGCGGCATGCCCGGCACTTCCGGCGCGGGCGGACTCTCCACTGGCCCGCATCTGCATTTTGAAGTGCGCAAGGACGGCATTCCAGTGAATGCACTGGATTATTTGCCGTAAGCTGGCAGTTTATCCCGAGCGACCCCGATAAGCGAAGCGCTATCGGGGGAGTCGAGGGATCTCGTCATAAATTTAATAAAATGTCTCACGAAGAAAAAATAAAAATTATTTTTACTCGCCTCGGCGAGATTTTTAATTTACAAAATTTTACCTTCAAAACCATGCGCCGGCAAATCGACGACCAGGGCAGGGGAGTGGCGAATTTAAAAAAATCGTATGTTTTGGCACACACGAGTTTAAAAAATAAAACCATTACTATTGATATTTATACTCCGCGTTTCCGCAAACCCAAATCTATCAAATCAATTTTAAATATTTTGGCGCACGAAATCGCCCATCATCAAAAACCGCCTTTTCGCCAAAGATTTCGCGGACACATTATTGTCCGCCGCCATTTTCCTGTTTTCTATAATCAGATTAAGCGGAATATTAAAAAAATGAAGAAAGATAAAATTTTAGGGCAATTTTTTGGCTAAATTTGACAAAAAAATCAAATTTGTTAAGATATAAAAGGATTTTAACTTTCACAATACAATCAAAAGGAGGGGAAAAATGAATTTTTGTATAGTTGTTTTTGATATTTTATTGCTTGGTGGATTTGGAAAGGGGATTGGGGGGATCGGAAATCCTGGTGGCGCTAGTCCATCCTCTGGCGGTGGAAATGGTTCACCATCTGATAAAACTCTTTTAATATGCCTTGTCATCATTGCTATTTTGTTTTACTACTTTTTTTGTAGACATTAGTATATCTTTATTTAATTATTAAAAGAGTTTAATATTGACAGGGTATAAAATTCAGATCTTTCAGTTTTCTATTAGACAACAAGAGTGCGACCCGAGACGCACTCTTTTTTATTACTTAAAATTTACTTCCCTACAATATAACGTTATTATAAAATCATTTCCAGTAAATTCGTCGATCGTGAATTTTACTGGAAATAAAAATCACATTTTTATCTATTTTTTATTCTTTCATTCTGTTTCCGGAATGATATTTACGATGGATATCTTTTAATTTTTTATTAGTCACATGCGTATAAATTTGTGTCGTCGCAATGTTGGAGTGGCCTAAAAATTCCTGAATTAAACGCAAATCAACTCCTTGCTCCAATAAATCCGTAGCATAAGAATGGCGCAAGGTGTGCGGCGAAGTGGTTAAGGGAAGTCCGGCTATAATGGTGTAATGTTTGACCATTCTTTCAATGGAGCGGGCAGTCAGGCGCCGGGATTCAGCTTTTTGGTCGCGATAATTGATAAAAAGAGCTTTATCAGCATCCTGGCGCGTAGGCAGATATTTTTTTAACCAACCGAGAGCGCGTTCGGAAAAATAGACTGTGCGCGGTTTGTCGCCTTTGCCCATGACCTGAATTTCCAGGTCGTTTTTGTTATTAAGATTGGTAAACTGTTCACGGTTTAAAGCCGCCAGTTCGGCCACGCGCAGGCCAGTGGAAAAAAGAGTCTCCAGAATACAACGGTCGCGGAGTCCGGTGCGATTGTTAGTATCTGGCGCCAGTAAAAGTTTTTCCACTTGTTCCAGTTTTAAAAAATGAATTGTTTTTTCTTTACTGGCTTCGCGCGAGAGTTTGATTTTATCCGAGGGCATACTAGCGATATCGCGGTCGGCAAAAAAATTCAAAAAAGAGCGCAAGGCAATGAGGTAATAATTTTGCGTCGTCTTTTTCAAAAATTTTCCAGTGACCGGATCTTTAGCGCGCGACAAAAAAAGTTTATATTTCCAAACATGATGAGCGTCAATATCTTTAGGTCTCAGGTCGGAAAGGGAAGTGGCACCAAGAAATTCAAAATACTTTTTCAAAAAATTCGCATAATTTTGCTGCGTTTTATTGGCCAGTCCTTTTTCCACGTCGCACCAATCTAAAAAATCATGCAGATAATTTTTAATTGGTTTTTGTGTAGCCATATCATATTATATATTATACGACATTTAAATAAAATAATAAAATTATATAACAACATAAATATAAAATAGTGTCAATAATCAATTAATAAACTCCGAATCAAATAATAAAATCTAAAATAATGATGTTTGGTTAAATTTGCTATAGCAAATTTAACCAAACATTTATATTTTTATAGATCCTGAAATAAATTTAGAATGACAAAAAATAAAATAAATAAATTTCAAAACATATTTAATAAAACAAAATAGGTGAATGGAGAATTTTTAGTAATTTAGTAATATTTATTATAAATTTTATTTTAAAGAAAAAACACCGGGCATAACTCAAATTACATGACCCTGTATACCTTGAAAACGTAGAAACGCAAATATGAGCCTCGTTTTTTAAGCTTAAATGATTAAAACCTTTAAAAAAGAGAAATATCATTAAAATTCTAAAAAAACAAAAATAAGATTCGAATGGGGGGACGGAAGTATATTTATAGATAAACTATCTTAAACAAATCCGAATCATAATCACATTCTATTATCATTAATTCTTGCTTTTTAATTCTTAATTCTAATTTAACCTCTCTTAAACGTCGTTTAATCTATATTATACGACATTCCCTATAAGCTAAATTAAGATCTTGAATGCTTCTCCCCCATTACCAGAAGCCTGATTGGTTGCCGTAGTAATAAAAGTATTTTTTATATCTGATAAAGAAAAAAATTTATCTTTTTCTGTGTGAGTTTATTTTTTTAATTAATTTATTTTTTCAGGCCGAATAAAAATTAAACTATTGCACTCCCCTATTATCAGAGGCCTTACCTATAAAAGATTCTATCTTCTAAACGTAGATCAAGATAAAATTGCGGTTTTTGTTCTTTAAACTTACTAGTTAATAAAAATTTTAAGTTTTCAATAATCTTATTAACGGTGTTTTCTGATAATAAAATAATTTCCCAGCCGTCTTGAGTTGACACGCGCACTTCCCGGCCGGCTAAGTCTGGAATGATATAACGCACCAAAGTAAGATTAATTTTTGCCTGTTGGTATTGCTGATTAAATTCTTTAATAAAATCAACCATCTCTTTTTTAACTAATTTTTCTTGCAGTTTAAAAGTAGTGGTGGTGGCGCCGGAAACGAGCGGTAAATTCCATTCGTTTTGAGTTAAAACAATGGGCGTGGTAACCACTCCATCATTGTCAACAAGAAAATATTTTTCGCCTTCTTGCCAAATAAAAGCTGGGATTTTGGGTTTAATTTCAATATTTAATGTCTGAGGAAAACCAGGGACAATCTTAACTTTTTCTACTACGTCTAAGGCGTTTAATTCTCGGATTAAATTGTTTTTAGCTAAAATAAAAAAGTTGGCAATTTTTTGTCGGGCTAAAAAATTTTTTGAAACTTCTTCTACTCGACTGATAATTTTTGTGTCATTAGTGCCAGTAATAGTGATTTTTTTAATAGCTAAAAGAGGCGAAAAGACGATCGTAATCATAAAACCAAGCAAAAAAATCAGCATCCAAAAAAACGGCTTCAGGAAAAAAGGCCGTCTTTTTTTTGGCTTGCTTGTTACAAAATCATGGGTCACGGTAGTGTGACTATGATGTTCGCTATAATCACGCTTACGCATTTTTTATAGTTAAGTCATTCCGAGCCACGAAAACTCGGGGCGAGGAATCTCGTGAATAAACTAACGAGATCCATCGTGCTTCGCCCTCAGGATGACATTTTCTCTAATTTTTTCTTCCCCACCCACTTCCTTAAAACTTTTGGCACTTCAACCGAACCATCTTTTTGCTGAAATTGTTCTAGAATGGCCGGCACTAAACGGCTGGTGGCTAAGCCGGAAGCATTAAGCGTGTGCAAAAATTCAGTCTTACCTTCTTTATTTTTAAATCTAATGCCGGCTCGGCGAGCTTGATAGTCCATGGCATTGGAAACAGAACTCACTTCTTTATATTCATTCATACTCGGAATCCAAACTTCAATGTCATAAGTTTTGGCCATGGCGGCGCTGCAATCACCAGCAGCTAATTTGACCGTGCGGAAATGAAGCCCCAGTCCCGTTACCAATTTTTCCGCATTTTTGACTAATTCAGCAAAAGCCGCCGCCGAATCTTCCGGTTTGGTAAATTGAAACATTTCAATTTTATTAAACTGATGACCGCGCACCATACCCCGCTCTTCTTTGCGATATGCTCCGGCCTCGCGGCGAAAACAGGCGCTGTAAGCAAAATATTTTTTAGGCAATTCCGCTTCATTTAAAATTTCGTCGCGATGAAAATTATTTAACATCATTTCCGAGGTGGCATTCAGGCAAAAGCCGTCTTCCACCCAAAATAAAGCATCGCGGAATTTTGGCAGATGGCCCGAGGCATAGGCCGAGGCTTCATTCAACATGAAAGGAGGAAAAATAAATTCATATCGGTTTTTTTTGTGAAATTCAACAAAATAATTTAGCAGCGCCCATTCCATTAGCGCGCCAGTGCCGGTGTAACACCAAAAACCACTGCCGGCAATTTTGACGCCGCGTTCATAATCAATCACTTTCAAATCTTTGGCTAAAGCCACATGATCTTTAATTTCAAAATTAAATTTAGGTTTTTTATTAAATTCTTTTATCACCTCATTATTTTCTTTGCCGCCGGCCGCCACTTCTTCTAAAGGAGTGTTAGGCAATTCCGAAATTGCTTCTTTAAATTTTCGCTCCGCTGCCAAAAGTTTTTCATCCAATTCCTTAATCTTCTCCCCCACCGCTTTCATTTTGGTAATAATTTCCGGACTAGGTTTGGTTTTGGAAAATTTATTTCTTTCCGCTTTCAATTCATCCGCTTCTTTAATTAATTCTTTGCGTTCATCGTCTAATTTAATAATTTTATCCAAGTCAAAACTCCCCTGCTCCATTCTTTTGAGCAAGGCTTTTTCGACCTCTTTTTTTTGAGTGCGAATTCTTTGAATGTCTAACATATTTTTATTATATTTTATCTGTTATTCCAGGCGTAATTGCGGTCGCTGGCGCCGATACAGCCACTGCCGTCAAGATCAAAAATTTTGCAGGCATCCCAATCAGCGCCTCCAGCACATTGTCCATTACAACCACCAGAAAAATTAATGTTACTTTTACAAGCAACTTGACTTAATTGATTCATAACGCAGTTTGTTTCTCCTTCATTACCAAAATTAGTTTTGCCTTCTATATGAAAATAAACAAAATAGATTCTGGCAGTAACGGGCAAGCTGTTTAAGGCATAATTGCAAGGACCAGTGTTGGTGCCGTCGCAGGGCTCAGTGGTATTTTTAGGATCAACCAACTGTTCAATTTTGACATATTCGGATAAACCAGCGCAAGTATTAAGCGGATAAACAAAGTAAGTATATCTAAGGTCGGTGCAAGAATAAGTAGTGCTGCCAGAATCGTATTTCAAAGCCATGGCTTTCTTAATGGCATTAAGGTCACTTAAACGGCGGGCATCACGGCCCTTGATTTGAGCGTTTTTAACCTGGACAGCGATAAGGGTGGAAAGCAAACCAACAACGGAAATGACAACCAAAAGTTCAATGAGCGTGAAAGCGCGAAAATTTTTTTTATTTATTTTTATCATTTTTATTTTACTCATTCGGCCGCATTAAGAGGAAGGTTTAGTCCGTCGCGCTAAACTTGCGGCGTAGCCAAAATTATAAAAATATTTATTTAATAACTCATCTGATGATTGATATTGATTTTCACCTATAAAATAATCTCCCAAAACCTCATAAAGCCGCGTCAATTCCTTAAGCCGCGCACTATTTTTTGAATGATCAATAGTTAGCGCCAAAAGTTCTAGCGCCCGTTCAAATGCTTTTTGGCTATATGCCGGATTTTCTTTTTTTTTCCAGTTTATCGCCCGCCCCACTTCCGCGCCGACATTGGCCATCTGTTCGCAAAAAGAAAATTTTGACCATTGTCCGCTGGCTAAATTTTGATGCTGATAATCCATACCACAATTTGTCATTCCGAGCGACCCCGATAACTATCAGGGGAGTCGAGGAATCCCTTCGTTTTTATTTTTTAGAAAATATAAGGGATTTCTCCCTGCCCGAACGACCGTTCGGTCGGGCGGGCACTTCGCCCTCTCCGCCCTGGGCGGATCGGGCTTCGGTCGAAATGACATATTATTTTTCTACTAATTTATTAACAATTTCCAAAATTTTACTCTGTGTATTTTTATCTTCCACTCCCCTGCTCCGATTGTTTTGCCATGGCCGGATGTTAATCATGGAATCAAACTCCACAAAATTTTCCGCACCGAAAAATTCCGGATACAAATTTATACCCCATAAATTTTCCTGTGCCGAGCCGTTTTCAATCAGCTCTTTTTCTAAATCCGCGTGCATTTCGGCGTCCATTGCCAGAATTCCTTTTTCCAAATCAACCACCGCCTTGACCAAATTACCAAACATTTTTTCCGCCATCTGTTTTAAATCAACAAGGTTAATTTTATCTTGAACTATAGTCATAGATTTATATTTATTTTGGCTTATTTTAGCCAAAAAAACATTATTTTTGGCTAATCTGTGGATAACTGTTTTTGACAAAAAATTTTAGACGTGCTACAATATAATCACAAAAATCAAAACCTCAATAAACCAAACAAGGAGGTTAACATGAAAGCTTTTGGACTGGGTGTTTTATCAACGGCAGGAATTAGTTTAATAATAGGGTATATTTTTTTTGCTGGCGTTTGCCTTATTGTTACCAGCATCCTGCTCTTTATTGACTACAACAGACGTCCTTGTTAAATTCTATAAGACTACTTAATCTTAATTTCAACAGATTAAGTAGTTTTTTTTATTTCTCCTTCGGTCGCATTAAAGGAAACAAAACCACATCGCGCAAATTTGTTTGACCAGTAAGAATTGTAATAATACGATCAATGCCAAGTCCCCAACCGGAAATCGGCGGCATGCCATATTCCATGGCCAAAACATATTCATCATCCCCGGCCTGCGCTTCTCGGTCGCCCTTGGCCGCCGCTTTGGCCTGTTCTTTAAATCTTTCTGCCTGATCAAGAGGATCAACCAATTCCGAATACGCTTTCACAATTTCCCAGCCATTCACAATCAGCTGAAACTGTTCCACTTTTGTTTTATCTTCGTCGCTTCTTCTGGCAAGTGGCTGGCATTCCACCGGATAATTATACAAAAACAAAGGCCCGACCAAATTTGGTCGCGAAACTTTTTTATAAAGCGCGTCCACCAAACTGCCGTAACCCATGGCTTCCATTTCTTCAATTTCTATTTTTTTCTTTTTTATTTCCTTTTTCAATTCTTTTCCATCTTTAATTTTTTCAATATCAATACCACTATCTTTTTTGATCATTTTAATAAAATCCACTTTTTGCCAGGGTGTGGCAAAGTCCACTTCCCTACTCTTGCCATCTTTACCAATCACTGAAATTTTTTTACTAAGTTTTAAATGTTTAAAAAGATAAGCAAACATTTCTTCCGTAAATTTCATGTTGTCTTCAAAATTCCAAAACGCCGCATAATGTTCCAGGCTGGTGTGTTCTGGCAAATGCGACGGGTCCGCGCCTTCATTGCGAAAAGCCTTGCCAATTTCAAAAACTTTTTCATAGCCGCCGACAATTAATTCTTTTAAAGGCAATTCCAAAGAAATCCGCAAAAACACGTCCAAATCCAAAGCGTTGTTGTGTGTTTTGTATGGCGTGGCCGAAGCGCCGGTTGGCGCGTGCGTCAAAGTTTGCGTTTCTACTTCCAAAAATCCTTGTTGCCAATAAAATTCGCGCAAGACGCGAATGAATTCGCTGCGGAAAATAAATCTTTTTCGGGTTTCTTCGTTGGCAATTAAATCCAAATATCTCTGGCGCCAGCAAGCTTCCTCGTCTTTCAGTCCGTGCCACTTTTCCGGCAGCGGCCGTAAGGCCTTGCCCAAAAATTCATATTTTTTTACTAGCAAAGTTTTTTCGCCTTTGTGAGTGGTAAAAATCTCGCCCTCCATCCCGACAAAATCACCAGCATCAAGGTGATCAATAAAAAATTTATATTTTTCCTTACCAATTTCATCCTGCTTCAAAGCAATCTGCGCCCGGCCGGAAAAATCCTGGAGATGGCAAAAACAAAGTTTGCCCATGTCGCGCAAAAGCATCAATCGGCCGGCGGTTTTCAATTTGGCCCCATCCTTGGCTTCCTTTATTTCCATCACCGAATTTTTCTTGTCAAATCTGGCCGGATACGGGTTCACGCCTAATTTTTTTATTCGATTTAATCTTTCTAACCTAACCTCATACTCTGAGATTGTTTTTTTGTTTGTCATAAATATCTAAAAAGTAAAAACTCAAATCTCAAAACCATAACTCAAAATCCAAAACTTACAGTTGTTTGATTTTGACATTTAAGTTGTGGTTTTGACTTTTGACATTTGAGTTTTGAGATTGATTTAATTATACTTCTTCTCTTCCAAAAACGCAAATATAAAAAGCGGGTTTAAACCCGCTTCTATTAGCTTTATAACACTTCCACAATTTCATACTCAATCATCCCTTTGGGCACGGAAACTTCCACGCTTTCACCGGTTTTTTTGCCTAAAAAGGCTTTGCCTAGAGGCGATTCATTAGAAATTTTACCGGCTAAGGGATCAGCTTCCTGGGAACCGACAATTTCATATTCTTTTTCTTCGCCGGTCTGTTTATTTTTAATTTTAATTTTACTGCCCAAGGAAATCTGGCCGCTGGCGCTTTTTTCTTTAATAACCACGACCGTGCGTAAAATTTCTTCCAGTTCGGCAACGCGACCTTCAATAAAAGCCTGCTCATCTTTAGCATCGGCGTATTCAGCGTTTTCTGACAGATCACCCAATTCTTTGGCAGCCTGAATGCGGTCAGCCACTTCTTTGCGGCGCACATTTTTCAAGTTGTTTAATTCTTCTTTTAATTTAGCCAGACCTTCGGTAGTGATGTAAGTTTCTTTACTAAGCATAAAATGGACTATTAATTATTAATGAGTTAATGAGTTAACGGGTTTTAAACAATACATAAATAATACACCCGACAAAAGAAGGGGTCAAGTCCGCTGGTCAATCGCCTGATTGACTAATTTGTCAGCCAGACGATTTTTTTCTCGGGGAATATATTGGAAAGTTATTTTTTTAAAACTTTGGCGCAGGTTCCAAATTTTGATAAAGCTGTCCTGAAAATCTTTATTTTTTAATTTAAACTCGCCGTTGATCTGCTGGCAGACCAATTCAGAATCCAAACGCACCGCCACTTCCGTGGCCGCCATTTTTTTGGCTTCTTCCAAACCTAAAACCACGGCCCGATATTCGGCCTGATTGTTGGTGGTTTCACCAATGTATTTTTTGTGAGTAGCGAGAATTTTGTTTTCATCAGTGCCATCACAGATAACCACACCAATGCCGGCCGGTCCAGGATTGCCCCGCGCCCCGCCATCAGTATAAATAATTATTTTTTTCATGTTTTATAAAAAGAGATATGAGATAGGAGATAAGAATTAAGAATAAACGACCGTGTTATTCATATCTCATGAATCTTATCTCTTATCTCACTATTTTAAAGTCCATTACTTTTAACTGCAGTTCTCGGTTACCGTTCCATTCATTAACGCCAAATTCCACCACCACATCAATTTGATCGCCGGGCTTGATTTGATTTTTCCACTCGGCCGCGGTGCCAAAAGAAACTGCTTTGCGCGTAAAACCATTTTCCGTCAGTGCCAAGCGCAAATGCCCGCCGTTTTTGCCCATCTCTTCCAGGCTTTCCACTTTTAAATTGCGAATTAAAAAAAGCGGTAAAGGATTGGCTTCGGCAAAGGGTTCAAATTTTTGCAGATCATCCCAGAGCTCCCAATCCAAAGCAGTTAATTTTATTTCCGCGTCAATTTCCAAAGTCGGCATCAATTCCACCTCGCGCAGTTTTTCCCCGGCCAATTTTTTCAGTTGAGCAATAAATTTATTATAATTGTTTTTGCCTTTTAAGCCAAATCCGGCAGCCTGGCTGTGGCCGCCAAATCTTTCCAAAAAGGCGCCGCACTGATTTAAGGCTTCGGTGATGTTAAATTCCGGAATGCTGCGCGCTGAACCGGCATAATTTTCGCCATCCTGGTTCATTAAAATCACGGGCCGGGCAAATTCGTCCGCGAGTTTGCCGGCGACCAGACCGACAATGCCGGCTGACCAGTTGGGACTGGCGGCGATGAGGATTTTTTTTGCTGGTGTAATTTCACCAAAAATTTCTTTGGCCTCTTGCAGAGCCACTTCCACGATTTTCTGGCGTTGTAGATTTTTTTCATGAATATCACGCGCCAAAGCAATGGCTTCCACTTCATCTTCGGTAGCCAGCAGCTGGCAAGCCAGCGAGGCATGATCCAGGCGGCCGGCCGCATTGAGGCGCGGCACCAGCTGGAAAGAAATATTGCGGATATTTAAATCATAAAGGTCAGCGCCCAGCGGCAAATTTTTCAGCTCTTCCCCATCAGATAAACTGCTGACGCGAATTAATTCCTGCAAGCCCTTGCGCGGAGTTTTATTGAGCACCATTAAACCATATTTAACCAAAGTTCTATTTTCTCCCAAAATCGGCGACATATCGCCGACCGTGCCGATGGCCACCAAATCCAAGAGCCATTTTTCAAAAGCTTCATATTGTCCGGCCCCCTCTCCTTTCGAAGGAGACCCGCCCGCAACGACTTCGTCATTGCGAAGTCGGGCGGGGGGTTGGGGTGAGGTCGTCTTAAATAGCGCCTGCGCCAGTTTGAAAGCCACACCCACGCCGGCCAATTTCTTAAAAGGATAAGTTTCTCCGGCCACGGACGGATTTAAAATCGCCAGAGCTGGCGGCAGTTTTTCCGGCGCGAGATGATGATCAGTAATAATGGTGTCAATGCCAGCGGAATTTAATTTTTCAATGGCTTCAAAATTAGTGATGCCGCAGTCAACGGTGATGATTAAATTATATTTTTTTTCCTGGGCAAACTCGGTGGCTTTTGGCAAACTCAAACCATAGCCGTCCAGTTCGCGGTGCGGCACAAAAATATCAACTTTTTCCGCGCCTAATTTGCGCAAAGTTTTTTCCAGCAAAATCGTGGCCGTCACCCCGTCAGCGTCATAATCACCGAAAACAAGGACGTTCTCCCCTTTTTCAATGGCCTCTAAAACGCGTTTAGCGGCCTTTTGAGCGTCTTTAAAGAGAAATGGGTCATGAATATCAGCCAGGTAATCAGGATTGAAAAATTCGTCAATTTTCTCCTGAGTGTCTAATTGGCGATCCCAGAGCAATTGCCAAACCACCGGATTGTAGCCGGGCAATTTTTCCGCAAAATCAGGCGGATATTTTTCTTTTAAAAGCCATTTGACCATAATAAAAAATTAAAAATCAGGTTCAATCACAATCATAACTTTGGCCAGGCCGACGCGCGGCACGTGATAGCCGCTGGGATAATCAGCCATGGCCTCAAATAAAAGTTCAACCGGATAAAGATAATTTTCACCAGTGCCAAAACCGACATCATTAGTGATAAATTTTTCCGCCACGGGATCAAAACCGCGAATGATAATCATGTGGCGTTCAGGTCCGGGCTGGGTGAAATGAATATTTTTTAACAGCTGTCCATTGGCCGGCACAACAATTAGATTGCCCTGGGTCAATTCTCTAATTATATCAGCGCTGGTGATATTTTCAACCAGCCGGACTTTTTGATAACTTAAATAACCAAAATATAAACGGTCAATAGTATCTTGGGCCGAAGTGTCGCGAGACTCGCCAAAATTTTCTTCCTGATATTTGACCATGTCTAAAATTTTTTCTTTGGCCGTCTGGCGGCTGATAGTGGTGGTGCCCCGGGCCCAGCTGACGGCTAAAAAGGCAGCCATCTCCTCGCAGGCATCCTGCTGCCGCGGATCCTGCCATTCGCCAAATGGCGCTTGAACCACAAAAGGCACACCGGTTAAATAAATTTTTTCCGCAGTTACGGTGGGAGTAGCAGTGGCAGGTTTGACCGTCACCACTGCGGGCACTGCCACTGGCGGCGTGGCCGTGGCTGTTTTTTCCACTGCCCCACTGGTTTGGTTGGGCAAAGCAACAATTAAATCCGGCGTGGCCGGATTATTTTTTTTAATGTTTACAAAAAAGAAGGCGTTCAAAATAATTGCCGCCAAGAAAAATAAAAAAAATTTTTGCTTGTTTGGTGTTTGCGATTTCATGCCACAATCTCCGTCTTAACTTTAAAATAATTTAACAAAAAAATAAACGGCTAGAAAAATAGAAAAGAGCGTCTGCAGAATAATCATAAATACGCTGCCGAGCAAGGTGCCTAAACCGGCTTTAACTGCCTGCGGCGCACTTTTGCCATTAAGCAATTCCCCAAGAAAAGCGCCGAGAAAAGCACCGCCAAAAATTCCCAGCGGCGGAAAATAAAGCAAGCCGATTAAACTGCCGAGGATGGCGCCCCAGAGTCCTTTTTTAGACGCGCCGGAAAATTTGGCGCCTAAAATTGGCAGAAAATAATCAATTAACATTAAAAAAACTACAATGGCGCTGAAAACAATTAAAGCGGCAACAGAAACAGAATTGGGCTGACCAAAATAAAGGCAGACCAGACCGGCCAAACCCAGCAGCGGACCAGGCATGGCAGGGGTAAAACTGCCAATGATGCCGAGAACCATTAAAATCGCGCCAATGATTATTAAAGTAGTCATATCTTTTCTTTATTATCCCGCTTTTAGCTTAAAAAGTCAAAAATAAAACCGCTGGGTTAAGGCGGTTTTGATGATTGTAAATAAAAAACCACCCGATT
>Ga0233421_10000093_pt1 | contig 47732 bp, 42 predicted proteins | sample Watercolumn_Mata_3_FD_182725 | JGI IMG/M metagenome (GOLD analysis project Ga0233421, IMG submission 182725) | Freshwater microbial communities from Lake Matano, South Sulawesi, Indonesia - Watercolumn_Matano_2014_107_MG | ecosystem: Environmental > Aquatic > Freshwater > Lake | place... | reverse complement strand
CTTCTGCCTGACGCAGTGCATAGGCGATTTGTTCCTCGCTGAATTTCGACTTCTTCATGGCAATGTTCCCTTGTTTGGTTCAAGTTACTCATTGCCGAAAAACTCTACTTTTGATCGGTCCGCTTTTCTGGGAGGAGGTCAATTCCTAGAGTTGCAGCCTTTCATTCCTCAAACTTACACACCAGCCATTCCCACTCTTGTCAGGAAAGGCCTCGAATCCCGTCCTGAGGGCAAGAAGCTTTCAAACCGGTCCCGCAAGGAATATCGTTCACGGGAATGCCTGTTTCCCGATTCCGTGCCGTTCGACCGGCTCCGTGCGGTCTGCCGGGCATTCAGGGCCTGACGGGTCGTCGTATCCGCCATAAAAAAAGAACCCGCCTCTTGCATGAAACGGGTTCTCTGCTTTATCATCTTATCGGTCAGACAGGTCTCCGGAAAATCAGGCGGCTCGCCACCTCTTCTCCGGTTCCCTGTTTTGAATCTCCAGCGTCGTCGTGCCCGGCATGGCCGCGAGGGATCTGCTTGCCATGATGAGCGTATCTTCATGGTACCGGTACCGTCGTCACGTTGTGAAGAACAGTCCGCCGTGCTTGCACGGCGGACTGTTCCGGTTCTCTCCGTCATCAATCCGCGTGCTGACCATTCCCCTGTTCTCCCAGGATTGCGCCGAGCACGTCCGAACTCTCCTTTCCGTTGCTCCGCGCGATGTCGGTTATGCTTTGTGCGTGATCGTTCGCGTTGATCCCCGCCGACCGGAGACGCATTGTCAGCTCTTCGGGACGGGACCTGACGACCTGCGCCACGGCCTCGAGCGACGAGGCTTCAAGGGCACGGACCGCCGCCTTTGCACTGTGTTTCTCGCCCTCCTCCTCTTCCCCGAACACGGGCAGCATCGACGCTCCGGCCACGGCGAGAGCCGTGACGATCACCGCGAGGGCCGGTTTCCTGGAAAAATAACCCGTCAGGGACTTCCAGTGCGAAAGCATGTGCAGGGCAATGCCGCCGAGCAGCAGCCAGCTGAGCCACTTGTGCACCGGTTCGATGGCCCCGATTTCAAGGTCGAAAAAGAGCAGGGTGCCTGTCACTGCAGAAATGATGAAAGCGCCGGCGGCTACCGGAGTGGCGAATGTTTTCACTGTTGCGTTCATGGGTGACTGATCGGTTGATGTTTCATGGAATAAGGTCAAACACAGTGATCAATGTAGAACCGCATCCCTTAAACAGGACTTAAGCCAGCATTAAATTTCTGTAAAAAATGCAGTAGACGTTCATGGGTCGCTGCGAACCTTCAGAGAGATCGCCGTTTTCGCTGACCGGGAGGAGCGGATGGGAGCGGGAACGGAAGAAATACAGGGAGATGATCAAGCTGCATGGAGAGGCCGGTGCCTGCACACCTACTTTCCGATGCAGAACCGGCTGAAGATGGTGTTGAGCACCTCTTCGTTGACCACCTTGCCGGTGATCTCGCCGACGTAGTCGAGCGACGAGCGGAGTTCGAAGGCGACGAGCTCGGTCTCCGCATGCCGGCCGATCAGCTCCCGTGAGTTCTGCAGGGCGTCCGAGGCGTTGCACAGCGCCTCGTAGTGGCGGAGGCTGGTGACCAGTACGCTCGCATCGTGCAGTTTGTCGAGTCCTTCGACCATGCTTGCCATCCTCGCCTTCAGTTCCCCGATGCCGGTCTTCCGCAGGGCCGAAATGCCGACGGCCTCGCATCCAGTCGACCGGGCGATCCTCCGCATGCGCTCTTCGATGTCCGGTGTCAGGTCTGTCTTGTTGGCGACCACGATGAATTTCGCGCCGCTGTGCTCCGCCTGCAGCGAACGGACCGCGCCGATCTCCTCGTCGAGACCTGCGCTGCCGAGGTCGAGCAGGTAGAGGATCAGGTCGGCTTCGGCCATCTTCATGTGGCTGCGCCGGATTCCTTCGTGCTCGGCCTCCTCGCCCGTCTCGCGCAGGCCTGCCGTATCGGTCAGCCTGAACATGGTCTTGTCGTGGATGAAGCACTCCTCGATGTAGTCACGGGTGGTACCCGGCATGTGGCTGACGATGGCCCGCTCCTCTCCCAGCAGGGTGTTGAGCAGGGTCGACTTGCCTGCGTTAGGCCTGCCGGCGATCACCGTCGCCACGCCTTCGCTGAGAAGCCGTCCGTGCCGGTAGGTGTCGACGAGCCGTTCAACCTCCGTCTGCAAGGTCGCGACCTGCCGGAGAAGCTCCTCCCTGCTCTGGAACTCCACCTCCTCCTCGCTGAAGTCGAGTTCGAGCTCGAGCAGGGCGCAGGAGTGCAGGAGCTTTTCCCGGAGCGCGTTCAGCTTCTCCGAAAGTTCCCCCTTCATCTGGATCACCGCTGTTCGATAGGCCGATTCGGATCGCGCGTGGATCATCTCTCCTATGGCTTCGGCCTGCAGGAGGTCGATCCTGCCGTTCAGGAATGCCCTGCGTGTGAACTCGCCCGGCTCCGCGAGCCTGCACCCGCTGTCGAGCAGGAGCTGCAGGACGTGCCGCGTCACCACAGGGCCTCCGTGGCAGGTGAACTCGACCATGTCCTCGGCGGTGAACGAGTGTGGAGCCCTGAAGACAAGGGCGATCACCTCGTCGACAAGCGTCTCGCCGTCGTAAAGCCTGCCGAAATGCGCCGTGAAGCCTTGCGAAGCAGTGAGAGCCCTGTCCGGTTCGTGGACTTTCCTGAAAACCTCTGCGGCGATGTCGAGCACGCCGCTGCCGCTCATGCGGACGATGGCCAGTGCGCCGACGCCGACGGGCGTGGCGACTGCGGCGATAGGGCCGTCCTGCAGGGAACTGGTGTCGTCGGAGCGGGTCATGGGCACTGCTGAAGGTTACAGCGGTCTTACCGTGATCTGGTCGGGAAGCATGCCGTCCGGCAGCTCGATGAGCGTCACGATCAGCCGTGCGATATCGTCAGGCTCCATGAACTTCTTCGGTTGAAGACCGGCGTGATCGAAGAACTCCGTATCCACCGAACCGGGGTTGACGCACGAAACACGGATGCCGTCCTCGCGCAGTTCCTCCATGAGCGACTCAGAAAAGCCGTTGATGGCGAACTTCGATGCGCAGTAGGCCGCTCCTCCCCTGAAGCCTCGCCTGCCTGCGACAGAACCTATGTTGACGATCATGCCGCTCCGCAGCGCCTTCATCGAGGGGACAACCCTCCTTGTGCTGAGAAAGGCCGCTGTGAGGTTGGTGTCGACGATCTTCCTCCACACCGCGGGATCGAGCCTGTCAGTGTCGCCGAACACGCCGAAGCCGGCGTTGTTCACCAGCACGTCGACGCTGCCGTGCCGGCCGAGCACCTCGTCGAACGCCCTGTCGATCTGCTGCTCGCTCGTGACGTCTGCCTGAAGCCAGTGGAACTGTCCGTCTTCGATGGGGGGTTGCCTGCGGCTGATACCGTAGACCGTCGCTCCCGCTGCAACGAGAGCGCGGGAGGTGTGCAGGCCGATCCCGGAGCTCGACCCGGTCACCACCGCTGTTTTTCCCCTGAGGTCCATATGCCGGCTGCGTGGATTTACGATTGTCCGCCCTTCGGGGAAAGGTAAGGAATATTCCATGGAAATAGTAACTTTGCTCATCGCAACAACCCCTTACAGCCTATGACCGGAAAAGAGAACCCGACGATCGCGGCACTCAAGGATGCGATCCTCAACCACAGGGAAACGAGCGTTTCCCACCACTTCGAGCGCGTTGTCAACCTCGTCACCGTCCTGCGTTCGGAATGTCCCTGGGACCGCAGCCAGACGCCCGAATCGCTCGCCCACCTGCTTCTCGAGGAGAGCTACGAGCTGGTGCACGCCATCGACGAGCAGGACGACACGGAACTGAAGAAAGAGCTGGGAGATCTCTTCCTGCATGTCTGCTTCCAGGTGATTCTTGCCGAGGAGAGCCGCAGGTTCTCGTTCACCGACGTCTTCGAGGCCCTCTGCACCAAGCTCATCACCCGCCATCCCCACGTCTTCGGCGACACGGTGGCCGAAACGGAGCAGCAGGTCGTCGGCAACTGGGAGAACCTGAAGATGAAGGAAGGGCGCAAGAGTCTTCTCGACGGCGTGCCGAAGGCCATGTCGGAGCTCCTGCGCGCCTACCGCGTCCAGAAAAAGGTGGCGGGAGTCGGTTTCGACTGGCCGAGCGACCGGGATGTGCTCGACAAGCTCGCCGAAGAGCTCGGGGAGCTGAAGCAGGCGAGAACCCGCAGGGAGAAGGAGGAGGAGTTCGGAGACCTTCTCTTCACCATCGTCAACTACAGCCGCTTCATCGACACCAATCCGGAGGATTCGCTCCGCAAGGCCACCAACAAGTTCATGGCGCGCTTCCGCAGGGTCGAGAAGGAGGTTCAGGCATCGGGAAGGAGCTGGAAGGACTTTACCGCCGAAGAACTCGACGATCTCTGGAACCAGGCGAAAAAAGCCGGCAAGGGTTCCGCTCCCTGATAAGCCGGTTACGCTGTAGCGGAGATGACGGCAAGAAACCTCCCGGCAGCTTCATGATACTCAACGGTCGGGTGATGTCCTCCACTGAAAAGACTCAATGAGTGCTCGATACCGGATTCGCGCAACCGTCGGGTATCGGCTTCGAACCGCTCCAGCGTGTAGAACCGGTCGCTGTAGCCGCGGGCGAGATGCACTCTGCCCAGCCGCTCCAGGCCGGTCAGCTAGGGCGGGATATCCCCTCCGAGCAGCATGAGCGCCGATGAAGGATGACGGCCAAGCAGAGCGGCGCGGCAGGCCATGCCAGCACCCTGCGAAAAGCCGTGGAGCACCAGCGGGCCGCCAGCCGGACAGGATGCCCTGATCCGGTCCAGCACCGCATCGACGAAGCGGATATTCTCGGCGATCCGAAGCTCACGGTCTCGGCTGGTCATCCAGCACGAACCGGCTTCACCCCTCGTGTTGTAGAACGGATGCAGGGCTTCGATGGAGCAGAGAAGCCACCGGTCAGAGCCGCGGATGCTCCCGAGAAGGGCCAGTTCGTCTTCCGCAGTCTGTCCGTAGCCGTGGAATCCGGCAAGAAGCGGCACCTGCCCGCCGCCGGAGGGCTTCCGGACGAGATACCGACCTTGAACCGATGTCTCGATGCGATGTTCCTGCATGGCGCTGTCCTGTGCGGTTAGACGCAAAACGACTGCGGCAGCACCCGACCCCCAAAACAGGAGGCCGGGCTGGCCGGGCAAGGTCATGCGTCGATAAGCCCCAGAATGCCCTTCATGGGAATGGCGGCCCATTCAGGCCTGTTGTTCAGTTCGTAGTTGAGCTCGTAGATAGCCTTGTTCATCAGGTACCCTCTCAGCAGCAGTTCGCGCTGACGGGCATGTGCCGGGATCAGCTGCCTGCCTTTGGTCTTTTCGGTGTAGACGTCGATGAAGTGCTGGCCGATGTAGAAGCTCCACAGTTCAGCCCATGGTTCGAGAACTTCGCGGTCTTCTTTCCGGATGGAGGCATTGTGCATGAGCACGTTGAAGGCTGCGTAGTGGAACGACCGCAGCATGCCGGCAAGGTCGCGGTAGACCGAACGCTTGATCTTGCGTTCGGAGAGCGAACGGGCAGGTTCGCCTTCGAAGTCGATGATAAAGAAATCGTTTCCGGTATAAAGCACCTGGCCGAGATGGAAATCACCGTGAATCCTCACCTTGATGGTATCGATCTTTTCCTTCCTGATCGGCTCGAACTGGTCGAGGATATCCTTTTCCCTCTCAAGGAGATGCATGGCAAGATCCATCCGGTCGCCGGAAAGGCTGTGGATGATCTCCCGGAGCAGCATCATGCTCCTCTTGACCTGTTCGGTCATCGCCTGATAGATGGAACGCTGATAAAGTATTGTGAAGGGTTCAGGCGCAAACTCCGGGTCGGCATCGAGTGAACTGAGGGCGCAGTGCATACCTGCCGTCCGCTCTGAAAGCTTCTCGACCATTTCAAGATAGAATTCCCCGATCAGGTCGTGCATGATCTCGGGAAGCAGAAGCGGCTCACCGCTCAGTTTCGGCAGCGGCGGGGGCTGGATGCCTTTGGCCGTCCGTGAAAGCACATCCTCGTAGTAGCGCAGGACATGATCAAGGCTCAGCTGCCAGCCGTCTCCCTCGTTCGGCACGTAGTTCTGCAGGATGCCGAGGGAATACCGCTCCCTCTGGTTCCGCGAATACTCGAGCGATCCGAGATAGAAGGGCAGGTTCCGGAACCTTGTCAGCTCGGTCAGCTTCCGGCTCATTTCGACTTCGGGAGCGATCCCGGTGTCGATCTTCCTGTACAGCTTGAGACAGAGGTTCCCGCCGAACTTCATGGATGTGTTGCTCTGCTCGCTGCCGATCAGGCATGACTCCATGAGGGTCTTTTCCCCGTCTTTGTGGTACTCTTCGACTTTCTGCCCTGTCAGACCGGAAATCCATCCCGCTTCTCCCTGCCAGGTCTGACGCTGAAGGACGAGTTCGATCAGGCGTTTCCTGAAGCCGCTCTCGTATGCGGCGTCGCAGAGGAAACCATCCTCGCCGTTCAGGACGATCCTGGCGATGACGCGCCTGTCGAATGTGCCGTTTCCCTGCTCGACCCGCTCTGCAGGGACGAAAACCAGGGGAAGCTGGTACTGGTCGTTCTCGCCGCTTGGATAGTGAATCTCGGTCAGGAGGAGAGCGGTCTGCTCCATCGAGGGAAGCGGAATCGTGTCGGTAAGGCGGACCCTGATGATTTTTCTCGCCTTGCCGCCGAACCAGCGCGACCTCTGGAAATAGGAAGGAAGCAGGATATTTTCGAGCCTCTCGAGATTCCGGCCCCTGAAGAGCTCTTCCCAGCGGGTCACGCTGAGGGAAACCGTATCGAAGACCGCACGTTCATCGACAGCGCCCTTCTCCCTGACCAGCTTGAGCCAGAAGTAGCCGTAAGGGCCGAGCGCGACCATGTAGGGAGTCTTGCGGATCTTCGGGAAGCGGTTCATGCTGAAGATCTCCTCGGGCACGAACCCTTCGTAGCGTGCAAGGTCGATCATCACGGCCTGTGCGTTTCTCGACAGGTTGATGACCGTCAGCACCGACTCGTCCTCGAAGGTCCGGATGAACATCAGCACCTTGGGATTGTTGACGTCCAGGAACTCGATGGTTCCCCTGCTGAACGCCCTGAACCTTCGGGCAGTGGCTATCGTGTGGCGCATCCACCAGAGCAGGGAGTTCATGTTGCCGTCCTGCACCTCGACGTTGACCGCCTCGTAGTGGTACTCGGGATCGATGATCACGGGAAGAAGCAGCTGCTGGGGATTGGCCCTCGAAAAACCCGCGTTGCGGTCAGAGTTCCACTGCATTGGTGTGCGCACGCCGTCGCGATCGCCGAGATAGTAGTTGTCGCCCATGCCGATTTCGTCGCCGTAATAGAGCACCGGCGTGCCGGGCAGGGAGAGCAGCATGACGTTCATGAGCTCAATGCGGCGCCGGTCATTGGCCATGAGCGGCGCAAGCCTCCGCCGGATGCCGAGGTTGATGCGCGCCTTGGGATCGTAGGCGTAGACCCGGCGCATGTAGTCCCGTTCCTCGTCTGTCACCATCTCGAGGGTGAGCTCGTCGTGGTTGCGCAGGAAAGAGGCCCACTGGCTGCTCTCCGGGATCTCGGGCGTCTGGTCGAGGATGTCGATCAGCGGAAACCGGTCTTCCATGGCAAGCGCCATGTACATCCTCGGCATGAGGGGAAAATGGAAGTTCATGTGGCACATGTCCCCCGTGCCGAAATAGGCGGCCGCATCTTCAGGCCACTGGTTCGCCTCGGCAAGCAGCATGCGGTTCGGATACTTCTCGTCCACGTACGAGCGCAGCTTGCGAAGGTACTCGTAGGTCCTGGGCAGGTTCTCGCAGTTCGTACCCTCCTGCTCGTAGAGATAGGGAACAGCATCGAGCCGCAGGCCGTCGACGCCCATGCCGAGCCAGAAGTCGAGCACACGGAAGAGCGCCTCGTGCACGGCCGGATTCTCGAAGTTCAGGTCCGGCTGATGATGGTAGAACCGGTGCCAGAAGTACTGGCCGGCAACCGGGTCGTAGGTCCAGTTCGAAGCCTCGAAATCCTGGAAGATGATTCTGGTCTCGGAGTATTTGCCGGGGTCGTCGCTCCAGACGTAGAAATCGCGTTCGGTTGAGCCTGCAGGAGATTTCCGGGCGCGCCTGAACCACTCATGCTGGTCGGAGGTGTGGTTCACCACGAGTTCGGTGATGACTTTCAGGCCGCGACAGTGGGCCTCATCGAGAAACTGCCTGAAGTCGTCGAGCGTTCCGTAGTCGGGATTGACCGAGAGGTAGTCTGCGATGTCGTACCCGTCATCCCGCAACGGCGACGGATAGAACGGAAGCAGCCAGATCGCGGTTACGCCGAGGCTTTCGAGATAGCCGAGCTTCTGTCGCAGTCCCTGAAAATCCCCTATGCCGTCGTTGTTGCTGTCGCAGAAGGTCTTGACATGCAGTTCGTAGATGATCGCGTCTTTGTACCAGAGTGGTTCCGGCTGGTACGGTTTCTGTGATGTTGCTTTGGGCATGGATGTCTGTTGATGCGGTAGGTTATGATGGCAATGATACCCTGAAGATGTGAGCCGGCGTGGCCCGGGGGTCCAGCTCGATATAGTTCCACTCTCCTCCCCACGAATAGGTTTTTCCGCCGAACAGGTCTTCGACCGTGAACCCCTGATCGTGCGGCAGGCCGAAAAGCTCCAGCGGAAAACGCAGCCACCCTCCCTGGGTGTTCGAAGGGTCGAGGTTGACAACGGTGAGGATGACGTTGCCCCCGTCGGAAGAACGTTTGACGTAGCCCATCAGCAGGTCGTGTTCGCGGCTTTCGACGGCGTCGATGCGGACAAAGGTGATGTCGCCGGTCTGCTGCAGGGCCGGATTGGTTTTCCTGATCCGGTTGACGAGGGCGATCTCCACCCTGATGTTGCCGGGACGGTCGAGGTCCCACCGCTTGATCTCGTATTTTTCGGAGTCAAGGTACTCCTCCTTGCCTTCGGCTACAGGAACATGTTCGCAGAGCTCGTAGGCAGGGCCGTACATGCCGTAGTTCGAGGAAAGGGTGGCGGCAAGCACCAGGCGGATGATGAATGTCGGCCTGCCGCCCGTCTGCAGTTCCTCATGCAGGATATCGGGGGTGTTGGGCCAGAAGTTCGGGCGCATGAACTCGTTCAGGGAGGTGGAGGTCAGTTCCTTCAGATACTCCTGCAGTTCCCACTTGGTGTTCCGCCAGGTGAAGTAGGTGTAGGACTGGGTATAGCCGGCCTTGGCAAGCCGGGACATCAGCTTCGGTCTGGTGAAGGCCTCGGCAAGGAACACCGTGTCAGGGTGCTGTTTCCTTATCGATGCGATCGCCCATTCCCAGAAAGCGAATGCCTTGGTATGGGGATTGTCGACACGGAAGATCCTCACTCCCCGCTCGATCCAGAACAGGAAGATGCTTCGGAGCTCCACCCAGAGGTTCTGCCAGTCCTTCGATTCGAAATCGATGGGCAGGATATCCTCGTATCTTTTCGGAGGATTTTCCGCGAACTGCACGCTGCCGTCGGGCCGCCATCTGAACCACTGCGGGTGCTCCTTGACGTAAGGATGGTCCGGTGAGCACTGGAAGGCGATATCGAGGGCAACGGAGATGCCGTTGCGCTCCGCCTCCGAGACGAATGCCCCGAAATCGGCGAAGGTGCCGAGTTCGGGATGGATGGCCTTGTGCCCGCCTTCGCTGCTGCCGATCGCCCAGCAGCTGCCGGGATCGTCTGAAGCAGCGACGAGCGAGTTGTTCCTTCCCTTGCGCTTGGTCATGCCGATCGGGTGGATCGGCGGCAGATAAACCACGTCGAACCCCATCTGCGCAATCCGGGGCAGGATGCGAATGCAGTCGAGGAACGTGCCGTGCCGGCCGGGTTCGCTGCCCCATGAGCGCGGAAAGAACTCGTACCAGGTGCTGAAACCCGCCTTGCGCTGGTCGACCTGCATCTGCAGCAGCTTTTCGTACATGCCGGCCACGGACTTGTCCGGGCTGCGCAGCATGGCCGAGGCAAGCTCGTCTCCGAGCGCAGCCTCGATTGCCTCTTCGCGTTCACCGATGTCGAGGAGACCGACATGGTGGTGCAGCGTGCCGGCATCCTCGCCCTTTGCACGCGCTGCTCCGAGCTCGACGAGCGTTGCACCGATCTTCAGGTCGATGCCGACATCCTGTCCCGCCTCGATCTTCTTCTTCAGACCCTTCTGCCAGGTGAGGAAGTGGTCTACCCATGCGCGGACAGTGTATTCATATGTGCCCGGCGCACAGGCAGTGAAAGAAGCGGTCCAGAGGTCGTTGCCGAGATGGGACATCGGCTCAGCGGACCACTCCGTTGCGCCGAGACGGCGGAACAGCAGTTCGGCCTCGATGGAATCTGCTCCGTCCGTGAAGATATCCGCTTCGACGGTCACCTTATCTCCCTCGACGCACTTTGCCGGAAAGCGCCCGCCGTCGACTTCAGGCGAGACCCTGTCGATGACGACCCGCCTGCGCCCGTCGAACAGCAGGTCCGCACGGTGAGGCGCAGGCTGGAAAAACTCAGAATTCATAGATGATGATTGGTGGTGCATCCGAAACCGGAAACCGTCCCCCGGTACAGGCGGGTACTGCCGTTTCCATAAAGCGGAAAGATATGAAATCCGGCGCTCTTTTTCCCGGCGTAAAGCATCTTAATTTCTCCAGGACCATGCATCCGCGGGCATCCTCGCAAGATGAATTTTCCCGCGCACTTTATGTGGGGTCCGAAATGTTTATATTCACAGCAGCCGGAAGGGTGTGCGCATCGCGTTCCCCTGAACGGCAATCCTTTGGAATGAACCGTTCATTATTTTACCCATACCATCATGTTCGACGCTGAAAAAGACCGCCTGCACGCCATCAACCACCGACTCGACCAGCTAAGGGGGTATCTTTGACATCGACGAGCGGAAAGAGCAGGTTGGCGACCTTGAAAAGATCACCGCAGCTCCTGATTTCTGGAACGACAAGCAGAAAGCCCACAGCGTCCTGAAGGAGCTGAACGAACACAAATCCTGGACCGGGAGTTTCGAAAAGCTCGACTCCGAGGCGAAGAACATCGCCGAAGAAATAGAGATCGCTACGGAACTCGAGGATGAAACCCTCGTAGGCGACCTTGCCGCCTCGCTCGACAGAATCGAACAGGGAATCGCATCCATGGAGTTCAGGAACATGCTCTCGGGAAAGGACGATCCCGGCAACGCACTCATCTCCATCCACGCAGGAGCAGGGGGCACAGAAGCCCAGGACTGGGCAGAGATGCTTTACCGCATGTACATGCGGTGGGCAGAACGCAAGGGATTCAAGGTCTTTACCGACGACTACCAGGAAGGGGACGGGGCGGGAATCAAGACCGCCACGCTCGAGATCGAGGGCCCTTACGCCTACGGCTACCTGAAAGCGGAAAACGGCGTGCACCGGCTTGTCAGGGTATCCCCCTACGATTCCAACGCCCGACGGCATACCTCTTTTGCCAGCGTCTACGCCTACCCCGAAGCGCCGCCCGATGTCGAGATCGACATCAGGAAGGAGGACCTCGAGCTGTCAACCTTCAGGAGCGGAGGAAAAGGCGGCCAGAATGTCAACAAGGTCGAGACAGCCGTACGCATCAAGCACATCCCCAGCGGCATCGTGGTCTCCTGCCAGCAGGAGCGCTCGCAGTTCCAGAACAGGGAGCGGGCCATGAAGATGCTCAAGGCACAGCTCTACCAGCGGCAGCGCGAGGAAGAGGAGGCAAAAAAACGGGAACTCGAGGGTAAGAAGAAAAAAATCGAGTGGGGAAGCCAGATACGCAGCTATGTGCTCGACGACCGCCGCATCAAGGATCACAGGACCAACTTCGAAAGGTTCGATGTGGAGAACGTCCTGGACGGCGACCTCGACGAATTCATGCAGCACTACCTTTCCGAATTCGGCGACTGATACCGGAGCCATGATGGGAAGCACCCTGCATACCCTCAGGTTCGGCATCGTCACCGACATCCACCACACGGTGGATGCGGGCAGAGAGGACATTCTGCAGGAGGAATCCCTTCTGCGGCATTGTACCGATCTGTGGGATGAGGAAGGCGTCACTTTCGCCGTCCAGCTCGGCGACCTTATCAGCGACGAGGGGGATCGTGCACCGGCTTCCCTCGGGGAAGTAACGGACTTGCTCTCTCGGTTCGGGGGAAAGCTGGTCCATGTGCCGGGCAACCACTGCCTTGCCGTGCCCCTCGCACGGTTCCTGGAGGTTACGGGAATGCATGCCCCGTATTTCTCCCTCACTGTTGACGGCATCCGTTTCCTTTTCCTGAACGGGATGGATGTGTCCGTGCTTTCCGAGCCGGAAAACGATTCCGACAGGAACCTGCTTGAGCATTACCGCGGACAGGCTCCCTATTTCTGCGGAGCCGTAGGCACAAGGCAGCTTGAATGGCTGATCTCTGAACTGGAGGATGCGTCGGCTCGCAGAGAAAGGGTGGTCGTGTTCTGCCACCTGCCGCTCCTGCCTGATACGACGGACGAGAAACACGGCCTACTCTGGAACCACGATGCCGTGACCGGAATCCTGTTGCGGTACGGCATCGTGAGGGCCTGCTTCGGAGGCCATTACCATCCCGGTGGCTATGCCATGCTGGGGGGGATACACTTCATCGTCCTGCCAGCATTCGTCACGCGCGACCGGACGCCGGGGTTTCCCTGCGGCATTGCGGAGATAGGAGCTGAAAGGCTCCTCATCCGCTCGATTGGAGGGGATGTGCTGCACGACCTCGATTTTGCCTGAAGCAGCCCCGACAGCCCATGCCCTGAAGCCTCCGGGAAAAACTACTCAGCCAGCCCCATCATACGCCGCGTCTCTTGTGCCGTGGCGATCGGACGCTGCAGCTCTCCGGCAATGCGGACGATCCTCCCGACGAGCTGTTCATTGGTGGCAACCACCTCTTTGGCATAGTCGAAATGGATGGCATCCTCTATCCCTACGCGCACATGACCCCCTGCAACAATGGATGCGACATTCATCGGAAGCTGGAACAGCCCGAGGCCGGCACCTGCCCACAGGGAGTCCTCGGGAAGCGATGCCACCATTGCCGAAAGGTTGCCGATGGTGGCAGGAACCGTGTTGATGTTGCCGAAAAGCAGGTTGAAATATTTTCTTCCCTCTATCAGCCTGTTGCGCTCGAGGTATTTGGCAAGATTGACCATCCCTGTATCGAACACCTCGATTTCCGGTTTGATGTCCCGCTCTTTCATGGCCACGGCAAGCCGTTCGATCATGTCGAGGGCATTGACGCTCGGTCCGGTAAAGAAATTCAGGGAACCGAGCGTCAGACTTGCCATGTCCGGTTTGGCCGGCCCTTTCAGATCCAGCACTTCAGCTCGCTGTTCGAATTCCCGCCAGTTCCTTCCGGAAGTGGTGACACAGCAGACCATGCCCGGCCTCTGCTCCCTGATGGCGGAAATGATTTTTTCGTACACTTTCGCATCGGGCGTCGGCTCTCCCTTTTCATCTCTCGCATGCAGGTGGACAACCCTTGCACCTGCATCGAAAACCCGGATGGCATCCTCGATGATCTCATCGGGAGTGACCGGCACATGCGGATTGCTGCATTTCGTCGGAATCATGCCCGTCAGACAGACATTGATGATCAGGGGGGGGAGGGCGACAAGGGATGGGGATCGTGCTTTTCGATATACCCTTTCCGGTAGGCTTCCCGGGCTGAGCGGGAAAGCATGTACGCATCGAGATCCATCTCGAGCGTGGTCCAGTGATCGACATCGGAAAGGCTGAAATCGCATATCTTCTTCAAGGTGCCGACCTGGCGGTAACCGTAATGTTTCTTGTACCAGAGGATCGTCTCAGGCCTGTCCGCGTTCGTCGTCACCCTCCTGATCCCCAGGCTGTGCATGGCTTCGAGCCGGGCATCCTGAAGAGCCTTTCCGATCCCCATTCCTGAAAACTCCGGAAGAATGCCCAGAAGGGTCGTCTTTCCTTCCGTCGGAGAGAGCTGTCTGTACCCCGCGGCTCCCGCGACATGTCCGGAAACACGTGCGACGAAAAAACAGGCAAGATCGAGTTCCTCCATTTCCCGGGAAGGAACATGGTGCATGTTCCATGGCTCCATAACCTTCAGGATGGCTTCGAAATCGCCTGGGGAGGCCTTTTCAATGGTATGATTCATATCGGGTAATGCTGTTTGTCCTGAAATATCTTCGGTTTTCAGGAGAGCCGGTAATCACCTGCATGTTCCGGCAGGAAAAAAACACGTCTTGCGCTGAACTCATTCCGGCTCAAGCCTGAATTCCCCGTCCGTTTCTGCAAGGGGAGCGGCATGTCGAAGACCCGCTGCGATCATCTCATCCGCAATCGCCGTCGCCACCTGATCAGGAGGCAGCGACTCTTTCACAACTTCCGCAGGGGAGCACCGCAAAGGGGTATCGATGTTCACTCCGGCCCCTTCGACAACAAACACCTTGCCGTCGCAGCAGGGGGCAAGCGCGTCGAAAAGGGAACGGAGGAAAAACTCTGGCGGCCTCGTGTTTTCCCCTTTGGAGGCAACAAGATGCCGGCCTGCCACCACCAGCACATCGAACCGTTCGAAGGGTAACCCTTTGCGCAGAATGCCGGTGTCGTTGATGCAGAGGACTATTGCTGCAACCTCTTTTTCCCCGACCAGCAGCCGGCCGGCAGTGTAGGGATCCGGAACTCCTGCCGTTATGGCTGCCGTCCCGATCGAAACCCCCTCATGATCTCCACGTCCTGTAACCAGACCGTGCTCTTCCAGCCGGGAAGCCACTGCAGCGGCAACACGCCATTCCGGAGGAGCGCCCACGAAGACAGCAACCGGAATGCGGCCGTTTCCCTGAACAAGGGTGCGCAGTATCCGGGAGTACAGGTGGGGAGCAGTGGTCTCTCCGAGATTCGGCTGACCGTTCACTTCGCATACCGCGCCTCCGGTTTCTCGCCATGACCTGCCGATATCAGGAATCAGCAGATCGACCCCCGCCAGGTCGAGCTGCAGGGTTGCAGCGGCCCGGATCGCCAGAAGTGCGTTGTCTGGGTGAACCTTGCCGGATACCGGCACCGGCATACCCCCGCGGGCGACGTTCGCCGTCCGGCGGAGCCGGACGAACTCTCCCAACCCTGGAACGGAGTCACTGTCCCGGCCGGCTTTCGCAAGCATGGCTCTCGCCTCGTCATCAAGATCGATCCTCTTGAGCGGAGCATGGGGACCTTCACCCCGGCGGGGGTCTCCGTTGAGACGGTCAAGCAGCTGACTGACCGTGCTTGATCCGTCTCCCGTAACCCCTCCGGGAACACGTTCGATTGCCCAGATCAGTTTTCCCTGGAACACCGTCAGGCGGTAATCGCACCCGTCGATATGCCTCTCGACAAGCAGCTGAGACGATGATCGTCTTGCCGCTGAAAAGGCCTTTTCCAGCTCTTCCGGCGAGGCCAGTCCGGCAAAAACACCGATACCTCCGTCCTGGTCCGCAGGTTTGACGACGACAGGATACCCCAGTTGATCCGCCGCCTTCCGGGCTCCTTCAGGATCGGTCACGATCCTGTGCTCCGGCACCGGAATGCCGGCAATGACCAGCGCCCGCGCCGTCAGGTTCTTGTTGCGTGCCAACCGGGCGGCAATCTGCGGCGTCTCGTCTGTAAAGGAGCTGTCGAGCCGCCTCGACCTGCTGCCGTAACCGAACTGATACACCCTTCCGGCTATCTCGACATACGGAATGCCGAGCTTCCAGGCAGCCCTGAAAAAGCGGGGCATATTGGAACTGTGCCTGACCGAATGTTCCAGAAGCCTGATCATCACGGGCAGTTCCCTGAGCGCATCATGAATTTCCCTGCCGGCATGCACGGCATTGAGGACACCGAGAAACCATGAAAAAACACGCCCGATCACATGCTCGCTTGGATGAGGATCCGGAATGGCGATCATAAGGGCTCCGGTCTCCGAATGAACCGCAAGGATTTTTCCCTGTTCGAAGACGGGAACCCTTGCAGCCTGGTGCATCCTGGCGATCCAGAAAATCAGAAATTCGGCAAGGGGCCACCGGGTGCGAGCTCCGGGTTCATGCGGCGCTCCCGGGCCGCATGCTGCAGGCACCCGAAAAAAATCCGACAACGCTTTCTCGAGAGGAGCAAGCCACTCATCCCCCGTTGCATTTCCCTGTTCGATCAGCACAAGCGCAGCAGAAGGATGCCTCAGTCCGTGGATGAATCCCGGAATCGTCCGGATCCTGCCGATCATCCTGCAGACCTGCTTTTCTTCGCCGACCTTCAAGGAGCTTTCTTTCATAGCATAAACACCATTAACAACCGTTCAGGAACCGAGAGCTAACCGCATCCCGGATGCAGGCTTGCCGGACCGGTCACGTCTCACCACGATTCCCAGTGAATTTTTTCAGGTTTGAATTTATCGACGGGATGATCCTTTCCTGCAGGATACCCGATGGAAATCACATTCAGCGGCAGGGCATTTTCAGGAATATTCAGGACACTCCTGATGAACTCCATCCGTTCCCGGTAGGGGTAGGCGGCAACCCACACAGCCCCGAGCCCGAGAGCATCCGCCGCCAGAAGCATGTTTTCGCTTGCCAGCGAGCTGTCGATGACCGCCAGATCGATCCGCTGTTCGAACGCCTCTTCCGGCATTGCGCAGACGACGATAGCAGTTCCTGCCCTGCCAAGCATTCGTGCATGGGGCAATCCATCCCTGAGCCGATCGAGAACCGGCCTTGCTGTTACGGCAACATAGGCCCAGGGCTGACGGTTGACAGCCGTTGGTGCGCTCATTCCGGCGCGCAGAATCGTTTCGAGCTTTTCCCGTTCAACGGTCTGTCCGGTGTAGTCCCGAACGCTCCTTCGCCGGAGGATCACCGCAAGAGCGTCGGCCGGCGGCTCTTTCTGTGAGATCATGCTGTTCGTGCCTTCCTGTCAGAAGCTCAACGCGGAACAAGTTCGACACGCCGGTTCTTTGCCTGCCCTGCTTCCGACGTGTTGGGAGCAACCGGTGCAAGGTAGGCAACACCGTTTGCCGTCAGACGGGCTGCGGCGATGCCGTGTTCCTTTGTCAGCGCAGCGACAACCGCATCAGCCCTGCGCCTTGAAAGCCCCATGTTGAAATCGAAACCACCGACATTGTCCGTATGACCTACGACATGCAGCTTCAGGGCCGGCTGTTTTTTCAGCAGTTTAGCTATTTCCTGCAAGGCCGGCAGAGAGGCTGGCTTGATGTCCGAACGGTTTGTATCGAAATAGATTCCGTACAGGGAAACCTTGCCGGCAGACGTCAGGGACTGCGCCATGTCATCGGCGGTCACGGTCACCATTTTCTGGACCATGGGCTGTGTTTCAACGATATCGACCGCGATGTATGCACCGCGTTTCGCCTTGTAGATCTGATCGTTCTTGCTCCATTCCACGACGGTCAGATGCACGTAGACGTCACCTTCAGGCCGTTTCTTTTTCGCGCTCGCAACGCAGATGCCCGCCTTGTCGGCAGCGTAGAATACATAGTTGCTCCGGCTGGTCTGGATATCCATTGACCCGAAAGGAGCAAGGAAATTTGTCCATCCGGTAGCGGCAGGATCTTTTCTGGAATCATAGAGAATGACGAACCCGGCCGACCGGAGCTCGTTGAGGTAGTTCCTGAAAACCTCGAGAGAGCCGGTATCCCCGGCAGCCTCGTACCAGATACGGGTCAGCCTGCCTTCGGGCTTCAGCGGCGGAGCGACGAACTCACGCCTGTTCGTCTCCAGGTTGTAGCGCCGGAACGTGGATGTCTGGAGCTCATAGGCGTCGAAACGCTTGGACTGGTAGCCGACGATCTCCGATCCGGCAAACCGCTTCAGAACAGGGCTGTCCTTTGCACCGGCAAGATCGGCCGCCACGAGGTCGCCCGACGAGGATGCCGCGACCAGGAGAAAGAGCAGCAGAATGGCCTTGGGTACCTTCATGATCATAACCTCCTTGCTACAGGTTAACGGGGGAGCCGCCACAGTCCGGACCGCACCTGAGGGATAACCTGATCCCTCAGAAGCCGAAAGACCGGTACGGAATGATGCACAACGGTAACCTACGGATAAAAACACATGATGGAAAGCGCTTCACGACTCTTTTGCAAAAAACCGTATCGGGAATTTGCCGGCCATGCATCGGGAAGAAACCTGTCAATCAGTCCGGCACCGAAAGCACCTTGCAATGCCTGGCATCAATCGAGATCATCGCTTTTGCGATGACAGAGGCCGCCTGGCTGCGGGGAACGCCTCCCCTGATCAGCTGCGCCGCCGAACCCGGCGGCATCCGGACTTCCGCACCAGACCCGGCCACAACCATCACCTTTCCGTCACAGCATGGAAGAAGTGCATCGAGAAGCGGTTGCATCCCGACCGGCCGGTTGTCTCTGCTCTGTCCTGCAGAAGAAACCAGATCTGATCCGGCAAGCACAAGAAGGTCGAACCGCTCGAACGGCAGCCCTGTCTGAAGAACGCCGGCATCGTTGATGCACAGGACAACGGCGTCAACGCTCCTGTCGACGACGAGCGTGCATGCTGCGTCATAAGGCTTTCTGAACCCCGCAGTGACGGGAACAGAACCGACAAAAACACCCTCCTTTCCGTTCCAGCCGGCAACAATTCCGTTTTCTGCCAGCCGGGACGATACTTCAGAGGCTATCTGCCAGGAAGAAGGGGCCCCAAGGATGAGCGCAACCGGAATACGGCCGTTTCCCTTGACCAGTGAACGAAGAATACGGCCATAAAGAGGAGAACGTTTTTTTTCGGCAAGGTCGACTCCAGGCTGTGCATTCACTTCGCAGACGGCGGCCCCGGTCTCCTTCCATGAAAGACTGATATCAGGAATCAGCATGTCAACGCCGGCGATATCAAGCCGCAAAGACGAAGCGGCCCGGATCGCAAGCGAGCGGTTGTCGGTATGGACCATGCCAGTCACCGTCACCGGCATGCCTCCGCAGGCAACATTCGCAGCTCGGCGGAGCCTGACAAATCTTCCTTTTCCGGGAATGCTGCTTTCGTTCATGCCCTCCCTTGACAGCAGCGACAGTGCCTCCTTGTCCAGCTCGATACGTTTCAGCAGCGACTGAGGAGTGTCTCCGCGAAGCGGGCCTTCATTCAGTTTCTCGACAAGCTCTCTGACCGAATGCAACCCGTCTCCTGTCACCCCGCCCGGCACCCGCTCGACAGCCCAGATCAACTCACCCATGAACACGGTCAACCTGTAATCACGGCCGTCAACATGCTTTTCAACCAGGATGCGTTTCGACAGCTTCCTTACGGCAAAAAAAGCTTCGCGCACTTCATCAGGTGTTGTCAGGCCTGCAGCCACCCCCATGCCGCCATCAAGATCGGCAGGCTTTACCACAACGGGAAAACCAAGATCGCATGCAGCCTTTTCCGCTTCGTCAGGATGAGAGACAATCCGGTTTTCCGGAACCGGTATGCCTGACTGCTGCAATACCCTGCACGCCTGTACCTTGTCACGAGCCAGAAGGGCTCCGATCCGGGGCGTTTGATCCGTAAAGGTATAATCGAGCAGCCTCCCGCGGCTGCCATACCCGAACTGGTAGACCTGGCCTGCAAGTTCAAGAGACGGAATGCCGAGCTCGACGGCCGTTGCCAGAAACGGGGACATCAGGTTACCGGAAGAAGCATCGGTGAGCATCTGCACAAGACGTGGCGTCTCCTCAAGCAGCTCGGAAACATCGCTACCGGCAGACGCCGCATTGCATGTATCCACCATCCATCGCAAAACAAGTTCGGTTGCCTTCCGGGCGGACTCTGGCGTCGGCACTTCAATCAGGAGCAGCCTTGCTTTCGGGTCGAATCTGACCACCTTTCCCCGCTCGCAAAAAGGCCAGCCTGCCGCCTGCTGCAGTCGGTTCAGCCAGGAAAACATCAACTGATCCGCCTCAACCCGCCGGGTTCTTTCCGCTTTTACAGTGGGGTTGATTGCAAGAGCATCTGCAAAAAGTTCGTCTATCCTTTTCATCCAGCCGTTGTCCTTTCCGGCGGGCATACTCAGATGCAGCTCCAGCGAAGGATTGCGGAGGCCGTACAGATACCCTTTCCTGAACCTTGGACGACCCGGGATTCTTATCGGTTCAGAACCGGCATCTGCATTCCTGAGTACATTCCCGCCCCTCATGACATCCGGCCTTCAGGGACAGCCTGCTGATGATCCTCGCAGCCGTTCCGGGATTGCCTGTACATATCGATATCCATTTCGAGCGTGATCCAGTGATCGACATCCGAAAGACCGAAGTCGCATAGCTTTTTCAACATGCCGACCGGACGGTAGCCGTAATGCTTCTTGTACCAGAGTATCGTCTCAGGCCTGTCTGCATTCGTAATGATCGTTCTGATGCCGGCAGAGAACATGACGTCGATACATGCGTTCTGAAGGGATCTTCCGATTCTCTTTCCCGTAAACTCCGGCCTGATGGCGAGTAGCGTCGTTTTTCCCACAGCTGATGACAGCAGTTTGTACCCTATTGCTCCGGCAACGAGACCTGAAACACGGGCGACGAAAAAACAGGTGAGATCGAGTTCCGCCATCTCTGCTGAAGGAACATGATGCATGTTCCATGCTTCCATGACCTTCAGAATGGCTTCATAATCGCCGGGAGAAGCCTTTTCAATCAGATACTGCATCGCAACAATTCCGGTTTACAGTTGTGGGAACGGTACAGTCTCCCGAAAAGCCTGAAAAATAACACTTTTCATGTAACCCAGACCTTTTCGGGAAGCGTCCATGCCGGATGAATAAGCAATAGCTGTCCCGGAGCCTGAAAGAACCCCTTTCCGCAGCTGTGAAAATCGGCGAGCGGATGAAGAAAATGCTCAGACCGGCTCGCGATGGATGACATCGGCGGCGATCATGGCCTCTGCGATCACCGAGGCGGCCTCGTTTCTGGAGACGGCCTCTTTCATCAGCACTGCCGCCGAACCCGGCGGCATCCGGACTTCCGCACCAGACCCGGCCACAACCATCACCTTTCCGTCACAGCATGGAAGAAGTGCATCGAGAAGCGGTTGCATCCCGACCGGCCGGTTGTCTCTGCTCTGTCCTGCAGAAGAAACCAGATCTGATCCGGCAAGCACAAGAAGGTCGAACCGCTCGAACGGCAGCCCTGTCTGAAGAACGCCGGCATCGTTGATGCACAGGACAACGGCGTCAATTCCCTGTTCACCTGCAAGCAGACGCCCGGCCGACCAGGGAACAGGAACGGCTGACGTAACAACCATCTCACCGATGGTAACACCTTCGTCGTCACTCCATCCTGTCACCAGTCCGGACTTGTCCAAGTGTTCCGAAATTTCGGCCGCCAGTTTCCATTCAGGGGACGCTCCTATGACGACAGCAATCGGAATACGGCCCGAACCCTGGACCAGCGTCCGGAGAATCTTCGATTGAACAGCAGCGACCTCCTTCGTCGCTTCAAGGCCCGGCTGGGAATTGACTTCGCATACAATGCCTCCGACCTCCCTCCAGGAACGGCTGATATCCTGTATCTGCAGATCAATACCTGCAAGATCGAGCCTGAGCAGAGCAGCAGCCCTGACAGCCAGCAGCCTGTTGTCGGGATGAACCTGTTCCATGACCGGCACGGGAGTACCTCCGAATGCTACGTTCGCGGCACGGCGGAGGCGAACGAATTCACCTTGGGCAGGAACAGCGGAGAGGTCCAGCCCCGCTTTCGACAGCAGATCAAGTGCCTCGTCGTCCACTTCGACCCTGATGAGCGGGGTATGAAGGCCGTCTCCCCGCTTCGGATCGGCGTTATGACGGTCAAGAAGCTGCTGCACCGTGCTCGATCCGTCTCCCGTAATGCCGCCGGGAACACGCTCGATTGCCCAGATCAGCTCGCCACGCAGGACGGTCAGGCGGTAATCGCGTCCTTCGAAATGCTTTTCGACAAGGACGCATGCCGATACTCTCAGAGCCGCTCCGAATGCGTTGCGCACTTCTTCAACTGTTGTCAGCCCTGCCGAAACTCCGACTCCGCCATCCCGGTCGCCGGGTTTGACCACGACAGGAAACCCGAAATCGCAGGCTGTCGCTTCAGCATCCTCGATCGTTGAAACCTGCCGGTGTTCCGGCACGGGAATTCCCGCGATGCGCAATACCCTTGCAGTCAGGAGCTTGCTGCGGGCAAGACGGGCACCTATCTGGGATGTCTGATCCGTGAAGGTATTGTCGAGCAGCCTTGACCGCCGACCATACCCGAACTGATACACATAACCGACCAGTTCAGAATACGGGATTCCATGCAGGAAGGCTGTATGCAGCAACCTCGGAAGAAGTCCGTAGTTCCTGACGTAAGCAGAAGGGACCGCCTGTTCCAGTTTTTGCACGGCTGCAGGAAGCTCTTTCAGGAGATGATGAAAGTCACTGCCGGAACAAGCTTCGTTGAAGAGGTTCGTCAGCCAGGAAAAGGCCTGCCCGGTCGCCCCCTGCAGCGGGGCAAATACCGGGATCGCAACCAGCACCAGGGAATCAATTGCATTGGCTCCGATGATTCTGCCCTGCTCGAAAACAGGCACATGTGCGGCCTGCTGGAGCCTGTCCATCCAGTACAGCAGGAGATTGACTGCCCGTTGCCTTCCCATGCCGACAACGAGCGGCCGATAGCTGATGTTGCTGCATGTGATTTCCGGGAATGATTCCCGCAGTGCGGCATCCAGGCGGTTCAGCCATTCTTCCCCCTGTTGTCCGGACAGGCTCAGAACGAAAGCGAGGGAAGGGAAACGCATGCCATACAGGAATCCCTTGATGAACTTGGGATTTCCGGTTACCGTCAAAGACGGAGTCTTTTCCACTCTGTCCAAATCACCTCTCCAGGTTGAAGAATCTCTGTTTCCGAAGCAAAAGATACGAACGTTCATCCGAACATCCAGCTTCAGGACTGAGCCTGGTTTTTCCCGCAATCAGGGCTGAAGGATAACAGGGACTCAATGATCCCAGCCGAACATCGGGAGTCCGTATCCGGAACCTGCAGGAAACGGCCTGCGCAGATCAGCCTTCCATCCATCCGTCGTCAGAAGCCTGACCACCCCTACCTGATCTTTTCCAGCACGGCGGCGATGCGTCCGGAGGAGGCTCCGTCCCATTTCTCGGGAATGAGCGTCCTGCTTCGCGGCTTGCCGGACAGGATAACCGATGCCTGCTCGAGGATCGTCTGTTCGTCGAAGCCGACAAGCACATTGGTGCCTACCTCGATGGTCGAGGGGCGTGCGCCCGACTGGCGCATGGTCAGACAAGGCACGTTCATCACGGTGAGTTCCGCCTGAAACTCCTCCCTGTCGGTCAGGACGAGCGCCGATTCCTTGAGTATCCCGAGCATGTCGGTGTAGCCGGGCATCTCGACCATCCTGACCCCCCTGATGCTGCCGAAGGCTCGCTGCAGTTCGGAATGTTTCAGGGCCTGCTTCATGCCGGAAGGGTACATGAACAGCACGGCAGCCGTGACGGCAATGCTGTCGAGCACCCTGCTGATCAGGTCGAGCTGCGTTCTGGTCCCGTTCTGCACCGGCAGGCCGAGGAGCACCGTCACGTACTTTTTCGGCTCGACCTTCAGCGACTGAAGGATACCGGAAGCACTGGAACGGCCTATCAGCTCGACGAGGCTGTCTATGGCGGTATTACCGGCAAACAGGATTTGCTCGTCCGGCACGCCTTCGTTCATGAGGTTGTACACTCCGCTGTGCTCACTCACGAAATGCAGAGCAGCCACAGAATCGATCACGATGCGGTTCACCTCCTCCGGCTCCGACCGGTCGTAACTCCTGAGGCCGGCATCGATGCTCACAACGGGAATTCCGAGCCGGATGGCGGCAAGGGCCGCCGCAAGGGCTGCCGTGCCGTATCCGCCCGGCACCACGAATACAGGAGATGTTTCAGCAAGAATCTTTCCGATATCGAGCATGAGGAATGCAAAATCCTCGACCGGAGAAGCCGGCTTGACCGGAAAGGTGCGGACAGCATCTTCAATGCCGAAAGCTGCAGGAAGATCCTCTTTCTGCAGGCCGCCGCCCTTGCGGACAGGAATGACAAGCTGCGGTTCGAGAACACCGTTCTTCTTCAGCACTGCGCAGAGGGGAGCGAGCTGGAGAATGCCGGCACGCTCCTGGGAGATCAAGGCGATATTTTTCACACTGAAAAGCTTTGTTACATTAGGGAAATATCATTACCGGGACATCTGGAACCTGCCGCATGGATACAGGACGTTTTACCGCATTTGCCACATGCTGGCTGCTGCTTGTGCTGCTTGCCCTGCACATCCCGTCACTGTTGGATAATACAGCCTCCGCGGAAAAAAAGAAAACCGTCCTTAAACATGCCGACACGATCGAGGGCGGCCAGACGGCACCCGCATCGGGAAACCCCGAACCGTTCCGTGCCGCAGTCGGCAACGTGGTTTTCCTGCAGGACGGGATCACGCTTCGCTGCAACCGGGCAACCGAGTTTACCGAAGGCAGCCGCATCGTCCTGGAAGGCAGCATCTCCGTCAACGACGGCAATGTAGAGGTTTTCGGTGAAAACGGCATCTACTTTCCTGACGACGAAAAGGGGGAACTCTCGGGCAATACTAGGGCACGGATGATTCGCGACGGACTGGTGACGAAGGCGAAAAAGGCTATCGTCGACCTGAAGGCAAACACGCTCTGGCTTCATGACGGTGCCGTTGCCTGGCATCGGGGCAGGCAGCTCAGCGGGGACAGCATCATGGTGCACGTCCGGGAGCTTGACGGTACGAAAAAGATCGACGAGATCCGGGTGCACGGCCACGCCTTCTTCGCTTCCGCCGATACCCTTTCCCCGGACCGGAAACTCTTCGACCAGCTGAGCGGAAGCACGATGGTGATCCGGATCGACGGCAAATCCCGCCTGACAGGCATCACCGTCACCTCACAGGCCCGGAGCCTTTACCATCTTTACGAGGAAGGCCGGAAGCCTTCGGGAGTTAACTATTCGAGCGGCGACATCATCCGCATGTTCTTCAGGGAGGGAAAACTCAGCAGTGTGCTCGTGACCGGCAATATCGAAGGCAAGCAGTACCCGAACAGGATGCGTGGCAACAGAGCTATCGACCTGCCTGGTTTTTCATGGAAGGAGAACGAGATTCCCCGCTTCGGGAAATGAGAAAAGCCTCCCTGGAGAAGAAGGCTTTCCCGTTATGACGGAAATTGTCGAAAGACCGTTATTTCGCAAAGGGACATGACCCGGAAGCACAGCCGCCTCCGGCGTCGGCCTGCTCACCTTTTGACGCCTTGCTGCCGCAATAGTCGGTGCTGTGGAAGCCCGAACCTTTGAGCATGAAGCCGCCCTCGGCGGTGATGACCCTGCTGAAAGTCTCTTTTCCGCATTCGGGACACATGGTCAGCGGCTCGTCGGTCATCCGCTGGAACACTTCGTTTTCAAAACTGCAGCTGCTGCAACGATACTGATAGGTTGGCATATTCTTTTCCTCCGTTAAGAATCTATTTCTGACTATTATTGTTGGTAAACAAGGTTGTGTTGCACAGAGCCGTCGGCCCGTGCAGGGCAGGCACACGTATATAGGTATATTTTCAAAAAAATAAAAATCAGGCCGGTGATCGTCAAAACCAGCGCGGTCGTCCTTCGCGAAATCAAATACCGGGACCAGTCCAAGATCTGCCTCCTCTTGACCAGGGAATTCGGCAAGGTCACCGTCATCCCCAAGGCCGTGCGGAACCCGAAAAACAGGATGAATGCCGTCTTCTGCACCGGAAACGTGATCGAGGCGGTGATCTACCGGAAAAACACGCGCGACATCCAGCTGGTCAGCGACGGAAACATCCTCATCAGCCCCATGACTCCAAGCCCCGACCTGGAACGCTTTGCGGTGCTTTACCGGATGCTCGACCTCGTCAGGCACTCTACCGGGCACGAGGAAAAGAACATTCCCCTCTATTCCCTTCTCGTCCGCACCATCGGAGAACTCTGCTCCGCCGGCTGCGGGTTCCGGGCAGTGCTTGCCCGGTTTCTCCTGCAGCTGGCATCCGTTCTTGGATTCGAGCCGTCGATCGACCGGTGCGTCTACAGCCGTGGAGAACTGCTTCCCGCAATCAGGGATCATAACCTGCAGGAACTCCATTTCGTTCACGATCCCGGAGGCTTCGCTCTGCCGGGAGCCCATGCCGCAACGGAGACGCAGAGCCAGTCCGTTCCCGTCAGCACTTACCTGTTTCTGCTCTCTCTTGCAGGCAAGCGTGCTGAAACGGCCGCACAGGAACCGTCGCCCGACGAGGTTTCCCGCCTCTGCTTCCTGCTGCAGGATTATTGCAACCGGCATCTTGACAGCATGCCTCACCGCAAGCACCTCGATATCGTGACACAGCTCTTTTCAGCCTGATTCCGGCTCTGAGAAGGGGTTTTCAATCTTCGTCACTATTATCTATCTTGTTACTTCAATCAGCGATTTTCCTGATTCGTCACACTCCCGATTAATCCAAACCGATCTTTTCGACATGCCTCAACTAACCAAATCAGCCGAACTTTTTGAAAAAGCAAAAAAGTTCATTCCCGGCGGCGTGAACTCTCCGGTACGTGCCTTTAAATCCGTTGGCGGTACGCCGATCTATATGGCCAAAGGCGAGGGCGCCTACCTTACAGATGTTGACGGCAATACCTATCTCGATTATGTCGGATCGTGGGGACCGTTCATCCTCGGCAGCATGCATCCCCGCCTGACGGCCGCCATCGAATACACCCTGCGCAACATCGGCACCAGTTTCGGTACCCCGATCGAAATCGAGATCGAAATCGCCGAACTCCTCTGCAAGGTCGTCCCGTCGCTCGAAATGGTGCGCATGGTCAACAGCGGCACCGAAGCCACCATGTCAGCCGTCCGCCTGGCCCGCGGCTACACCGGCAAGGATAAAATCATCAAGTTCGAGGGCTGCTACCACGGCCACGGCGACAGCTTCCTCATCAAGGCAGGTTCCGGCGTGCTCACCCTCGGCGCCCCTGACAGCCCCGGTGTCACCAAAGGCACTGCCAACGACACCCTCAACGCCACCTATAACGATATCGAATCGGTCAGACTTCTGGTCAGCGAGAACAAAGGCCAGGTCGCGGCCATCATCATCGAACCGGTCGCCGGCAACACGGGCGTCATCCCAGCAAAGAAGGAATTCCTTGTCGCGCTTCGTGAACTGTGCGACCAGGAAGGAATCGTACTGATTTTCGACGAGGTCATGTGCGGCTTCCGTGTGGCACTCGGCGGCGCGCAGGAACTGTACGGCGTGACCCCGGACCTGACCACCATGGGCAAGATCATCGGCGGCGGCCTTCCGGTGGGCGCATTCGGCGGCAAGCGCACGATCATGGAAAACGTGGCTCCGCTGGGCTCGGTTTATCAGGCAGGCACGCTGTCCGGCAATCCGCTCGCCCTGACCGCAGGCCTTGAAACCCTGAAAATCCTCATCGAGGAAAACCCGTACCCCGAGCTTGAAAGAAAGGCGGCGTTTCTTGAAGCCGGCTTCAGGGACAACATGCAGAAGCTCGGCCTCAATTATGTGCAGAACCGCGTCGGCTCGATGGCCTGCCTCTTCTTCACCGAAACCCAGGTGGTCGACTACAGGAGCGCCATCACCGCAGACTCGAAAAGGTACGGCAGATACTTCCATTCGATGCTCGACCAGGGCATCTACCTTGCGCCATCCCAGTTCGAGGCCATGTTCACCAGCTACGTCCACACGGACGAGGATCTCGAAAAAACCGTCAAGGCGAACTTCAACGCGCTTGTCGCCGCGCATCAGTAATCGTGTTGCAGACATCTATGAAAAAAGGGAGGCTCAGCCTCCCTTTTTTCATACCGTTCCTCCTGATATCGTACACCGCCTGACCTTTTCCCTGGTGACCAGCACCTTCGCGCTGGATTCCCGCACAATCCGCTCGACTTCGGGAAGAAACCGCTCTATCTTTTCCCGGCCGTCGACAATCTCCACTACCATCGGCAGGTTCCCGGAAAGCTCCAGAATCTTTGTCGTATGCACCCGATGGTGATGGCCGAAGGAGAGGACCCCCTTGATAACGGTCGCCCCTGCAAGCCCCTGCTTCAACGCCTCGTCGACGATGACTTCGTAGAGAGGGCGGTGGTGCAGCTTCGACTGCTCGCCGACAAAGATCCGCAGCAGTTCGTTTTCGATGAATTCCATCATGACCAGAATTTGGCGCAGAGCGTTCCTGAAAAAAGACTGACCATGCCGCCGAGAACGCTTCCGGCAACGTATATCCCTGCATAGAACATCTGTCCGTCCTTCGTCAGAGCCATGGTTTCGTAGACGGCAGCTGAAAAAGTGGTGAAGCCGCCGCAGAATCCCGTTGCCAGAAACAGCCTCGTTTCGGGAGAAACCAGCGCCGTGGAAAAGGAAAGTTCGCTGATGAAACCGATCAGAAACGAGCCGAAAAGGTTCACGATCATGGTTGCATACGGAAATCCGCCCGCCGGAAAGGGAACAGCAAGAGCCACCAGATAGCGGGCCACCGATCCAAGAAAGCCGCCGATTCCGACAAGAAACAACCCCTTCATTCCTTGCTGCACCCGGTTACCGCTCGCGCGTCTGACAGGTCTGACGGTCTTCGATGCGCTTGTGGGCACAGCACATTTCGTCATGGATGGCAAGAAGAGTGTTGAAGATGCCGAGACAGATGATGGTAGGAGCCCACAGACCGATGAAGATGGCAATAAGCTGGTTGTTTTCTCCAGATCCGAAAATGAACATGTACACGGAAAGCAGAATGGAGAGCGTGGCCCCGATAAAATAGTACAACGGCTTCATACGCATGGATGATTTGATGAGCTGGACTCTTCTGAGCAATGTAACACTTTGGGCGCATTCCCTAAAGATGGCGGTCATCCCTCATTGCAGGATACCCGGAGCCTTGCGCCCCCCCTTTCGCGATGTGAGAGCGGCTGTCCCGAGAATGGTCAGAAGAATGTCGGGAGTAGGCACAATGAGGGTTTTCGAGCAAAGGCCCTTGACTCTGTCCGCAAAATCAGGGTCCCTGGTCACAAAGAGCGCGTAGACGTCGGGGGTATGCTGCATGACCGCCTCAAGCATGGGAAGGTCCGATGCGGTATCCCCGCAGACCAGATGCGGCCCCTCTTCGAGCCGGAGGCCGACCCTGCTGTCGATGAATCTGAGGCCGTCTCCCTTGTCGTAATCCCTTACCAGTTCTTCGCTCTCGACCGTCAGGATGATCTCGATATCCTTTCCCGTATCCTCTATCCTGAAATGGTTTCCTTCCGGATCCAGGTCACCGACAATGGCGGCCACAATGTTGAAGAACACCATGGATTCCTCGTCGGGAACCGAATGGGTGATGTCCTGCCGGGCTATGGTCGTCTGGCCGAACTTGAACTGAAGGCCGGAACCGATATAGAAGAACTTTTCGTACTCGGGCTGCTTCTCCAGTTCGGAAAGCCTGTCGTCGAGAAGCTCGAGGAGACGCTGTTTCTCGGCGCTGATCCCTGCCCGGTGTTCCTTCAGGCCGGTATCGAGAAACTCCCGTCCTTTCGATCCGGCATAGAGAAAAACTCCGGAGGGATTGACGGACACGTCGACAATTCCGAAATCGCGCAGGGGCGCCGATGTGAGGATGATCGGGTTGTCAGTGCACACCGAAGCGAAACGCGACAGGAACAGGGCATTGTAGATAGGCTGGATGGAAGAGCGATAGTGCCCGCAATAATTATTGGTGGTGCCATCCCTGTCGGTAATGAAACAGTTGAAATGCAGCCCGTCGAGAAACTCGATGCCTTTTCTGACATGGAGGAGAAAGTCGGTGTAGATCTTGCAGAGATAGTCGATAAAATAATCCTCTCCATGCTCCAGGTAATAGGTATCCTTCTTCAGCTCTCCGATCTCGTAGGAGAGATCGACCTTGATGTGGTGCAGGGCATCGATATGCATCATGCTCGCCTCGTGGTCCTTCAGGCAGACCAGCTCGAGCGAACGGCGCGCATTCTTGAGCGATTCGATCGAACGCAGGTTGATCGACCGGGCCGCAAACATGTTGTTGACGATCGGCGAGCGGATGGCGCGCGTCCGGGCTTTGAGCTCGAAAAGTTCCTTGAAAGACGTGACGGTCTCGATGGAGATGTCGATATCAGGAACATGGTACGAGCTGTCGGGCAGCAACCTTCCGTACGGGCTGTCGGGCAGCAACCTTCCGTACGGGCAAGAAAGATCCTCGTTCATGGTACAGAAGCACTCGAGTGAAGGATGTTCAGGAAAAAAGTACCTCTTTTCCAGCCAATCTTCAAACGAACAGGGAGAGGCAGATGCCGCAGGAAGGCGGTCAGCGGCCTTTGCTCCGGACAAGAACCGTTGCAAGGTTGAGCGTGAGAAAAACAACCGATGCGACAAGAATGATGGTTGCCCCAGAAGCCACGTCGAGCAGGTAGGAAAGCCAGAGCCCGACAACACTGAAAGACAGGGAAAGCAGGACCGCCAGAGCCATCATGCCCTGGAGGGTACGGCTGAACGACCTGGCAACTGCGGCAGGAAGGGTCAGGAGTGCGATCACCATCACGATGCCGACGACCCTGACCATGATAACCACGGTAAGGGCGATCAGGCAGAGAAGCAGCAGGTCGAGAAGAGTGGTTTTCAGCCCTGACACCCGAGCATACTCTTCATCGAAGGAGATGGCAAGGAACTCCTTGCTGAACAGCCACACTACCGAAATGATCAGCAGATCGAGCAGCAGGATAAGCCACAGGTCGGCGGCAGGAACGGTGAGGATGTTCCCGAAAAGATAGCTGAACAGGTTCGGAGCATACCCCGGGGTCAGACCGATAAAAATCACGCCGATTGCCATCCCTGCAGCCCAGAATGCCCCGATTGCCGTATCTTCGGCAATTCCTGCCTTTTTACTCAAAAGACCGATGGCAAGCGCAGCGGCAAGACTGAAGGGAATAACCCCCAGCAGTGGATTGACTCCGAGATAGTATCCGAGGCCGATGCCTCCGAATGCCGTATGTGCGATACCTCCGCTGATATATCCGATTTTTTTTACGACTACGTAAGTCCCGATAATACCGCAGGCAACACTGGAAAGCAATGCCGCCAGGAAAGCGTTGCGTATGAATTCGTAGGCAAGAAGATCCGGCATCATGGTCATTGCGGTTGAGGGGTTTGCTGAGAGGGCTCGTTATGCACAACGAGATCTACCGGATAATGATAAAGATCATCCATGGTTTTCCTTCCGAGTGTCGATCCGGCCTGATGCATGTCGAGACTGCAGTTCAGGCAGGCAATCCTGGTAACATGGCTGCTGATCATGCCGGTATCGTGGGTCACCAGTATGATCGTCAGTTGCTGCATGAGCTTTTCAAGCAGATCGTAAATTGTCGTTTTCATTTCAGGATCGACGCTGGCAGTGGGTTCATCGAGCAGAAGCAGTTCGGGAGCGCCCGCGAGCGCCCGCGCAATGAGAGCCCGCTGCAGTTCGCCGCCCGAAAGAGCGCCGATCCGCCGATCCTTCAGTTTTGAAAGCCCTACCAATTCGATGGCTTCAAGGGCTTTCATCCGGTCCTTTCTATCGTAACGCTGCAGCAGTTTTTTCCCTGACAGTCTTCCCATCAGAACGATATCCAAGACGCTTATGGGAAATTCGCGGTCAAAAAACAACCGCTGCGGAACATAGCCGATGCGTTCTGCTGCCTGGCCAGGTGATTTGCCGAACACAGTCACCGTTCCTGATGTGGGCTTCTGCAGGCCGAGAATAACCCTGAGCAGCGTTGTCTTGCCTCCTCCGTTCGGTCCTACTATGCCGAGAAAATCCCCCTCATAGACCGAAAGCGACAGGTTGTCCAGCACTTTCATGCCATCAAGCTCGACTCCGAGACGGTCACATTCGATAATGACCCGGTTCATTGCATGTCCTGAATGAATGCCCTGGTAGCCATTCTGAGGTTCTCCTGGTAATTCCGTGAAAGCGGGTCGACCATACCTGTCACACCGCCGATATCACGCGCGATCGCTTCCGCCTGGACCGTACTGAACTGGGGCGAAACGAATATGACCCTGATGTGATCAGTTTTCGCCTTTTCGATTATCTTCGTCATCTGTTGGGGCGTAAGCGTCTTGCCTTCCTCTTCGGCAGCAATCTGCTCCAGACCGTAAGCATCGGCATAATAGCCCCATGCAGGGTGAAAGACGAGAAATCGCCGGTTCTTCGCCGCAGCAAGCCGGGTTCGGATTTCACGATCGAGCTCCTGAAGCTTCCGGACAAGTTTCGACAGGTTTGCTTCATAGAGTGAACGGTGAACGGGATCGGCTTCAGCAAGAGAATGCGCGACGTTTTCAGCGATGATGATTCCGTTGGCCGGAGAAAGCCAGTAGTGCGGATCGAATCGGTCATGGGAGGAAACCTTTTCGTCCCGATGATCATGATCGTCTTGTTTCAGCGGGATCAAACGGACTCCTTCCGCGGCATTGCATATCTTCAGGCCTGGATTGAGGGCGATGAAACGCTGCATCCAGTCGAGCTCGAATTCCACTCCGGACCCGGCCTTGATAAACAATGCCGCGTCGCCAAGGTTTGTCATCTGCTTCGGAGTCGGCTCATAGCTGTGAGGGGTGCCTCCGGGTGGAACCATGACCGATACGGTTACACGGCCGTCACCGATACGTTCTGCAAAGTAGGCAAGCGGTTCGATGGAGGCGACGACCCGCAGTTTATTCGTTTCCTCACGCGGGGCGCACCCGAAGAGAACAATCAGGCACATTATAGCCGGCAAGGCTGGGATCCGGAATTTACTGTTGCGCATTCATATTCACGTTGAAGTTGATGAACACAGTGCACAGATGCCCTGAAGCTGGAGCACATGGCTGACTAGGCGGTAACCGTCGACGATCATCCCCTCGTCATACCGGCAATCCTCAACCCGGCCGACCCTGCCGCACGAAATGCAGATAATGTGGTGGTGGTGCTCTTTTTCAAGCCTGCTGCCGAGCACATAGCTGCGCTTGCGCCCGAAACGAACGACCCTCTGCAGCACGCCGCACTCCGCAAGCATCTCGAGGTTGCGGTAGATGCCCGGCAACCCGCACTGATCGAACCTGGTTTTAAGGTGCGCCTGCACCTGGGCAGGCGTCAGCGGTCCGGATGCCCCCCAGAAAAGCTCTATGAGAGCAAGACGCCGGGGTGTCAGTTTAAGGCGGGACCGCCTGAGAAGATCAATTGCTTCCTGCATATCCTAAACAGAAATTATTTCTATTTAAGATAGCGGATAAAACACGGAATAACTTAATATTTTTCCGGCCGGCTTACGGCAGCACTCAATGTTGCCGCTGCCGCAAAACCAGGTCAGGTCATGAAAGGCGGTTTAATGCACTGACAATTGCCTTGATCGACGCAAGGCTGATGTTTGAATCGATGCCCGAACCGCAGGAAAAACGACCGTCGGAGCAGACTATCCTGATGTAGGCGATCGCGAGTGAATCGCTGCTGTGACCGATGGCGTGCTCTGCATATTCCTCGACGATGAAATCAAGCCCGCTTTCGTGTGAGAACCCGCGCACGAAAGCGTCGAGAGGACCGTTCCCCCTTGCCGTAAAACCGAACTCCCTCTCCGGAGTCTGGATAGCACAGGTTATGGTTGTAGCCACTTCGCTGTTGCTCTCGGGCTCTTCGTCATCCCAGCTGATATGGCATTTCCTCAGTGCATACGGCTCCTTGAGGCGGATGTATTCCTGGTGGAACATCTCGTTTATCTGCTCCGGTGAAAGCTCTTCTCCTGTCCTGTCGGCAACCTCCTGAACAGCGGAAGCAAAATCGGGCTGCATCCATTTCGGAATCAGGATGCCGTATTCCTTTTCAAGGACATAGGCTACGCCTCCCTTGCCGGACTGGCTGTTGATGCGGACGATGGCCTCGTAGGTGCACCCGACATCCTGAGGGTCGATCGGCAGGTAGGGAACGTCCCAGATGCCATCCCTGGAAACGGCATGCGCTTTCATACCCTTGCTGATCGCATCCTGGTGCGAACCGGAAAAGGCCGTATAGACAAGGTCCCCGGCATACGGATGCCGGGGATGGATATCCATGCGGGTACAGCGTCGGTAGACCTCGCGAATCCTCGGCAGATTGGAAAAATCGAGCCCGGGATCGACCCCCTGCGTCAGCAGGTTGAGTGCCATTATCACGATGTCCATGTTGCCGCACCGCTCGCCGTTGCCGAACAGCGCCCCTTCCACCCGGTCCGCACCTGCCATCACGGCAAATTCGGCTGTAGCAACGGCGGTTCCCCGGTCGTTGTGCGTATGCACGCTGATAATGGCCGCATCCCGTTCTCTGATGTTCCTGCAGAACCATTCTATCCTGTCGGCGTAGATGTTCGGCATAGACAGCTCTACCGTGGACGGAAGGTTCAGGATGATTCTGTCCGCTGACGATGCTCCCCAGGCATCCATCACGGCATGGCAGACATCGAGCGCATAGTCGAGCTCGGTTCCGGTAAAGCTCTCCGGACTGTATTCGAAGCGGATGTTAGCATTGCCGCTCTTTGCCCTGAGCTCTCTCACCAGGCGTGTCCCTTCAACAGCTATGGCCATGACCTCTTCCCTGTTCTTTCTGAAAACCACGTCACGCTGCTGGCGGGAAGTTGAATTGTACAGATGCACGATGGCGTTCCTGGCACCACGAATCGAATCGAAGGTTTTTCTGACAAGATGCTCTCTTGCCTGGGTCAGAACCTGGATCGTGACATCCTCCGGCACGATATTATCCTCTATCAACCTGCGAACAAAGGCATATTCGGTCGAGGAGGCCGACGGGAATCCGACCTCGATCTCCTTGAAACCTGTCGAGACAAGGAGCCTGAACATGTTCACCTTTTCATCGACACTCATGGGAACGGGAAGCGCCTGGTTGCCGTCGCGCAGATCGACGCTGCACCAGACCGGAGCTTTGGTGATACTCTTGTCCGGCCAGGTTCTGCCGGCGATCTCGACCGATGGATAGGCTGAGTATTTATGATAGTTCATCCCTTTCATGATTTCTCTTGCTCCTTTTGTAACATTGTAAATGAATGCCCTGAAAACGAAAAAAGCCCCCAACCCTAAGAGGCCGGCGGCTTTGCAATGAATTCTTGGTCATGCCCGGAATGAACTACAGCGCACCTCCCCTAAGAGCCTGCAAGGCCGGTAGTGGTAGAACGGGATTGATGGAATTTCCGGTGTTCATACTGTATTTCATGCCTGTTCAGTGTGTTATCATGAATCTTCAGGAATATAAGAAAAACTCTCACCCCCGCAACTTCTGTGTCAACACCGGCCAGAACCCGTTCGTTCCCCTAAGCAGTGCATTTCCGGCAGAAAGACCGGGAATCCCGGAGACAAGGCAACCGGAAGGTGGAGGGTAAAACACAAAAGGCAGAAGCACTTTTTGGTACTTCTGCCTTTTATTCTGCTCCGCGAGTAGGATTCGAACCTACAACCCTTCGGTTAACAGCCGAATGCTCTACCATTGAGCTATCGCGGAATCTTTCAGGATACCCGTGCTTTCATTGCTGAAAGGGTTATAAATATACATCCGTTCCGGTAAAATCCAAATCGTCCGAGGGGTTTTTTCGGCATTTTTCACCGAGACGGAGAACCCCCATTTTCATTTTCCATATTAATTTTCGTACATTGGTTCTCTTTATGGAAAAAACATGGTTATGCCTAAAGAACGAGCTCTGATCGAGGTCCGCATTGCCGGCCTCGCGCCGGGTGTTCATGAGTTTGATTTTTCCTGTAAGGCTGAGGATTTCAGCGATCCCGTACTGACGGATATCGGATTTTCAAAGGAAATATCGGTTACTGTCGTTGTTGAGAAGAATGAGGGCGAACTTGCCGTTGACATCGCAACGGATGCAACCGCCGAATTCAGCTGCGACCTGTGTCTTGCTGCGGTGACAAGGGAACTGAAAGGTTCTTACCGGGCATACTATGTTTTCGACCAGACGGGTGAGAGGGCGGATATCGGGTATGAAGACTACCGCGTGATCGACAGAAACTCGACATCGATCGGTCTGACCGAGGATGTACGCGAAACGATTCTCCTTTCCGTACCCATGAAAGTCACCTGTACCGGAAACCCTGATTGCAGGGTGTACCGCAAGGAAAATAACGGCGATTCAGGGGCCGACGGCGACAGTGAATGGCTGGAATCGCTTGAAAAGCTGAAAAAGAAGTTTCGTTAACTGTTGATTAAAAACTGAATACGTCATGGCAAATCCAAAAGCCAAAATGTCCAAGTCGAGAAGGGATAAAAGGCGGGCACAGTTCAATGCACGAACCAAGGCCGCTTCAACAGTCCTCTGCCCGAACTGCGGTGAACCGACCCTGCCGCACCGCGCATGCCGCCATTGCGGTCATTACCGCGGCAGAATGGTAACCGGAAAAACGTCCGCCAGTTAAGTAAAACGAGAGAAGACAGCCCGTCATGTTGACCATTGCAGTTGATGCCATGGGAGGAGACCACGCCCCGGCCTGTGTGGTTGAAGGAACGGTTCAGGCACTCAGGGAAAGCGGCAGCAGGTTTGAAATCCTCCTGATAGGACAGCAGGAGAGGGTCGAGCCTCTCCTTGAACAGCAGGACACCGCCGGCCTCAGGCTCCGTTTTCTGCATGCCCCCCAGGTTGTCACCATGGATGACATCCCGGCCACTGCAGTCAAAACCAAGCAGGAATCCTCTCTGGTCAAAGGGCTCCAGCTCTGCAGGACGAAAGAAGCCGATGCCTTCGTCAGCGCAGGCAACACGGGAGCTCAGATGGCTGCATCTCTGTTCGTGCTCGGCCGTCTTCCGGGAGTTATGCGTCCCACCATCTACGCTTACTTCCCCAGAATCCAGGAAGGCCTGACCAATATCGTCGATGTGGGAGCGAATGTCGACTGCAAACCCGAACATCTCGTGCAGTTCGCCGAAATGCTGACGATCTATCAGCGTTACGCGGCAAGAATCGAAAAGCCGGTTACCGGCCTGCTCAATATCGGTGAAGAGGAAGGCAAAGGCCCTGAGTACCTGAAACAGACCTACCGTCTCCTGCAGGAAGCCGACAGACACAACAAGATCAAGTTCATCGGCAACATCGAAGGCAACGACATCCTCGCAGGCAAGGCGACCATTGTCATCTGCGACGGCCTCGTCGGCAATACGATCCTCAAGTTCGGCGAAAGCATTCCCGGGTTCCTTGGCGCACTGTTCAAGCCTGCTCTCGAAAAGCTGGTCGCATCAGGTCAACTCGACCCCGCCGCGGCGTCTCTTGCCGGAATGGCGTTCAAAGAAATATTTCTGCCGTTCGACGTGGAAAAATTCGGCGGAGTTCCGTTCCTTGGTGTTGACGGGATTTCGATCGTCGGGCACGGACGATCATCCTCCAGGGCCATCAAGAATATGGTTTACATGGCTGAACACATGATAGAACAACGCGTGAATGAGCGTATAGCGGAAGTTTTATCGTGAAGTTTCCTCCCGTGCTTAAGGCATAGCCGTCATGAATATCTGCCATGCGTTGCAGCCGCACTGTTCAGGTGCCCGCTTTCTGCAGTGCCCCCTTGCTATCCTGTTTGCTATTTAACTACAACCTTGATCATGAAAGCTGCCATAACGACTACCGCCAAATATCTGCCTGAGGAGGTCATGACCAATCTTGACCTGGAACGGATTCTTGACACCAGTGACGAATGGATTCGCACCCGGACCGGAATCAGGGAGCGGAGAATCCTCAGGGACCCTGCCAAACCGACTTCGTACATGTGCACTGAAGTCGCTTCTCAGTTGCTCGGGAAGCGGGGGATTTCCGCTGATGAAATAGACCTGATCATCGTGGCAACCATGACCCCGGACATGGTGTTTCCTGCAACGGCCTGCATCGTCCAGGGAAACATCGGAGCGAAGAATGCCTGGGGGTTCGACCTGTCTGGAGCCTGCTCGGGATTCCTGTATGCCCTGTACACGGGGGCTCAGTTCATCGAAGCGGGAAACCACAGGAAAGTCATGGTGATCGGAGCCGACAAGATGTCTGCCATTCTCGACTACACCGACCGCTCGACGGCCATCCTTTTCGGAGACGGCGCTGCAGGAGTCATTATCGAATCCGCACGTGAAGAAGGGTACGGCATCCTTGACGCCAGACTCTATGCCGACGGCGCAAACGGCAAGGACCACCTCCTCATGCCTGCCGGCGGCAGCCTCTACCCGGCCACCCATGAAACGGTCGACAAGCACATGCACTTCATCATTCAGGACGGCCGTCAGGTTTTCAAGTCCGCAGTTATCGCAATGGCCGATGTCGCCGAGGAAATCATGACTCGTAACAACCTCACGCCGGAAAACATCGACTACCTGGTGCCTCATCAGGCAAACCAGCGGATCATCCACGCGACAGCAGCAAGAATGGGCATCACCGAAGAAAAGGTCATGTCGAACATCGAATTTTACGGCAACACGACTGCCGCAACCGTTCCGATCTGCCTTGCAGAACTCGATGAACAGCAGAAACTCCGCAAGGGCTCGAATCTGGTACTGGTCAGTTTCGGCGCGGGTTATACCTGGGGTGGCATCTATGTGAAATGGCAATAACGGTCTGTACACATCCTATCTTTTTCCGATTCATGAAAGCATTCGTTTTTCCCGGACAGGGCTCACAGTACTGCGGAATGGGCCGTGACATCTATGAACAGTTTCCTGTAGCCCGGCACCTCATGGACCTCGCGGATGAAATCCTTGGCTATTCCATCACCACGATCATGTTTTCCGGAAATGAGGAAGACCTGAAACAGACCCGATACACCCAGCTTGCCATCTTTCTGCACAGCTTTGCAGTAGCATCGCTGATAGGGCGGAGCGGCGTTGCCATGGCTGCTGGACACAGCCTCGGGGAATACACGGCGCTCTGCTTTGCGGGTGCAATCGGCTTCGAGGATGCCGTGCGGCTGGTTGCCAGAAGGGGAAGCCTGATGCAGGACGCCGGACAACGGAATCCGGGAACCATGGCGGCAATCATCGGCCTCGACGATTCAGCCCTCGATTCTCTCATTCAGGAGGCTTCGGCCTTCGGCATCGTCCAGGCGGCGAATTTCAATTCACCCGGCCAGGTCGTGCTCTCAGGAGATATAGGAGCCGTCAGAAAGGCGATTGAACTTTCTTCGGCGAGAGGTGCGAGAATGGCCAAGGAGCTTGTCGTTTCAGGAGCATTCCATTCCCCGCTGATGAAGCCTGCGGAAAAGGAGCTTGCTGAAACACTTGACGCAATTACAATCAGGAACGCAGAAATTCCTGTCTGCATGAACGTTGTCGCCTTGCCGGTCACCAGTGCGTCGGAAATTCGCAGCAACCTGATCAGACAGTTGACAAGTTCGGTGCTCTGGAGCCAGTCGGTCCAGTCGATGATCGAGAACGGCATCACCGAATTCGTTGAGGTAGGACCTCAGAAAGTGCTCCAGGGTCTCATCAAACGTATCAGCAGGACGGCAGTGACTGACGGCATCGATACAGCCGAACAGGTACAGGCAAAGTTAACTCCAGTCAAGTAACAACGGAATGAAAACGACAACCATGATGTTTCAAGGAAAAACCGCTATTGTAACGGGAGCCGCCAGAGGCATCGGCCAGGCGATCTCCCTCGACCTTGCTGCCAAGGGAGCAGAACTGGTCATCTGCGACATCAAGAGCGAATGGCTGTCCGAAACTGCTGCGGCACTGCAGCAGATCGGCTGCAGCGTTCAATGCAGGGAACTCGACGTCACCAGCATGGAAGCCGCCCAGAGCATCTTCAACGACATTGCTGAAAAAACCGGAAGGATCGACATCCTGATCAACAACGCCGGCATCACCCGGGATACCCTGCTGATGAGGATGAGCGAAGAGGATTGGGACGCAGTGCTGTCCGTCAACCTCAAGGGAACATTCAACTGTACCAAGGCTGTCAGCCGGACCATGATGAAGCAGCGTTCCGGAGCGATCGTCAATATCGCCTCGATCATCGGCATCATGGGCAATGCCGGACAGGCGAACTATGCCGCTTCGAAAGGTGGCGTCATCGCGTTCACGAAATCCGTCGCCAAGGAACTTGCATCGAGAAACATCCGAGTCAATGCGGTTGCCCCGGGCTTCATCACGTCCAAGATGACCGACGCACTTTCGGAAGAGGTCAGGGAGCGGATGCTCGATGTGATTCCGCTCGGCCGTTTCGGAAATCCGCAGGATGTGGCCAATGCCGTTTCTTTCCTTGCAAGCGACCATGCCTCCTACATTACCGGAGAGGTCATCAACATCAGCGGCGGCATGGTTATGTAGTTTGGCACAGTTTTTTTTCTTTGTATATTAAAAAACGCATTTTTTTCAACCTTTCAGCAATCAACCATTAAAAACGGAGAACGTTGCCATGAGTGCAGATGAAATCAAGAATAAAGTGTACGATATCATCGTCAGCAAGATGGGGGTCAACAAGGACCAGATCAAACCCGAATCGAAGTTCGCCGATGATCTCGGGGCCGACTCTCTCGACACCGTAGAACTGATCATGGAACTGGAGAATGAATTCGGCATTCAGATTCCTGATGAAGATGCTGAAAAGATCAGCACCGTGCAGCAGACTATCGACTACATTGTCAAGAAATAACCGCTCTCTATACCGGACCGGGCATCGCACCCGGCCTTTATAAACCACGTTAATTCACTGCAGATGGGTCTGGAGCTCAAAAGAATCGTCGTTACCGGTATCGGAGTACTGTCTCCTTTAGGACATTCCGCCGGGGAATTCTGGAATTCCCTGATGAGCGGAAAAAGCGGGGCCGCACCGATCACCTATTTCGACACGACAAATTTTGCGACCACATTTGCATGCGAGCTGAAAGATTTCAACCCCGAAAACTTCATCGACAAGAAATCTGCCGACCGCATGGATCCATACTGTCAGTACGGCGTTATTTCCGCTGAGCAGGCCCTGAAAGACTCAGGGCTTGATTTTTCCTCCATCGACCCGACAAGAATCGGAGTTGTTCACGGTTCCGGCATAGGAGGCATGACGGTTCACGATCAGCAGATGCGGGTCTACCTGGACAAGGGACCCCGTCGTCTCAGCCCTTTTTTCATCCCCATGCTGATACCGGACATCGCAGCAGGGCAGATTTCCATCCGCAACTCCCTGATGGGCCCGAACTATGCAACCACTTCGGCATGCGCGACCTCGCTGCATGCCATCATGGACGCATTCATGATCCTGCAGCTCGGCATGGCAGACTATATGGTGTGCGGCGGCTCCGAAGCACCGATCACCCCAATGAGCGTAGGAGGGTTCAATGCTGCAAGAGCACTCTCCACGGCAAATGACCGGCCCGGGAAGGCATCGAGACCGTATGACCGGGACAGGGACGGGTTCGTCATGGGCGAAGGGGCCGGCTCAATGGTTCTTGAAACCCTCGAATCCGCAAGAAAGCGGGGAGCCCGGATCTATGCGGAGCTTGCTGGCGTTGCTGCAACTGCGGATGCCTACCATCTTACCGCACCACACCCTGAGGGCAAGGGCGCTGTTGCCGCCATGAAAAATGCCTTGGCCATGGCCGGCGTGGCTCCAGACAAGATCGATTATATCAATACCCACGGCACGTCAACTCCTCTGGGAGATATCGCTGAAATCACCGCCATCAAGCAGGTGTTTGGCGACCACGCCTACAAACTCAGCATCAGTTCCACGAAATCCATGACCGGCCACCTCCTCGGAGCCGCCGGTGTGGTCGAATCAATTGCATGCCTGCAGGCCATCCAGCATCAGGTCGTTCCTCCTACCATCAATTGCGACAATCTCGATCCCCAGGTTGATCTCGATGTCACGCCGAATTCCCCGAAGGAAAGAAAAATCGAGTATGTGCTGAACAATGGTTTTGGTTTCGGGGGTCACAATGCAACCCTGATCTTCAAGAGTGCTTCTTCTGCCTGACATCAACCTCCTGCTATGGAGAAATTCTGGCAAAAACTGACATCATTGTCCTTTTTCCGGAACGATAACAGAGATGATTCCGGAGCGTATCCTCCCGGAATACAGCATTCCGTATTCCCACTCTCTTCGGTTACTGCCGCTCACCTGGAAAAGCTCACAGGGTTTTCATGCACCGGCAACTCCATCTACACCACTGCTCTTACGCACCGCTCCGTCCTGCACGACCTGAACCGTTCTGCCGGTTCCCTTGAATCAAACCAGCGCCTCGAATTCCTCGGTGATGCGGTCCTCGATCTCCTGATTTCGGAATACCTGTTCAAACGGTTTCCCCTGAACGATGAAGGCCGCCTTTCGAGCGACCGCTCGAAAATTGTCAACAGGAAATCGCTCGCCGGTTTTGCCCTGAGTATCAGCCTGGGCGACCATCTTGTCATCGGTGATTCAGCGGACAAAACCCGGATCCGTTCCGGCGAGTCCGCCCTTGCCGATGCTTTCGAGGCGCTGGTCGGCGCGATCTACCTCGACCGCGGGATCGCTGCTGCCGAGAGGTTCGTCATGAAGCATGTCATCGAACATGTCGACTTCCACAGGATCGTCGAGAAGGAACACAACTACAAAAGCCGCCTGATAGAATACACCCAGTCCCGACAGCTGCACCCGCCCGTGTATACGGTCATCTCGGAAGAAGGCGCTGAACATGAAAAAACCTTCACGGTGGAAGTTTCCTGCATGAATATCGCTCTCGGAAAGGGTGCCGCACAGCGGAAAAAGGATGCCGAACAGCTTGCAGCAAGGGAAGCCATGGTCTTCCTGGAAAGCAACCGCCCTTTTGAAAACGCGGCATCATCCTGATCGGGAAGAATCGCTCTTTTTTCCCCCTTTGCTTTGAGCATTGCTTTCCTGTGGTCTATATTGCCTTTTCAAAAGCAGAACACGGATTTTTTCCTACCCTGATTTATGAACGAAAAACTGATTTTCGACCTTTCCCGCAGCGGACGCAAAGGATACAGACTCTCCCCCGTCGATGTACCCGAACAGCCGACGGACGAACTGATCCCCGAGCGGTTTCTCAGAAAGGAACCCCCGGCCCTGCCGGAGATGGCTGAAAGCGAGGTGGTACGGCATTTTGTAAGGCTTTCCAACCTCAATTACCATGTTGACAGGAACATGTACCCTCTGGGAAGCTGCACCATGAAGTACAATCCCAAAATCAACGACTATACCTGTGATCTTCCGGGATTCGCTTCCCTGCACCCCCTGCAGCCTGAATCGACCGTCCAGGGTGCGCTGCAGCTCATGTACGAACTTGCCGAAATGCTGCGGGAAATCGCAGGCATGGCCGCCGTTACGCTCCAGCCGGCAGCTGGTGCGCATGGCGAGATGACAGGCATTCTGCTCATCAAGCAATACCATGAGAAGAAAGGGAGCCCGCGTCATAAACTGCTGGTGGTCGATTCCGCCCATGGAACGAATCCCGCTTCCGCCGCACTTGCCGGATACGAGATTGTTTCCGTGTCGAGCAATCCGAAAGGCCGTACCGATCTCGACGACCTCAGGGCGAAACTCGACGGCGACGTCGCAGCCCTCATGCTGACCAATCCGAATACGATCGGACTCTTTGAAAGCGAAATCCGGACGATAGCTTCGATGGTCCACGACAACGGCAGCCTGCTCTACATGGACGGTGCGAACATGAATGCACTGCTCGGCATAACGAGACCGGGTGATATGGGATTCGATGTCGTGCACTACAACCTGCACAAAACCTTTTCAGCTCCCCATGGTGGCGGAGGTCCCGGGAGCGGCCCCGTAGGGGTCAGCGCCGCTCTTGTCGATTTCCTTCCCGTCCCTGTCGTCGAAAAGTACGAACAGGATGGCCGGACCCTTTACCGCCTGAATTCGGACCGCAAGGACAGCGTCGGCAGAATGATGAATTTCTATGGCAACTTTTCAGTACTGGTCAGGGCATATACCTATATCCGCATGCTTGGTGCAGAAGGGCTAAAACGTGTTTCGGAAAACGCCATCATCAACGCCAACTATCTTCTGAGTCTTCTGCTCGAACAGTATTCGCTGCCGTATCCGAAGCCGGTCATGCATGAATTCTGCCTTTCGGGCGACCGGCAGAAAAAGGCGCACAATGTCAGGACACTCGATTTGGCCAAACGCCTGCTCGATTACGGTTTTCATGCCCCGACCGTCTATTTTCCGCTGATTGTCAGCGAAGCATTGATGATCGAACCGACGGAAACGGAATCCAGGGAGACACTCGATGCATTCGCCGCCGCCATGAATTCCATAGCGGAAGAAGCCTCGTCAACACCGGAACGCGTCCTGTCCGCTCCCGAAACAACACCTGTCAGAAGACTCGACGAAGCACTGGCATCCCGGCAGCTGAACATCTGCTGCCCGCCGTAAGAAAGCGCCGATTGAACAGACGTTTCATTCGCGGCTTCTTTGCAGTCGTCACCGATGGCGCTCTACTCAGACAAACGTTCTCATCATGCCCCTGCGAAGGTCTGTTTTGGTGCTCAACAGCAGCTACGAGCCGCTGGGCATCTGTGATACCAGAAAAGCGATTGTCCTGCTTTTCTGCGGAAAAGCCGTTACTGTCTCTCACCATCCCGAAATCCTTGTCAGTACGGTATCACAACGATTCCCACTGCCGAGCATCGTCAGGCTGACCTTTTTCGTCAGGTTTCCCTACCCTGGAATTCTCCTGAACAGGAAAACTCTTCTCAGAAGGGACGGATTCCGTTGCCAGTATTGCGGGAGAACCGATCTTCCCCTGACCATCGATCATATGGTGCCGAAATCAAAAGGGGGAGAGGAGAGCTGGGAGAACCTGATTACCGCCTGTACGCGGTGCAACACCGCAAAGGGCGACAGAACTCCGCAGGAAGCCGGACTGCACCCGCTGAGACCTCCTGTGAGACCGAGCCACATCATGCTTTTGCGACAGTACGTCACCTCCCTCTCGGACGACTGGAAGCCTTACCTTTACATGAGCTGACCGCTTCCACCCCTGCCGGTGTACCGGATAACGCCGGGACCAGGCCCGGATTTTCCGTTTCAGTCTCAGGGTTATGTTTCATAGATTCAGGTGATATGCATGTCAGGAATGGAACGCATTGTGTCTGTGTAACGCCATGAAGTTACGGGTCCTGTTCCCCAGCCTCGCCATCTTTCTGATCCTGCTGCTTGCGGCACGGCCGGCAACGGCAAGGTTTCATGAGCTGCCGGCTGCGGCTGCGGCAAAAACCGTCTTTTCCAAAAGGGATTCATGGGTTGAACGCACCCTTCAAACCATGTCGCTTCCGGAAAAAGTCGGACAGATGATCGTCGCAAGCATCGAAGGGCGGTTCAAGGGCGATGACGACAGGGACTACCAGTTGCTTTCCCGTCTTTCCGCAGAAGGGAAGATCGGCGGAATCATGTTCCTGAAAGGCGATGCTTTCGGTGCCGGACTGCTTGCCAACCATTTCCAGTCGCTGGCATCCATTCCCCTGCTCATCAGCGCCGACATGGAACGCGGACTGGCAATGAGGCTCCGGGGCGCAACGGAATTTCCCCCGAGCATGGCTCTGGCCGCGACAGGAAACCCCGAGCTCGGATACGAGATGGCGAGAGTGATCGCCAGGGAAGCCCGTTCAATCGGCATTCACCAGAATTATGCCCCTACTGTCGATCTCAACATAAACCCTGCCAATCCCGTCATCAATACGAGATCCTTCGGTGACAGCATTCCGCTTGCCCTGTCAATGTCGGCCGCAATCGTGGACGGCCTGCAGTCCAACGGTGTGCTTGCTACAGCCAAGCATTTTCCGGGCCACGGCGACGTCACCATCGACAGCCACCTCGCCCTCCCGGTCCTTGCTGCAGACCGGCAGCGGCTCATGAACTATGAGCTGAGACCGTTCAGGGCAGCGATCGATCAGGGCATCATGAGCATCATGGTCGGGCATCTTGCCGTACCGAAACTGACCGGGACTCTTGAACCGGCAACTGTTTCGAAAACCATCGTTACCGACCTGCTTCGAAACGAACTTGGCTTCAGCGGACTGATCGTTACCGATGCGCTCAACATGAAGGCGCTGTACAACGGGAATAACGAGCAGGAAATAGCGGTAAAGGCCATTCAGGCAGGCAACGACATCCTGCTGTTCCCTCCTGATCCGGAACGGACTCATGTCGCGGTGCTTTCCGCAGTTGAAAACGGACTTGTCTCCGAGAAACAGATCAACGAATCGGTCAGGCGGATCCTCCTGGTGAAACAATGGCTGGGCCTCGACAGCAAAAAACTTGTTGACATCACCCGCCTGCAGGACCATATCGGTCAACCGCACGACCTCCGCCTTGCAGAAAAAATCGCAGAAAACGCCGTCACGCTTCTCAGGGACGACCGACGGTTGCTCCCTTTACGTCGGGAAAGCACCGGGTCCGTTCTGAATATCATCCTGCAGGACAAGGCTGAAAACCAAAGCGGAAGCGCCTACATGGAAAAACTCGGCCGGGAGTTCACGGCTGTTCACCTCCGGCTGGATCCCGCAAGCGATTCTCTGGCATACCGGAACGCGGCAGAATTGGCATCACGCTCCTCCGCCATCATCCTGACAACCTATATCCAGGTCTTTTCAGGCTCCGGAACACTCAGACTCAGCGAAAAACAGCGTCAGTTCATCCACTCGTTACCGTCGATTCTCCCGCCTGAAAAACCGCTGATTCTGGTTTCATTCGGAACACCCTACCTGCACGATGCGTTTCCAGAGATCGGTACGTCGCTTTGCGCCTACAGTTCGAACGAGCACAGCGAATCATCTGTGGTCAAGGTACTGAAAGGAACGCTGAAGCCTGGAGGACGCCTGCCGGTTTTGCGTCATGACAGATCACCTTGATCTTTAGGCCGATTATTGTGTAGATTCAGATTTTCAGGATGCTGCATGACAGGATATGCAGCGGAGCGATCACCGTACAACCCGCACACGATCCAGTCACCATCAGTAGTGTCCGGTAAAAAAGTAAAAAAGGTCTGAAAACACTTGAGAAAGGGCGATATTAAAAGTGAGCAAACAATTGATATCAGCCGTATTCAAAAGGAGTTCCAGACCATGAAGCAAGTTACGACACTGCTTGGTGAGTTGCTAAAGATTTTTCCGGGATATGAATTCGAGAAACTCGAAAAGCAGCACCAAAGCAACCACTACACAAAGTATTACACGGGCTGGCAACAGCTGATAACCTTGTTCTATGCGCAGATTGGCGGACATGACAGTCTGCGCGGCATTCAAACAAGCCTTGGCGTTCATGCTCAGAAAGGGTACCACCCCGGACTGACCGATATAAAACGAAGTACCTTGTCTGACGCCATGAAAAACCGTCCGCATCAAATCTATGAGGGCCTGTTTTACAAACGGCTCGACAAGTGCCGGTCAGTTACTCCTGACCACAAGTTCCGGTTCAAGAACCCACTGTTCTCAATGGATGCCACTGTCATTGCTCTCTGCCTGAGTGTTTTTCCCTGGGCAGCATTCCGTCAACGCAAGGGAGCCATCAAATTGCACTACCTCTATGATCACCGTGGCTCGCTACCGGCATTCATGGTCATGACTGATGGCAAGCAGAGCGATATCCGGGTGGCAAGAAGCCAGGAAAAACTTGATTTTCACCTGCTGGCGGACAGCATCATTTCCTTTGACCGGGCTTATATCGACTTCAAATGGTTGTACACCCTTGATCAGCGCAAGGT
>Ga0233421_10000092_pt1 | contig 48069 bp, 45 predicted proteins | sample Watercolumn_Mata_3_FD_182725 | JGI IMG/M metagenome (GOLD analysis project Ga0233421, IMG submission 182725) | Freshwater microbial communities from Lake Matano, South Sulawesi, Indonesia - Watercolumn_Matano_2014_107_MG | ecosystem: Environmental > Aquatic > Freshwater > Lake | place... | reverse complement strand
TCAAGCCCTGGTGAGGTTCTTCGCGTAGCGTCGAATTGAACCACATGTTCCACCGCTTGTGCGGGCCCCCGTCAATTCCTTTGAGTTTTAACCTTGCGGTCGTAGTCCCCAGGTGGAGCACTTAACGTGTTAACTTACGGCGCTGAGGGTAAACCCCCAACACCTAGTGCTCATAGTTTACGGCTAGGACTACCAGGGTATCTAATCCTGTTTGCTCCCCTAGCTTTCGCAATTCAGCGTCAGTGCTGGACCAGAAAGCCGCCTTCGCCACTGGTGTTCCTCTCGATATCTACAGATTTCACTCTTACACCGAGAATTCCGCTTTCCTCTTCCAGTCTCAATCCCAACAGTTTTAAAAGCAGTTCTGCAGTTAAGCTGCAGGATTTCACTTCTAACTTGTTGAGACGCCTACTTGCCCTTTACACCCAATAAATCCGAGTAACGCTCGCCACCTCTGTATTACCGCGGCTGCTGGCACAGAGTTGGCCGTGGCTTCTTCTCTAGGTACCGTCAGTCTGCTCCGTTAAGAGCAGGTTTTCTTCCCTATCGAAAGAGGTTTACAATCCGAAGACCTTCATCCCTCACGCGGCGTCACATAGTCAGGCTTTCGCCCATTGCTAAATATCCTCGACTGCAGCCTCCCGTAGGAGTTGGGGCAGTGTCTCAGTCCCCATGTGGCTGACCACCCTCTCAGGCCAGCTACCCGTCAAAAGCCTTGGTAGGCCATTACCCTACCAACTAGCTGATAGGACGCGAGCTCATCTCTAACCAAAAACCCTTGCGGGCCTTCTTTACTTACAGCTGCTTATGCAACCGTAAACACATCGGGTATTATCCTTACTTTCGCAAGGCTATCCCCGAATTAGAGGTAAATTACTCACGTGTTACTCACCAATCTGCCGCTATATCGCTTTTCCCTCAACAGATCAGCCTTGCGGCTTCACCATCTCAAGAAAAACGTATCGCTCGACTTGCATGCCTAATCTACGCCGCCAGCGTTCACTCTGAGCCAGGATCAAACTCTCCGAAAATAATTTATCCAGAAAAGTGCCACCATAAGCGGCCTCTCCGAAAAAATCTTAGGAAAATTATGAATAATGGCTCTAGTGATTTATTTAATTTCTAACCTCATGAAATTGACCATACGGATCTTAAGGATCCGCGGGTCTTCCTTCGCTCCCTCGCTTTATGCTCGGTCGCTCAGGATCGCAGGCAAACTTGAAGTTTGCCTGCTCGCTTGGCAATTCAATTATCAAAAGAGCAATGGTACAAATCTATTCTTACGCCTCTGCGACAACGCCCGACACTAATAGGTATTGCGTCGGCGTGCGCCACCGCGCAAAAAAAAATACGCCCCGACATACTTATCGGAGCGTAAATTTATACGCACCATTATTGTCGATTGGAATTAGTTCTTAGAAATTGTCAACTGCGATTTAATTATTTTCACAATAATTTGTCCCTTTTTGTAAGGGAAGGTTTATTTTATTACAAAACCTTATTTTGTCAAGAACTTTTTTCAGTATATTTGCATTCAAACTAAAGCATAAGTTCTTAGTTTTACAGCAGCTTAAGCCCCTTCCACTAAAGGTTATCCACCACCTTCAAAAAGGCATCCACGATCTTGGGGTCAAACTGCGTACCGCTGTTTAACTTGATCTCCAGGATCGCCTCCTCCTTCATTAAGGGGATCTTCCTGTAGGAACGCGCTGAACGCATCGCCTCATAAGAGTCCGCCACATGGATTATGCGCGCACCTAAAAGTATGTCTTCGCCTTTTCTGCCCTCCGGATAACCTGTGCCATCATAATGCTCATGATGCTGCCTCACCAAATCTACCACCCCGTTGAGAAAGGTTAAAGGCTCTAAGATCTGCGCGCCAATAATAGGATGCTTTTTAATCAACTCCCACTCGGCAGATGTCAGCCCGGAAGGCTTAAGCAAAATATTATCTCCAATACCTATTTTACCCAGATCATGCAACTCGCATGCCTGGCGGATCAACTCTACTTCCTTAGCCGGCAGCTTAAGCTGGTTGCAGATGGCCACTGCATAGCGCGCCACATTTTCTGAATGGCTGTGCGTATAATGATCGCGCGCATCAATTGCCTGAGCCAGCACCCTGATCGTACGCATATAGGTAGTGCGCAGGTCTTCATAAAGCCTGCTCAGGTTGCTCGTAGAATCCTCAATCCTTTTTGCTAAAAGGGTATTCTGTTTTTCCAAAGCCTGGTTATTCTCTTTTAAACCCTGCACTGTCTTGCGGCCGGCTGCTAATAACGTATGCAAACGGATACCTTTTTCTACCACAAACTTTAATTTATCTGTTTTTACCGGCCAGCCTAAAGTCTCATAAACCCCTACCTCCGCATACTGGTTACTCTGTCCCTCTACCTCCACCTCAAGCAGGACAATGATTACGCAATCAGGATCAACCTTCTTAAGCTCAGCGATCGCAGCAAGAATATCCAAATCCGGAATAGCATATCTTATAATTACTAAATCACAAAGATCATGCCTTAAACTTACTACCCCTGCCTGAGCCGTAGATTCTGTTATCAGCGTATAATTGCCCAGGGTAGATAACTGGTCCTTGACTTTAAGCACATAAGATTTATCGTCACAAATAAAAAGTATTTTACCGTAAGCATCCATAATTATTCCTCTTGCGCCACCCTTACTGCCTCATCTAAACTAATCAGCCCCTCTTTAACTTTAAGATAGGCATTATCGCGCAGCGTTTTCATACCCATATACTTAACCGCATATCTTTTGATCTCATGCGCTGGCTTCCTACTTATAATTATATCCCTTATCTCATTATCAATCAAGAGTGTTTCTAACACTGCCACCCTTCCGGAAAAACCCGTGTAGTTGCAGTGTTTACACCCCTGCCCGGTATAAAACTTTGCTTTACTGCTAAACTTTACTTTTTCCAGGAAGGCCTTGGATATCTCTATCGGCTTGCGGCATTCAGAGCAAGTCTTGCGTGCCAGATGTTGAACACAAACCATAACCAGGCTGGAGGCAACTAAACACGGCTCCACCCCCATCTCAATAAGGCGAATAATACTTGAAATAACATCATTGGCCTGCAGCGAAGAAAGTATGAGCTGTCCGCAGAGCGCTGCTTTTACGGCGATATCCGCTGTCTCTGAATCTCTGAGCTGACTGATCATCACCACATCCGGGTTATCCCGTAAAACAGAGCGCAGGCAGCTGGAAAAATCTAAACCGCTATCCGGCTTAACCTGCACCTGGGTAATCCCTTTTATCTGATATTCTATAGGGTCTTCAATGGTAATTATATTTCTTTGCGCAGTGTTTAACTGATTTAAAATGGAATAAAGGGTGGTGCTTTTGCCTGAGCCAGCCGGACCACTAATCAGGATCATGCCAAAAGGTTTAAGCGCAACAGCCTTTAAGATAGCCGGCAGGGTCTCAGAGAACCCCATCTCCTCTTGATGCTTAAGAAAGTTCCCCATATCTAATGCATGCAAAACAAATTTCAGCCCAAAGGTCGTAGGAAGACTGGATACCCGAAACTCCACCTGCCTGCCTGCTGCCTTTACTTTAAACTTGCCATCCTGGGGAATACGGTTTTCCGTAAGATCCAGGCCAGAAATTATTTTAATGCGGGTCAATACTGAATTCTGATCTGACTTGGGCACCTTTATGATATCCTGCAATAACCCATCCACGCGATACCTGATACGCAGACAATCGGGCTCTGGCTCAATATGAATATCTGAAGCCCTCCTATTTAAGGCATGCGCCAATAAGATATCTACTATCTGCTCCTTACTGATACTTTCGCTTTTAAGAAAAGTGTCGCTCATGTTTTCTTAATATTCCGTTCAGGCATCCGGCGCGCAAACACACAAGACCTCCTCAATGGTAGTCTGCCCCCTTAAAACAGCCTCCAATCCTGCCTGGCGTAATGTTTGCATGCCTTCCAGGTGCGCCTGTTTTTTAATAAGCTGCTCCTCTGCGCCGCTTAAGATTAGCTCATGGATCTTCTGGCTAAATTGCAAGACTTCAGCAATCATGATCTTGCCCAAATAACCGGTATTAGAGCAATGCTGGCATCCCTTTCCCCTGTAAAATTGCAATTTATTAATTTTATGCTTATCCAACTCTAAGCTCACTGCTACCTCTTTATTAAGGGTATATGCCTCCTTGCAATACGGGCAGATCTTTCGCAATAATCTCTGGGCTACCACGCAAACTAACGCGGAATTAATCAGATAGGGTTCTATTCCCATGTTTATAAGCTGCGACACTGCTCCTGCTGCCGTAGCAGTTTGCAGGGTTGAAAAAACCAGGTGGCCGGTAAGGGCACTTTTAATAGCGATATCCACGGTTTCGTAATCAGGGATCTGGCCGATCATGATAATATTAGGATCCTGTAATAATATTGAGCGTATGCCTGCAGCAAAACTAAATCCGATCTCCGGATTTACAATCACCTGGTTTACCCCTTCAACCTGAAATTCAAGAGAATCCTCAATGGTAACAATATTCTTATCCAGGCTGTTCAAAGATTTCAATATGGCATAGAGGGTTGTGGTCTTACCGCACGCATGCGGTCCGCAAACCAGGATCATACCGTGGTTAAGATGCACGGCCCTGTTTAATACCCCCATGGCATAATCATTAAATCCAAGCTCTGTAATATCTAAATCTGACTGCCTCTTATCCAGTATACGCAAAACCACCCGCTCCCCATAATTGGTTGGCAGAATAGAGATATCAAGGTCAATCTGGCGGCCAAGGATATTTGTTTTAAGACTGGTATGCTGGAAAAGATTGCGCTCGGCAATATCTAACCCTGAGATAAACTTTATCCGCGAAACTATGGAGAGATGCAAATCTTTAGCCAGCACATCCTGCTCTTTGAGCAGCCCGCCGATACGAAAACGCAGGCGCAGCTCCTTCTCAAATGGCTCAACCAATACTTCAGAGGCCTTATGCTTTATTGCCTCTTCAAGCACCAGGTTAGTGGCTTTAATTACCGAAGCTTCGCGGCAGATACGCTCAAGCTCCTGGCCGCTGAAAGAGACCTCCTTTTCTTGCTTAATAATCTCTATTGGGGCATTTAGATGGCGCGTCAGCTCTTCAATATCCACCTTAAAGCTAAAAGGATAATATAAAGCAATAACCTGGCTGATATCTTGTGAGGAAGAGATAACGGGATTTAATTTTAAACCCCGCAGCTCCTGCAGGCCATGAATAGCAAATATATTCAACGGGTCTGCCATTGCCAAGGTAAGGGTGTTGGCCTCTTTGGATAAAGGGATGATCTGATGATGGCGGGCAACCTCCGCGGGGATTATTTTTATGACCTCAGGGTCGATCTTGAGCTCCTTTAAATCAAGTAAAGGCAGCCCTAAGATTTTATTTACGGTATCTGAAAGCCTGGCTTGCTTAATAAGCTTGAGCTCCGCAATAATATCGCCGAGGTTACCGCCCCTTTTTGCCTGCACCCTAAGCGCCTGATCAAGCTGGCTCTTGGTAATCAGCTTATTATTAATGAATATTTCACTAAGGCGGTCCTTAAGTGAGGGCATAATGAGGTTTATTATTCTTTGTTCTTATAGTACTTCTCGATCGCTCTCTTAATATCAGAGGAGGTAGAGACAAAGGCCTGCACGCTGCATCCGCTAAGCAACTCCACATCATCAATTGCCTGCATATTTAAAGGGTTGGACATGGCCAGCGTGAGATTGCTGCCGATTTTATCAATTGGCACAAGCAAATAGTGGCGGGCTAACTTAGCAGGAATAATGCTGGTTATCTCGGGGCTGACATCATAGTTCTTTAAAGTCAGATAAGGAAAACCATATTGCGCAGTTAACGACTGGGCAATATCATCCTCCTTAACGTAACCGAGCTCAACCAGGACCTCTCCGATTAACCCGCCTTTATCCTGCTGCAGAGCCAAGGCCCGCTTGAGCTGCTCCTGGCTGATAATGCCCTGATCAAGCAGCAACTCCCCTAACTGTTTATTATTAATTCTCTTTGCCGGCATAGTTGTTTATTATACCCCTTAACTGCTCAACTGACAATAGTTTTGTGTTACTAAAGCCCCTGACAAGCTCGGTTAAATTCTATGAGTAAATCCTCTTTTTTTATCCCGGTATCAATAAAATCCCAGGGCAGTAACTCTGCCGTAGATTTCTCTTTAAGATACCTCTCTGCATCTATCCCTGCCTCAGCAAACGCCTCCTGCCACCTGGCGAATGAAAAGAAGCTCGACCAGGCATCAAACCTTGCCCCATTTTTATAAGCAGCTAAAATAACCGCACCTAATAACCTGTCACCCCGCGAGAGCACCCCTTCCAGAAAACCCATCTCAAGGTTATGAAAATTTAATTTAAGCCTTTTATTCCTGCAAAAACTTCTTAAATAATCCTGTTTTTCCTTAAGCGTTTCAAGGGGCTCCATTTTTAGCCATTGCAATGGGGTGTGCGGCTTGGGGATGAGGGGGTTTATGCTGATATTAATTTGCGCCCCGCCGCCTTTAATCTTCTTTTTAAGCTCCGATGCTGTTTGGGCAAATTCGACGATCCCCTCTAAATCCTGCCTGCCTTCACCGGGTAAACCAATAAGAAAATACAATTTCAAATGCTGATAGCCTGCCTGATAAGCCTCTTCTATAGCCTTGAAAAAATCATCCTCGGAGAAATCCTTAGCTAAAACCTGACGCAATCTTTGCGTTCCTGCCTCAGGCGCAAAGGTCAGGCCGGTTTTCTTTACTTTAGCAATTAACGTAGAGACATTCCCTAACAGCGACTTTGCCTTTAATGAAGGCAGGGATAGATTCACCGCCTGATCCTTAAAAGCATAGGTTAGCTCTGAAACCAGTTCTTCTAAACCAGGATAATCGCTTACAGACAAGCCCGCCAAAGATAATTCCTCGTAACCGCTTGAGGCATAAGCTGAATCCGCCTGCGCAAGCAGCCTCTGCTTATTCTTTACTCTTAATGGATAATACTGGGACCTCGCCTGACAAAAACGGCAGCGATTGGGGCAACCGCGCATAATCTCTAAAGTGATCCGGTCATGCACTGTCTGAACATAAGGCACCATCCAGTTGCAGGGATAATAGCTAGAATCAAAATCAGCGATAATGCGTTTTCTGATCTTTAAGGGGAGGTTTTTCTGCGCAGGCACATAAACACCTTCTATCTGGGACAACGCAAATAAAAGATCTGTCTTTGCGAGCCTTGCGTTTTTATAATCATCTTTGTGTTTGCGATACAGGTTAAGCAGCTCTACAATTGCCTCTTCCGCTTCCCCGATAATAAACAGGTCAAAGAAATCCGCCATCGGCTCCGGGTTAAGCGTACAAGGGCCTCCTGCAATAACTAAAGGATGCTGCTGATTGCGTAAAGATGATTGCAAGGGCAGGCCGGCCAGCTCCAGAATGTTTAAGACATTGGTGTAATTTAGTTCAGAACCGAGAGAAAAACCCAGAATATCAAAACCCCCCAGCTCCTGCCCTGACTCCCAGGAAGAAAGACGCTTATTGCTATTCCTTAGGGCCTGCTCCATATCTGCCTCTACAGCAAAGAATCTTTCGCAGATTACATCAGGAATATTATTCAAAACGCCATATATAATGCGCAGCCCCAAATTGCTCATCCCTATTTCATACAAATCCGGGAAACCCAAAGCCAGGCTTACTGCGCATCTCTTAAAATCCTTTTTGCTGGCATTCCACTCATTGCCCAGGTATTGGCCTGGACGATGTACATTTAATAATAAATCTTCGGTCATAATTTAAAATACGCTCCTGGTGCGGTCAATGTTTACCAAAATACCTAAAGCAATAAAGGTAACCAGCACGCTTGAACCTCCGTAGCTCATTAACGGAAGAGGCAGGCCGACCACCGGGGCTAAGCCCATATTCATGGCGATATTTATGAACACCTGCAATGCCAATAAAAGAGATATGCCATAAGCAAGCAACCTGCCGAAAGAATCCTGCGTCCTTTGGGCAATCATGAAACCTTCGCGGATAATCAAGAAAAACAAAAGTAAGAGCAGGCTGCTACCCAAAAAACCCCACTGCTCGGAGAAGGTGGCGAAGATAAAATCCGTATGTGACTCCGGCAAAAAATACAACTGGCTCTGGGTGCCGGATAACCATCCCCTGCCCCAAAAACCTCCTGAGCCTATGGCTATGCGCGACTGAATCACCGTATAGCCTGCCCCCAATGGGTCAATATTTGGATTCAGGAAAACAAGCAGCCTCTGCTTCTGATAATCGCGTAAAAAATGCCAGAAGAACGGCAGGGGGAAAAGAAGAATGATCATTAAAGTAAAAATATATTTCAGGCGCACATTAGTTAAGTAGAGCAAAGAGACAAAAACCAAAAGCAGCATTAAACCGCTGCCTAAATCCGGCTGTTCAATAATTAAAAACATGGGCACAGCTACAAAAATAAACGGCAGGATTATCCCCCTGAAGATTCCGAACTTTCCGGATAAAAGCGAAATATCATCAATTGACTTGCGGCTGAAATAACGCGCCAGAAATATTATCACCGCCAGCTTTGCAAACTCCGACGGCTGAAAGTTAAACCAGGCAAAACGCAGCCAACGCTGCGCACCCAGCCTGATAATCCCCAAAACAAACACCAGGAAAAGAAAAAACAAGGCCAGACCGTAAATAAAATAATTGGCATCCCAAAGCTTGCGGTAATTAAACTGCGAGGCCATAAAAAAACAGGCTAGGCCTATAATCAACCATAATAGCTGGCGTTTATGGATATCCTGCCAAGGGGTGCCTTCTTTCTGATAAGTGCTGCTGTAAATAGACAAAACCCCCAAGCTGGAAATAATTAAAGCAAGAACCAATATTCTAAGAAATGAATTTCTCATATGAGAGCCTGTTTATGCATTGCTTCAATAATTTGTTTAGCAATCACAACCGCAGCATGGCCCGGCCCGCCATTTTCCAAAAACACACAAATCACATATTTGGGCTGTTCATAAGGGAAAAACCCCGCAAACCAAGCGTGCGTTGCTCCGCGCGATACCTGGGCAGTTCCGGTCTTGCCGGCGACAGCGATACCTAGCCCGGATAAGTAATTACCTGTGCCCCTGGGATTAGAAACTACTGCGCGCAAACCGCGGCTAATAATTTCAAATGTGCTTTTCTTAAAAGGCACCTTAAGCATTTTCTTCTTTTTTGCCGAAAGATCCAGCGCCCCCACTGCCTTAATAATATACGGGCTGGGCAAATACCCTCCGTTAGCAAACACCGCCATCATATTAGCCGCCTGCAAGGGGCTAATCAGGCAATCCCCTTGGCCAATACTGAAATTGGCAGTATCGCCGTCAAACCAGTTCTGGAATTTATTTATTTTCCTCCATAATGGGGAAGGAATAAACCCGCTTGTCTCATAAGGCAGCTCAAGACCGGAGCTTTTGGCTAATCCTAACCTTAAGGCATAATCATGAATATTCTGGCTTCCTACAAGCAAGCCGGTTTTATAGAAGAATACATCGCAGGAATGCGCAAGCGCAGCAATAATATCCTGGACCCCATGCACGTCCCAGCAGGAAAACCTCCTTGCCCCTATCATCGTTGATCCCCGGCAAAGAAAACTGCTAAAAAGATTTATTTTTTTTAGCTCCAGCCCTGCGCTGGCTACCACAATTTTAAAAATAGATGCCGGAGGGTAACTTGATGAAATCGCCCGGTTAATCAAAGGAGAATCCGGATTATTGAACAATCCGGCAATCAGCCTGGTGCGCTTGCTTACAAAAACCGCAGGATTAAAATTAGGATAATTTGCTAATGCCAGGATCTCGCCGCTCTGCGGGTCCATTAAAATCACGCTCCCCTTTCTGTCTGAAAGGGCCTCTTCCGCAATCTTCTGTATCTTAAGATCCAGGGTCAACTGGATATCCCTGCCATTGCGCGGAGGCTCAAAGCCCAAGACGCGCATAAATTTACCGCGATGGTTTACCTCAACGGATAACCCCCCCTCCTCCTGGCGGAGATAATAATCATATTTTTCTTCGACTCCACCAAAACCCACAATATCTTTAGTCTTGTATCCATAGTCCTCCAGCTTAGTCAGGCGCCAACGGTCAATCTCATTCACATAGCCAATAACATGAGAAGCTAAAGAACCATAGGGATAATGCCGCAAAGGCCGGGGCTGGATAATAATACTGGGCTCATCCAGCTTATATTCCCCCAGAAGGATTGCCTTCTTTAAATCAATATTGCTGGCAATGGTCACCGGAATACTCGAAGAAAAATAGTTCCTCCTGAAAGCGGCCTTTAAATCTTTTGCCTCAACCTCTAATATGCGGCTAACCCCATTGAGAATGCGGTCCAGTTCATCCAGCTCTTGCGGCAGAAGCAGCACATCGTAAGAGATTTTATTATCTACGATAATCTCTGCGTTGCGATCTAAGATATTCCCCCGGGCACCGAGCTGCTCTATCAGGCGGATACAATTACTATCACTGAGCCGACGGAATTTATCCCCTTGCAATAAATCAAGATTCGCCAGGGCAACAAATAGGGATAAAAACATCGCAATGATCAGGAAGGTTAAAATATTCTTTCTTTCCATAGAAAAATATCAGGCGGCAATTCTTCTAGTAAGTTTAAGTATCAAAGGAGACAATGCCAACGTATAAACTGAAACAACAAGCAAATTACGCAAAAAAATACCGGCGGGGATAAAGTTACCGCTATTTAAACTTTGTATGCCGATTACGGCATTATTGAATAGGGCGACGATCAAAATTATAGCCAGGCGCACATAATTATTTTCGGTAGAGATCTGGGAAGAAAGACGAAAAACAAGATAGCTCCATATACTAAAACTAAACGTATTCATCGCCAGGAAAGAAGGCAGGAATGCGTCTTTAAACAATCCGGCTAAGGCCGCCCCGATTAAGGCGATCTTAAAATTAAAATAAAAAACCAATGCAATAGCAAAGGCTAAAAGAAGATCGGGTTTGAGGTTAAAGAAACTAAAAGCAGCCGGCCATTTTATTTGCAAGGTAAGCAGAATAATTATACTAAGAAGAATGAGCAGCCATTTTTTCATGGGATAATAACCAATACCTCTTCGATAGCTGAAAGGTCGGCCGCCGGCTTAATTAAGGCATAACGGCTAAGGCCTGAGAATTCTTTACCTATATTTATCACCCTGCCTACGAGCAAGCCTTTAGGATAAACCTGGCTTAACTCTGAGGTGATTATGATGTCGCCTGCTTCGATTTGCGCATCATCCGCAAGATAACGCATAATTAAGTTTGGGCCGAGGCAGCCATTAACCAGCCCCTCCTTATGGCTGCGCTGTACTATGCTGGAAATCCCCTGGCTTGGATCATTAATCAGCATTATCTTGCTGTTATTCTCAGCACTCTCTATTACCCTGCCGATTAACCCCTGGGTATTAATTACTGCCATGCCACGCTTAATCCCGTTATACCTGCCTTTATCAATAATTATGCTGGATGACCAGCTGTCCGGAGAGCGCGCAATCACCCTGGCAGCAATCAGGCGCAAGGGAGATTTCTGTTTAAAACTAAGCAAGCCCTTTAGGCGCATGTTCTCTTGATCTACCTCCCGTAGATCAAACAGGCGCTGGCGCAAGCTTTCTACTTCATTTATTAATCTACCAAACTGCATCATATTGCGGTGATAGAAAATAATCCCTGCGCATTCGCGTTTGATTAAGTCAATTAAAGTAAGCTGGGGTTGAAGTGTTTTTTGGACTGAACTCTTAAAAAAAGGCGAGAAAATAGAAATCAGTAAGACTGCGCAAACAAGGAGGATAAAACTGGTTATGGTTTTGCGGGATAGCTTAAACACATTTAGGAGGATTACGCCTGACGCTATTATGTCACCCAACGCTAATATGATTTGCGTTGGTGTGGCCTGGCGGCCAATTGCGTCAGTGTCCGCCAGGTGGCGGAATTTAATTACGCGTTTCGGTTTTAACCGAAACAGTTACTTTCTTAAGATACTGAATCTCGCTAAGTACCCGGCCTGTACCGTTAGCTACTGCAGTAACCGGATCATCCGTAATATGCACAGGCAGGCCAGTCTCTTCAGAGATCAGCTTATCCAAACCCCTTAATAATGAACCGCCGCCAGCCATCACAATACCGTGCTCTATCAGATCTGCCGCTAACTCCGGAGGGGTCCTTTCTAACGATATCTTTGTAACCTCAAGTATGGCACGTAAAGGCTCTTGCAAAGATTCGCGGATCTCTTCGCTGGTAATAGTTACGATTTTTGGTAATCCTGCTACCAGGTCCCTGCCCTTAACCTCCATACTCATCTCTTCCTCTAACGGATAGGCTGACCCGATCTTTATCTTAATATCTTCGGCAGTGCGTTCGCCGACTAAAAGATTGTATGTTTTCTTAAGATATTCAATAATCGCTTCATTCATTTCATCCCCGCCAATGCGGATAGACTTTGAGAAAACTGTCCCGGCAAGCGAGATTACCGCAATCTCTGTAGTCCCGCCGCCTATATCAATAATCATATTACCCACAGGCTCCTGGATAGGCAGCCCTACGCCGATTGCTGCGGCAATCGGTTCCTCAATGAGAAATACCTCTCTGGCACCGGCGCGCTCCGCAGAATCTTTCACTGCCCGCTTTTCAACCTCCGTTATACCTGATGGTATGGCGATAACAATTCTCGGCCTGACTAAAACCCTGCGGTGATGCACCTTCTTAATAAAATACCGAAGCATAGCTTCGGTAATCTCAAAATCAGAGATAACTCCATCCTTCATCGGCCTGATGGCGATAATATTTCCAGGGGTACGGCCGAGCATACGCTTAGCCTCCTCCCCCACAGCTAAAACATGCGAGGTCCCACGTTCAATAGCTACAACTGAAGGCTCGCAAAGAACCACCCCTTCTCCTTTGACAAAAACCAGGGTAGTAGCTGTCCCAAGGTCAATTCCCATATCGTTAGAAAAAAGCCCTAAAACAAAATTAACCGTTCTTTTCAGTTGTTGGCCAAACTTTACCATATTGTCTCCTGAATATTAGGCAGTTTAGTGATTTTAGCAGAGTTTAAACCCCTTGTCAAATAATATGTTTATCTCAACAAGCCCTTTAGGGTAGCCAGAAATCCCGGAAAGGACTTACTGATACAACTTATATCGTCCAATCTTGAGCTGCCTTGAGCTGCCAAAGCTGCAACTATCATACTCATGGCTGTACGGTGGTCGCCAAAGCTTTTAAGCCTGGTTCCTTTAAGCAAATCTTTGCCTTCTATAATTATATTCTCAAGGCCGCCGGACTTAACTAAACGGATATCCGCTCCCATGGCCTTTAAATTAATAATCATGGAGTTAATCCGGTCAGTCTCTTTAAACCTTAACTCTCCTACACCTTTAATCACGGTTCTACCCTTGGCAAAACAAGCAGCCACCATAAGGATAGGTAATTCGTCAACCAAAGAAGGAATCTCAGAGGGATTAACTATTGCGGCTTTAAGCCTTCCGCTGCTAACTTTGACCTTACCCATAGGTTCAAAGCTGCGCACTTGCCTATCCTTAAAAGATATGACCTTTATCTTTGCCCCCATTCTTTTAAGCACCTTAATTATCCCGCAGCGGCTGGGATTAAGGCTAAGCCGCTCAATAATAATCTTAGCGCCAGGTATTATTATGGCCAGTACCATTAAAAAAGCTGCAGAGGAAATATCCCCGGGAATATAAATGCGCCCTGGGCTGACTAGGCTCCTATCCGGCATTAAAGTTACGCTATCCTTGCGTATCTTTATATTTGCGCCGAAACTCTTAAGCATCCTTTCAGTGTGATCGCGGGTATTTACCTTCTCAATTACGCAGGTCTTGCCTGAAGCAGATAATCCTGCAAGCAGGATTGCGGATTTAACTTGTGCCGAAGCAACAGGTAAGCGGTAAATAATCCCCTTGAGCTTGCCTCCCCTGATTGTCAAAGGAGGGTACTCTTCAGAACCCTTGCGTTTTGCGCTAATCATTGCGCCCATCAGGCGCAAAGGCTTATTTACTCTGGCCATTGGCCTGGCAGACAGATATTTGCCCGCGGTAACTTTAGTCTTAAACCCTCTGCCTGCTAAAACACCCAGGATTAAACGCAAGGTTGTCCCAGAGTTATTCACAAAAAGCGGCTTAACTGGCTGGTTTAATTTCTTAGCCCCATAAACCACAATCTGATTATGGATAAGCTTAATCTTTACCCCTAAAGCAACCAGGACATTTAAAGTAGCCAGGGAATCGTCGTGAATCGGAAAATTATGGATAATGGTTTTGCCGCGACTTAAAGCGCTGATGATTAACGCCCGGTGGGCTATAGACTTGTCTCCGGCAAGACTGACGCTGCCGCAGGGAATAAACTTATCTTTTATTACAAAAGGCTTCATTTGCCCTTTTGTATTACTAAATCATTTTCTTTAATTGTATCTTTTAACTCTGCCGCAAAACCTGCCGCAGACATGGACTCATGAGTCTTCTCAACCTTTAAATCTCCGATAATCTTGCCTTCGCGGGTTACGGAAAACTGATCGCCGACTTTTACTCCGTCTTTTTGCCCTAAGTTGATCACCGCAAAATTATATTCCTTGTTTACTACCGTAACCTTGCCTTCCAAGGCTTTGCCCTGGGAAGATCCCTCCTGCGCCTGCTCATTTACTGATTCGGAAGCAGCATTTGCATTATTTGCCGCTGCGTTATTTACGACTTTAGAGGAATCCGCAGCCTCGTTATTTACCACTACCTTACCTAATTCTACCCCGCCAGCACCAGACTCAAGATTCTTAATCTTAACTTCAAGCTCTGACCTTTGCTGCTCAATAACCTTTAATTGCTCCTTCAGTCTTCTGCCGGCATTTTGCGCCTGAGCGAGCATATTTTCAATATCTTGACGCGAAGCCTTCTGCTGCTCCATATCTGCCTTAACCTGCTCCAATTCTTTGATTGCCTCCTGACGCGAAGACTTTTCTTTATCCAGTTCTTCGGTTAAAGTAGTAATGCGATCCTTGGTCTCCTGCAATTTAAGCGTCAATTCAGAAACCTTTTTCTTGGAGGCTTCGAGTTTATCTTCAGCAATGCGCTCACGGGCGGTTAACTCATCGACCTGCGCGCGTAATTTAATGTTTTTTGCAATTTCGGAATTATAAAGAAAGGCCAGGCTACCGATAAGCGCTAAAGAGATAGCGATTGTAATAATCAGACTCAGTTTTAAAACGGCTCCCTTGCGATTCATCTTACCTCCTTTATGATATAAAAGTATTCGTTAACCATTACTATATCATTAGTTACATAATAATCAAGTAAATTTTAATGAATGCTTAACTTGCGAACACAACAGTGTGAGCAAGTTAAGGCGGGAATTAAACCCCGCAGTTTTCAAAAATTATTTTTAATAAACTGCTGAAACTCCTCTGGTACCTGGCTGGTAAAATGCATAAATTTTCCAGTAGAGGGATGCACAAAACCAATCTCCTGGGCATGCAGGGCCATGCGTGAAAAGATATTGCTCTTGCCATATTTAAGGTCCCCTAAAATGGGGTGCCCTAAAAAAGCCAGATGCACCCTTAGCTGGTGCGTCCTTCCGGTAAAAGGCCTTAACTCTAAGAAACTGAAATTCTTTCCCCGCTTTAAAGTTCGATAATGCGTCCTGGCATAACGGGTATTTTCCGAGAAACTAACTGACATATTCTTTCTTTTAAGCGGGTGCCTTCCGATGGGCGCCTCAATAATATCCTCGTCGAATTCGACCCTTCCTATGACTATCGCGACATATTTGCGTTCAATACTATGTTCGGCAAACTGCTTCGCTAACTTTAGATGGCTGGCATTGTTTTTGGCAATAACCAGAAGCCCGCTGGTTTCTTTATCCAGACGATGTATAATCCCCGGCCGGTTTTTGTTCACCTCGGAGAGCTGCTTTATTCGGCTAAGCAAGGCATTAACTAAGGTATGCTCCTGATTACCTGGCGCCGGATGCACCACTAAGCCTGGCTGCTTATTAATCACCGCCAAATCATCATCTTCATAGACTACATCTAAAGAAATCTCTTCCGCAAGTATTTGCGTTTTTTCCTTTTCAGGCAGCATAAAACGCACCTCTTGCCCTGGCCTTACCTTATGGTGGGATTTATTAACCGTGGAGGAATCTAGAAAAACCTTTGCTTCGGCAATAAGTTTCTGGATATTTGTGCGCGATAAACCTAAATTATTGCTTACGGCATATTCTGCCAGCAACACATCCAAGCGCATCTTTGCCTGTTCAGGCAAAACAATAAACGAAAACTCCTTCATTTTATTTTTTTCTTACGTAAAATATCTTAATGAGCATTACAATGGAAAAGAAGAACATCGCCAGGCTTAAAAGCTGAAAAATAGTCAGCCCGTAAAATATCCTCGGATTATCATCGCGCAGGAACTCAATGCAGAAGCGTTTAATGGAATAAAGGAAAAAGTAACAGTACAGGATCTGTCCGGGCAGGTGCCTTCTGGCTTGCATAAATCTCAGAATAAGAAATATTAAAAATAAAAGCAGGCTCGAATATAATTGAGTGGGGATAAGTACCTGCTTGGCGAGCGGAGAATAAATCCCAAAATCAGAAACTTTGCCATAACAGCAGCCGTTCAAAAAACAACCTACCCTGCCGATCGCCTGCCCTAAGGCAATAAAAGGAACCAGTAAGTCTAATGTCGTAAGCAACTCCATTTTATTGCGCCTGATGAACAGGTATGCGCAAATAAAACCGGAGATTATACCGCCAAAGATAGCCATCCCTCCATGCTGCAGCATAATAATTTCTAGCGGATGCTTAAGATAAAAAGAAAGCTTGCTGCAGACATAAAAAATCCGGGAGCCGATAATACCGGAAATAAATACATAAAATAAAAGGTTAAATATCTTATCCGGGTCAAGGTGCGCTTTTTTAGCCTGGCGACTGGCTAAATACGCAGAAACAAAAAAGGCCAGCACCAGCGTAAGGCCGTATGCATAAATCGTGAAAGGTCCAATGCGACAAATCTCAGGTAACATTTTTATTGAATAATAGCTCCCAACTTAAAAAGATTACCCCTATGGTTAAGGCAGAGTCCGCCAAATTAAAAACCGGCCAGAAACGCAGATCCAGAAAATCAATCACATATCCAAAACGCAAACGGTCGATTAAATTGCCTATCGCTCCGGCCAAAATCAAACTCAATGATAGTTTGGAAAGAAAGCGGCTCTTCTTATTCTTCAGCTGATAAAAAATAAACAGGATGGTAAAGAATGAGATGAGAATAAACAGCAAGAGCTGGTTTTTAAGTATGCCGAATGCCGCTCCGCGGTTGTGCACAAGCGTCAGGTATAAGAAATTCTTTATAAGGCTTAGCGGGGTATTTAATTGCAGGAAATTTAGAGCAAGAAGTTTACTCAGCTGGTCTAAGAAAACCACGCTGCAAACAATGGCAAGAATCATCCAATGCACCTAAAATTAGGGCTTACCTTCTCTCCCTTTTCTTCTGGCATTTAATGCACAGCCGGGCAGAGGGCACTGCTTTCAATCTAATCTTGGCAATGGTGCTCTTACAGTCATCGCAAAATCCAAAAGTCGCATCCTCTATTCTTTTCAGCGCGTCATCCAATTCATAAAGAGTTCTTCTTTCGTTGGAGGCCAGCCCCAGCGAAAACTCACGGTCGTAATTATCGGTAGCCACATCAGCCATATGATAGGTATATCCGGAGATATCCCCTGAAGCCTCTTTTTGCGATTTCTTCAAGGTATCGTCAGTAATATGCCTGAGGTCATCAAGCACCTCTTCTTTTCTTTTTAAAATCAATTTCTTGAAGTCTTTTAATTCTTTCTTAGAAAATTTTTTCTTCAATTTACCCTTTCCCCTCAGCAAGCTATGGCCTTAAGGCAATTATCACAAATCAAAGGATGCTTTTCATCCCTGCCCAGCTGCCGGGAATAATTCCAACAGCGCAGGCATTTTTCGCCTTGCGCCTTAGCTACCTTAATAAGTAGGTCATTGTCAATATGCACATCCAGTCTCAGCTCAACCTGGGATACCTTAAAAATCTCAGGCAGTTCATCATTAAAGCTTTGTAAGAATGTATAACGATCCTGGGTTTTTGTCAATATATTTATTTGCGCATCAAAAGAACTGCCGATTTGCCCAAGATTACGCATCTCCTCCAATGCCCGGGCAGCTTCGGGAATCAAATCTATAACCGGTTTTAACATCTCTTCTATAAGCTTATCCTCTGCAGTCAATAAATAAGGCTTGGGCCAACTTAAAAGATGCACGCTTTTTGCCGGGCTGTCATTTTTCTCTTTAGGCATGCTCTGCCATATCTCCTCGGCGGTAAAAACTAATACGGGCGAAATAATACGCACCAGCCGGCTTAACACCTCATATAAAGCCGTCTGCGCAGCCCTTCTCTGCAGAGAGTCAGCTTTATAAGTATACAACCTGCCCTTGACCATATCTAGATAATACATGGAAAGGTCTTCGTTGCAAAAGTCATAAATTGATTTATATGCCTTATGGAACTCAAAGGCAGCATAAGCCTTATCAACTGTATCGCATAATAAATTAACCCGGCCCAATATCCATTTGTCGATTTTGCGCAGATTAATATAATCTGTTTTATCGCTCTCTGGATTGAAATCGAACAGGTTGCTTAATATGAAACGCGCCGTATTCCTGATCTTGCGATAAGCCTCGGAAAGGCGAGTCAAAATAAGCGGCGAAATACGGATATCCTCGTTGTAATCGCTGGAGGCAACCCACATCCTCAGGATATCTGCCCCGTAATCCTTGATAATTTCAAACGGCGAAATCACATTCCCCAAAGATTTCGACATCTTACGGCCAGAACCATCCACCACAAAACCATGGGTAAGCACGCTTTCAAAGGGGGCTTGATTATCAATGCACATAGATGATATTAGCGAAGACTGAAACCATCCGCGATGCTGATCCGACCCTTCAAGATATAGGCTGGCAGGAAACTTTAATTCCTGCCTTCTTTTTAATACTGCCTGGCTGCTTACCCCGGAATCAAACCAAACATCCAGGATATCTACCCCTTTAGAAAAACTTTTTCCTTTACAATGCGCGCAACTTAAACCTTGCGGCAGAAAATCTTCTATGGGTAACTCAAACCAACAGTCCGAGCCTTTCTTTGCGCAGAGCGCAGCAAACTTTCTGATTACCGCACTTAGCAGAAACTCCTCCTTGCAATCATTGCAGATTAGTGCCGGGATGGGCACCCCCCAATATCTCTGGCGAGAAAGGCACCAGTCCGGACGCGTTGCTACCATAGCCGAAATCCTTTCCTCTCCCGATAGAGGCACCCATTTTATATTCTCGCAGATTACCTTATGCAACCTGTCTCTCAAATCATTATGCCCCATATTTAAAAACCATTGTTTTGTCGCCCTAAAGATTACCGGGCTCTTACAGCGCCAACAATGCGGATATGAATGTTGAATACTGGAGTTAAAAAGCAAGGCTCTAAGCTTTTCTAATTTTTCAAGTATGGGCTTATTTGCTTCATGCACATGTAAACCTGCGAATTCTCCGGCAGTGGAATCAAAAATACCTTTTGCGTCTACCGGCATAAGCATCGGGAGCTTATATTTAATCCCGGTAAAATAATCTTCATTCCCGTGGCCTGGGGCAGTATGCACAAGGCCTGTGCCCTCTTCCCCCGAAACATAATCTGCCAAAACCACCCTGCCATTCCTTGAAACAAAAGGATGCGCATAAAGCAACCCTTCGAGCTGGCGGCCCTTTAACTCTTTTATTACTGAGTAGTTTTCTATCCTCGCGTTTTGCAAGAAGCTGGATAACAAAACTGACGCGATAACCAGATTGCCTTTTTCGGTATTAATATAGCTATAGGAAAAATCCGGATGCACGGCAACGGCAACATTAGCCAGCAGCGTCCAAGGGGTAGTCGTCCAGATAACCAGATAACTATCAGCTGTAAAGTTCTTATCACCCAGAAGCTTAAATTTTACGTAAATAGATGGCGAGCTATGATCTTCATACTCTACCTCAGCTTCAGCTAAAGCAGTTTCGCACCTAAAACACCAGTTCACCGGCTTTAAGCCACGGTACAAATAACCTTTTTCATTAAGCTGGCCCAGGGATTCAAGGATACTCTCCTCATAATCATAACTTAATGTAAGATAGGGATTCTCCCATTCGCCAAATACACCTAAGCGCTTAAACTGTTCTTTTTGCGTTTCTACGTATTTATTGGCATAGGCATATGCCTTTTTACGAAACTCTAGCTGAGAGATCTGAGACTTATGCATCTTAAGCTCTTTAAATAACTGATGCTCAATCGGAAGGCCGTGACAATCCCATCCCGGGATATAACTGGAAGAAAAACCGCGCAGGGTTTTATATTTAACAATAATATCCTTTAAGGTTTTATTTAAGGCATGGCCGATATGGATATCCCCGTTTGCATAAGGCGGCCCGTCATGCAGTATATATTTTTGCAGGCCATCGTGCTTGGCAGTAATGTCTTTGTAGATATCCTGCCCGATCCAGCCCTGCAATAAAAGCGGCTCCCTTTTAGGCAGATCCGCCTTCATGGGAAAATCTGTTTTTGGCAGATTCAAGGTGTGTTTATACCCGGAATCCGTAGGCTTATTATCGGGTTTCATTTTACGTATTTACCTATTATTATTTTTAAATCCCTTTTAACCTTTGCAGGAATAAGCTTTTTATCCGTAACAATAGCAAACTCCAATGCCCTCCCGCAGCTGCATCCACGCTCAGGTTTTAATTCTTTAATTACCTTACAAATAATTTTCTTGGCATTCTCCACATTTTTCTGCAGGTTGCTAATTACCATGTCTAAAGTTACGCTTTCATGTTTCGGATGCCAGCAATCATAATCTGTAATACAGGCGAGGGTGGAATAGCAAATCTCGGCTTCACGGCAAAGCCGGGCTTCAGCCATATTAGTCATGCCAATTATATCCATACCCCAACTGCGATAGAGCTTACTTTCAGCCAAAGTTGAAAACTGCGGCCCCTCCATATTAATATAAGTGCCGCTTCTGTGCATAGTCAAATTTAAGGATTCCCCCGCTGAATAAATCTGCGCGCAGAGCTCTTTACAGACCGGGTGGCTAAAAACAATATGGCTGACAATCCACTGATTAAAAAAACTCATACTGCGGCCGTAATTAGTGCGGTCCACAAACTGATCCACTACTACAAAATCCAGGGGTTTCATCTCCTCCCTTAAGCTTCCACAGGCGGTAACGGAAATAATCCGCTCCACCTCTAATTTCTTCATCGCAAAAATATTAGCGCGGTAATTTATTTCACTGGGGGATATTCTATGACCCACCCCGTGGCGCGGCAGAAAAACTACCTCCCTGCCCTCTAATCTTCCAATCGTAAACTTATCCGAAGGCGCACCAAAAGGAGTCTTAAGACTTATCTGCCTGATAACCTGCATCCCTTCAATTTTATACAACCCGCTGCCGCCGATAATCCCGATTCTTGGCATATTTACTCCTGTTTTGATAATTCCTGGGCGCGTTTCCTTGCCGCCAGCGCCGCCTCAGCCCATGAACCATTCATAGACAATACCTTAACCGCTGCCTCTGTAGTCCCGCCAGCAGAGGTAATCATTTTACGCAGCCCTAACGCAGTGCTGCCTGTCCGCACGAGAAGCTCGATACTGGAAGCGACCGTACAGATTGCCAAATCAAAAGCCATTTTAGGATCAAAACCCACCTTAAGCGCTGCCTGTTTTAACCTCTGGATATATTCATTCTTACGCTCAACCGGAAGGTGCAGGGCATCCAGGTTATTTGCCTCCATATCGTAATAAATATACGCCGGGCCGCTTCCTGAAATGGCGGTTGCCGCATCAACCATCTCTTCTTTAAGTACCCAGACCTTGCCAAGCAGGCCGAATAATTCTTTTGCAAAACTCAGATCCTCATCTTTTGCAGATCTGCCCTTAGCCAGGCTCGTCTCTGCCGCAGATATCTTTACCGCTATATTCGGCATCGCCCTTACTACCCTTGCTTCTCTTAGGGCCTTTTCAATATAGCCCGTAGTTATTCCGGCGGCAATACTAATTATCAATTTATCTTTAACAAAAGGCTTGATTTCATTAAGCAGCATATCGAAATCCTGCGGCTTTACCGCTAATATTACGGCATAAGAGTTATTTATTAAATCCTCGAGTAGATTTTCACTTTTTAACCCCTGCTTATCGGATAACTTACGCTTATCTTTATCAAATACACATACCTCAAAGAAAGAACGCACGCCTAAAGCAATAGAACTGCCCATGTTTCCAAAACCAACTACCCCTAATCTTTTCTTTGCCTCCGGCATATTCCTTACCCAAAAATTGCCCTACCCAGGCGGATGATATCCGCACCCTCTTCTATGGCTAACTCAAAATCATCTGTCATTCCCATAGAAAGATGCCAGGAGGGGTTTAATTTATCACGCAGCGCCTTAAGCTTAGCAAAATACTGCCGCGCTTTTTCAGCATTATCCACAACAGGAGCAATAGTCATTAGCCCCTTGACTCTTAAGTTTTGTAAATTTAAAATCTCCTTCGATACATCTGGCAGCAGGTCAGGGTGAAATCCGATTTTCGTTAACTCCGGAGATGTTTTAACCTCAAGCAGAATATCCTGAATCTTATTAATCTTAACAGCCTGCTTATTAATCTCCTGCGCCAGCTCAATACTATCCACAGAATGAATCAGGCTAAATATTTTTAAGGCATCCTTTACTTTATTCATCTGCAGATGCCCGACCATCTGCCACTCAGCTTGGGGGATCTGCCTGTATTTTTCCTTGGCCTCCTGCACCCTGTTTTCCCCAAGACACCCGCAGCCTAAACTCACTGCTTGCAGTATCTCCTCAACCGAACGCCCCTTAGTTACGCAAACTAACGTAATCTTTCGCGCAGGCTCCTTAATTCTTGCGCAAGCAGCAGCAATGCGTTCTTTAACTTTCAGAATATTTTCTTTAATCATAAGCCGAAGGATTTATTATACACAATAAACTTAAGAGGGTCAATAAAAGAAGGGGATTAGAAATACTCCTGGTAGACCTCTTTAAAGCGGTTTATCGCTTTAATCACCAGGTTTTTGGCAGGCTTGACTAAAGAAGAGGTTCCCACGCTCCTATTTTCTAAGTCCTCGCAAATCATGCCAAGGCAGGTCAGGTAAGTTAAATATTTCTGCCCGGAGAGATCATTATGCTCTTTTAATATGGGGGCGATTTTCGAATTATTGATACGACCAATCTTTACCGGCATGCCCATTACCCCTTCCATCATCTCAATAAAACCATCGCTTAAAAGCGTCTTTCCAGTCATTACAAAATGATCGACCTCATGAAGCGCAACTTTCTTTTCCACAACCTCTTTTATCTGCGTAGAGATTAAACAACTGGCATTAGTGGCAATTTGGGCTACCTGTTTATGTTTTATGGGCTTGTAAAACTCATCCTTCTTCACCAGGATCTCTTTATCTTCAGCAATTGCATCGGCATCGCCAATAACCCCGTAGGAACGTTTAATATCCTCAGCCAGTTCGTAATTAATCTTTAATCCTTCGCAGAGCTGCAAGGTTAAGCTGCCTCCACCTAACGGCAAGACCTGGATATCCTGTAGTAAACCGTCTTTAAATATAAGCAACTCCGTGATATCGCTTCCCACATCACACAATACGCTTAACCCCTTCTTCTCCTCTCTGCCAAACACCGCTTTACTGGTTGCCAAACCAGAGAATGAAAGACGCGTTATTTCATAACCCGCCTGGCTGACAGCACGGCTTAAACTTTGTAATGAAGCAAGCTTTGCACAAACCAGGAATAAATCTGCCTCCAGCCTATGGCTATATAATCCCACGGGGTTAATGACATTACTTTTGGAATCAATGCTGTAGCTGGAGGGGATTACATGGATGATCTCCTCCTCTAAGCTTGAACCCAGGATACGCGCCTGCTCATTGGCACTGGCTATATCCGTGCTGGTAATTACCTTATTGCCTCTTTCCGCAAGCGGTATAATTGCGTGACTATGCTTAGTCGATATATCCTTACCTGAAAAATTCGTATGTATGAACTTAACCCTTAAACCGGATTTGCTCTTTAAGTTCTTAATCACCTTGGTCAGGCAGGTTACCAGCTCCAAGGCATCCACGATCACTCCCTGCTTAACGCCTGCGGAAGGGATAGTCTCAAAGAAAATATTCTCAATATTATTTCTTCTTACCTGCGCCAGGCTGGCTGCAATCTTATTTGAACCAATATCTATCGCGCAGATATAACTATTGCTTAACATTGTTCAGTTTAATTACCGGCTCCTTGAACCGAAGATCTATATACTTTATATTTACCCACTCTTTGTCTGCCTGCATAAGCACCCCGCCTAAAATCATCAGTTTTTGCTGAATGCGGCCTTCGCCAATACGCACCTCAAAACCCTGCCACTCAAGCTGATGGACAGGCTGGGTATAATCGACAACCTGTCTGGGCAAAAGCAGAAATAACCCGGCGCTCGGCAGGTTAGCCACATCCATCCTTTTTAAAGTAAAGCCTCGCAGCGCCCTAATGCCCTTAAGTTCTTTAATGATGCTTAAAGCTAAATCGATCTCCGGCCGCCTATATTTTACGCCTGGCTTTGGAGCGAATATTTTTGTTTCCAGCCCATAGATTACGGGTAAGCCTGCCTCTTCAACAGAACCAGTGAGATTAAAAAATACCCCATCCTGGTCTATGGCAAAGCTCTTGTAAAACTTAGCAAGGGCAACCGGCTTCCTTTTTAAGAAATCTACAACTATGCAATTCGGCAAAAACCTCAAGAATCTAACCTTGCGGCAATCCGCGCAATTAGACAAGGCCTTTGCGGACTCATTATTTAAATCCAGGGTGAATATATTCCTGCCCTTTAAATATTCAAAAGACTCGCCAGAGCCCCTCACAAGGACCTGTTTAACCGCAAAGAAATCAGAGGTAGTTAAGACTTTCCAAATATATCCTAATAATAAAGAGATGGCAAGTAAAATTATTGCCGTAATAATCATCGCCGTCAGGGGTAATTTAAACCTTTGCTTTCTCATATGCCAATTCCAATAGCTTGATACAAAGTTGATTAAAACTGAAACCTAAAACCTTGGCAGCTTTAGGCAAAAGGCTGGTAGAGGTCATCCCGGGTATAGTATTGGTCTCCAAAACGAAAGGAAGATTATCCTGACTTAAAATAATATCTGTCCGCGAGCAGCCAAAACAACCCAAAAGCTTATGCGCTTTTAAACCTGCCTGCTGCACCTTTTGCTCTATCTGTTTATCCAAAATCGCCGGAACAATATAATCGGTCAGACCTGCTTGATATTTAGCCTCAAAATCAAAGAACTTATGCTTAGGGACAATTTCAATCACCGCAAGAGGTTTCTCATCCAAGACCCCAACCGTAAGCTCCCTGCCAGAGATATACTTCTCAATAACTATGCGCTGATCAAACTGAAAAGCCAGCTGTATCGCCTGCGGCAACTCCTGCTCAAACTCGACTATTGAAAGCCCTATACTAGAACCATGGTTAGCCGGTTTTATTACAAGAGGAAAATCCAGTTCATTCTTAAAACTGCCTTCTTTATCGTAAACTGACCTTTCTAAAAACTGTGATCGCGGGACATAGAGCCCTCCTGCTTTAAAAGCTATTAATGCTCCGATCTTATCCATCGCCAGGCGGCTGGCTGCTACCCCTGAACCGGTATAAGGCAGATCTACCTGCTCTAAAATCTCCTGAATAGTGCCGTCTTCTCCAAAGCGTCCGTGCAGGGCAATAAAAACACAATCCAGATCGTTATTATTTAACAGGCGGATATTCTCTTCTTTATTATCGGTTGTAATATCAATACCCACTGCCTCAACCCCGGAATCTTTCAACGCAGACAAAACTGCCTTACCGCTTTTTAAGGATATCTCTCTCTCCGAAGAAGGCCCTCCCATTAAAACACCTACCCTGCCAAAATCTTTTACATCCATATTTTTATCTCAGGCTCTAATTCAACCTTAAAACGTTTCCTTACTTTTCTTTGCATTAAATCCATAAGTGACAATATATCCTTACTGCTAGCCTTGTCTTTGTTTAAAATAAAGTTGGCGTGGCTTTTTGAGATAATTGCCCCACCCTTAATTTTACCTTTTAATCCGCAGGCATCAACAAGTTTTCCGGCAGTATTCCCAGCAGGATTCTTAAAAATACATCCTGCGTTAGGCAGGGCATCTTTTTGAGTTTTACTGCGGAGCAAAAGATACTCCCTTATCCTTAAACCAACCGCATGCTTATTTGCCTTGCGCAATTTAATTCTAGCAGAGAGAATAATATATTTATTTAAATTTGATTTTCGATATGCAAATTTTAACTGCTTAGCCAAAAAGCGTCTGGGTTTTCCGCCGTAATCCAAAACGCACACATCCTTAACTAAAGCCCCTAGAGACCTTTCCCGGGCTCCGGCATTTCCCGCCAATGCCCCGCCAAGCGTCCCGGGAATTCCCGCAAGAAACTCTAATCCGCATAAACCGCTGTTTCTTGCATAAAGCATAAGTTGATTCAACTTAACTCCTGCGCCTGCCTCAAGAAAATTGCCCTTTCGCTTTATCCGCTTAAAAAGTCTTCCGCTTAGCTTAATTACTAAGCCGTCTAAACCAGCATCGCTAACCAGGATATTACTGCCAGCTCCCAGTATAAAAACCGGGATATCCGCGCGCCTGGCTAAAATCAATACCTCCTGCAACTCCTGAACGCTCTTGGCCTCAAAGAAAAACCTTGCTGCGCCTCCCACCTTAAAACTCGTTAGCTCAGCCAGTTTAAAATTAGCTTTTATTCTCTTATTTAAGTTTTTCGGCCAAAGCATCCGCCACCCTCACAATATCTCCGGCTCCCAGGGTAATAATTAAATCTCCGGCACGCACGAAACTCAGAAGAAAATCATCTATCTTTTCTTTAGCCAGATATACCGCTTCTTGATCCGGCCGGGCTTCTTTTATCTTTTCTAGAAGCAGCCGGGCATCTATGCCATCAAGCGCCTGCTCCGCAGCTGCGTAAATATCTGTAATAATCAAATAATCCGCTTGGTCAAAAGATGCGGCAAACTCATTTAAAAGCAGCTTGGTACGGCTATAACGGTGCGGCTGAAAGATGACAATTTTACGCCCTGCCTTCAAATTTGCTATCGCTGCCAAAGTGGCCCTGATCTCCGAAGGATGGTGAGCGTAATCATCCAAAACCAGGTATTTATCGTTTTTGAATTTAATCTCTAGCCTGCGGCCAGCGCCTTTATATCCCTCCAGGGTCCTGCGCATATGCCCTAAGTCAATGCCCAACTCCAGCCCCAGAGCGATAACTGACAAGGCATTAGATATGTTATGTCTTCCGCCCAATGCCAGATGAAAACGACTGACAAATTTATTGCCAAAAAAACAATCAAAGTCTGAAGTCAGGCCATTAAGTTCGATATTCTTAGCGTATACATCGGCAGGAGAATCTAAGCCAAAGAAAACCACTCTCTTCTTATAACCCGAAAATAGTTTTCTGAGATTTAAATCATCGCAGCAGGCAAAGACGCATCCATCTTCCTGCGTACGTTCTATAAAATCCTTAAAGGCATTTAATTCATTCTCAAAATTATGATAATAATCCAAATGTTCGCGGTCTATATTAGTAATAACAGAATACTTTGGCTGATAATATAGAAATGAACCGTCTGATTCATCGGCCTCTGCCACAAAGAATTCTCCGCTGCCCAGGCAGGCATTCGTATCAATATTTTTTAGTATCCCGCCAATAGCAACCGTTGGGCAAAGCCCTGCCTCAAGCAACATATAAGAAATCAGCGAAGTAGTAGTGGTCTTACCATGACTGCCGGCAATAGTTATCGCCGTCTTCTTGCGCATCAGCAGGGCTAAAGCTTGCGCCCGCTTAAGCAAAGAGATACCCATGGTTTTAGCCTGACGCACCTCAGGATTGTCCTCCTTTATTGCCGAAGAGTAAATTACCGCGCTTTGATTAGAGATATTCTTGGCATCATGGCCGATATATATCTTGGCCCCCAGCCTCTTAAGCTCTTCAGTAATGCGGTTTTCCTTTAGATCCGATCCGCTAACCAGGGCGCCTGACTTAAGCAATAGATGCGCTACCCCGCTCATTCCAATCCCGCCGATTCCGATAAAGTGATAATATTCTCTCATTTAAGAAGATAATTTTTCCAGGAGCTCTCGAAATCCGTCAAATCCTTAAAAGAATAGGTGAGCACTAAGGCCCGAGTCAGATTTCTTTTGTCCCGCAGATTCTGACAGAAGTGCACAAACCTGTCCTTGCCGTACGTTGCGATGAGGTATTTTACCAGGCTGAATGATTCTGCATAAAATAGCTCAACCTTGCTGCTTGCCTTTAAACTCCCAACTTCAAAGTTATTCAGGCTATCAAGATTTATAAAATCGCCGCGTTTTATTCTGTTGGCTAGATCTGTTTTGTTGAATGAGCGACTTTTTTCATGGAAAGAGGAAACCCCCTCCTCAAGCCAAAGGGGGATGCCGGGGTTATTAAACCCCACCATCTCCCTAAAAATAATATGCGCCATTTCATGAGGGAGTATATTATCCAAAAAGCCTTTTGCGGTAATGAATGTCTGAATAAGTTTACTGCCTATTTGCGCCTGCCCTGCAGACCAGGCGGGGTCTCCGGTAGATTTCATATACTCCGCTTGGCTGTCAAACAAATATATCTTTGCCCGGTTATCCCAGGTCCAAAAGTTAAAACGGTTAAAACCCAGATCATCTGTAATTGTATTGTAACATTCCTCGGCTTTTTGCGCTAATGCATTAAGCTGGGATTCGCTGGCGCCTCTATAGAAAATAAAGAAATGCGTGCTTTTAAAAATCTGCCAAGGCGCGTTATCTGCAAAGACCACCAGCGGTAGAAACAAGAATATAACCAATAACTTTAATCTTTTCATTAATTTAGGCTTAATACCTCATGAGCAAGCAAGTCAGTGGCGTTTAATAAATTAATCCCGGAATATCCCTGGCGCATAATCTTTAATTCTTGCGGGTTTTTCATAAAATTGCGTATTTTTTCCCTTAGCCCCTCAACGCACAACTCCTCCTCTTGGATAATCAAGGCTGAGCCGCACCCCTGTAGCAAGCGGGCATTGCTTAACTGATGCGCGTAGGCAAACGGATAAGGGATTAACAAGGCAGGCAGGCTGAATTTTTGTAATTCGGCAATGGTCGTCGCACCTGCCCGACAGATTACCAGGTCCGCAAAACTATAAGCATATTGCATATGGGGCAAAAAATCAAAAACTTCATGCCTGAGTCCGGATTGAGCATAAGACTGTTTAAGCGATACAAAATCCTGTATTCCCGAGATATGCACTAACTGCAAACTATCCTTCTCATCGCAACCAGACAATGCAGCAGAGCAAACGGTATTTAACTTATGCGCACCCTGGCTGCCGCCGGTAATTAAGATATTGAATTTTCCTTCTTGAAAGTTAAAGAAATCCAGGGCCTCTCTGCGGTTTAATCTAACTAAATCCTTGCGTATAGGATTTCCGGTCAAGACAATCTTTTCCCGTGATATGTTTAAATGCGCGCTTGTTTGAGCAAAAGATACTGCCACCTTATCCACAAATCTGGCTAATAACCGGTTTGCCCTGCCGGGTAAAACATTCTGTTCATGAATCACAGTCTTTATGCGGAACAGCCATGCCCAAAAGAGCAAGGAAACTGTATGCAGGCTGCCAAAACCAATAACAACATCAGGTTTGAATTTAGTGATCAGGCGCAAGCCTTCCCAGGCTCCGATTAAAAAAAAGTAGGCAGCGCTGATACTTTTGCCGCTGAGATTAAAGGATAAGTTTGCCGTATGGATGTAGCTTACTTTGCCGCATTCAGCTAAAATCTTATGCTCATTGCTCTTTTTCGGCAATACAATAAGCAGATCAGCGCCTGCAACCTTAAGGCGCTGCATTAAAGCTAACGCGGGAAAAATATGCCCTCCGCTTGATCCGGTAACAAGTAAAATGCGCATATTATATTAAGGATACTCTCCCCAACGGGCGATATTAACCAATATGCCCAAGCTAACCATATCAAATATCAAAGATGAGCCTCCATAACTGATAAATGGCAGAGGCAGCCCCTTGGTCGGGAACACCCCGCAGGAAACCCCAATATTTACAATCGCCTTTAGGGAAATCATGAGGATCAGGCCCAGGGCAAGAAAATAGCCGAATTTATCCTGCGAGTTCTTTATAATCTTAAGGCCTTGGCGGATAAAAATCATAAACAATAGAATTACCCCCAGGGTTCCCAGCAGGCCAAGCTCTTCTCCGATAATTGAAAAGATAAAGTCAGTGTGCGCCGCCGGCAGATAAAAAAGCTTTTGTTGAGAATGCCCCAACCCTACTCCAAATAACCCGCCTGAGCCAATAGCGATCTGCGATTGGATAATCTGAAAACCGCTGCCTTTAGGATCAAGCCAGGGATTTAAAAACGCCAGGATCCTCGCCCGGCGGTAAGGCACGCTGAAAACCAGGAGATAAACCATGGGTAGGCTACAGAGCACAAGACTTAAAATATACCTTGGCCGCACGCCCGCGATATAGAGCATAATCAAAACCACGCTTCCCAAAGCAATGGTCGTACCTAAATCCGGCTGTAAAAGTATGAGCAAGGAGGTCGCCCCCAGAGCGCATATCGGCGGGATAAAACCTTTAAGCAAACTCTTGATCTGCTCTCCTTTGCGACAGATGAAATCAGCGATATAAATAATCAGGGCCAGGTTAGCAAACTCCGAAGGCTGAAAACTGATAAATTTAAATCTGAACCAACGCTTAGCGCCTGAAACCTCCCTGCCTAATCCAGGGATAAGCACTAATATCAGTAATATAAAAGCAACCCAGAACAAAAAATGCGCGTATTTACGTAACAGGCGGTAATCAACAATCATCGCTAAAAAAGTAAATAACATCCCGACTATTAAAAAAACCAAATGCCGTTTCAGGAAATAAAAACTATCCCCATACCTCTCCCAGGCATAGATACTTGAAGAGCTGTAGATCATTATAATCCCGATGCATATAAGCACGATTGAGACAGTAAGTAAATTAATACGCGTTTTTCTAACCATGCGGGATAGCCCCTTTAGCTAAATCCAAAACGATCCTTTTAAAAGCCTCCCCGCGCTGCTCATAATCTTTAAACATATCAAAACTTGAACACATGGGAGAGAATAACACATATTCGCCTGGCTGAGCCTGCTCATAAGATCGGGTTATTGCCTCTTTAAGGGTGGCCATTTTCTCTATCGGAAATGCCCCCTCAAGATCAACAGCAATTATATCCTTGGCCTCACCAATTAAAAACGCCTGCTTAACCTTATTTTTTGCCGCATCAAGAATCACCCGGTAATTAATTCCTTTGTGCCGGCCGCCGGCAATAAGAATTATGGGCGCAGAAATATTATTAATCGCCCAGATGGCTGAATCCGCAGTAGTCGCCTTAGAATCATTAATAAACTTTACCCCGTTAATTTGCGCTACCTCCTCCATGCGATGCTCAATACCCTTAAATCCGCGCAGGAGATTAAGCATGTTTTCCAATTTAACCCCCAGGATTTTACCTACTGCAATTACCGCGCTTTGGTTGGGATTCAGGCCGGCCTCCCTATCAAAGAAAAGAACCTTCGGCTTAACACCCGAGGCAATATTCTTCAAAAGAGGATCCTGCGCATTTAAAACCAGATAGTCACCCTTGTCTTGATTCATAAAAATACGCTTCTTTGCATCCAGATACTCCTGCATATTATTATAGCGATCAAGATGGTTGGGAGTTAAATTCAGGATCAGCGCAATCCTGGGCTTAAAATTCTTAATTGTCTCAAGCTGAAACGAGCTCACCTCCAGCACAACAAAATCCCCTCTTTTTAACTTATCCACCTCTGCGCAAAAAGGATTGCCAATATTGCCGCAGACAAAAACCCTTTTTCCGGACTCTGCCAGGACCTTGCCGATTAAAGTAGTGACCGTAGTTTTTCCGTTTGAACCGGTCACAGCAACAATCTCTGCCGGGCAAAGCATGCTTGCTAATTCAATCTCCCCTATTGCGGGCTTGGCAAATTCCCTCGCCCAGATTATCGGCTGCGCATTAAGCGGCACTCCCGGTGAAATCACCACAAGCTCAGCCTGTCTTATAAAACCTTCGCTATGCACGCCCAGCTCAACCTGGATATCTTTAGAAGAAAGCCTTACCGCAAAACCTCTGGTTTGCGTATTATCGTTGATATCCGTAACGCAAACACTTGCCCCCAGGCTATGCAACAGGTTAGCGCAGGCAAGCCCTGAACGGGCCAAGCCTACGATAGTAATGTTTTTATTCTTGAAATATTTTGTATTAAGCATGGCTAGAAAATCGTGGACAAATTATCTGATCTTTAAGGTAACCAGAGCAAATAAAGCAAGCAGGCCGGCGATAATCCAGAACCTGACAATAACCTTGTTTTCTGGCCAGTCCAGAAACTGGAAATGATGATGTAAAGGCGCAATTTTAAAAATACGTTTCTTGGTCAGCTTAAAAAAACCTACCTGCAATATAACGGAAAAGGCCTCTAAAACAAATATCCCGCCGACAATTATAAGCAGCATTTCTTTTTTTATTAATAGCGCCACTGTTCCGATGGCTCCGCCTAAAGCCAGCGAACCAACGTCCCCCATAAAGATTGAGGCAGGATAACAGTTAAACCACAAAAACCCTAAACCCGCCCCGATAATACTGGCGCAGAAAATGGTCAGCTCCCCTGCGCCCTTGACATAAGAAACCAAGAGATAGTTGCTTAAATTAACATTTCCGGATATATAACAAAGCACGCTAAAGGCAATCCCCACCATTACTACGATGCCAATGGCCAGGCCATCTAAACCATCGGTAAGGTTTACGGCATTAGAGGAACCGGCAATCACCAATATAACAAACAGTATATATAAACCATCTAAGTCCAGATTAACATCTTTTAGAAAAGGTATCTCCAGTTTAAGATTATACTGGCTATCCAGGATGAGAATTGCTCCCAGTATCAAACCCAGAACAATTTGGCTGCTTAGCTTTATTGCGGGAGATAATCCCCTGGCCTTTTTCTTTATCTGTTTCAGATAATCGTCAATAAAACCCGTCAGCCCAAGCCAGACAGTGCTGAATAATACAATCCACACGCAATGGTTAGAGATATCAGCCCAGAGAAGGGTAGAGATGATCACCGCCCCCAATATCAGGAGGCCCCCCATGGTTGGCGTATTTTGCTTATGCCGGTGTAAATCATCAAGCTTAACACTATCCGCCTTATTAATCTTCTCGCCTAGCTTAAGGGCTTGTAATTTCTTGATAAGCATGGGCCCGAAAATAAGGCTGAGGATAAAAGCAGTTAAAGCGGCCATTGCCGCCCGGAAGGTAATGTAGCGAAAAACATTAAAAGCAAAGATAAAATCTCTAAGCGGATAAAACAGATGATAAAACATCAGACCTCAAATACCTCTTCCATTTTCATCGAACGGGAGCCCTTCACTAGTATTACATCCTTAGCTGCTGGAGACACCTTATTAAAAAGCAGCTCCCGGGCTTCTTGAGAAGAAGCGCAACAGAATATATTATTGTTTTTAAATCCATGCGCTTTAGCTGCCTGGGCTGTAAGAGTAGCTAAATTACCCACCGCAATCAGCACATCGCACACATTAGTTATACTACCAGCAACCTGCCTATGCAATAATTCTTTTTGCTCACCTAACTCAAGCATATCCCCCATAATCAGTATCTTTCTGCCCTTGCATTTTATGCTCTCCAAGGCAATCAAGGCATTGTTTAAAGAAAGCGGGTTAGAGTTATAAGTGTCATCAATAAATTTAAGCCCCCTAAGTTTAATAAACTTAAGCCGGCCCTTGGGAAAATCAAAGTTCGCCAATCTAAAAGCAATCTCGCTAAGACTTAAACCTAAAATGCGGCCGATGGCAACAGCTGCCAGGGCATTATAAACATTGTGTTTGCCCAAGGTAGATAATGTAAAGATAAGCCTGCGGTTAACCTTAAACTTAAGCTTTCCGTCTTCTAATTTAATACCCGTAGCAGAAAAATCGCTTTTCTCATTAATACCGTAACTAAACAGGCGCACTCCTCTTTTTCCCTGCCTAATTAAACTACGCAGATATTGATCATCAGCATTAAGCAAAGCTATTGCCGGATGAACCAAATTATTTAACAAGCTGGACTTTTCTTTTAACACCCCCCTGAGATTCTTTAAGAATTCTAAATGCGATGGGCCGATGTTGGTAAGCACGCCGATATTCGGCCGGGCAATTGCCGATAGATAACCTACCTCCCCAAAATGATTAGTGCCAATTTCAACTACTGCAAAATCATGCTTATCTTCAAGCTGTATTAATGTCTGCGGCAGGCCGATCTGATTATTCTTCGTGCCATCATTTTTTAGTACCCGGGAATTTTGCGATAAAACCCAGGCGATCATATCCTTCACAGTAGTTTTTCCGTTTGAACCGGTAACCGCAATTACCGGCTTAGCAAACCCCATGCGCTTGAAACGGGCCAGGGCACCTAAGGCCAAGGTTGTATCCTTTACTTTAATTAAAGTTACGTTCTGGGGAAGCTTCGGGAAAATTGCTTTATCCGCAATAATACAAACTGCCCCGGATTTTAAAGCTGCGGGTATAAAGTTATGGCCGTCAAAATTATTTCCCCTTAAGGCCAGGAATGCCTCATGAGGCATTAATCCCCTTGAGTCAGTAGAGATCCCTATCGGTTTATCAAGCCTGCTGCCCTGGATGAACAAACCTCCAGTGGCTTTAACTATCTCATCTAGCGTAAACACTGCTGCACTACCTTTCTGTCGCTAAAGTGTAAAACCCTCTTTTTTAATACCTGGTACTGTTCATGTCCTTTGCCAGCAATAACCAAACAATCATCACCCTTAGTTAACCGCAAGGCCTCCTTAATAGCTTTAAACCTGTCCGGTATTACGCAATAATTATCTTTGCAAATACCCCTGCGTATATCTTTAATTATGCGCAAGGGGTTCTCAGAGCGCGGATTATCGCTGGAAATAATTGCATAATCTGCCAGCTGTGTAACAATTTTACCCATTATTGGGCGCTTAAGTTTATCGCGTTCTCCGCCACAACCAAAAACTACAATAATCCTTCCTGCAACTAATGGCCTTAATGCATTAATTACGTTAAAAAGCGCATCCGGGGTATGCGCATAATCCACAAATACATTAAGTCTTTTATTACAGTTTACCCGCTCCAATCTGCCCGGCACGTTTTTGAACCTTTCAATTGCAGATTTTATACGATTAATAGGCAGGCCTTCGCTGATACCCCAGGAAACAGCTGCCAGAATATTATAAATATTATGCAAGCCAATCAACTGCGTCTTGATTCTGGTATTTATGCCAGGGGCAATTAAGGTAAACCTCACCCCCCATATTGCGGAATCAATCTGCTTAGCCATCACTGTCGACTTGCTCTTAATCCCGTAGCTTATGCATCGAGAAGATATTAAATCTTTTATCCTTCGGCCATATTTATCATCATTATTAATTATGGCTACAGCGCCTGGATTAAGCATACGGAAAAGCTTGGCTTTTGCCAGAAAATAATTCTTAAAATTCTTATGGTAATCCAAGTGATCTTGAGTAAGATTGGTAAAAATCGCGCGCCTGAAATTAATCCCTAAAACCCTTTCTTGATCCAAGGCATGCGAAGAAACCTCTATTGCGCAGTATTTGATCTTCTGCGCGCACATCTTTGCAAGTAACCCCTGCAATTCAACGGGCCCAGGGGTAGTATTTTTAGCAGATATTTTATTGCCTTTAAAACGGTAATTAATCGTACCGATTACCCCGCAGCCGCACCCTGACTCCCTGGCTATAGCCTCGATCAAATATGAAATAGTTGTCTTGCCATTAGTGCCGGTAATACCAACAACCTTCACGCCATCAGAAGGATGGCCATAGAATTCGGCAGAAACCTCTGCCAAAAACTTACAGTCATCATCAACCCGAAGCAATTTTACCCCTTGCAGAATTTCTATCTTCCGGGTATTCTTTTGAATTACCACTACGCCAGCGCCATTAGCTATTGCTTCTCTGATAAAACAACTGCCATCCTGACGGGCGCCTTTTATGGCTACAAAAACAAAACCCTTTTTTACGGCTTTGGAATTACAAGTGATACCTTTAATTTTCTCCCCTAAAATCTTCATTGTGCCATTGCCCCAAGCGGAATCTCTTTCCCTTTAATATAACGAATCGCATCGCCTGCAACTTTTTGAAAAACCGGAGCAGCTACCACCCCGCCAAAATAATACGGATGAGGCTCATCGACTGTTACAACAATTGCCAGTAACGGATCTTCGGCTGGCGAAAAACCAATAAAAGAAGCAACGAACTTACTATGCGAATAGGCGCCGTTTGGTTCAAGTTTCTGGGCAGTACCGGTTTTGCCGGCGGCGCTAAATCCAGGAACCTTGGCCAACTTACCCGTCCCCTCCTCTACAACCCCTGTAAGAATCTTTTTTATGCGCATTGCAGTATCTACGGAGATTACCTTATGCATGAGTACCGGCTTATTCTGTTTAACTATCTGGCCGTCTTTATCCCTTACTGAATCAATAATATAAGGCTTCATCAACTGGCCGCCATTAGCGATTACGGAAATTGCGCTAGCTAGCTGCAAGGCAGTAACCCCTACCTCCTGTCCAATGGGGATGGCCGAAATAGAGGTCTTAGACCAAGCCCGCGGAGGCTTAATCATCCCGGAGATCTCGCCAGAAAGATCAAAACCTAACTTAGAACCAAAACCAAAGGCCTTAAGATATCGATAGACTGTATCCACACCCAAAAGTTGCGCCACCTTAACCGTACCTATATTACTTGACTCTTCAATTACCTGTTGAAAAGTAAGCATCCCATGCGGACGATGATCATGCAAAATATGTCCACCTACTTTATACGTTCCGTTTTCACAGAAGAATTTATCCTCCTCTGTAACCTTCTTTTCTTCCAGCGCAGCTGAAGCAGTAACTATCTTGAAAACTGAACCCGGCTCAAATAAATCACAGATAGTGCGGTTGCGTATGGAGTCCTTATTTACGGAAGAGTGGTCGTTTAAATCGTAGTTAGGCCGGCTGGCCATAGCCAAAATCCTTCCCGTATGCGGATCCATTACAATAATACTGGCGCCTTTTGCCTGAAAATTCTTAAAAGCCTTATCCAATTCCCTTTCTGCGATATACTGAATAACCTCATCAATCGTCAAAACCAAATCCAGCCCATCGATCGGCAAAACCATCTTCTCCCAAATATCCAGTTTTTTCTGCCGGGCATCGCGCAAGAAAATCGCCCAGCCAGCAGTTCCTTTCAGATACTTGTCAAAGTCCCTTTCCGCCCCTTCCAAACCTGTATTATCCATGCCGCTGAAACCGATGACATGACTGGCCAGGTAGCTATTAGGATAAATGCGCTTGGTCTCTTTGATAAAACCCAATCCGTTAATCTTAAGGGCCTTTATCGCCTCCACCTTATCTGAACTCAATTTGCGGGCCAGCCAGATAAACGCTTTTTTGCGATAAAGCCTATCCTGCAAATAAGTCCGCTCAACTCCAAGTATAGGTAAAAGCTTATTAATTATGCCCTCTTTATCCCTATCTTTAATAATATTGGGTACGGCGTAAAGTGAATCCATGGATAAGTTAAATGCCTGAGCCTTAAGATTACAATCGTAAATCGCCCCGCGCCGCGGCTCTAGCTCTACAAGTTGGTTATGTTGTTTTTTAGCTATTGAGGTTAGATAACCTGAACGGAAAAACTGGATAAATAAAAGACGGCCTACGCAAAACAAGAGGGAAATGAAGAAGACTAAAAATACCGCCTCGCTTCTTCGGCGATAGTTACTTATATACACTATTTTTTAAGGAGTAATAAATATTAGGGGTTAATTGTTTTTGCCTGAGCTTCCCGCCTTAAACTAAAAATAGCCGCCAACAAACCCTCTCGACCCTGATTCTGGCTGGCAGGCCTAAGTCCGTCTTTAGAGGCTACTACCTTGACAAAACGATATTTATCCGGCATCTGAAAATCATTCGTCTGGCCTATACGGCTGCCAATATTAACTAAAGAAGAACCCTTTTTTATATTATAACTTAAGGCGGTATTCTTATCAAGCAATTCATTGTAAGTACTCTGCCTTCTTGAGCCCAGATAGGCTAGTCGGAATATTTCACTTTGCTGATAAACATATAGCACGCAAAAAGAGGTGACAAATACTGTTACGGATAAAAACTTGGTCATTTTCATCTGCTTAGATCCTTTCCGCTACCCTAAACTTGCTGCTGCGGCTAGAAGGATTAGTTGCTACTTCACTGGCTATGGGAGTCAAGGGTTTAGCCGTGATAATATCAATTAAACCTTCGGCCTTAAGCGCCCGAAATGTATGTTTAATTACGCGATCTTCCAAAGAATGAAAAGAAATAACACATATCCTGGACTTTTTTCTTAAGACTGCAACAGCTTTTTTAATAGCGGTTTCTAAAATCTCCAGTTCGCGATTCACCGCAATGCGTACCGCTTGAAATGTGCGCGTAGCCGGATGTATACGATAATAGCTCCTGCGATACCTGTAAGGAATTGCCAGCATCACTAAATCCGCCAACTGGCTGGTCGTGGCAATAGGCTGGGCCTTGCGTTCTTCAACTAATAAATGCGCAATACGATTATGCCAGCGCTCCTGCCCAAAGCTCCAGAGCATATGAGAAATTTCATTTTCGTTAAGATTATTCACCAGGTCATATGCCGATATATAGCTACTCTTGTCTAAACGCATATCTAACGGGCCTTCCTGTTGGAAACTAAAACCCCTCTCTGCATCTTTAAGTTGATATGTAGAAATCCCCAGGTCAAAAACTATACCATCTATCTTCTCCACACCGAGTTTTTCCAGCACCTGATCTAAATCCACAAAATTAGCGTGCACAAATCTACAACTATCGCCGAACTCATTTAGCCTTTGGCGACAGACTGCTAACGAATCTTCATCGCGGTCAATGCCAATCAAGTTGCCATGCGGAGTAATTCTTTTTAATATTTCAAGGCTATGTCCGCCCGTCCCCAGAGTTGCGTCGACAATTGTTTGGCCTGGCTTTAAATCTAAATAATCTATAACTTCATGCAACATTACAGGTATATGCAACTTTTCCTCTAACACTTAAACATCCATTAATTTCTCGGCGATCTCTTCAAAAGACTGCCGGCTATTTGCATAAAAATCTCGCCATTTATCCCTTGCCCATATCTCAATACGGTTAGAAACCCCGACGATAATTACATCTCTTTTGATATCGGCAAAGTCTTTTAGATACTGCGGCAGTAAAATTCTTCCTTGCTTATCGGGCCCTACTTCAACTGCGCCGCTAAAAAGCAGGCGGTTAAAAGTACGCGATTGCTGCTTGGTAAATGACATGGTTTTAAATTTATTTTCTTGCGAGCGCCACTCCTCTTCGGAAAACATAAAAAGGCATTTATCTAAACCCCGGGTAACAAAGAATTTTTCCACGAATTGATTCTTAGCGGTCTCGCGAAATTTAGCAGGCAAAATCAGGCGGCCTTTACGGTCTATGGAATGTTCGAACTCACCGTAAAACATTTTTCCCTCTCTTCCACTTTACTCCACTTCTATCCACTTAGTATCCAAAGTATAGACAAAATACTCCCTTTTGTCAAGAGGAAAATTACCTAACATATGGAAAATACAAGCAATTGTGGATAGGTGGGCTAAAATTCCCACCCCTTGTGGGATTTAGTGCAGAGGCTGCAGAATCTTACGGCAGGAGATTACGTCTTTTTTGATCTGCTTAGATAAATCTTGGGTCGAGGCAAATTTTTTATCCCCTCGAATTAGTTTTACAAATTGAATCTCCAGGAATCTACCATAGATTTTCTTATGAAAATCAAATATGTGCACTTCAACTTGAATTTTATTTTTTTTAACGCTCACTGTCGGCCGGCTTCCGATATAACAAATCCCGTCATAAACTTTATTGCAAAATACAACCTGCACAGCATAGATTCCCGGAGGCGGAATAACTTCATGATGCGGGTTAATATTGGCAGTAGGGAATCCTAGGGCCCTGGCAATCCTGCTGCCCCTAATTACCGAACCTAATACGCTTACCCTGCGGCCAAGCAACCTCTCTGCTTCTTTAAGTTTAGAGGCCCTAATCAAATTCCTTATGGCAGTGCTGCTAATCGGCCGGCCATTCTCATTAATTACTTTAAATATCTTAAGGGTAAAATTATCATGCTTAGCCCGGTTAGCTAATAACCTGCAATCACCTAAAGCACCTTTACCAAAACGGAAGTTATCTCCGACATAAACAAGGCGGCTGCGCATCTTTTCGATCAGTATCTTAGCGATAAAATTACTGGCGCTCATTTTTGCAAAACTTGCGCTAAAATTAATTACTATGCACACATTTACGCCTAATTCAGAGATTAATCTTAAGCGATGCTTGAGGGAATACAGGCTTTTTTCTCTATGCGGATGGGGAGAAAAAGTCAAAACAATGCTAGTGCCTTTTATTTTCTTAGCCTTTTTCACGGCGGCCTCTAAAATAATACGGTGGCCGCGATGCAAGCCGTCAAAAACACCTAAAGCGACTACGGGGTTTTTAAAGCTGCGGATTTTGCTTATGTTATTGATTACAATCATCTATGCTTATTTTAAAACCTGCTGGATTTTGGCGATAACACTCTTGATAATTTGATTGGTATCCCCATGCAAAGAGCAGCCGGCAGCTGTTTTATGCCCGCCCCCGCCAAAGATCGCGGCTATCTTATTTACATCCACCTTCCCATGGCTTCTTAAATTAATGCGCACCTGATTCTTAGTACCTACGCTCTCTTTAAATAAAACAACTACCTCTACCCCTTTAATCGCCCGGGCAAAACTCAAAAGCTGGTCCCCTAAATCCATAGATATTGCGCCTTTCTTTAATATACCGCGTTTAAGCTTAAAGTAGGCAATTTTACCCTCCCCGGAAAAAACTATCTTCGGTAATAACTTAATTAACAGTCTGGTCTCCTCTAAAGCAAGATTCTCATAAACATAACGGTAGATAAGCGGGACATTGATACCGAGCTTCAAAAGCTCAGCAACAGCCTGATGAGTAAAACTGCTGGTATTGGAATAGCGGAAGGATCCGGTATCAGTCATCATTCCGGTATACAGGCAAATAGCCTCCGGCCTGCAAATAGGCAGGCGCATTTGCTTATAAATCCGATAAATCATCTCAGAGCAGGAAGAGGCATGCGCATCCACCCAATGCACATCCCCAAACCCCTGGTTACTTATATGATGGTCAATATTTAAGATGGGCTTGCCATCTTTATTTAAACGCCAGACATCTCCCGTGCGTTTTAAATCAGCGCAATCCAATACTACCAAGCAATCAAATTTAATCTCAGGCTGGTTGCGCCCCAACCTGCGTATCCTTTTTATCCCCGGAAGAAAATCATGCCAGTAAGGAATGCCGTCTTCATTTAAAATTACACCCTGTTTGCCCAATTTCCTAATCAAGGCGTAAAAAGCCAACTCCGCCCCTAAGGCATCCCCCTCTAAATTGGTGTGCGCAGTAATCAGAAAATTGTTATACTTCTTTATGCTTGCGCAGATTCTTTTTAGGCCCACTGCCTTGCCCTCCCTTTCCTTTATTTAAGTCGGTTACGCCCTTTGAAGAAGGACGCGACTGATCCAGCTCTTTTATCTTATTTAATACCTCTTCAATCCTTATGCTGTACTCAGTTGAGTTATCCTCCCTGAACATAAGCTCAGTAGCAAAGCGCAGATTAATTCTCTCTGCGACCAGGCTACGGATAAACCCTAAGGCAGAATCTAACGCCAGCTTGGTCTTCTTATGCTCCTCCTCTTTTCCCAACACGCTGTAAAAGATCTTAGCATTCCTTAAATCCTTGCTCAATTCTACGCGGGTGATGGTAACAAAACCTATGCGCGGGTCTTTAAGTTCATCATGAATAATCAAACTTACTTCTTTTCTTATTGCTTCTTCAACGCGTTCATGCCTGGACATTTTATCCTGTTCTCCATTCTTATCTTATTATCTTCCTAACCAAATCAAGCTCCTGCTGACGATTACCCGCCTTACCATTAAGCTTGGCTGTCATCACCATACTTAATATCTTCTGGTATCTTGGCCCTGGCAAAACCCCAAGGTCATATAAATCATCTCCTGAAATAGATAAACGCACAACATTATAAACCTTAAGGAAATCTGCGATATGTTTCTTAAAGACGCTGTCCTGCGAAATAGAACGCAACAAAATAATCGCCTCATAACTCAAAGGCTCAAGTAATGCAAAAACCTGGGCTGGCTTAATCTGCCTGTTCTTTAAGCGCGCAATAAGTTTCTGATTAATTTTGCAGCAGCTGACAATTTTATTCTCCTCCTGTTTAGACAAGCCCAGGCTACGGATAATCCTTCTAACCTGGGACAGGCTAAGCTGCTTTAAAAGTGCGGCCAGATAAATCAGCCAAACATCAAACTGCTTATGCAGGGGGATATTCCGCATAAACCAAGAAACCTCCTGATTCACAGATTTAAATAAATCATATGTTCTCTTGTTTGGCTTTAATTTATTACTGATAAAATACAACCCGCCCAAGGCATAAAGCTGTCTGAGCTGCGCGGAAGGGTCCTTTTCTTTAAACATTAATACCAACTCATCGCGCATTCTATGGGGATTTACCTTCTCTAATAACCCATCTTTTATCGCCTCCTTCAAAAGACGTAGAGTACTGGGTTCAATCTTAAATTTATAACGTTCTTTAAAACGAATTGCCCTCAAGATACGCGTAGGATCATCCTTAAAACTTAAGTCATGCAGAACGCGGATTTTTCCGGAAGCCAAATCACTTTCCCCGCCGAACAAATCAATTAGCTTTTGGCCAACACCATCAGAAATACTCACTGCCATAGCATTAATTGTAAAATCGCGACGCAAAAGATCCCCCCTTAGGCAGCCAGGGCTTACTACTGGCAGAGAGGCATGATGGGGATAAATTTCTTTACGGGTAGTAGCGATATCCACTTTTAAATGATGATCCAGGATTAAAGTGGCGGTGCCAAACCTCTCATGCCGGATTAATCCAGCCCCCGACTTTCTTGCCAGATTCTCGGCAAATTTAATGCCATTACCCTCTACGGTTATATCCAAATCCCAATCCTTAAGGCCTAAGATGAGGTCGCGGGGAAAACCGCCTACCAGATAAGCCGGCATTTTAATTTCATCAGAAACATTCTTTGCCAAAGCAATCAGAGATCTTATCTCTCGGGGTAATCTTCTAAAGTATTTCTTCATTTCTCTTGACATTTTAACTATCGTCTTTACGGCCTAGGGTGGAATGCCTTGTGAATTGTCTTAAGCCTTTCTTTATCTATATGTGTATAAATCTGCGTGGTGGAAATATTGGAATGCCCCAGCATCTCCTGCACTGAACGCAGATCCGCCCCTCTTTCTAATAAATGCGTGGCAAATGAATGCCGCAAGGTGTGCACCTTTATTGGCTTCTTTATCTTGGCTTCTTTAGCATACTGTTTAATCAATTTCCAGACAGACTGCCGGGACAGCTTATTTCCGGATCGGTTTATAAAAAGAAAATCGGACGTCTTGTTTTTTAATAAATGCGGGCGGCTAAACTCCAGGTATCTGGAGATACTGTGAATCGCCTTTTTCCCTAAAGGGATAACCCTTTCCTTATTTCCTTTTCCGATGCAACGCAAGAAACCAATATCCAGGTTCACATTGTTTAGCTTAAGATTAGTGGACTCAGATACGCGCATGCCTGTAGCATAAAGAGTCTCAAGAATTGCCTTATCCCTGGCCCCCTGACGCAACCGCGGGTCAGGCTGGCTAATCAACGCCTCTACTTCATTTAAGGAAAGGGTATCTGGGACCTTCTTCCATAATTTTGGCGAATCAATTAAAGTAGTAGGATCATCTTTTAGTACCCGTTCCCTGGCGAGAAATCGATGAAACATGCGTATTGCTGCAAGCCTACGAGATATGCTTGTGGGAGAAACCCCTTTTCCTTTTTCAAAAAGCATAAACTCAACAATATCGTTTTTAGAGACCTTGGAAAGCGCATTTATACCGCGCTTAATCATAAAATCCAGATAAGTATTGAGATCCTCGCGGTAAGCAATAATAGTATTCTTGGCCAGCCCGCGCTCAACCGAAAGATAATCTATGAATGAATCGATAAGCTCTTTCAATCTAGTCTATAAATGGGTTATTATTCTTTTCCCTGCCTATAGTAGTTGGCTCTCCATGTCCGGGGTAAACCTTAGTATCAACGGGCAGTACGAATAATTTCTCCTTTATTGATTGATTTAACAGGTAATCGCTGCCACCTGGCAAATCGCAGCGTCCTACCCCCTGATAAAACAATGTATCGCCGGTAAAAATAATATTGCTTTCGGGTTTTTTCACTAAAAGCCCGATACCTCCCGGGGTATGACCCGGAAGATGCAAAACCTTTAATTCAAGACAATCTAATTTTATGATCTCTCCATCTTCTAAGGTTTTAATCTCAGATCTTACTTTGTAGGGCAAGGAGAAACTGGCAGAAAGATTCTTCTTGGCATCCTCAAGCATTGCTAAATCCTGTTTATGCACATAAACCCTGACAGCAAACTCATCGTCGCCTCCTATATGATCGTAATGCCCATGCGTGTTAATTACCATTGCCGGAGTTAGTTTATGCCTATCCAGAACAGCGCGTATCTTATGCGCCTGATCACCAGGGTCAATAATAATGGCCTCTCTTGCCTCTGCGCAGGCAAGCACATAACAATTAACCTGCATTGCTCCCACAATAATGGTTTCCAGGATCATTTTAGATAATTCTTTATCTTTGGGTAGATAAACATTTTGTGGATATCCATTTTAATACGCTGGGCATCATCGAGGTTACGGCTGTCATTTGTGCCATAAAGGTCGCTTTTTATGGCTGCCATGAGATCGACGGTCTTATTAATATACACATCGATATTCTTCTGCTCGCTTGCCACCAACATATTCTTCATATTCACCAGATTCTTTAAAGCCTCCTGAGCGCAGTCAACCTTCTTTTTGAGGCTGGATTTCTGAGTAAGGGCATTTTCTAATTCATCGTGCCATGATTTCCAAAAAAGGAAATTCTGGCGATAAAGCTCCTCTTTAGTCATATTCGGGCCTTTGTATTCTTCTGGAACAAGGACCATTTCAACTGGCTGATTAGCCTTCTTGGATTTACGGGTAAACTTGCGCGTGAAGGATTCGCAGCCAGCTAAACCTAATAACAAAAGACAGCATAAAAAGACTAAAAATATATTTCTTGATTTCATTTGACCATCTCCTTTCCCGCTATAATAATTTGATTCTAAAGCGGGATCCCCGCCTGCTATCCTGAAGCAATCAAGCGGGAAAATTCTTCCTCATGGATAATCTCTACCCCCAGCTCTCTGGCTTTATTAAATTTTGACCCTGCATTTGCGCCAACTACCAGGATATCGGTTTTACTGCTTAGGATAGAGGTTGGCATGCCTTTAGACCTGCGCACCAACTCTTCTGCTTCAGCGCGCGAAAACCCTTCCAGCTCTCCGGTAAAAACCACTATCTTACCGGTAAGCTTATTGATTTTAAGGTTCGTTGCCTGCTGGCGCATATTAACATGCGCGTCTTTTAAATCCTGAATTAACCTTCTGGTTTGGCTAAGATTAAAATAGCTGAAAATAGATTTCGCCATAACCTGGCCTATCTCGGGTATTCTATCTAACTCATCTAGCCTTGCCTGCATAAGCTTTTGCATATCCCCAAACTCTTCAGCCAGTGTATAAGCAGCCTTCTGGCCTACATGGCGAATACCCAAAGCAAAAATCAGGCGTGCCAAAGGCTGTTGCTTACTTTTCTCAATGGAGCTCAATAAATTATTAGCTTTCTTTTCCTTAAATAACTCCAGCTTCAATAGATCATCAAGCTTAAGCCTATAAACATCGGATAAACTTTTAAGTAGCTTTAAATTCACTAGCTGATTAATTACTGCCTCACCCATCCCCTCAATATCCAAGGCATCACGACTGGCAAAGTGCATGAGCGAGCGTTCCATCTGCGCAGGACAACCAGGGTTAATACAGCGATAAGCTACATCCTGCTCCTTTTCTTTAACCACCTTTTCCCCGCAGGCAGGACATTTTACCGGGACATTATAAGGACTTCTACCTTTCTGCTCTACCACTTTTACCACTTTTGGAATCACATCTCCTGCCCGCTCAATAAGCACGCGGTCGCCTTCCCGCAAACCCAATCTTTCTATCTCTTCAAAATTATGTAAGGTAGCGTTACTTATAATCACTCCGGAACACTCTACTGGCTTAAGCTCTGCGGTTGGCGTAATTACCCCTGTACGGCCAACATTAACATTAATCGCAATTACCTCAGTGGTTGCCTGCCGTGCGGCAAATTTATAAGCCACTGCCCAGCGCGGGCTTTTAGCAGTAAAACCTAAATCCTTCTGTTGAACCAGACTGTTTAATTTAACTACCACCCCATCAATTTCATAGCTTAGCCCATCCCGTTTTCCCTGCCACTTACGGCAATAAGTAATTACTTCATTTATATTCTTGCAGAGCGCTGAATGCATATTTGCGCGCACCCCCCAATCCTTAAGTCTGGCGAGAAAATCCCATTGCGTATCTATAGTCTGGCTGCGATATGCGCCCAGGGAATGCGCAAAAAAATTGAGCTTGCGCTTGGCGACAATACTGCTGTCTAATAATTTCAGCGAACCGCTGGTGGCATTACGCGGATTAGCAAATAAAACCTCCCCCATATCCAGGCGTTCCTTATTGACCAACGAAAAATCCTGTTTATCCATGTATACTTCGCCGCGAATCTCTATAAAATCCGGAATATGGCTGCCCAATAACAGCAAAGGAATAGCGCGGATTGTTTTTATGTTACTAGTTACATCCTCGCCCGACTGGCCATCTCCGCGCGTTGCAGCAACTCTAAGCTTACCTTTTGCATAAGTTAAATTAACGCTTACTCCGTCAATCTTAAGCTCAACCACATATTCATATCTGCAATCATTACCCAGCCCCTTGCGCAGGCGCTCATCCCAATTGACTAATTCATCTATAGAGTAGGTATTATCTAATGAAAACATTCCAACCTTATGCGTTACAGTTTTAAAACCCGGACTTATCGCTGTACTCAGTCGCTGGCTTGGAGAATCATCCGTGCGTAGGTGCGGATATTTAAACTCAAGCGATACCAGCTCAGCCATTAAATCATCATATTCTTTATCGGAGACTTGAGGCTGGCTTAAAACATAATATAGATAGTCATGTTTTCTTATTTTTTCTTTAAGCAAATTAATTTTATTCTTAATTGAGATAGACATCTTGGCTATGTAAAATGGTTAGAATGTAATTTGAAAATCGCAGAACTCCCCGCTTGCCGGCTGCCATTCTATATGCACTTCTTTTATATAATGGGAAAATTGCTGATTGATTTGTTCAAGAAAATACCTCAAGAGGTCTTCTTCGGCCTCAGCCAGAATCTCAACGCGTCCGTCACTTAAATTCTTAACCCAACCATAAACCTTCTGCTGAACTGCTATGTCCTGAACGGTATAACGAAATCCTATTCCCTGAACCCTACCTGAGTAATAAAGATGTAGCTGCTTTTGCATAGCTATTATACTTGCTCGTAGTTACTCGCAAGTATTAAACTCACAGACGGCCTTCGGCCTATAATTTATGTCGCCTTTGGCTCCATAAATTATCTGTTCGTTTAAGTCGCACTTATTGAACGCTGTGCGAACCTATTTTGAAAATGAAATGACAAAAATTTAATCTATGGCACCGCGCCGATGGC
>Ga0233421_10000090_pt1 | contig 48478 bp, 59 predicted proteins | sample Watercolumn_Mata_3_FD_182725 | JGI IMG/M metagenome (GOLD analysis project Ga0233421, IMG submission 182725) | Freshwater microbial communities from Lake Matano, South Sulawesi, Indonesia - Watercolumn_Matano_2014_107_MG | ecosystem: Environmental > Aquatic > Freshwater > Lake | place... | reverse complement strand
CTAATCTGCAAGTTGAAATTCGGGATGGTGTAGCAATTGATCCGAAAACTGGTACAGCCGAGAAGAATAAAAAATTCGATATGGAGGTTCTACCGAGAGGCACAATTTTTCAGATAAGAGTTGAGCTTATTGTTGAAAAGAGCGAGCAGGAGTCAAAACTCGTAGCATTGCTGGTTAAAGCACTTGAAGGTCTCAACGGGGAGATTTCTCTCGGCATGAGGCGTTCCCGTGGTCTTGGTTCCGTCAAGGTCCAGGACTGGAAAGCAATGCGGTTTGATTTGAACTCACAAGCAGGCTGGATGCAATGGTTGACAACGGATCACGTAAATCCCTTCGATGATGAGGTTCCGGTATTCAATAGCGCTCGTGAAGCTATACACGCAGCACAACCTGCATTGGACATCACAGAGATTTCTGATGCCAGAATGAGGGTGGCTGTTGAACTTTGTCTCCGGATCAAAGGTGATTTGCTGGTTAGAAGCCCTGGGGACGATCCAATGGCACCAGATGTTGTTCATCTGCATAGCGCTCGTAATCCTGTCTTGCCGGGAACAAGTTTAGCCGGAGCAATGAGGGCTCAGGCTCTGAGGATTGCCCGATGCGTGCGTGATGCTCAGGGTGACGGTGATGAGTGGATCAATCGTCTTTTTGGGCCACGGATTGAAAAAAAACAGAATTCAAGCGCAGTACCAACAGCATCCAAATTGCGGATTTCGGAAAATTTCATCAGCGATAGCTATGCTCGCCGACAGACACGTATTGCCATTGACCGTTTTACTGGCGGGGTTGTATCAGGGGCACTTTTCGATGAGCAGGTTCAGGCTGGAGGTGAACTCACCGTAAGACTTGAATTTCGAAACCCGTCTGATGCTGAAATCGGCTTGCTTCTGCTTTTGCTTAAAGACTTGCTTGCAGGAGAAATTCCGGTTGGTGGTGCGGTTTCGGTTGGCAGGGGAGTTGTCGAAGGGACAGCAACTGTTTGGTTAAAACATGGTAAGCCGTACGAAATCGGCCATGATTTGCAGGTGCAAGAAGATGTTATGGATGATTTCAACTTCTATATTAAAAGCTTTCGAGAATATCCTTTAAGCACTGAGGAGGTTCCTGCATGAGCCAACAGGAAATAATTAAAGGGTGTACAATTGAAACGCTCGATCATGTTGCATGTCAGGCTTATTTAAACTGGGTGATCGGTAGTGTGGCACCGGGTGAAAACCTTAAAGATATTGCATGGTTGCTGGCTCATTGTCATGATGGTGTGACGTGGGGTTGCATAAACGACGATCAATCATGGAGGACATCTTCGATGTTTTTTTCTGACCTATGTCCATGCGTTTCAGAATCCAATCTTCTTGAAATTCGCTTGTTCGGGGCCAAACGGGAAATAATGATCTGGAGGACTGATACTGGATTTTCTGGAAGATGTCTATACGATAATCCGGAACTGGAACACAACGATCCTTGTCATCCGGATGACGAAATACGGATTTTGCTTGGTGATCAGGTTATAGAAAAAACAATAGAGGGGTTTACTCGTGTTCGCACAAAAAGTGGCATGGAACAGGCTATTCCGCTGGTATGTGCTGACAACGATTACACAGCAGGGCGTTGGCCAAGCCTCCTGATGAGGCATTATTTCGTGCAAGATGATGAAACAGGTGCGGTTCGTGTTGCCGCAAGTCGTTTGGTGAACGTTTTCAAGGAGGTAAAGTGATGGCTCTTGAAAGAGGAAAACTAATACTTAGCAAAAGAGGGCAGCCTCAGATTGAAATAGATGGGAAGCTTTTCAACCCAGCTCAGGCGGAGTTGTCGCAGAAAATTAGGGATCGATTGAAGTCGCTGAACGGTGCCGAAGTGGAATTTGAAAAGGTGGGGGGGCAACCAAAAAAGATTCGTGAAGCAGGTTCTACATTTGTTCCTTCTCGTGCAGACGTAATAAAAACAAAGGATCCTCGACAAATGAGGTATGGCAGAGAAATTCAGGGCCAAGCACATGGTAGTGGAATTGATACAGTGCCGGATTTCCACAATCCTTATAATTTTATTCCTGCGCCTCCAAGAATAACAGATGACCCGGAACTCGGAGATCATACACCTATTTTCCAAGATCAATTTTATCCAGATCGTATTACCGGCCGAATCCAAATTGAGATGGAAGCGATTACGCCACTGCTTATTCCTGACCCGAATAGTTGCCGTGAGGGTGGTAACGGCCATAAAACCTTTGGATTGCTGCAAGGGAATGATGGTAAACCATTGATTCCTTCATCCAGTATACGAGGAATGCTGCGCGCAGCATACGAGACAGTAACGAACTCACGTCTGGGGAGATTCCCAAATAAAGATCATGGTAAGCACCTTGCTTATCGAATGGAAGCGCGGGATGGGCTCTCCTTGATTCCTGCACGCATTAATAACGGACAAATTTATTTGCTTACCGGTACATCCAGTTTAGGGCAAAATGGTGTGCCCCAGTATGCCGCTTGGCTACCGAGGTACAGTGGTCAAAACAAGGCAAATGCCCGTGCAGTGCGATATCCTGACGGATCCCTTCCTAAGCATGGCGAGGAGGTAGAGTGTTGGGTAGAGTTGATTCAGCATCACCGCTGGGACAGAAAACAATATATGCACAAACCGGATTTCATGTACTGGAGAGTTTGTGAAATCGTCAAAACAGGAAATAAACTTTTTGGTATCAATCAGACTCCGATCATTAATCCTATAGATGGTCGCTCTTGGCATAAATCGAAGGGAAGGAAACTACAAATCCATGGTTGGGTTTGTATCACCAACGCCAATATCAGCAGAAAACACGATGAAAGAGTGTTTTTCTGCTTACCGTCCAGTTCTCCGTATGGTTCATTTCCACTTACCGAAACCCATCGCAAGAAATGGCGAGAGCTTATTGAAAACTATCAGGAAATTCATGAGGATGAGCTGAAGAAAAGGGCTAAAAATAATCAAGCAGCTGATCAATACCTCGGCTCCGAACCAGGTAGTACAGCTTGGTCTCGGCACGTGTATACTGTGGAAGAGCGCGAACTACGGGATGGCACTCTTTGCTATGTAAGCTTGGTACAGAACCAACGAGATGTTGAAGACCTTTTTCCCGTCATGATATCTAGGAAATTATATAGCTGTTCGCCTTGGGATTTGTTGCACGCATCGCTTCGACCGGCCTCAAAGATCTCCGAACTTTCCCCAGCGGATCGCGTCTTTGGATGGGTACTGACTGATTCTGGAGAGGTACCGGAAGAATCGAAGGGTCAAACAGCAGTTCGAGGATTGTTGCGGGTTGGACCAGTGAAATGTGTGTCATCTGTGGAAGCCTCAAAAGAAGTATTTTCTGGTGAAGGACTTCCATTGTCCATAATGGCTGCTCCTAAGTCCCAGCAGGGAAGGTTTTATGTGGCCAAGTCACAAAATGGAGATGCACAGAATTACGGTTTATCTAAAAATGATGCCGGTTATGATCCAAACAAAGGGCTTCGTGGACGAAAGGTTTACCCGCACCATAACAGCCTTACTCAAAAATATTGGGAAAACCCATTGGAAGACCGAACACAAACGCCAGAAGGGCCTTGGCAGGAGTATCGACGCCCTATGCTTGATGGTTTGGAGCAACGAGATGATCAAAATCGCTCAATCCTTGGCTGGGTAAAGCCAAGCTGTCGCTTTGAATTTGATATTCATGTGAGCAATCTCTCAAAAGTGGAGTTAGGAGCGTTATTGTACCTTCTTAACCTTCCCAAAAACCATTTTCACCGCTTTGGAGGTGGAAAACCACTTGGTTTCGGAAGTGTTCGTTTGAATATTCTCGACTGTGATTTATTGACAGGTGAAACCCTGAAAAAAAAGTATTACTCATGGGCTTTAAAATCTGAAAGTGATAATGATCATAATATTTTTGAAGATGCCGTTGCCGCTTTTAAGAATGCTGTTGAACGTGCTTACTTGCAGAGTGGCGAAGAAAGATTTGAACAAATTTCATTTATAAAGGCGTTTTTTCGTTCTTGCAAAGGCTTTGATGATCAATTGCAGATTCATTATCCTCGCGCTACTGATACAGGTCGTCCAGGCCCCTCTAGCCCTAATGGGGAGTCTTTCAAGTGGTTTGTTGCAAACGAAAAAAATATAAATCAATATGCTCTCGGTGATCTCGCGGATGATAACGGTTTGCCAACTTTGCAAGATCCGCAATCTCAGCATCATTAACATCTATGGAGGGGGTAAATGGTAGATCGAGTGGAAGAGTAGCTGTCCATTTGATTATCCTTGTTGATTTTTAATGATTTTTCCTCTTTGTATTTCATGCGCATAACGCTCACGCTGTCGCACCGGAAGCCGTCAATCACCCTGCCGGTGAACAGTTACCATCTGCTCTCATCCCTCATCTACAACATCGTTGACCGAAGTTCCAGCGAATTTGCCGAAAAGCTGCATGCAGAGGGGTACCGGCTGCAGAACAAGTCCTTCAAGCTCTTCACCTACTCGCCGCTCTTCATCGCAGGCAAAGGCCGGAAGTGGAGCATCCACGACGACGGCCGGATGAGCACGCATGACAACCCGCTGCAGTTCACCATCTCCTCCCCGAAAAGCGAGTTCATCGAGCATCTTGTGGTCGGCCTGCTCCACGAACCCATCGTCAGGGTAGGGCACGAACAGTTCCGCGTGGAGACCGTCAGGAAGCTCGATCCGCCCCGGTTCACCGCCGACATGCGCTTCGTGGCGCTCTCGCCCATTGTCTGCAAGACAAAAAGCGATGCGGACCGCTACGCGCAATTCCTCTTTCCCGGCGACGCCGGCTTCGAAGAGAAGCTCTTCGAGAACCTCACACGCAAATACGAAGCGCTGCACGGCCGTTCCTGTGCAGGTGACGGCACAACCCTGCGGTTCACCATCGACCCCGGGTACCTCCAGCGCCGCAACGGCAAGGTGCGGAAGCTCGTGGCCATCAAGGAGGGCAGTCCCGACGAAACCCTCGTGAAAGGCACCCTCGCCCCCTTCCGGCTCGAAGCGCCCCCCGAACTCATGGAGATCGGCTACGAGTGCGGCTTCGGCGAAAAAAACTCCCAGGGGTTCGGCATGGTGAAGCTCGACCGGTGAGGGAATGACGGGGAAAATGGGCATATTGCGGTTTCAGGAGAGCGCGTATGCAGAGGTTCAGATTCGATATCCATGTGATCAGGCTGCTGAAGTCGGCGTCAAGGGAGGCGAACTTCCTTGCCGTGCTCTCGATCCTGCTTCTCGTGCTGAAGGTGTTTGTGCTCGACCTGATTCCGGCCCCTTTCGCGGGAGCCTACGAGACGGGCATCATCGTGGAGGGCATCCTCTCCTCGGTCATCGCGAGCTACCTCTTTTATCTGTTCGTCATCCACCTCAGGGAATTCTCCGACAAGGAGACGATCCAGCCCTACATCCGCAAGCACGCCATGCGGGTGGCGGGGTACTGCGCAGCGCAGGTGAAGGCGGTTGCGGCGGCTGCAGAGCACGATCTCTCCCTTTCCGGCTCATCTGTCGAGGCCGTGACTGCGGCATTCAGGAAGATCGCACCCTATTCGGACTCCCCGGTCGTACTCGCCTCGACCAAGAAGAAGGCGAACTGGTTCGAGTACTTCATCTACTATTCGGAACGCACCAGGGAGAGCATCCGCAGGGTGCTCATCCAGCTGCCCTATGCCGACGCGAAACTGGTGGGAATCCTGACTTCCATCGACGACTGCGCCCACTTCCACAACATCGCCTTCATGCGCAGCATCAGGGTGAACAATCCGGACCTTTCCAACTGGGCGGCGAACTTTTCCGAGTACTGCAGGCTCTGCGACCAGCTGCATGCGTATCTGGCCGATGCAGAGGGATGATCGCAGGACAGAGGGCGTCCGTGGACGGCCTCTGTCCTGATTCCGAACGCGCCGCTACTGGCCGTATTCGTTCATTCGCACCCTGAATGACGAAACGTAGTCGCCCCACCCGATGGAGTGGAGGTTCGGCTGGTTCTTGACATTCTGGCCGTCGGCCGTGATGGTGACGAAGTTTCCCCCGTAGTTGATGTGCTGGTAGAGGGTGATCTTGGCGAACTTGCCGACCTTCAGGGAGCTGATCACGTCATTCCAGTTTTTTTTCGAGTTCGGCAGTCTCCATTTCGTCAGGTCGGCCACATCCTGGTCGTAGGTGAAGCTGAGGCTGGCCCCTCCGTAGCTTGTGTGCTCGTACAGGAACACCTGCGAGTACGAGGGGTCCGCAGCGCATGCCGGCTGCCGGTGCATCACCAGAACAAGTGCCGGAACTGCGAGCATGGCCAACAACCGGACGTGAGTTCTTGCTGTTCCCATAGACACCTCCGCAGATAAGGGCGTCCTTTCCTGCCGGAAGGATACCCGGTTGACGAGAAAACGTTGAGGACACCTCTCATTATCTGTTCCGAAGGCAGCTGCCTGCGCCGGGCGGTGTCCGTCTGTCAGCGAAGAACGGGATACTCCATGAAAAAAGGTACCGTTTTTTCGGAAAAAGGGGAAGTCCCTTCGAGATCCGGTTCCCAAGAAGCACCGGCAGAGGGGATCCGGCCGGTCATTCCGGTTTTTCAAAACGATGCGGGATTTTGCATCTTGCATGGAGGAGGAATCTGGATGGATGAGCTTTTCCGGAACATGGGCGGCATCAGGCTTGCCGAACCGTGGTGGCTTCTGCTGCTTCCCGCCATGGCGTGCATTGCGCTCCTGCGCAGCCGTCTGCGGAGTGCCGGAAGGCCTGCAGTGGTTTTTCCCGGTGTGGGAGAACTGCGGCGGAAAGGACTTGCCGCGAACCGCATGCCTGTTCTGATTCCCCCTCTCCTGCGCTGGAGCGCCTTCACCTTCTGCACCTTCGCCCTTGCAGCTCCTGTCGTGACCCTGCCGGGTGCCGGCGCCGAAACCGCCGGCATCGACATCGTGCTTGCTCTCGATATCTCCGAATCGATGCAGAAGCCCGATTTCGAAGGGGAGACGAGGCTCTCCGCCGTGCGGTCCGTGGCAAGGAGGTTCATCCTGCAGCGTCCGGACGACCGCATCGGCCTTGTTCTCTTCAGCGGAAAAAGTTTCACCCAGTGCCCTCTCACCCTCGATCACAAGGTGCTCCTGATGCTGCTCGACTCCGTATCGGCCGGCTCCGTCAGGGAGAGCGGCACGGCAATCGGCACGGCCATCCTGACGGCCACCAACCGGCTCCGGCCGTCCGGCTCCGGGGAAAAGGCTCTTCTGCTCCTGACCGACGGCGAGAACAATGCGGGTGAAATCCCTCCGGTTACGGCCTCGAGGCTTGCGCTGCAGCAGGGCATCAGAATCTACGCGATCTTTGCCGGAAGAAAGAACGGCATGCCTGCCGTGAAGGAAACACCGGTCGTCGCAGGAGACAGCCTGGCGGCAGCAGGCATCGGCAGGGGAAGCCTCGAGGAGATAGCAGGGATCACGGGAGGAGCTTTTTTCAGCGCCACCGACCATGCCGGACTCGAGCGGACGTTCCGCGACATCGACCGTATCGAGAAAACAAGACTGCAGGGCAGGCTTCCGGCAAGGAGGGCGGAGCTCTTTCCCTGGCTGCTCCTGCCGGCCGTGCTGCTGCTTGCAGCAGAGACGGCTCTTTCCAGCACCAGACTGACCAGAATTCCCTGACGATGTGCTTTTCCTTTTCCGAACATCTCGACTTCCTCCGTTACCTGATTCCGCTGCTTTTTCTTGCGGGGTACGGGGTCATGAAGAAGCTGAAGGCTGCCAGGGCCGTTGCCGATGAGAGGCTTTCCGGCAGCATCATGCCTGCAGTGAGCGCCGCGCGGCTTCTCCTGCGGCGTCTGCTGCAGTTTTCCGGCATCGTTCTGCTGGTGCTCGCCATGGCCGGTCCCGAACTGTGCAGGGGCGGCAAGCCGGTGCGGAGGAAAGGGATCGACATCGTCTTCATGCTCGACGTGTCGAACAGCATGCTTGCCCGGGATCTCCTGCCCGACAGGCTCGGCCGTGCGCGCTCCGAGATCCTTCAGATCAGCCGCTCGATCTCCGCCGGGCGGAAGGCGCTCGTCCTGTTTGCCGGAGCGCCTTTCGTGCAGTGCCCCCTGACGTCCGACCAGGATGCATTCGAGGCGCTGCTCGATGTGGCCTCTCCCGAGCTGATCGAATCCCAGGGAACGGTGTACCGGAAAGCGTTCGACATGGTGCTGGACGTGTTCGAATCTTCCGGCAGCGTCCCCGAAGAACGGCTGGGGGGAGACAGGGTGGTCGTCCTGCTGAGCGACGGAGAGGACCACGACCTGAATTTCGGCGAGAGCGCAGGCGAGCTGAAAAGCCGCGGTATCCGTCTTTTTGCAGTCGGGGTCGGAGGCACCGGGGGCGTGCCGGTTCCCCTCAGGGCTCCGGGTGACACCGTGACGGTCCTGAAGCGCGACGGCAGCGGAACTGTCGTTCTGACAAGGTTCGTTCCGGAGGTGTTCCGCGATCTTGTCCGGGCCTCCGGAGGACGTTTCTTCCACAGCCGTCCAGGAATGCCCGTCCATCAGCCGGTCAGCGAGGCCATCAACCGGATCGCTGCCGGATCGCGCTGGGTGCTTGTGCCGTCGGAGCGCACCCCGCTCCACCGCTCTTTCATCGCGGCAGGGCTCCTGCTGCTTTTCGTCGAGATGCTGACGGACGATGCTCCCCCCTTCCGGCGGAGAAGGATGCTCTCCTCAGGACAGCGCTGACGCAAGGCAGGCAGCCGGCGCATCCCCGGCCCTGGTTTGTTGACGAAAAGATTCTTACATTGCATATTTGAGAAAGGGGTGCATCCCCTCTTTTCCAGAAGCAAAAAAGACCGTCATGGAGCAACAACAGACAGGCCAGAGAAGCCTTGACCCCATCGAACGGGCCAAGCTCGGCATCAAGGTCATCAACATGCCGTACCGGCAGGCTGAAGCGCTTATCGACGAATACGTCAGCGGCAAGAACTACGACCAGGCGAGTGTCGACTTTTTCAAGGACCAGGTTGCCACCCAGAACCATATCAGGGAAAAAGGCGCCGAACTTCTGGCAACGGGGGGCGAGATCGTCCGCCTTGTGATGAACGCCTTCATCCAGAACCTGCCCAAAACGCCCGGCGGCCGGCATCCGACCGATTGAGCCGGTTCCGGCGCAAGCCATTGCGGATTCCGTTCCGGCCGAGAGGGCCGTCATCGCCATGACGGCCCCTTAACTTTTTTCCCTTTTCTGCAGTTATAACCTTCAGCGGCGGAGACGGCACTGTCGAATCCATCCCGACCCGCCGTTTTCGGTTCCCTTCCCGCGATATGACCCGGGCGGGGGCTGCGGTATGAACCCATGATCAACTGAACGAACCATGCATTTCGATCCGAACAAATTCACCGTCAAGGCCCAGGAAGCCCTGCAGGCCGCAGCATCTCTCGCAGGCAGCCGGCAGCACCAGCAGATCGAGCCGGAGCACCTGCTCAGCGTCATGCTGGCCGACCGGAACAACATCGCCTTCCAGATCGCGCGGAAGCTCGAGGTCCAGACCGACACCCTGGGCGCCGTGCTGGAAAGGGAGATCGACAGGATACCGAGAGTGACGGGAGCCTCGGCGACCGGGCAGTACCTTTCCCACCATCTCGGCACGGTGTTCGACGTCGCCCTGAAGGAGGCCGGCAATCTCAGGGACGACTATATCAGTTCCGAACACCTGTTCATCGCCATGAGCGAGGCCGGCGTGAAGGTGTCGAAAATCCTGCAGGATGCCGGAATCAACCGCGACGCGATCCTCAAGGTTCTCGCAACCATCAGGGGAACACAGCGCGTCACGAGCCAGACGGCGGAGGAGACCTACAACTCGCTGAAAAAGTATTCGAGAAACCTCAACGATCTTGTGAGAAAGGGCAAGCTGGACCCCGTTATCGGCAGGGACGACGAGATCCGCAGGGTGCTGCAGATCCTGAGCCGCAGGACGAAGAACAATCCTGTGCTGATCGGCGAGCCCGGCGTCGGCAAGACGGCTATCGTGGAAGGCATCGCCCAGCGAATCGTGGGAGGGGACGTACCCGAGAATCTGAAGACCAAGGAGGTCGCCGCCCTCGATATCGCACAGCTTGTGGCCGGCACGAAATTCAGGGGCGAGTTCGAGGAGCGGCTGAAGGCCGTGGTCAAGGAGGTGCAGGCTTCGGAAGGCGAGGTGATCCTCTTCATCGACGAGCTCCATCTCCTCGTAGGCGCCGGCTCAGCGGAAGGATCGATGGACGCCGCGAACATACTCAAACCGGCGCTGGCGAGGGGCGAACTCCGCTGCATCGGAGCGACCACCCTCGACGAGTACCGGAAGCATATCGAAAAGGACGCGGCTCTCGAGCGCAGGTTCCAGACCGTGATCGTGGACCAGCCGAGCGTCGAGGATACGGTTTCCATTCTTCGCGGCCTGAAGGAGAAATACGAAATCCATCACGGCGTGCGCATCAAGGACGCCGCTCTCGTTGCGGCGGCGGAACTGTCGAACCGCTACATCTCCGACCGCTTCCTTCCCGACAAGGCGATCGACCTTGTCGATGAGGCTTCGTCGAGGCTGCGGCTCGAGATCGACAGCGAACCGGAGGAGCTCGACCGGATCAACAGGGAACTGCGCCGGCTCGAGATCGAACGCGAGGCCCTGAAGCGCGAGCTCGAGGCGAACCGCAGCTGACTTCACCGGAGACCGCGCATTTTCTTCAGCCGGGTTTTTCCCGGCTTTTTTTATACTTTGAGTATCGTGTTGTGACTTGCATTTGCATGGTTTAGACGGTTTGACTTTATTAACCAACAAAATTGTGACGCCATGATGAAGATGACGAAGATGCTCATGGCCGCCGTTGCGGCGGCAAGCCTGTTTTTCGGGACCGCCTTTGCCGGATGGGATCCTGCCGAATCGGACAATGCGCAGCGGGCGATCGACAAGTTCAGGAGACAGGCCCCGACCCTGGAGCGCTTTTTCCTCAACGCCTACGGCTACGCCGTCTTTCCGGATATTTTCAAGGGGGGCTTCATCATTCTCGGCGGAGCGCACGGCAAAGGCTACGTCTATGAGCTCAACAATCTTGTCGGACGTTCACGGGTGACCCAGGTCAACTTCGGTCCGCAGCTTGGCGGGCAGTCGTTTGCCGAGATCATTTTCTTCAAGAGCAAGAACGATCTCGACAATTTCAAGAAGGGCAACTACGAGCTCAGTGCCCAGGTGACCGGTGTGGTCGTCAGATCGGGCATGGCTACCAACACCGATTATTCCGACGGGGTTGCCGTTTTCGCCATGCCGAACGCAGGCGTGATGGCCGAGGCGACGATCGGAGGACAGAAGTTCACCTACACCCCGACCGACTGAGAACAGGCATTATTTTCATAACCGCTGCATGCATCCATGAAGTACGAAATCGTTGTGGGCCTCGAGGTCCACTGTCAGCTCAATACCGCAAGCAAGGCTTTCTGCGGCTGTTCCGCCCAGTTCGGCAAGGCGGCCAACACGAATGTCTGCCCTGTCTGCCTTGCCCTGCCAGGAGCGCTGCCCGTTCTGAACGCAAGGGTTGTCGAGGATGCCGTCAAGCTCGGCCTTGCGACGAACTGCACCATCGCAAGCCGTTCCATCCTTGCCCGCAAGAACTACTTCTATCCCGATCTTCCGAAAGGCTACCAGATCTCCCAGTACGAGGAGCCGATCTGTCACGAAGGCTCCATCCCTATCGAGACGGAAGCCGGCCGCAAGGATGTCAGGCTGGTCAGGATCCACATCGAGGAGGACGCCGGCAAGTCCATCCACGACATCGGGGACGATACCTACATCGACGTCAACCGCTGCGGGGTTCCGCTGCTCGAGATCGTGAGCTATCCGGACATCAGGAGTCCGAAGGAGGCTTCCTCCTACCTGCAGAAGATGCGGCAGATCGTGAAGTATCTCGGCATTTCCGACGGCAACATGGAGGAGGGCAGCCTGCGCTGCGACGCGAACGTATCGGTCCGACCTTTCGGCGCGACCGGGTACGGCACCCGCACGGAAATCAAGAACATGAACTCCTTCAAGAGCGTCGAGAAGGCTATCGAATACGAGGCGCAGCGGCACGTCGGGGTGATCGGGAGCGGAGGCACGATCGTGCAGGAAACCAGGCTCTGGGATGCAGACAGGCTGGAGACCCGTTCCATGAGGGGGAAGGAGTTCGCTCATGACTACCGGTATTTTCCCGATCCCGATCTGGTTCCGATCCTCGTCGGCCAGGAGATGCTTGAACGCATGAAGATCGAACTTCCCGAGTTTCCCGAGGAGCGGGCGTCCCGGTTCGTCGCCCGGTACGGCATTCCCGCCTATGATGCCGGGGTGCTGACCGTGGAGCGCGAGATCGCGGACTATTTCGAGGAGACCGTGAAGGTGTCGGGGGATGCCAAGGCATCGTCCAACTGGGTCATGGGAGAAGTCATGCGCACCCTGAAGGAGAAGTATCTCGATATCGGGGAGTTTTCTGTTTCTCCGGAACGGCTGGGGGGGCTCATCACCCTGATCAACGGAGGAACCGTCAGCAACACCATTGCCAAGCAGGTGTTCGAACTCATGCTTGCCGGGGAGGCGACAGCGGAGGAAATCGTTCAGCGGGAGGGGCTCGCACAGGTTTCCGATACCGGGGCGATCGAAAGGGCTGTCCAGGACATTCTCGATGCGAATCCTTCCCGGCTGGAACAGTACAGGAGCGGCAAGACGAAGCTGTTCGGTTTTTTTGTCGGGCAGTGCATGCAGCTGATGAAAGGAAAGGGGAATCCGCAGGTTGTCAACGACATCCTGAAACGGAAACTCGACGGCTGAAAGCAGGCAGGGTCAGCTTTCCATGCCGAAAAGGTCCTTCGGCCGGGAACTGTCGGGCCAGGTCCTTGCCAGATCGGGGTTGATTACCTCGAGCCTTTTTCTGGTGTCCTGCAGCCGCTGACGGCACTGGTCGGCAAGGGAAAGACCCTCCTCGTACAGGGTGATGGCGTTCTCCAGACCGGTGTCGGGCTGTTCGATCTGACGGGTGATCTCCTCGAGCCGCTGGATCAGCTCTTCGATGCTCAGGGCGCCGGCCCCGCCGGGCAGGGAGGAATCGGACATGGGTTGTGCATTCGTTAGTGGTTCAGCATAACATAGGCAAAGAGGAAGATTATTACAAAAGCAGGATAGGCAGGTGAAGTTCGTTGACAGTGCAAAAATAGCGGTGAAAGCCGGTGACGGAGGGCGGGGGTGTGTGAGTTTCCGCCGTGAAAAGTTCGTTCCCAAAGGGGGACCGGACGGTGGAGACGGGGGACGGGGAGGGCACGTCTATCTCCGCGGCAACCGCCAGTTGACGACCCTGCTCGACTTCCGGTACCGCAGGGAGTATCTCGCAGGCCGTGGAGCGCATGGCCTCGGTGCCCGGAAGACCGGCAAGGACGGGAGCGATATCGTGATCGACGTTCCCTGCGGCACGGTGGTGCGCAACGCCGAAACAGGGGAACTGATCGCCGATCTCGTCGGGGACGACCAGTCGGTTCTCGTCGCAAGGGGAGGGAGGGGCGGCAGGGGCAACCAGCATTTCGCCACCCCGACCAGGCAGGCGCCGAGGATTGCCGAGCCGGGCGGCAAGGGCGAATCGCTCGAACTCGATATGGAGCTGAAGCTGATGGCCGATGTCGGGCTTGTGGGATTTCCCAATGCAGGCAAGTCGACCCTGATTTCCGTCCTCAGCGCAGCCCGGCCCAAAATCGCCGATTATCCGTTCACCACGCTCGTGCCGAATCTCGGTATCGTGCGTTACGAGGAGTACAGGTCGTTCGTGATGGCCGATATACCCGGCATCATCGAGGGGGCGGCCGAGGGACGGGGTCTCGGGCTTCAGTTTCTCCGCCACATCGAGCGAACGAAAATTCTTGTGGTGATGGTTTCAGCTGAAACGGAGGATATCGGACGCGAGTATGCGACCCTCCTGAAGGAAATGGAGAAGTTCGATCCTCTCCTGCTCGGGAAACCGAGAGTGGCCGTGATCACGAAAATGGATATCGCCCCTGAGGGATTCCTGGTACCTCAGCTTGAACCCGGCATCGACGTCATCCCTGTCTCAAGCGTGACCGGCAAGGGGCTGAAAGCTTTGAAGGATGCTTTATGGAAACAGGTTTCCCTGCAGATGGAGCTTACATGAACCTTCTTGACGATTGATCCATGCCGTCGGCCGATACGCTGATCAGAATCGCACGGCTTGCCGATGCATCCGCCATTTCGCAGATCACCGCTTCCTACGCCGAGGAGGGGATCATGCTCAAGCGGCCTGCTGAAAATATTATCGAGAATATTCGTAATTTTTTTGTGGCCGACTATCAGGGGCGGGTCATCGGATGCTGCGCCATCGCCTTCTATACCGTCCGGCTTGCTGAAATCCGTTCGCTTGCCGTCATCGAGGAGTTCAGGATGAAGGGTATCGGAAAGCTCCTGGTCGACAAGGCGGAAGCGGTGCTGCGGGAGGAGGGGGTCAAGGAGGTGTTCGTGCTGACCCTGAACAGGGGATTTTTCAGCCGGCTCGGGTACCGTGAAATCGAAAAAGAGTATTTTCCGCAGAAGATCTGGCGTGATTGCACAAACTGTCCGAAGCTCATGGCATGCGACGAGATCGCAATGGTCAAGAAGTTGTGATCAGACGGGATCAATGCTAACATTTTAACGTTTCCGGAATCAGTGATCGTTCAGGAAGTGACCATAAGGAACAAGGCAGGACTGCATACCCGGCCTGCTGCTGCGGTCGTCAAGCTTGCATCGAAGTTCAAGGCCGACTTTTTCATAGAGATGGAGGGTTCTGAAATCAATGCCAAATCCATTATCGGCGTCATGAGCCTGGCGGCTCCGAAAGGTACCCGGCTTGTTCTCCGGCTTGACGGTGAGGACGAGGCCGAGGCTGCGCGGCAGCTGGTCGATTTTTTTGAACAGGGCTTCGGTGAACAGTAGCGCACAGCCATGCGCCAGATCTTTCGAGACCGTTGCGGATTGCGCTGATCAGCCCGTTTCATCCCCTCAGGGGGGGGATCGCGCGTTTCAGCGGATTGCTTGCACGTGCGATTGAGCGGGAAGGGCATGAGGTGCTTGCCGTTTCCTACCGCAAGCTGTATCCCCGCTGGATAACCCGCGGCCGTTCTTCAGGCGATCCCGGAACCGCATCCGCAGAGAGGCAGGCCTTCTTCGAGCTCGACCTGACGGCACCCCGTACCTGGTTCGATACGGCACGGCAGCTCAGGAAGGCCAATCCGGACATCCTGCTTGTGGCGTACTGGACGGCCGTACAGGCGCCGCTCTGTTTCGTCCTGAGGAGGGTCTCCCGACTGAAAACCGTCATCCTGCTGCACAACTTCACCTCGCACGAAGCCATACCCGGCGAGAGGTTTCTGAAACGGATGCTGGTTGCGTCGGCGGACGGGTTCCTCACCCTGTCAGGAGCCGTGCATCGTGAACTGACGGCGTTCAGCCCTTCCGCCGCTGCCCTGCAGCTGTTTCATCCGGTCTATGAACCGCAGGGGGAGCTTCCTTCGAGGCAGGAGGCCCGCCGAAGCCTGGGTCTGGCCGAGGATGCGAAGGTGCTGCTTTTTTTCGGCTATGTGCGGGAGTACAAGGGGCTCGACCTGCTGCTTGAAGCGCTTGAGGCCGTGGCAGAGGAAGAGCCTTCCGTGAGGCTCCTTGTCGCCGGGGAGTTTTATCAGGATGAGGAACCCTTCCGGCAGCAGGCCGTGCGTCTTGGCCTTTCGTCGAAAGTCGATTTTCTGCCCGGCTATGTTCCTGCCGATCGGGTGCCATTCCTGTTTGCCGCGTCTGACGCCGTCGTGCTTCCTTACCGGAAGGCGAGCCAGTCGGGCGTTGTCCAGCTCGCGTTCGGACACGGTGTTCCGGTCATCGTCACCGATGCGGGCGGTCTTGCCGAACAGGTCGAACACCGCAGGACAGGCTGGATTGCTGCCGGTGCGGACTGCCGGCTTCTTGCGGATGCGATACTCGGTTTTTTCAGGGAGTGCGATCCTTCCGGTATGAAGGGCAACATCGAACAGGCCTGCAGAACCATGTCATGGAAAGCGTTCGGCGAACGGACGTCAGGATTTCTGAACGAACTGGCGGAGGGACGATGCGTAACGGTATCACGGGAGTGATCGTCCTGAACTGGAACGGTGCGGCGGACACGCTTGCCTGCCTCTCCTCGCTTGCGAAGGTTCGCGATCCGGCCTGCAGGGTCCTGGTGGTCGACAACGGTTCCACCGACAACTCCGTGGAGCTGATCCGCTCGGGATTCCCTGAGGTGGCCGTGCTTCCCCTTGCAGGCAATGCAGGCTATGCAGGGGGAAACAACGCCGGTTTTGCATGGATGGAGAGGCAGGGCGCGACCCGCGTGGTGTTCCTGAACAACGACACCGTCGTCGATGCGGGTTTTCTCGCTCCCCTGGTCGATGCGCTGGTTCTGGATCCCGGGACGGGAATCGCCGTTCCGAAGATCTGCTACATGGACGATCCGGGAAGAATCTGGTACGCCGGCGGCGAAATCCGGACGGCTACCGGCCTGGTCAGGCATGTCGGCATCAGGAAGAAGGACTCTACGCGATACAGCGTTCCCGGGACAACCGGTTATGCGACGGGGTGCTGCCTTGCCATGCGGTGCCGCGATTTCGCGGATGCCGGGGGGTTCGATGAAGGATTGGGCATGTACGGAGAGGATGCGGACCTTTCCCTGAGAGTGCGTGGTTCGGGCCTGAAAATCCGTTATGTTCCTTCCTCAACGGTCTGGCACAGGGTTTCCGCATCGGTCGGCGGAGAGATGAGCGCACGGAAGCAGGTGCGGAAAATCGGTTCGACATTCAGGCTGCTCCTGAAGCACAGGTCATGGACAGGCGTGGTGCTGTATCCGCTTCTGCTGCCGTTCAGGTCGGCCGCCCCGCTCTTCCGGCACCTCCTTTCCGAGCGGGCTTTCCACCGGGGGAAGCATCGGGAAACCACAGGTTCATGAGGCAGGGTATGTTCAGAACAGCGATCGATGAAACCTACTGCGCCGATCCGGCGCACCGGCTGCGCTGGGAGAGAACCCTCTCCTTCGTTGCGGGTTCTGCAATAGCCGGTTCCCCTGTTTCGTCCGGACTTGATCTCGGAGACAGGACGCCCCTGACCGGCAGGCTCGAACGGCTTTTCGGCTGTCCCTTCAGGAATACCGACGCCGATCTCGATGTCTGCTCTCTCGAGGGCAGCTGCCAGGTCGTGACGGCATTCGAGGTGCTCGAACACCTCTTCAACCCGCTTCATGTCCTGCTCGAAGCAAGAAGGGTGCTGCAGGGCACTCCCGCAGCGCGCCTCTTCCTGTCGACGCCGGTGTCGAAACCCCTGTTCCTGCAGAGTCCGGACCATTTTCATGAGATCGCGCCGGCAGCGATTGCGGCGCTTTTTCGGAGAGCGGAATTCGGGATTGTCCGGAAAGCGGAGTTCCGCATCCGTCCGGCATGGTTCTACCTGACCGGTTTCAGGCCTCTGTTGCGGGCACTCCATGAAAAGATCCAGATTTACGAGCTTGAGGCGCGGTAGCGGCATCGGGGAGGGGGAGATCCCCCTTGTCTGGTTTTCGGAAGTCCAGTGGGATTTCCTTTCGACCAGAAAGCAGCGTCTTCTGCAGCGCTTTCCGGAAAACTGGCGCATCCTGTTCATCGAGCCGTATGCCTTCGGCAGAAAGCACCACTGGATGCCGGTAAGAAGGGGGGGGGTGACCGTGGTGACTGTCCCGTTCCTGAAGAGCGTGCAGGGAAGGTTCGCCGGCCTGTTCGACAACGTGATGCTCAGAGGGCTGGTCGCGGGAACGGGGCGATTCTGGATGCAGTGGTGGGTCCTGCTGCTCGGTTTCGGTTCCTCCGGGAGGATCATCGGTCTCAGCAACATCCACTGGGGAAAGGTTGCCGCTTCGATGCCCTGCAGGGTAAGGTTCTACGATGCGAACGACGACCACCTCGGGTTCACCGGTTCGCCTCTCTGGCTGAGGGAGTTCCTCAGGACCTACCTGGACGCCTGTGACCTGCTCTTTTTCGTGACTCCCGAACTGCTCGTTTCGCTGCAGCCGAAACCGGGGATACGGTGCATCGAACTGGGCAACGGAGTCGAATTTGACCATTTCGCCCGTCCGGCGGGTCATGTCCCCCCGGCAATAGCCGGTCTGCGGAAGCCCCTGCTGGGATACGCCGGGGCAATGGACTGGCTCGATGCCGGACTGGTGGAAGCAACCGCCAGGGCCTGGCCGGAATGCACCATCGTGCTCATCGGGCCTGCCTATGCCGCGGACTGGTGGGAGCGGCAGCGGGCGCTGCAGGCTCTGCCGAACGTTCACTACCTCGGCAAGGTCGATTACCGGGAGTTTCCCGCCTACGTCCAGTGCCTCGATCTGGCGCTCATGCCCCTCGAGCGCAGCGCACTGAAACGGGTTTCCCATCCCAACAAACTTTACGAGTATACGGCTGCCGGGGTTCCGGTGCTTGCCATCGACTACTGCAGCACCGTGGCAGCAGCACGCCGGGTGATAACGGTGGCATCGACGCCCGGGGAATTCACGAGGCTGGTTCCCGAAGCCCTTGCAGATACCGCAAGGGAGGCCCGGCAGGCATTTGCCCGTGCCCACAGCTGGGATACGCTGGCAGGGATCATGATCCGTGAGCTGCTTGCATGCCTGCAGGGAGGGTGCCGGTGAAGCGGGAGGCGACAATCGTCCGTGAAGCCGGCGTTTCCTTCGCCGGTTTCGCTGTCGGACAGCTCGTCCGCTTCGGCTACACACTGGCTGCCGCAAGGCTGCTCGGCGTCGATGCGCTCGGCATCTATGCCCTTGTTACCGCCGTCGTCCAGATCGGGGAGGTTGTCGCCACGGCAGGTCTTGATGCCGGAATGCTCCGGTTCGTGAACATCCGCGACGAGCGGGCAAGAACGGCAACCGTCGCATCGGCGCTGAAGACCTCCGCGCTGTTTTCTGCGACGGCGGTTCTCCTGCTCCTGCTGTTTTCGGCAGACATTGCCGAAGTTTTTCACGGTGGCGCACTCATGCGCATCGTGCTTGTCAGCGCCTCGGCGGCGATACCGTTCTCAGTCATGACCCTGCTGTCCGGGCACGCCATCCAGGCCTGCAGGCGTCTGCTGCCGAAGGTTGTGGCAACCCAGCTGATCAATCCCCTGGCCCTGCTTCTTCTGATGGTGGCTCTCAGGTATACGGCCGGGGCGGATGCGGCCCTTGCCGCTCCGTTCGTTCCTGCAGCCCTCCTGTCGCTTTTCTGGATCTGGCCGAAACTTCGGAACACCACAGGAACCCGGCTCTCTGATGTCGTGAAAGCGGAGATCGACCGCCCCGTGCTGCACTTCGCCATGCCGATCATGGCGGTTTCCCTTTTCACCATGATGTCGCACTGGATCGATATCGTGATGCTCGGTTTTCTGAGTGATACCCGGACCGTCGGTCTCTATCAGCCTGCAGCAAGAACTGCAGGTCTGATCCGTGCCGTGCTGCTTGCCTTTTCCGGCATTGCGGCTCCCATGATCGCTGAACTGCACGGACGGAGGCAGCCTGACGAACTGAGGAAACTCTACGGTCTGGTGACCAGGTGGATACTTGTGATCGTCATGCTGCCAGCCCTTCTGCTTGCGACACTTACCGGACAGGTGCTCGGCGTTTTCGGCGCAGCATTCGCTTCGGCGGGGAGCGCTCTTGTCCTGCTGACTGTTTCGGCAGCGGTGCAGGCCTACTTCGGCCTCGGCAGCACGGTGCTTGCGATGAGCGGCCATGAGCGGCTGAGCTTCGTCAACCAGGCTCTCGCCCTCCTTCTTCAGGCTCTGATGCATATGCTTCTCATCCCGGTCATGGGCATCAACGGGGCGGCTCTTTCGACCCTTCTCGTCATGCTTCTCCTTTCGGCAGCCAGAAGCATCCAGCTCCGGGCTCTCTTCGGTATCGAGCCGGCAGGCCGGGGCATCTGGAAACCTCTTGCCGCCGGCGCGGTTGCCGGGACGGCGCTCCTCTCCTGCAGGCCATGGCTTGAAGCGTTGCCCCCGCTTCCGGGTCTGCTTGCCGGTGCGGCTGCAGGAACGGTCATCTACGTGGTGCTCATAGGCATCTTTCGATTGGAACAGGAGGAGCTGGACATTATTTTCAGATTCATGCCGTTCTTGAACAAAGAAAACAGGAATCACGTCACGTGAAAAAGGGTGTGTTGCCCTATTTTTTTGCCGGTTCCGCTTATGCCCTGCTTGTCTCGGGACTTTATTTCCGGATCGTCCGGCAGACAGCGGTGCCCGGTTCGCCGGACAGCGTCGTGCCCATGGCGCTCGGTCGCGCTCTCGATGCTCTCCGTACAGCGACGGGACACTACCCTCTCTGGCAGCCGTGGACCTTTTCCGGCATGCCTACAGTTGAGGCCTTCAGCTATCTGAGCGGGCTCTACCTTCCCAACGAGCTGCTCGGATTCCTGCATGTCGATGGTCTGCATCTCCAGCTTCTCCACCTTCTCTTTGCAGGTACAGGCGGCTTCGCCCTGATGAAACAGCTTCGCCTGAACGATACGGCGGCATTCTTCACCGGCGCGGCGTTCATGCTCAATCCGTTCATGACCGCCATGCTGGCTTACGGTCACGGGAGCCAGCTCATGACCGCCGCCTACATGCCCTGGGTGCTCTGTGCGACCCTCCGTTTCTGCGACAGGGGATCGCTGACCGATGCAGGCATTCTTGCCCTGCTGCTGGGTCTGCAGCTGCAGCGGGCTCATGTCCAGATAGCCTATTACACCTGGCTGCTCATGTTTCCCCTGGCGGTGCAGCAGTTCTGGCTTTCCGCTGCGGCAGGACGGCCGTACTCGAAGAAGCTCCTCCTATTCGTCGCGGTCATGGTGCTCGGCGTCGCCATCTCCCTGCAGATCTACTGGCCTTCGCTCGAGTATGTTGCGTATTCTGCCCGTTCGGGAGGAACCGCCAACCTGTCGGCCTACGATTACGCCACCATGTGGTCGATGCACCCTGTCGAGCTCCTGACCTTTCTTCTGCCCGGGTCTTTCGGTTTCGGAAACATCACCTACTGGGGCTTCATGCCCTTCACCGATTTTCCCCAGTATGCCGGGATCGTGGTACTTGTATCTGCGGCGGCGGGATTTCTTTCCTGCCGGAACGATCCGCTCGCAAGGTTTTTTGCCGTTACGGCCCTGCTTGCGCTCGTACTCGCATTCGGTCGCCATTTCAGCCCGCTGTATGACCTGTTCTACCGGTTCGCGCCGCTTTTCAGCCGCTTCAGGGTTCCCTCGATGGCCCTTGTCATCTCCGTGCTGAACCTGTCGGTTCTCGGGGGGTACGGCGTTCAGGCTCTCATGGAGAGGAAGCCCCGGCCGGTTCTCCTGCAACGGGTTCTGATCGGCATCGCTGCGGCAGTGATCCTGTTTCTTGTTTTTGAAGGCGGTATCGAAGGTTTTCTCCGTTCGTTTTTTCCGGAACCATCCGTCGCAGGGTCCGATGCTGCTTTCCTGGTCGACAGAACAAGATGGGCGCTCTGGAAAGGGAGTTTTTTCACCCTTTCTGCTCTCGGTGCCGCTGCTGCCGGCGTGCTGTGGCTTGCAGGCCGGGGGACCATTTCCGCCCGGATCGCGGGAGCCGTGCTGACGCTGCTGTCGGCAGCAGATCTGCTGTGGATCGACCTGCAGATCGTCTACCCGGCACAGACGTCGTTGAGGCCCTCTCCCCTTGTTGAACGGAAGGTGCTTGAAAGAGCTTTTCAGGAGGACGGGATCACGCGTTTCCTGTCCGGAAGGAAAGGGCTGTTCAGGATTTATCCGGCCGGCTCTCTCTTTCCCGAGAACAAGTTCAGCATGTTCGGTATCGAGTCGGCAGGGGGATATCATCCCGCAAAGCTGAAAATCTATCAGGATCTTCTTTCGGGGACTGACAATCTCGCCAATCTGAACGTTCTGAGGATGCTCAACGTGGCTTATGTGCTGAGCCCTTCGCCTGTCGGGCATCCTGAACTGGTGCCCGCAGGAAACGGTGTTCTGCAGCTTGCTTCCGGTCCGGTGCCGGTCACGGTCTACCAGGTCACCGGCTCCATGCCGAGGGTATGGTTCGCGCCTGCCGTGACATCCGTCGGCGGAGATGACGAGGCGGTGGCTGCAGTCATGCAGTCCCGGCAGACGGACGAGGTCTTTGCGGCAGGCGCCAGCTGGGAGGGAAGGAAGACGTTTGCCGGCGGGACCCTCCTTGCCTTGCGCCATGAACCGGAGTCTGTCACCATGCGCGTCAGGGCAGACGGAAATGCGTTTCTTGTGCTCAGTGAAGTATATTATCCTTTACGCTGGAAGCTGACGGTCGACGGCAGGAATCAGGAAACCGTCAGGGTGAACGGGATCATCCGCGGGGTGGAGCTTTCCGCGGGAACCCATGATATCCGCTTTGTCTACGATCGCAGCCGGTTTGAAAACGGACGCCGTGTTTCACTGGCGGCCCTCTGTCTGGCGGCAGCGATGGTTGCCGCCGGACTGCTCCTGCGAAAACGGAAGGCAGCTGCCAAACATTCACAATCCTGATCCAGGTGAAAAAAATACTGTTTCTTACCCGTCACTTCCCTCCTCTTGTCAGCGCGGGCTCGCTGCGGGCATGGAAACTTGCCAGTCATCTTCCGGAGTTCGGGTGGGAGCCTCTCGTGGTTGCGCCTCCCGATATCTGCGGTTTCGAGGAAGGCGTGCCGGCTCCGCTTTCAGCGGATTTTTCCGGCATGGAGATTCATCGCACGGGAAAGGAGATCGATGCGGGTTCCCTGGATGCGGCGGGCAAGGCGCAGCTTGCAAGAGGGAAGCCTGTCGATGCTCTCCGTTCGGTAAAGAACAGGGTGTCCGGCATGTTTTCCGGCGATCCTGAAGGGGCGGAATGGGAAAAGAACGCTGCCCGGCTTGTCGAGAGACTCCTGAAAGAGCATCCTGAAGTTGAAATGCTGTATGCGCAGGGGCCACCGGTGAATCCGCTGCTGCTTGCCCTCGACACAGCAAGACAGCATCACCTGACGCTCATTCTCGATGTCATCGATCCCGTGGATCCCTCCCTGCCGGAACCGGGTATGGGTTCTCAGGCCACCATCGCGAGGATCGAGGAGCGTATCCTGATGTCGGGAGTGACCGTTCTTACTCCTACACGTGCCCTGAAAGAGTATTTCCTCAAGAAATACCCCGGACGTCTCGCCCATGACGACATCACGATCGTGCACAACGGTTACGACGGGGAGCTGTCCGGCAGACCGCTTCCTCCGGTACGGCCCCGCTCCCCCCTGATGAGATGGGCCCTGCTTGTCGAAAGGGTGAACAAGGCGGATCTGCATACCCTTGTCAGGGGTATCGAGCTCTTTGCGGCAGCCGAAGGCTGCGTTCAGGGAAGTGCCGAATTCGTCTTTTTCGGCGAAGCGGCAGGGGCTGTCGCCAGACATGTCAAAAAAAGCCCCCTCTTGCCGATGATCGCTATCAGGGATTGCTGTACCCTTGCCCAGGAGCTTGAACTGTGCCGCAATGCGGACGTGATCTGCACCGTGCTCGGCAGGAACGGTGTCAATGCGGCATATATTCCTGAAAGAGTGGTGGATGCACTCGGCATGAACAAACCGCTTCTTGCGGCTGTTCCCGATGGCGCCACCCGCCAGCTGGTTCAGGAGGCCGGCGGAATCACCGCTTCGATAACACAGGCAGAGGAGATCGCAGGGCAGTGCGGTATCATGGCCGGGTTGTGGAAGACAGACCGGCTTCCCGAGGTTCCCCAGCCGGTTCTGAAGAGGTACGAAATCCGGCAGTCCCTTCATGAGCTGACCAGGGAAATCGCCCGCCTGCTGCCGCTCTGAGCTTCCTTTCTGTCCGGCCTCTGCTTCTCCGGGACGTTCGTGCAGGAGGTTTTCTGCCTGTTTCCGGTTTTCCGGGGAGCTCTTCCGGGGTTTTTTCTTCTGACGGTATAAAAATGTGCTTCCCTGCTTTGTTTTTTTTCTGAAATCTTGTACTTTGGCTGTCCTTACGGATTTTCTTGATCGATTTATCATCAGAAGTTTCAAACGAAAAGATAAAGAGTTTATCGTATGCCGACGATTCAGCAGCTCATCAGGCACGGAAGAAGTGTAAAGGCGTCAAAAACCGCTTCGCCGGCACTGGAAAAATGTCCTCAGAAGCGGGGCGTCTGCACCCGCGTGTACACGACCACTCCCAAAAAGCCGAACTCCGCGCTGAGAAAGGTTGCCCGTGTGAGGTTGTCGAACAAGATCGAGGTGACGGCCTACATTCCCGGCGAGGGTCACAACCTGCAGGAGCATTCCATTGTGCTGATCCGTGGCGGACGAGTCAAGGATCTGCCCGGTGTCCGTTATCATATCGTCCGGGGTTCCCTCGATACGTCAGGTGTTTCCGACCGGAAACAGAGTCGTTCCAAGTACGGTGCAAAGCAGCCGAAGGCCGGCGCCGCGGCTCCTGCAAAGAAGAAATAAATTGAATCTTTAACTTCGGATTAACAATGGGAAAGAAGGGTTCCGGATACGGCAGGCGGGTTGCTGATTACCGATACGGGGATGAGACGGTTGCCCGTCTGATCAATGCCATCATGCTTGACGGGAAAAAGGCTGTTGCGACAAAGGTCGTCTATGATGCTTTCGACATCATCGCCGCGAAGGTGGAGGGTGGCGATCCGCTCGAGCTGTTCCGCAAGGCCATGTCGAATGTGGCTCCTGTCGTGGAGGTGCGCAGCAAGAGGGTCGGTGGTGCCACCTATCAGATCCCGATGGAGGTGCAGCCTTCAAGAAGGGAGGCGCTCGCATTCCGCTGGATCAAGCAGTATTCCTCCAAGAGGGGCGGTCGGTCGATGGCTGAAAGGCTTGCCGCCGAGATCATGGATGCTGCCGGCGAACAGGGGGCGTCGGTGAAGAAGCGTGACGAGGTGCATCGTATGGCCGAGGCCAACAAGGCCTTCGCACATTTCAGGTTCTGAGGAGTGTTCGGGTTTACCAACTGGGGAATATACATAAATCTGGTTTTATGACACGGCAGGTTGCGTTAGATAAAGTAAGGAATATCGGGATCATGGCCCATATCGACGCGGGCAAGACCACGACGACGGAAAGGATCCTCTATTATACCGGTCGCCTTCACAAGATGGGCGAGGTTCACGAGGGTGGTGCGACCATGGACTGGATGGAGCAGGAGAAGGAGCGGGGAATCACGATCACGTCAGCTGCGACCACCTGCTTCTGGACTCCCAAGTATGGAAATTTCTCCGGTGTCAAGCACAGGATCAACATTATCGATACGCCGGGTCACGTTGACTTCACGGTCGAGGTTGAGCGTTCGCTCAGGGTTCTGGATGGCGCTGTCGCGCTGTTCTGCGCGGTGGGCGGTGTCGAGCCCCAGTCTGAAACCGTCTGGCGCCAGGCAAACAAGTACGGTGTGCCGAGGATTGCCTATGTGAACAAGATGGATCGTGTGGGAGCCAATTTCTTCGAGACCGTCAAGGCGATCAGGGAGCGTCTCGGTGCCAATCCGGTGCCGATCCAGATTCCGATCGGCCAGGGCGAGATCTTCGCCGGTTTCGTCGATCTGATCAGGATGAAGGGAATTATCTACGACAAGGAGGACGGCAGCACCTATACCGAGGTCAATATTCCGCATGATCTCGAGAACGAGGCCCGCACCTGGCGCATCAATATGCTCGAGGCGGTTTCCGAGCTCGACGAGACGCTGCTTGAAAAGTATCTGAACGGCGAGGACATTACCGAGGAGGAGGTTCGCGGCGTGCTGCGCCAGGCGACACTGAATGTGACCATCATTCCTGTGCTCTGCGGTTCGTCCTTCAAGAACAAGGGGGTCCAGTTCATGCTGGATGCCGTCATCGATTATCTGGCTTCGCCGGTAGACGTCGGTCTGGTCGAAGGGCACCACCCGAGAACAGAGGAGGCGGTCGTCCGTCATCCCAAGGACGAGGAGCCGTTTGCCGGTCTCGCCTTCAAGATCGCTACCGATCCTTTTGTCGGCAAGCTGACCTTCTTCAGGGTATATTCCGGTGTGCTCAATGCCGGCAGTTATGTTCTCAATTCCGTTACCGGCAAGAAGGAGCGTGTCGGGCGTGTGCTGCAGATGCACTCCAACAAGCGCGAGGAGCGCGACTGCGTCTATGCCGGGGATATCGCCGCTGCCGTCGGCCTCAAGGATGTGAGGACGGGTGATACGCTGTGCGATGAAAACAATCCGATCGTGCTCGAGAAGATGGTCTTCCCCGAGCCGGTCATCGAAATTGCTGTAGAACCGAAAACCAAGGCGGACTCCGACAGGCTCGGCATGTCGCTGGCAAAGCTCGCCGAGGAGGATCCTACCTTCCGGGTGAAGACTGACGAGGAAACAGGTCAGACCCTGATCGCCGGCATGGGGGAATTGCATCTCGAGATTCTTGTGGACCGTCTGAAGCGCGAGTTCAAGGTGGAGGCCAATGTCGGTCAGCCGCAGGTTGCCTATCGCGAAACCATCCGCGGCAAAGTCGAATATGAGGGCAAGTTCGTCCGCCAGTCGGGCGGAAAGGGTCAGTTCGGTCTGGTCGTGCTCAGGGTCGAGCCGCTCGAGGAGGGCAAGGGTTACGAGTTCGTCGACGAGATCAGGGGCGGGGTCATTCCCAAGGAGTACATTCCGGCCGTCAATGCCGGTATCCAGGGCGCCATGAAGGACGGCGTCGTTGCGGGCTTCCCGATGCAGGATGTCAAGGTATCGCTGATCGACGGCAAGTACCACGAAGTCGACTCTTCGGAAATGGCCTTCAAGATCGCCGGTTCCATCGGTTTCAAGGGAGCTGCGAAAAAAGCCAGTCCTGTGCTGCTCGAGCCTATCATGAAGGTCGAGGTCATCACCCCTGAAGAGTATCTCGGGGACGTCATGGGCGATCTTTCCAGCCGCCGCGGACACATCGAGGGTATGGGTCAGCGCGCGGGCGCACAGTTCGTGCATGCCAAGGTTCCGCTTTCGGAGATGTTCGGCTACTCGACAGACCTCCGTTCCATGACCCAGGGGCGTGCGAACTACTCGATGGAGTTCGAAAACTACCGCGAGGTGCCGCGAAACATTGCCGAGGCGCTGCAGGAGAAGAGAGGGGGCAAGGATTCTGAATAAAGTTTTTCATCACCGCATCACTAAACAGCTAACAGACAGGGAGAAGAGCTATGGCTAAAGAGTCATACAAGAGGGATAAACCCCACGTAAATATTGGTACTATCGGTCACGTTGACCACGGCAAAACCACCCTTACCGCAGCAATCACTCATGTGCTTGCAAAGCAGGGTCTTGCACAGTCTCGCGAATTCGGCGAAATCGACAAGGCTCCCGAGGAAAGGGAGCGTGGTATCACGATTTCGACGGCCCACGTCGAATATCAGACCAAGAACCGTCACTACGCCCACATCGACTGCCCCGGCCACGCCGACTATATCAAGAACATGATCACCGGTGCCGCCCAGATGGACGGTGCGATCCTCGTCGTTGCCGGTACGGACGGACCGATGCCCCAGACCCGCGAGCACATCCTGCTTGCCCGTCAGGTGAACGTTCCCGCTCTGGTTGTGTTCCTGAACAAGGTCGATATCGCCGATCCGGAACTTCTCGAACTGGTCGAGCTGGAACTGAGGGAGCTCCTGAACGAGTATGAATTCCCCGGCGACGATATTCCGATCATCAAGGGTTCGGCACTCAAGGCTCTCGAAGGCGATGCCGAAGGGGAGAAGGCCATCCTCGATCTGATGGAAGCCGTCGACAGCTATATCCCGCAGCCGGTCCGCGACGTTGACAAGCCGTTCCTGATGCCGGTCGAAGACGTCTTCTCGATTTCAGGCCGTGGAACCGTCGGTACCGGAAGGATCGAGAGGGGCCGTATCAAGATCAACGAAGAGGTCGAGATTGTCGGTATCAAGCCGACCCGCAAATCGGTCGTGACCGGTATCGAGATGTTCAACAAGCTTCTCGATGAAGGACAGGCTGGCGACAACGCAGGTCTTCTCCTCAGGGGCGTCGACAAGACCGAGCTGGAGCGGGGCATGGTTATCTCAAAGCCGGGTTCCATCACTCCGCATACCAAGTTCGAGGCGAAGGTCTACATCCTGAGAAAGGAGGAAGGCGGCCGCCATACCCCGTTTTTCAACGGCTATCGCCCGCAGTTCTATTTCAGGACCACCGATGTTACCGGTTCCGTTCAGCTGCCTGAAGGTGTCGAGATGGTGATGCCCGGAGACAACCTCTCTGTCTCGGTCGAGCTGATTGCTCCGATCGCCATGGAGGAAAGCCTGAGGTTCGCTATCCGCGAGGGCGGCCGCACAGTCGGTGCCGGATCCGTAACCAAGATCATCGAGTGACCGGTGATTTGTCGTCCCGGGGCGAGGCTCGGAATCTCGCCCCTTTTTTATTGAAAACCTTGAAACAGGGATAGAACAGTGGCTGTTCAGCAAAAGATCAGGATTAAGCTCAAGTCTTACGACCATAGCCTCGTTGATAAGTGGGCTTTACGGATTATTGACGTGGTCAAGCAAACGGATGCCATTATTTTCGGGCCGATTCCGCTGCCAACAAAAACGCATGTGTATACCGTCAACCGCTCGCCACACGTCGACAAGAAGTCGCGTGAGCAGTTCGCATTTTCATCGCACAAGCGGCTGATCGAGATCATCAACCCGACAGCCAGAACGATCGATATGCTGATGAAACTCGAGCTTCCAAGCGGCGTTGATGTTGAAATCAAGTCTTGAAGTGTTTTACAGTAAATAGAAAAGCTAATCGGATATGGGTGCGATTCTCGGGAAAAAAATCGGCATGACGCGTTTATACAATGATAAACGTGAAGCCGTTTCCTGCACGGTGATTCAGGCCGGTCCATGCTTCGTGACGCAGGTCAAGAGCGTTGAGAAGGATGGGTACGAGGCCTATCAGATAGGTTTCGGCGAGCGTGACGAGAAAAAGGTCACCAGGCCGGTCCTCGGTCAGTACAGAAAAGCAGGGCTGAAGCCGGGTTACAGGATGGCTGAATTTGCAAAGAGCCTGATCGGTCAGGAACTCGAAGCCGGAAGCCCTGTCAGTGTCGAGGTGTTCAGGGAAGGCGAGAAGGTCGATGTGCTTGGCGTGACCAAGGGAAAGGGATTTGCCGGCGTTGTCAAGAGACATAATTTCGGCGGCGGATCGAGAACGCACGGTCAGTCCGACAGGTTGCGCGCGCCGGGTTCCGTGGGAGGATCCTCCGATCCGTCAAGGACGTTCAAGGGGACCAGAATGGCCGGCCGTATGGGTGGAGAGAATGTGACGGTCAGGAATCTCGAGATCGTCAAGATCATGCCGGAGTCAAATCTTATTGTCGTGAAGGGTGCTGTGCCGGGCGCGAAAAATTCCTATGTCAAGATTGTTTCAACAAAAAAGTAAACGGTGATTGCAGGGAACTATGGAACTTAAAGTACTCACTATCAAAGGCGCAGAAACCGGTGAAGTGGTCACGCTGAAGGAAGATATTTTCGGGGTCGAGGTCTCGGAGCATGCCATGTACCTCGACGTCAAGTCGATTCTTGCGAACCGCAGGCAGGGTACCCACAAGGCGAAAACCCGCGCGGAAGTCCGGGGCGGCGGCAGGAAGCCGTATCGTCAGAAAGGGACCGGCAATGCCAGGCAGGGATCGACACGCTCCCCGATCATGATCGGCGGAGGTACGATTTTTGGTCCGCAGCCGCGTTCCTACGATCAGAAGGTCAACAGAAAGGTCAAGCAGCTGGCCCGCCGTTCTGCATTGAGTGCAAAGGCGAAGGCAGGGCAGATTCTGGTCGTCGAGGATTTCAGGCTCGAACAGATCAAGACGAAGCCTGTCGCCGAAATCCTGAAAAATCTCGGGCTCGACGGGAAGAAGACCCTGATGCTGATGCCCGGCTACGATACGGTGCTCAGCACCTCCGGAAGGAATATTCCCAGGCTCAACGTCATGGCGGCCGACAAGGCTTCGACCTACGACATCCTGGACAGTCAGGCAGTCCTTCTCCAGAAGGGCGCCCTGCAGAAAATAGAAGAAACGTTAGGGTAATTACCGTTTGCCAGAAAAAGGAGAGATTGCAATGAGAAACCCGTTGTTGCGGCCCTGGTTGACCGAGAAGAGCACCAGGCTGACCGAGCAGAAAGGCCAGTATGTCTTCAAGGTCAAGCCGGACGCCAATAAGGATGACATCAAGAGGGCGGTCGAGGAGAAGTTCGGCGTCGATGTCCGTTCGATCCGTACCGTCAATTGCCTCGGCAAGTCGAGAAGGCAGTATACCAGGAAAGGGTTGATCGCGGGAAAGAAGAACGACTGGAAAAAGGCGGTCGTTACGCTTGGTGACGGTCAGGTGATCGATTACTATTCCGGATCGGCTGAAAAGGGTGATAAAAAGGATTAACAACAGGATAGAATACCAACGATGGCAATCAGGAAATTAGCACCGGTCACGCCGGGAACCCGGTTCATGTCATATCCCGGATTCGAGGAGATTACGAAAAGCGAGCCTGAAAAGTCGCTGCTCGTTCCGATAAAGAGGACCGGCGGAAGAAACAGCAGAGGCAGGATCACATCGCGCCATATGGGCGGCGGCCACAAGCGCTTCTACAGGATCATCGATTTCAAGCGCAACAAGGACAACGTTCCCGCAAAAGTCGCTGCGATCGAATACGATCCGAACCGGTCAGCAAGGATTGCCCTCCTGCACTATCTTGACGGGGAAAAACGGTATATTCTCGCTCCGAAAGGCCTGAAGGTCGGAGATCGTGTCGAGAGCGGGGAGAAAGTCGATATCAGGGTCGGCAATACCATGCCCCTGAAGAATATCCCGATCGGCACCGATGTGCACAATATCGAGATGAAGGCCGGCAAGGGCGGCCAGATCGTCCGCTCGGCAGGCGCTTTCGCCGTGCTTGCCGCAAGGGAGGGCGACCACGCCACACTGAAGCTTCCGTCCGGGGAAATCCGGAAAGTGCGGGTCGAATGCCGTGCAACGATCGGAGGTGTCGGCAATGTCGAACACGAGAATCTCAGCCTGGGCAAGGCCGGCAGAAGCCGCTGGCTCGGTATCCGTCCGCAGACCCGCGGTATGGCGATGAACCCTGTCGACCATCCGATGGGCGGCGGTGAAGGCAAGTCGAAGTCGGGCGGAGGCAGAAAGCATCCGAAGTCGCCATGGGGTCAGATCGCAAAGGGGCTGAAAACCAGAAATCCCAAAAAGGCGTCGTCGAAGCTGATCGTGCGTCGCAGGAATGCCAAATAACGTAGTGGTAACAAACAACAAGCAGAGAGTACTATGCCAAGATCACTTAAAAAGGGTCCGTTCATCGAAAGCAAGCTGGAAAAGCGGATTCTTGAGATGAATAGCAAAGGCGAGAAAAAAGTTATCAAGACCTGGTCAAGAAGCTCGATGATTTCGCCGGACTTTGTCGGACATACGGTTGCCGTGCACAACGGCAAAACCCATGTACCGGTCTATGTCAGTGAGAACATGGTTGGCCACAAGCTTGGTGAATTTGCACCTACCAGAACCTTCCGCGGGCATGCGGGCGGGAAGTCTGAAAAGGGTGGTTCTGCACCGAAGAAAAAATAAACTGTATAAAGCGGAAAGGTAAGAGATATCATGCAAGCTAAAGCAATTTTACGGCATACACCGACCTCGCCGAGGAAGATGCGCCTCGTTGCCGGCCTTGTTCGTGGCAAGCAGGTCGATCAGGCAAAGGCGATTCTGCTCAATTCCACCAAGAGCGCTGCCCGTAACATGATGACGACGCTCAGGTCTGCGGTTGCCAACTACAGTCAGCTCAATCCTGAAGAGCGGGTCGGCGACAGCGAGCTGTTCGTCAAGGAGATTTTCGTGGACGAGGGGCCCTCCCTGAAGAGGCTGCTTCCGGCACCGATGGGTCGGGCATACAGGATCCGCAAGCGTTCCAATCACCTTACCATCGTCGTGGACAAGGTGAAAAAACCGGTAACCAAATAAAACAAGGAGAGAGCATTGGGTCAGAAAGTGAATCCTACTGGTTTCAGGCTGGGAATTATCAAGGACTGGACGTCACGCTGGTATGATGACGGACCGGTTATCGCTGACAAGATCAAGCAGGACCAGGTTATCCGGAACTATGTCCAGGCAAGGCTGAAAAGGGAGAAGGCAGGCATTGCACGCATTGTCATCGAAAGAACGACAAAGCATATCAAGATCAATATCTATGCTGCCCGTCCCGGAGCTGTTGTCGGCAGGAAAGGCGAGGAGATCAACAATCTGTCCCAGGAGCTGAGCCGTATTACCGGAAAGGAAGTCAAGATCGATGTCGTCGAGGTTGTCAAGCCGGAAATCGAGGCGCAGCTGATCGGCGAGAATATTGCCTACCAGCTCGAGAACCGCGTTTCGTTCAGGAGAGCCATGAAGCAGGCGATCCAGCAGGCGATGAGAGCAGGTGCGGAAGGGGTCAGGATCCGCTGTGCAGGACGTCTTGGAGGTGTCGAGATTGCCAGGGCCGAACAGTACAAGGAGGGAAAAATCCCTTTGCACACCCTTCGTGCCAACGTCGACTATGCCAGCGTGACCGCCCATACCATTGCAGGAGCTATCGGTATCAAGGTCTGGATCTACAAAGGCGAGGTTCTCGTCCAGCGGCTCGATGCCATTGAGGAGGACGAACTCAAAAAGATGCAGGAAAGACGTGGCGAATCCAGAACGAGAGCCCGTGACGGCCGCGGAAAACGCCGCCGCCGCACCAAGAAGGCCTGATGATTTGCACAAGTACCCTATAATCCGAAAAGAATGGAGTTGTCGGTATGTTAATGCCAAAGAGGGTTCAGTACAGAAAGACGCAGCGTGGCCGCATGAAAGGCAACGCCGGTCGCGGAACGGCGGTGTCCTTCGGTTCGTTCGGGCTGAAAGCTCTTGAGCCGGCATGGATAACCAGCCGTCAGATCGAGGCCGCCCGTGTTGCCATGAACCGGTATATGAAAAGGGACGGAAAGATCTGGATCAGGATTTTCCCTGACAAGCCGGTTTCAAAGAAACCTGCAGAAACCCGAATGGGTTCGGGAAAAGGATCGCCCGAGTTCTGGGTTGCCGTGGTCAAGCCGGGCAGGGTCATGTTCGAGGCGGACGGGGTGCCACGCGAAGTGGCCGCCGAAGCCTTCAGGCTGGCGGCAAAGAAGCTGCCGATCAAGACGAAGTTCATTGTCAGGCCTGATTTCGAAGGGTAATGCGCAAACTAACGGACAGGGATATTTTACTATGAAAAAACATGAAATAGCCGCCATGAGCAGACAGGAGCTGATCAGCAGGATCGGGGAGCTCGAGGACAGGCTTGCCGATATCAATTTCTACAAGGCTATCGAACTGCCGCAGAATCCCATGGTGTTCCGGAATTCCAGGCGCGATATCGCCCGGATGAAGACGCAGTTGCGGAAAATGGAGATCGAGGAAAAGAGCAATGCCTGACGGACGATGTCAGGTGCGGAGTAAATAATAACCGGTTTCAACATGCAAGAAAATCAAAAGGACAGCACAGAGATGTCACGAGGCGCCGAGGAAAGGGGCAGAAAAAAAAGCTGGTTGGGCAAGGTGGTGAGCGACAAGATGGAAAAGGGAATTATCGTTGCCGTCGAGCGCAGGGTTCAGCACCCCGTCTACAAGAAATACTTCAAGAAGACGACAAGGCTCCTGGCTCATGATGAAAAGAACGAGGCATCCGTTGGTGATCTTGTCCGCGTGATGGAATGCAGACCGCTCAGCAAGAGGAAAAGCTGCAGGCTCATCGAAATCGTTGAAAAAGCCAAGTAAGAGGATTTACTATCATTTAACAGGGGTTAATGCAGGATGATCCAGAAAGAGACAAATCTGGTTGTTGCAGATAACAGCGGGGCGAAGAAGGTGCGGTGCATTCATGTCTTCGGCGGTACCGGCAGACGTTACGCGGCTCTTGGTGACCAGATCATGGTGTCCGTGAAGGCGGCTGTACCCGGAGGGGTCGTAAAGAAGAAAGATGTCTGCAAGGCGGTCGTGGTCAGGTGCGTCAAGGAGCAGAAACGCAAGGACGGTTCCTATATCCGGTTCGACGAGAATGCCGTCGTGCTCCTGAATGCCCAGGGGGAGCCCCGCGGCACCCGTATCTTCGGGCCCGTTGCAAGGGAGCTTCGCGACAAGAAGTATATGAAGATCGTATCTCTTGCTCCTGAAGTATTGTAGGGGAGCCGAAAAGCGGGAGTAACTCAGCTGGTAGAGTCACAGCCTTCCAAGCTGTTGGTCGCGGGTTCGAGTCCCGTCTCCCGCTCATGATTCAAGCAAAATATCATCCGGGTCAACCATGAAAACAGGTATTAAAAAGATCAAGCTCCACGTCAGGAAGAACGATACTGTTGTCGTGATCAGCGGCAATGACAAAGGCAAGACAGGCAAGGTGCTGAAAGTCTATCCGCAGAAAAGCAGGGTGATCGTGGAAGGAGTGAACATCCGGAAGCGCCATATGCGTCCGACCCAGAGCCATCCGCAGGGGGCGATCATCGAACGGGAGTTTCCGATCCATGCTTCCAACGTCAAAAAAAGCTGATAAGTATTCGTCAAAGGCAGGATGACCAAGACCATCCTGGAAAAGCAAGAAAAAGAGATGTCAAAAAAAACAGACCAGACACCGGCAGAGTCTTCATCTCCGGCACGCCTCGATACCTATTACCGGGAGACTGTTGTTCCGAAACTCATGGACCGGTTCAAGTACCAGAACATCATGATGGTTCCCCGGCTCGAGAAGATCTCGGTGAACATCGGCGTCGGTGAGGCCGCAGGCGAACCGAAACTGCTTGAGACCGCGATGCAGGAGCTTGCGCAGATCACCGGCCAGAAGCCCCAGATCCGCAAGGCGAAGAAGGCCATATCGAACTTCAAGCTTCGCGAAGGCCAGGCCATAGGATGCCGGGTTACCCTCCGCAGGAAGATCATGTATGAATTCCTCGACCGTTTCGTCTCCCTCGCCGTTCCGAGGATCCGCGATTTCCGGGGACTGAGCAACACCAGTTTCGACGGACGGGGCAATTATACGACGGGCATCAGGGAGCAGATCATTTTTCCGGAGATCGATATCGACAAGGTGCCGAGAATTTCGGGAATGGATATCAGCTTCGTGACATCTGCGCGGACCGACGAGGAAGCCTTCGAGCTGCTTACGGAGCTTGGCATGCCCTTCAAGAAGAAGAACTAATCAATCTATTACAGAACCAAGATGGCTAAGAAAAGCGTCATTGCACGAAACGAGAAAAGGAAACTGCTTGTCGAGAAGTTTGCGGCCAAGAGGGAAGAGCTGAAGAAGGCCGGCGATTACGAAGCCCTTCGCAGGCTGCCGAGAGACAGTTCGGCAACAAGGGTCCGCAACCGTTGCGTTCTGACCGGAAGGGGACGGGGCAACTATGAAAAGTTCGGCCTGTGCCGTCACATGTTTCGCAAGCTGGCCCTTGAAGGCAAGCTTCCCGGAGTAAGAAAGGCAAGCTGGTAGCCTTGCCTGAACGAGAAAGAAAGGTGTTTGTTCATTTATGAAAGTAACCAACTGTCAGCCATGCCCGTAACGGATTCCATTGCCGATTTTATTACCCGCATCAGAAATGCCGGGAGCGCGAGAAACAAGACGACCGATATTCCCTATTCCGGACTCAGGGAGAATATCGCCAAGCTGCTCCTCGAGAAAGGATACATTAAAAACTATACCGTGATCAGTACGGAACAGTTTCCGTTTCTGCGGATCGAACTGAAGTATACCGCCGACGGCGAGCACGCCATCAAGGAGATAACCAGGGTGAGCAAGCCGGGCAGAAGGGTGTACGACGGAAAGGATATCAAACGCTACCTCGGCGGACTCGGCCTTTTCATCCTTTCAACGTCGAAGGGGATCCTGACAGACAAGGAAGCCCGCGAGCAGGGTGTGGGCGGAGAGGTTCTGTTCCGAATTTATTAATTTCATAAGCCAAAGAGCATCAGTATACCATGTCAAGAATAGGAAAAATGCCAATCAGGCTTGCTGATCAGGCGAAGGTCGAGATGAAGGACAACACGATCAGCGTGTCCGGTCCGAAAGGGACTCTCAAGCAATCGCTCTGTGATGAGGTGAAGGTCGTTGTCGAGGACGGTGCTGTAACGGTTCAGAGGATCGATGACAGCAAGCGGGCAAAGGCAATGCATGGTTTGTACCGCATGCTGATCAGCAACATGGTCGAGGGTGTGACGAAAGGGTTCACCCGCAAGCTGGAGATCACCGGCGTCGGCTACCGTGCCGAACTGAAGAGCGATTTGCTGGCGCTGACCCTCGGCTACTCGCACATGATCTATTTCAAGGCGCCCGGTGACATCAGGATCGACGTTCCGGAACCGACCACCATTCTTGTCAGCGGTATCGACAAGGCGCTCGTCGGCCAGGTTGCGGCGAAAATCCGGTCGTTCAGAAAACCGGAGCCCTATCGCGGCAAGGGAATCAGGTATGAAGGCGAGGTCATCCGCCGCAAGGAAGGCAAGGCTGCCGGCAAGTAAGCGGTGAGCCGACAACGGATTGTATTCAGGTAACAACATTTATACGGTTGAAGATAATGAGCCAAATCGATAAAGCTGCAAGCAGGCAGAAAATCAAGGCAAGAAGCAGGGCGTCTGTCCGCGGGACGGAAGAAAGACCGAGATTGTGCGTTTTCAGGAGCCTGTCACAGATCTATGCGCAACTTGTTGACGATGACAAGGGAAAAACAATTCTTTCGGTTTCGACCATGTCGAAGGAGAATGCAGGACTTTCCGGTACGAAAGGCGAACGAAGCCAGATGATCGGCAGGCAGATCGGCGAGAAGGCGCTTGCACTCGGCATCAAGAGCGTTGTCTTCGACAGGAACGGATTCCGTTACCATGGAAGAATCAAGGCGCTGGCTGACGGTGCGCGCGAAGCGGGTCTGGTCTTTTAAACCTTTTCAACGAGAAAGTACATGTCGAAAAAAACTGCCAGGAACATCAAGCCGGGTGAATTGAATCTGAAAGAGAAGCTGGTTCATATCAACAGGACAGCCAAGGTCGTCAAGGGCGGAAAGCGGTTCGGCTTCAACGCCATTGTCGTCGTGGGTGATAAGGAAGGGCATGTCGGGTATGGACTCGGCAAGGCGAACGAGGTGCAGGATGCCATTGCAAAGGGGGTTGAGGACGGCAAGAAGAATGTCATCAAGGTGCCGATCGTCAAGGGAACCATTCCTCATCCGATCGTTGCCAAATACGGTTCAGCCAAGGTGCTGATGAAGCCCGCAACTCCCGGTACGGGGCTTATTGCCGGAGGCGCGGTCCGCGCGGTGCTGGAAATGGCCGGCGTGCATGATGTCCTGACGAAATCTCTCGGATCATCGAATCCGCATAATGTCGTCAAGGCAGCCATCAGGGGGCTGCAGAGCATCTCCGATGCGTATGACGTTGCAGAAAGACGTTCAAAGAGCCTGAAAGAGGTATTTGAAAGCTAAACAGGAAAAATGGCGATCATGAGCGAAAAAAAGATACGGGTAACACAGGTGCGCAGCGTCATCGGAGGCACACAGAAACAGAAGGCCACCATCAAGGCGCTGGGACTCGGCAGGCCGAACCACAAGGTTGAAATCGGTGACAACCCCTGCACGAGAGGGCAGATCAGGGTGGTTCAGCATCTTGTCAGGGTAGAAGAGCTCTAACAGTATTCATTAAAGCAAGTCGGGAAATCTAACCATGGATTTAAGTTCACTTCGTCCAGCAAAAGGCGCAGTCAGGAATAGAAAACGCGTTGGCAGGGGCCCCGGTTCAGGAAACGGAACCACAGCAGGAAAGGGAAACAAGGGTCAGCAGTCACGAAGCGGCTATACCCGTCCCGTTGCAGAGGGCGGTCAGATGCCTATTTACCGGAGGCTTCCGAAATTCGGATTTACCCCGCCGAACAGAAAGTCCGTGACAGGAGTCAATGTGGCGCAGATCGCGCAGTGGGTTGAAAAGGGTCTGGTCTCCTCGGCAATCTCCGTCGAGGACCTCAAGCGCCTCTGCAATGCCAGCAACCAGGACTATTTCAAGATTCTCGGCAATGGCGATCTGCAGGCCTCTGTTACCGTCACGGCGCATTTTTTCAGCAAATCGGCCGAAGAGAAGATCACCGGTGCCGGCGGCAGGACTGTCAAGGCATACCGCACACTCGAGGAAGCCGCCAGGATCAGGGATCTTTCCCTTGAAGAGGCGCTGCTGAAGCCGAAAACGAAACTGGTCAAAAAAAGAAAAAAAACAGTCAAGTCGTGAAAACGGGATTAAGCTGCCATGAAGCTTACTGAGAGTATTAGGAACATCAACAAAATCCCGGAGTTACGACAGCGAATCCTGTATACCCTCCTTCTTCTGTTCATTTACAGGCTGGGATCGCACATCACCATTCCCGGCGTCGATGCGTCGGCCGTCTCCGGTGCATCGCAGACCCACGCCAATGATCTTTTCGGTCTCTTCGACCTTTTTGTCGGCGGCGCTTTTGCGAGGGCATCGATTTTTTCACTCGGTATCATGCCCTATATTTCCGCCTCCATCATCGTACAGCTTCTCGGAGCGGTCACTCCCTACTTCCAGAAGTTGCAGAAAGAAGGTGAGGAAGGACGGCAGAAAATCAACCAGTACACCCGTTACGGAACGATTCTTGTCGCTGCACTCCAGGCATGGGGCGTCAGCGTGAGTCTGGCAAGCCCCTCTTCATTCGGAAAAGCCGTTGTTCCCGATCCGGGATTCTTTTTTACGCTGACCACCGTTGTGATTCTCACCGCCAGCACCGTCTTTGTCATGTGGCTCGGCGAGCGGATAACGGAACGGGGGATCGGCAACGGCATTTCGCTGATCATCATGATCGGCATTCTTGCAGGGTTTCCCCAGTCGGTCGTAGCGGAATTCAGGTCGGTCTCTCTCGGAAGCAAGAACTGGGTGGTCGAGATGATCATTCTCGCGCTCATGGTTGCCATCGTCGCCTGCGTGGTCGTTCTTACGGTCGGTACCCGCAGGATTCCCGTCCAGCATGCGAAGCGGGTGGTCGGGCGCAAGGTCTACGGAGGCGGAACGCAGTACATCCCCATGAGGATCAACACCGCAGGCGTCATGCCGATCATCTTCGCGCAGTCGATCATGTTCCTGCCGAGCACCTTTCTCTCCTTTTTCCCTGAGAACGAGGTCATGCAGAAGGTTGCAGCCGCAATGGCATACGACTCGTGGTTGTACGCCCTCTTCTTCGGATCAATGATCGTCTTTTTCACCTATTTCTATACGGCCATCGCCTTCAATCCGAAAGAGGTTGCCGATACCATGCGGAGGCAGGGAGGATTCATTCCCGGCGTGAGGCCGGGCAAAAGCACCGCAGAATTCATCGATCATATCCTGACCAGAATTACCTTGCCCGGCGCCATCTCTCTGGCCATTATTGCCATTCTGCCGACATTTCTCACCAAGTTCGGCAATGTGACGCCCGGTTTCGCCCAGTTTTTCGGAGGAACCAGCCTTCTTATCGTGGTCGGTGTCGGCCTCGATACCCTCCAGCAGGTCGAAAGCCACCTGCTGATGCGCCATTACGACGGCTTTATGAAGTCAGGCAAGACAAGGGGACGGCACGGACCATGAAGGACCCGGCATGATCACGATCAAGAGCGAGCGTGAGATAGAGCTGATGCGAGAGTCGGGAGCGCTGGTTGCCCGCGTTCTCGACATGCTCGAGGTTGAAATCGCGCCCGGCATGACGACCGGGCGGCTCGACGAGATGGCGGAAGCTTTTATCCGCGACCACCAGGCTCTTCCCAGCTTTCTGAATTATGTGCCGAAAGGGGAGACCGGTGTGACTCCGTATCCCGCCACACTGTGCGTGTCCATCAACGAGGAGGTCGTGCACGGGGTTCCGAGCGGGAAACGGATCATCAGGGAAGGAGATATCGTCTCGATTGATTGCGGCGTCTGCAAGAGCGGATACCACGGCGATGCGGCAAGAACCTTCATCCTTGGCGAAGTGGCGCCGGAGGTTCGGCAGCTTGTCGACGTGACCCGGGAGTGCCTTGATCTCGGCATTGCGCAGGCGGTGGCAGGAAACCGGCTTCATGACATATCGGCAGCCGTCGAGGAGCATGCCAGAGCATTCGGTTTCAGCGTCATCGAGAACATGGTCGGTCACGGAATAGGCAGTGAACTGCATGAAGAGCCTGCCGTTCCCAACTACGGAAGACGGCATACCGGCGTCAGGCTGCGGGAAGGGATGGCGCTGGCCATCGAGCCCATGATCGCTCTCGGCCGGTCGCGCAGGGCAGTAAGCAGGAAAGGGGCCTGGGTGGCGGTTACCGAGGATGGAAAACCGTCAGCCCACTTTGAACATACGATCATCGTCCGGGAAGGTGCTGCCGAGGTTCTGACCACGTCGATGCTCGGCAGGCAGAACGCCTGAATTCATAACACTTATCCAGCAAGGGAGCGGGCACATTGGCCAAGGAAGAATCAATTGAAATCGAGGGTGAAATTCTTGAGGCGCTTCCCAACGCGCAGTTCAGGGTAAAACTTGAGAATGGTCTTGAAGTGCTTGCCCATGTGTCAGGCAAGATCCGGATGCACTACATCAGGATTCTGCCCGGAGACAAGGTCAAGGTTCAGATTTCACCGTACGATCTTTCCAAAGGCAGGATAACCTACCGGTACAAGTAAGATGAGGGCGGAATATCGGGGTTGATTGTTACGGGTTTATTTATTACATTACATGCCTTTTCATATTTTGGACAGACCGACAACAATACGGGGTTTACCATGAAAATTTTTTCATCTATCAAAAAACGTTGCGAGCATTGCAGGATCATCAAGCGGAAAGGAAAACGGTTCGTGATCTGCAAGGTGAATCCAAGCCACAAGCAGCGCCAGGGGTGATCTTAAGGAATAATCAATTGAACGTGAGATAAACATATGAGGGTAGCCGGAGTAAATTTGCCGCTGAACAAGCATGCCGTCATCGCGCTGACGCATGTGTATGGCATCGGAAAAACATCTGCACAGCGTATTCTTCAGAAAGCCGGGATTGCTCAGGAGAGGAAAATCTCCGAGTTGAGCGATGATGAAGCTCATGCCATCAGGGAAATCATCACCGGAGAGTATACTGTGGAAGGTCAGGCCAGAGGCGAGCAGCAGCTTTCCATCAAGCGTCTGATGGACATCGGATGTTATCGGGGGCTTCGTCACAGGAGATCCCTGCCGGTTCGCGGCCAGCGCACGCAGACCAATGCGCGAACCAGGAAGGGCAAGAGAAAGACGGTCGCCGGCAAGAAGAAAGCTACCAAGAAGTAGTATTCCGGAGTTTTTCAGAAAACAGGCAGATAAAACAGCGATAGACTCATGGCAACAGCGAGCAGGAAAAAAAAGAAAGTCAAGGTAACGCCGGAAGGTACCGTGCATATCAAGGCATCGTTCAACAACATTATGGTGACGATTACCGATACACTGGGCAATACGGTCTCCTGGTCCAGCGCGGGAAAGAACGGATTCAAGGGATCCAAGAAGAATACTCCTTACGCCTCACAGGTCACGTCGGAAGCGGCTGCCAAGGAGGCCTATGATCTCGGGATGCGTCATGTGCAGGTTTTCATCAAAGGGCCTGGTGCTGGCCGCGATGCCGCCATCAGGGCTCTTCAGGGAGCCGGGCTGGAAGTGCGTTCGATCAGGGATATCACACCGCTGCCCCACAACGGCTGCAGGCCGCCGAAGCGCAGAAGGGTCTGACGGATTATCATCAAGAATTTTCAATGAAGCAATTGCTATGGCACGATTCAGAGGATCAATCACCAAGGTTTCTCGCAGGTTAGGGATAGCTCTTTCTCCGAAGGCTGAAAAATATCTCGAAAGACGTCCGTACGCTCCCGGCGAGCACGGGCAGTCGCGCAAGGGAAAAATTTCGGAATATGCGCTGCAGCTGAGAGAGAAGCAGAAAATGAAGTATCTGTACGGCATTCTCGAAAAGCAGTTCAGGAATTACTACAGGAAGGCGGTCGCCCAGCGCGGTGTTACCGGTGACAACCTGGTGAAACTTCTGGAGAGAAGATTCGACAACGTTGTCTTCCGATGCGGCTTTTCCCCTTCACGCGCCGGCGCCAGACAGCTGGTTTCCCATGGACATCTGACGATCAACGGCAGGAAGGTCAACATTCCGTCCTACCTCGTTGCTCCCGGTGACCTGATCGAGTTCCGGCAGAAAAGCAAAAACATGGAGGCAGTCACCGATTCCCTGAACAAGATGCCGGAATCAAGGATTCCGTCGTGGATCCAGGTGGACAAGGCTCATCAGAAAGCCGTCTTTCTTGCTGTGCCTGAACGGGAGGATATTCAGGAACCCTACAACGAACAGCTTGTTGTTGAGTTATACTCCAAGTGATCTTCATGAATCCTTAAGGTATAAAAGACTATGATATACCAAATGCAGATGCCAGCCAAGATCGATGTCGATGAAACGACCCATACCGGCCGGTACGGGCGGTTTATCGCACAGCCGCTTGAAAGGGGCTATGGTGTGACGCTGGGCAATGCCATGAGAAGGGTTCTGCTGGCTTCTCTTCCGGGGACTGCTATTACCGGAATAAAGATCGAAGGCGTCTTTCACGAATTCTCCACCATCGACGGTGTCCGTGAAGATGTTCCCGAGATCGTGCTGAATCTCAAGAAAGTACGGTTCAAGTCGAACTGCAAACGCAACTGCAAGACATCGCTGACCCTTGCCGGTCCGAAAGAGTTCACCGCCAGAGACATCGTAGCGCAGGAAGGTGAATTCGAGGTGCTCAACAAGGATCAGCACATCGCCACGATCAACTCCGAAGCGACCCTGAAGATCGATATCTATGTCGGCAGGGGGCGGGACTACGTACCTGCGGAAGAGAACCGCACCGACGGGATGCCGATCGGGTTCATTGCCCTTGACGCCATCTATACGCCGATCAAGAATGTCCGGTTTACCGTCGAGAATACCCGCGTGGGTCAGAGGACGGACTACGAGAAAATGATTCTCGACGTCGAGACGGACGGCTCCATCACTCCCGATGATTCGATCAGTCTTGCCGGCAAGATCATCAATGAGCATTTCGCGTTTTTTGCCAATTTTTCACCGACCGAAGAGGAGTTCTCCGAAGAGGAATACAAACAGCAGGATGACGAGTTCGAAAGCATGCGCAAGCTCCTGCAGACCAAGATAGAGGACCTCGATCTCTCGGTCCGTTCGCATAACTGCCTGAGGCTTGCGGAAATCGATACGCTGGGCGATCTCGTGTCGAGGCGCGAGGATGAGCTGCTGAACTACAAGAATTTCGGCAAGAAATCGCTGACCGAGCTCAAGGAGCAGCTGGAAAAGTTCAACCTCAAGTTTGGTATGGACATCACCAAGTACCAGATGAAGGGATAAGGCAGTCAACAGGTTTTATTGAAATTAACGAGAGCGGAACAAAGACATGCGCAAAGTCAAGTCAGCAAGAAAGCTTGGGAGAACGACCGCCCATAGAAAAGCAACCCTGTCGAATCTTTCCACACAGCTGCTGCTGCACAAGCGGATTGAAACGACCGAGGCAAAGGCCAAGGAGACACGCAAGGTTGTCGAAAAGATCATCACAAAGGCGAGGAAGGGAACCGTTCATGCCCAGCGGGAGATTTTCAGGGATCTGCGGGACAAGGAGGCGGTGCGGGCCCTGTTCGAGGAAATTGTGGCCAGGATCGGCGATCGCAACGGCGGCTATACCCGCATCGTGAAACTTGCACCCCGCTTCGGAGATGCCGCAAAGATGGCCGTCATCGAACTGGTCGATTATGCTGAAGCGCCTTCTGCAAAGCAGGCCGGGGCAAGGCAGGATCGCGCAAAGCGTGTCAGGGGCTCCAAGAAGGCTGCAGAATCGGCAAAAGGCGCCGGCGCAGAGGCTGCGTCGTAAGCAGCGGTATCCGGGCTGCGCCTGAAATTCCCGATAGTCATTGTCCGCCGGTCACCCTGTTACCAGCGGGCAATGACTATCTGCTTTTCTGTGAAAAAAGGGCTGATATCGCCGATCGGGAAGAGCTCCACGGACGCGGGGAACCCCCGGTGCCTTTTCTTTTCCTCCATGGCCGCGCCGATTTCCCGCTCGAGGTGCCCCCCCTTCAGACAGATCAGCGTTCCGTCCGGTTTGAGCAGTCTCGATGCATATCCGCAGAGGTCGGCAAGCGGAGCGACCTGTCTGCTCAGAACCGTATCGAACAGCAGCCCCTTCAGCTCTTCGGCCCGTGTATGCACAGCCATGACATTCAGCAGTCCCAACTCCCTGATCATTGCCTTGCAGGCCGCGATCTTCTTGCCCGTTGCATCGATGAGGAGAAAAGAGGTTTCCGGGTAAACGATGGAAAGGGGAATGCCCGGCAGTCCTCCCCCCGTTCCGAGATCGAGCACCTTTTCGCCTGCACCGAATGCATGGACCCGGCTGATCAGCAGGGAGTGGAAAACATGCTTGAGTATGACGGGGGCGTCCTCCTTGCGGCTGATCAGGTTGATGTTCCTGTTCCACTGTTCAAGCAGGCCGGCATAACGGACCAGCTGCTTCAGTGCCGCTTCCCGGACAGAGAGCCCGTGCTCCCTGCAGAGTGAGCTGATCATGGACAGGTCGTTCTGCATGATGGATCGAAGAGATACGGTCTTGGAAAAAAGATGACAACAGGAAAAAACGATATTTTGCGTGCAATGGCAAATCGATTGCCTGCGACCCGTCTGTTGCACCGCTCTTCTGGAAAAAATGTTGTACATTACCGGAAGAGACTCTTGAGCACGTCCATTTCCGAAGCAGACCTTCCGTAACCGATATGGGGCAGCAAGCTGATCGTCACGTCTACGCGATCATCATGGCCGGCGGGGTTGGCAGCAGCCTCTGGCCGCTTTCGAGGAAGAAAACACCGAAGCAGTTCGTGCATTTTTTCGATGGCGCCACCATGATCGAAAAAACAGTCGCGAGGATTTCCGGGACGGTTCTTGCCGAAAATATCTTCATCATCACCGGCAGGCAGTACCTTCCCCTGATTACCGGCCACCTGCCGTCGTTCAACAGGGACAACATCATCGTCGAACCGGCAAGCAGGGACACCGCCCCCTGCATTGCACTGGCCACGGCTTTCATCAGGAAGCGCGATCCCGATGCCGTCACCATCGTGCTGCCTTCCGATCATCTCGTCTTCGACGAGGACAAGTTCCAGAGAATCATAAAGGCTGGAATTCCGCTTGCCAGAAGCAAACGGTGTCTCGTGACGATCGGCATCCATCCCGACCGGCCGGAGACACGGTACGGTTACATCCAGGCGCAGGCCGCCGTCAGCATGGACGACATCATGCCCGAGGACGGGGACATCGCGCTTTTCAGGGTGAGAACCTTTGCGGAAAAACCGGACTACAGCACAGCAGTCCAGTTCCTGCAGAGCCGTGATTTCTGGTGGAACAGCGGCATCTTCCTCTGGCATGTCGAAACGATCGGAAGCGAGTTCAGACGCTCGATGCCTGATCTGTACCAGGACATGCAGACGATTCACGCACGCATAGGGACAGGTCAGGAAGAGGAGGTGATCGAGGATGTCTACAGCTGGATTCACCCCATCTCGGTGGATTACGGCATCATGGAAAAGGCAGAGAGGGTCTACATGCTTGCAGGCGATTTCGGCTGGACGGACCTCGGCTGCTGGGACGAAGTGGTCACCGCAGCCCGTGCGATGCCGTCAGGACAGGGAGGAGAAGGGGATACCGTCACCTTGGTCGATTCGGAAAACGTGTTCGTGAGGAAACCCGCGGACAAGGCCGTTGTCGTCATCGGCATGAAGGACGTCATCGTGGTCGATACGGGTGATGCGCTTCTTGTCTGCGGCATGGGCGAGTCACAGCAGGTACGGAAGGCTGTCGATTCGATGAGGCGCGAGGGGCTGGAACGCTTTCTGTGAGATCAGGTGTTTTTCCTTTTCGTCCAGCTTGTTCCCTCCTTTGTGTCCTTCAGCTCGATGCCCCTTGCCTGAAGCATCTCCCTGATGGTGTCGCCGAGGGCGAAATCCTTCCGGTTTCTTGCCTCGGTCCTCAGTTCGAGCAGGATTTCCATGACGTCGTCGAGGGTCTTTTCGGTGCCGCCGGTTTCCGAGGCCTGCATCTCCTCCGGGCTTTTCAGGATGCCGAGTACCTCGCGTCCGAAGTCGTCGAGGAACGAGACCGCCCTGTCGATGGCATCCCTGGAGAGACCTTCGGCGCTGTCAAGGGATCCGTTGACGGTTCTCATGAAGTCGAACAGTACCGAGATGGCAACAGGCGTGTTGAAGTCGTCGTTCAGCGCGGCCGCGGCTTTTTCCCCGAAATCCGCAACGGCGATCTCACCGCTGCCCGGCTTTGCGGCAAGCAACCTCCTGCAGGATTCGTGTAGCTTTTCGAGTCCTGCCGCCGAAGCACGGATGGCCGCATCGGAAAAATCGAGCGGCGATCGGTAATGGGACTGCAGAATGAAAAACCGGATTGCGATCGGGTCGAAGCTCCTGAACAGCTCCTTGAGGGTGATGAAGTTGCCGAGCGACTTGCCCATCTTGACGCCGTCGACCGTGACCATGTTGTTGTGCATCCAGAACCGGACGAACGGCATGCCGGTTGCGGCTTCGGCCTGGGCGATCTCACAGTCGTGGTGCGGGAACTTGTTCTCCATGCCGCCGCCGTGGATGTCGATGGTACTGCCGAGGTACTTCATGGCCATTGCCGAGCACTCGACGTGCCAGCCGGGATAGCCTTCTCCCCACGGGGAGGGCCACTTCATGATGTGGCCGGGACCGGCCTTCTTCCAGAGCGCGAAATCGGCGGGACTTTTCTTGTCCGAGCGCTGCTCGACACGTCCGCCGGCCTGCATGGCGGCCTGGTCGGTCCTGCCGGAGAGGCTGCCGTAGCCGGGGAACGACTCGACCGAGAAGTAGACGTTGCCGTCCGACTCATAGGCGTGCCCCTTCTCAATGAGCCTCCGGATCAGCGCAATCTGCTCCGGGATGTGGCCGGTAGCCGTCGGGGCGATGTTCGGGCGCTGGACGCCAAGCCGGTCCATGTCCTCGAAATAGCTGCGGGTGTAGGCCTGGGCGATTTCCATCGGATCGGTCTTTTCGAGGCGGGCCTGCTTCTGGATCTTGTCCTCGCCTTCGTCGGCGTCGTCAGTCAGGTGGCCGACGTCGGTGATGTTCTGCACGTATTTGACAGCATAGCCGCGATGACGCATCCAGCGGACCACGACATCGAACGAGACGTAGCTTTTGGCATGGCCGAGATGGGCATGCCCGTAAACGGTCGGCCCGCAGACATAGATGCTGACCACGCCGGGTTCAAGCGGTTCGAACGGTTCCTTGGAACGGGTAAGAGAGTTGTAGATCTGCAGGGCGGACATCCTGTTGTGCGTCAAGAAAGTTGCGACGGTCGCTTTTCGACACTAAAGTTAAACATTTGGGTTTTCAGGGCAAGGTTTTTTAGCGCGCGGCGTTGCAATACACCCTGAAATCGGTTCCGGATTGAAACCGCGATACCTGCATGACCATCGACAATCGCAGGAGTGCGTGTTGGCGGGACTTGGGAATGGGGGCGTTTCTGCTTTCCGGAAGCAGAATCGGAGTGCTGCCTTTGCAGTGAAGGGAGCTGGCGTGAAGGTCGGTTTTCACGTATGGTCAACCCCGGGCAGAGACGGCTTGCCAGCTGGGTGTGACGAATGTAGCGCCAGCCACATGCTGGTTTCATGATCCTTTTAGACCGGATATTCCTGGAATCTCCGGCATTTGTTGTATTACGACCGTGATAAATGAAAATACAGGTTGTACTATGTATGTGCGTATACTATGCGGTGATGTGTTATTATGATAATGGGTAAGGTTTTATTATCATTTTAGTTATATGAATGATGACAAAACCTTTTAATAAAATGTGTTTTTTTGTTTACATTTGCTTAAACAGTACTTGCCGCGCTACCCATAAGAACAGCGTCCCAGGGTAAGTCTTTTGCTTTCCTAGCCTTGCGGGTATAACTGCCTGCAAGGCTTTTTTTTTCTGCTTATGCTTTACGAGAAACAATCGATACCGCTTGATGAACAGATTGAACAGCTCAAGTCAAGAGGGCTTGCCATTACGGACGAACAATATGCACGGCATTATTTGAGGAATGTCAGTTATTACAGGCTTGCCGGTTACTGGTGGCCGATGCAGCTGGACAAGATCAGACATGTATTCAAGCCGCACAGCCGGTTTGAGGATGTCATTGCCCTGTACAGTTTTGACAGTGAATTGCGTTTGCTGGTTTTCAATGCCATCGAGCGCATCGAAATCGGCCTTCGTACCAGATTTGTTTTGGTTCAGCGTGAATTGGAGAATTCGTCCGTTTGAGTTAGAGTGCAAAAACGGAGGAAATCACCATGCGCAAACAGCGAAAAAACTACACGCCAACAGAGAAGGTCTTCATACTGAAG
>Ga0233421_10000087_pt1 | contig 49502 bp, 45 predicted proteins | sample Watercolumn_Mata_3_FD_182725 | JGI IMG/M metagenome (GOLD analysis project Ga0233421, IMG submission 182725) | Freshwater microbial communities from Lake Matano, South Sulawesi, Indonesia - Watercolumn_Matano_2014_107_MG | ecosystem: Environmental > Aquatic > Freshwater > Lake | place... | reverse complement strand
CTTCGGCGCTGTAAGAGCGGTAGCCTGATTCAGTGCGGGCAGGATCATCCAGAAGACCCTGCGCCTCATACCAGCGCACCGTCTTCGGGCTGATACCCAGCTCTTTGGCGATTTCTCCTATGTAATGCTGCTTTTCAGCCATGGCCTAGCGTCTCCCTACGTCCAAGAGACACTATAAACCTTCCAGCATGCTGGAAGGTCAAGGCCGTTTCAAAAACACGAGCCAACTTTGCGTATCACAACTCTCGGCAGCCGAAACCTGCGATATCCATAGGTATCTCAAGATTTCAAACCGTTATCGACCGCAAACAGAACAGTCACGGATCGTTCCCCGACTGTAATCTCATTGCCTTTTACTTCTTCTGCAACTTCTGCATCTTGAAAAGAATTGGGCAAACGCATTGTATCGATGATCGAGCGCCAGGAATAACCGTTTATAACTGGAATCTCAAACGTAAGAGGATGCCAAAAGGCATTAACCATGATGTGAAGCCAACCCTCAGTTATGCTTGCGCCAATCAAACTGTAAGCTAGGCTATGAGAGGTTTCTGACCAATCTGGCAAACCTAGTTTGATCCCATGCCACACGATTCGCGGACAGCAACATTCCTTTGTCATCTTGCAGAGCAAATGATTCTGTTGCAGCAACGGGCAGGCTTTTCTGAAGGCTGCAAGATGGCTGACGAATTCAAAAGTACTAGCGTTCTTTTCTGCCAATTTCCAATCAAACCAACTTATTTCGTTGTCCTGACAATAGGCGTTATTGTTTCCTTGTTGGGTCCGGCCAATCTCGTCACCCATGAGTAGCATTGGCGTACCTTGCGAAAAAAAGAGCACCGTCAAAAAATTTTTTATCTGCCGGGAGCGCAAGCTCTCAACTTCACAGTTCTCAGAGGGACCTTCAAAGCCGCAATTCCAACTGAAATTTGAATTGTTTCCATCGGCATTATTTTCACCATTGTCCATATTGTGTTTCTGATTGTAGGACACCAAATCCCTTAACGTGAAACCATCGTGGCAGGTAACAAAATGGATGCTTCTGTGTGGCTCTCTGTCGGAATTCGAGTAAATATCTGAACTCCCGGCGATTCTTTCTGCGGCAGCTTTAGCGCTTCCGTTATCTCCTTTCAGAAATTTTCGGATGTCATCTCGAAAAGGACCATTCCACTCTGCAAACCAATCGCTACTGTTGATGAAAGAACCAATCTGATAAAAACCGGTGGCATCCCACGCCTCAGCAATCAGTTTGCTGCCGGCCAAAACCGGATCAGATTCAATCGCCGATAGTACACTCGAAAGTTCAATTGATTGCGGCTTGCCAGACGCATCTCTGGATAGCGTTGATGCCAGGTCGAAACGAAACCCATCTACATGCATCTCTGATACCCAGTAACGCAAACAGTCAAGGATAAGTCTTTGACAAACAGAATTATTGCCTCTCAAACTATTGCCGCAGCCGCTGAAATCGGCATAACCATCAATAGAATCGACAATGTAATAGGTTGAGTTTGCCAGTCCTTTTAGGCTGACTATCGGACCTAATTCACTCCCCTCGCCGCTGTGATTGAAAACAACATCCAGAATTACTTCGATTCCTTCCTTATGAAGCGCTTTTACAAGATCTCTGAATTCATCAATAATCCCTACTGCACCTGTTGCTGCTGCATACCCTGAATGCAGCGAGAAATATGCAAGTGGGCTGTAGCCCCAGTAGTTTGATAAACCTTCAGGGGCATCTTGAGAATCGAAAAATTGGATCGGCATAAGCTCAACTGCTGTTATGCCAAGCCTCTTCAAATATGGAATTTTCTCTTGCAGTCCTGCAAAAGTCCCTCTTTTTACAAGCGGAACACCAGACGATGCATGTTTGGTAAATCCTTTCACATGCATTTCGTAGATTATGCTTTTTGCATATGACGTTCGCGGCAGTACATCGCCTGCCCAGTCATAGTCGCACCTACCAATAGCTACACTGCGAAAAGCAGTCTGGCAGTTACTCCCTACAGCACTAGCTCTAGCTCTTGAATAATTTTCAGCATTGACGACGCCACGAGAATATGGATCTAACAAAACCTTTTCTTCATGGTATTGGAAGACCCTTAGATCGTTCTTTTGTCCGGCGGTTCGGTAAGCATATACTTGTCCGGCTTTTAGTCCTGGAACGAAGACATGCCAATAATGAAAGGTTCGGTTGTGTGTGTGGTCGAGTCTAATGGTCTGGCTTGGCTCTTCGGCGTCTATCGCATCAAATAATAAAAGTTCAAGTTCCGAACACGTGGCGAAAACAGAAAAATTGATACCGTCCTCCAAAACGGTGGAACCTAGAGGGAAGCTCTTGCCTGGCTGGTTGGTCCTATTATGCTCATTCTCGCCGCTATGCTTACATCCACGCTTTTTATCCCTACAGCAATCTTCTACTTGATCATTGCTCACTACACTGATCCTCATCCGCTGATTTAATTACAGAACTAACATTGCATGCGCATCCTCCCGTTAAATTGTCTACTGCGCATCCAGTCCAAGCACATCCCAAGCCAACACAGTCGCACTCGTCTGTTTCACATAGTAAGCTCAAGCAACGCAAAGCGTCTTTGTCTACGAGAAACTCTCCGGATGCTATAAACTCGCGCCTCGATAATTTTGAACTGTTCTCTATCACACCGAGAACAACTAACAATTGCGCAAGTCCTTCCAGTGTCAGCTCCCTATGCACGTAGCTCTTGCTATCTTTGTTCTTGATGAAGCGAATGTATGGCGGATCTAGGTTGATAAACACTCTCAGTCTGTCCATGCTTAGTCCCTAATTGTTGGATTTGTTACTTTGGCCTTCGGTGCCAAAGTGTTTAAGTGCTCACGGAAGTCCATCCAATCCTTTCGAACTCTTGAGAATTCTTCATTGACTGGAAGTTTTTCGATAGCTTCTTTAACAGCCGCCTGCGCTGATGCATTCTCACCAGCGAGATGATGAACGACTGCCAAGTTGAACAAATCCTCCGCCACCGCAAAGCTTTCTGCACCTCTGACTGCTGTATCGTTTTCTGTGGCTCGTTTGAGCAGTCGCTTACTTTCTTCATAGAGACCGGATTGTGCATAACACTGAGCAAGATGATTGAGCAGCACACCGGTGTCAGAAGCTCGCCTAGAAGAATATCTCCGCTGTATCTCAAGAGCCTCATTCAGCGAGCTGATTGCAGCTTTGCAGGCACCTTTTCTAAATTGCAAACCAGCTAAATTGTCTAGGGACTGACTTTTAGCATCAGTAGAACGTTCGTCCTTCCAACTTTCATCCTTGAATATCTTCAACGAACACTGGGTGAGGGACTCGGCCAAATCTAGCTCCCCGTGGTCCAAACAACAACGTGCGCTTTCTTCCAGCAGAACGCTTTCATTACTGCTTACTTTCTTGCCCAGCAGTAAGATTTCTGCAATATCCTGCACACACTTGGAGCGCTTACCCTTAGTTACCCCGGCTTCTGAAAACTCTTTCAATGTTTTTTTGATGAGCTTTTTCTGCCGGTCACTCAGAGTATCTTGATGCTTTCTATTTGACCAAAAGCCACTTTGTTCTCGCTGATGCGAAAATCTCGGTGGAGGAAAATAACCAAGGGCTAGGCTCAGTGGGTGAGACATCGAAGTGAAACTGAGAATAACGAACGCGATTTTCAGCAGTTTAAAGCTTATTGCGCTTTTTGAACTCTTGAACATAATGTTTGATAGATGCAGCTTGCTCATCTTTGCCTACTTTCGCCAAATGAACGGCATACGATTCCATTGCCTCGACCAATTCCTCATGTATCGGATCTACTGTGTATCTCAGCATTCGAATACCCTCCTCAAACAGGGCATCGGCCTCCTCACACCTGTTCAAAGAGCAGTATGCGGCTGCAAGATTCACCTGACAGCCAGCATATTCTTTGGTTTTGATCCCAAAAACAGAACCATTGATGTTTAACGCTTTTTGAAAGAGAGCAATTGCTTCAAGGGGTTTCTGTTGCTTGCAAAACAAGATACCGATGTTGTTTAGACAACCAGCCACTTCAGCAGATTTTTCACCAATAATTGCCTCCCAAATCTGAAGAGCTTTTTCGTACAGCGGCTCGGCTCGTTCGTACATTCCTTGCTTTCTGTAATGCGTTGCAATGTTGCTAAAGTCTTCCGCTAGCCTTAACTTCCCGTGTTGACTTGAACTCTCGTCAATAGATAAAGCTCGCTGATAGAGTGGATCGGATTCCTTGTGCTTTCCCTGCGCGCAATAGCAAAGGGCTAGTCCGTTCAAGGTCATAGCCAGGCGCTCATCGTTTATGTGCAGGGCTTCTAGGTCTCGAAGTGCCTTTTGAAACTTTTGTTGAGCCACCGAGTATTTACCTCGATCATAGCTTTGCTGTCCAAGCCACATTTGCATATTCCAATCACTGTAGGTCTTATCCGTCTTGTTTTCATTGCTCATTAATGTCGTCTTCCTGTGTTCGCTTTTCAATGCTCGCCGTGCAGTTTTGTGATGCCATATCCCCTTTCAGAAAGCCAGGGAGAAAAGATCCCTTGCATAAAAGCTGTCATCAAACCGTACATCGACAACAGAATCACCACTTGTAAGAGAAAACCTTTTCCAGACATTTTTCCTTTCTTTTTCTGGACCCACATGAACAGGCTCGTTCCAAGCAAGATAGCTATTGCTAAAACTTGAAATGCAGGATGATTGTTTCCGAAGTACTGATAGATACTTGATGCACCTGCTAGTCCGACAGCAATACCAAGAAGAGGAATTGAGCAGCAAAGGCAAGCAAGTATGGCGGCCGATAGACTCAGGAGATAGTGTCGAATTCTCTTGTGTCCCACTGAATATCCACTCTTGCCCGTTGAGGATTCGCAGGATGAATGCTTGTTTTCCTTCACTATCAACACCTCATAATTGTAAGTCTAAGCGTGTAGCCATCTCTTACAAATCCTCCTTCCGGCTGAGATCAAAAAGTCATTTTGCGTCAGCACCGTTTCCTAAATTGGCACTGCAAATAACCACACCCATCAAACCGAGCCCCACTAGTGCAAGAGGCGCTAATGCTGGCGGGCCATCTACACCAAGAGGAATTCGTCCTGGCTGCATGCAAACCACTTTCATGACAGTGCAAACGGATCTCCATGGATCGCCTTTACTGTGAAACCAGAAACCTAAAGTTCCAATAAGCGGAGCAACTGAAAAGCAGATCAGAAGTAATCTTCTTCCGCCCCGATTCCAGAGCGCTAAGCTCACTGGACCCATCAGAAATAAGAATGCGCAATAGCCTAGAGGTAGCCAGGCTTGCCATCTTCTTCCAAGTACCGCCTGATGTTCAAAACGCACCTCAATAAATAAAAGCGCCAAACCAGCAAGAAGCAGGAAAATCAATAGCTTTCCTGCAACTAGCGGCTCTCTGCTCTTGCGTAAAATAGCTCGAACTATATTCATTGAGTGACTATTGAATGAACATGAATTGCTTTCTCAGAGGGGTCAATATGTCCTGAAATTGCTACATGCTTGCCTGCCAAAATTTTGCTCTTTTCTTGATCGGATAAGGTGTATGAGTCACCTTTTTCGTCTACGAGCACATACTTAGCTCCTGATGCTACACATTGTTCTATGCACTTACTTGGTTGTTTGCCAGCTTCACCCATCTTTGAATGATCCTTGCCGCACATGCTATCGCTGATGACACCATGTATCGTCCCTTCATAAACTTCCGATGCTGTTGATGGTTGGCTCGCTTCCGTGCTTTCCGAAGCAGTTTGTTTGGTCGACTCGATGGCGGGCGATGAACCATTCGTCGTTGATGTTTCAGGTTTAGTACCTGAATTACTGCATCCTGCCAACGTCATGACCACAATCAAACTGCCAATAAGACTTCTATTCACTTGCATTTCTTTCTCCTTGTTTGTTTTAGATTTCACCGCTGGCAAAAATCAGGCGCGCCTGTGCCAAGCGGTACTTGTAGATCGCTTCCTGTAAAGTCAGTCTTGCTTGAAACATCTTGACAGCGGCGTCAAACTGCTCCAGAGCAATCGATTTACCCACTTCATATCTCGTATGAAAGAGTCGATGATCCTCTTCTGCTGAGACCACTTGCTCTTGAGCAAGAGTTACATTTCGTCTTGCAAGATCCAAATCGATCCAGGCCTGTGAGACCTCTTGAGCAACTTTCAAATCGGTATTTTTTTTCGCCAGTTCTGCTTCCCGCAGGGCTGCATTGGCAGCTCGCAATTCGTTCGCTCTGGATCCAGAATCAAATAGCGTGACACCACCCATGACACCAATAAAACCGCCCCAGCGTCCATTTGCTTCACCGTCTGGAGAACTTCCAGTGATGTTGCTGCCTGCTCCGTAGGCTGATATCTGAGGTGAATATTTACTCAAAGCAACTTGCCGTCTGGCTTTTAGTTCTGCCACCCTATTTATCGCTTTCGTAATCTCAGGTCGCCTGGTGGCTGCCGATTCCAAGAATTTGTTCAAACCGTCTGCTGTTTCAACGTATACAAGCGAATCCCTTAAACCAATTTGTGAACCCAGATTGACAGTTATTGCAACCTTTAAATTTAAAAGAGCTGAATTGAAGTCTCTGTACCGCTCATTGAGCTGAATTCGAGCTTTCGCTAGTTCTGCTTCTTCACGCAGATAATCAGCTCTTGGTGCTTTGCCTTCATCCATCCGCTTTTTCATATTAGCGCTGCTCCACTCTCGGAATTTGACATAATCCGAAGCTACGCGCAGGCTGGCTTCAGCCCAAGCTGCTGCCCAGTACGCTTCCTTGACTGAAAGAGCGGTTTGAATTCGCTGCTCGTTGAAATTCGAAAGAGATTGTTTTGCTACTGCCCGAGCGGCTCTATACCCACCGAGCAAGCGGCCACCAGTAAAGATCGGCTGGCTCCCAGCAAAAAGTAAGCTAAGCGAACTCCCCTTCACTATGGGCTGCATAGGAGGCGATGCAATCGTTGTATCACCAGGTAAAAATAGCATTTGGTTGAGCGAAGAAGCGGAGTAGAAAGTGTTGAATGAGGCCGTTGGTCCGAATTTCGCCAAAGCAGCGCGTGCCAAAAATTTCGACCCTAACCATGATTGCTCGGTTTGCTTGAGTGTGAAATTGTTCTTTATACCTACCTGCACAGCATCATCAATGCCAATTGAGCCGTTCTGCTCTGCTAAATCTCCTGATGGTGCCGACTTTGTCACTGTCAATTGGATAGGATTTCCTGTGACAATTTCATCTACCGAAGTAGCTGAATTCTTGTCGTGTCCAATAATTGGACCGCGAAGCTCTTGAGCAGCAACGGGTCCACTTAGAGCCATGTGAAAATTACAAAGGCTCAAAACGACAAGTATCACTTTCTTTCTAATAACCACTTTCTTTTGCTCCCGAAAATATCTGACGAGCTACGAGCCTCTGTTCCTCCCGCAGAACTCGCCAGGCTTCAATTGAAAATCGCACTTCTATTTCGCGCTTTACCTTACTGGGAGCAGAAATATTAGTCGCGAGCCTTTGCAAATCAGCTAAAGTCATCGTTCTTTCTGTCTCTTTTGAATCCGATTCAAATCGCTTTCTGATTTCTGTTATTTCTCCTTCGACTGGCTTTAGTTGCGCCTTTTCTTTTCGACTCAAATCATTGAGTCTTGTCACTTGTTCTTTGTTCAATGAAAGCTTCGCCTGAAATGCAATAAGGGAATTGATTGTCGGTAGCCGCTTGCGAAGGACTTCTCCGCTGGTTTCTACTTTCCTTTCTATTCGTACCTTCACTGGTGTTATCAATTGATAGCCAAGAATGACAAGCAGGCAAATCAGCATCGCAGCAGTGCCAAACCGAAGTCCTGGAGCCACATCTGACTTTGTCTGGAATATATTCAAAAGAATTTTGCTAGTCATTGTTTTTCCCTCGTCTAAAATGCTTTTCTAGCCAAATGACCAAATCATCGATGTATGCGTGCATGATTGGTATATCGAGAAGACTAAGGATCGTTCCAACAATTAGTCCGCCCACCACAACTGTGCCAAGCGGTGAGTAAGCATCCATGCCCGTTTTGGGCGCTATCGATACAGGCAACATGACGATGATCGTGATCACTGATGTCATCAAGATTGGGCGCAATCGCTCGGGGCAGGCTTTTATAATCGCTTCGTCTCTGGGCATTCCGCTATGTCGATGTCTTAAAATCTGGTCGATAAGCAGGATGGCAGTTGTTATGTCCATCCCGGTCAAAATGATCACCGCCATGATGGAAACACTGGAAAACGCTTGGTGCGCTAACCACAATGCAAAAAATACGCCGGAAAGCTCAAGCGGCAAGGAGAACACCATCTGCAACGGCTGCAAAAATCCTCTGAATTGCGCTACCAAGACTAAGAAAATGAAGAGTAGTGCTAATTGCAGACCCATGAGAAGTCGCCCAAATGCATCCATCATCTGAGTCATGTCTCCTCGAATTTCGATGGTGTAACCCGGCGGCCAATTCAGTTGAGCCATGGCTTTCATCATCACCTCCATGGCGACATCCATTGAAGGCGGTTCACCTTTGCGGTAGTAACCCATCACGGTTATTGCTCTGCGCATCTGGTCATGACTAATTACAGTGGGCGCTTCTCTATACTCAAGATTCGCGACGCTCTTCAGTGGCACCTGTTTTCCCTCAGGTGTTGTAATCGTCATTAAAAGAAGGTCGGCTTGATCGCGCCGCTGCGGCTCGTCGTAGCGTACAAGAATCGTTCGCTGTCTAATATTGGGCAAGCGATAGTATTCGTTGGTTAACGCTCCAGTTAATGAATAGTAGGCTTGGTCTGCTATTTGAGTGGGGGTAAGACCCAGCTCTTGCGCCCGTCTTGGATCTACTCTTATCTCCCAATCTGGCTTGCTAAGACTCCAGTCCGTCGAAACCTGATGCATACCGAAAGTCTCTTGTCCTATTTTTGCTGTTTGCTCTGCCAGCCTTGAAAGAATCGACATATCAGGACCAGTGACAAGAATCGAAATGGGCGCTTGTGAGCTCGCCATAACATCTGATCCCATCTCCTTTATCTGCAAGCGCCTGATTCCCGGAACCGTTGACGTCGCCTCTGTTTGCACACTGTCGATAACGTCCCAAATCGTCTTTTTCCTCTCATCTTTATCACTCAACGTGATCATGAAAGTCGCAAAGTTAACGGCGGGCATGTTGTAACCGTTGAAATAGGTCCCACCTGGATCTGTACCGATTTCAGTCGATACATGTTCGATCTCAGGATGTTTGAGCATTAGTTTTTCTACACGCGTTGTGATTTCCTCTGTTTCATCAAAGGACAATCCTGGACTTACCTCCAGCACGCCATATGCCTGCCCCACGTCAGCTAACGGCATCATTTCGCTACCGATGAAATTGTAGAAAGTGAAACCAATTACTATGGTGGCAAGAATTCTCGCCATGTTCACGAAGCGATGTTTCAGCATCCAGGCTACAAGCCTTGCATAATTGTCCTCAAGCCTAACGAGCATGTGGTCGAACGGTTCGAGAACTTTTGTTCTTAGCCACCTGGTTAACCACACCTCGCTCGTTTGTTCTCCGGGCTGTGGTTTTGGACGAAGAAATTTCTCCGCTAAAACCGCTGTCAGTGTTAAGGAAACAAGAAAAGATGCAAGCAGCCCAAAAATAATTGGCCAGACAAGCCCTACAAACATCTGCTGTACGATTCCACCACAGAAAAGAAGTGGAGCTAAAGCTAAGATTAGAACAAGCGTCGAGGCCGCCACTGCCAATCTCACTTCTGTGATACCGTCAATGGTGGCTTCTCTAGGCTTTTTGCCCATCCGCAAATGTCTTTCGATTGCGTGAATATCGATGATTGAATCGTCGACCAATCGACCTATTGAAAGAAGCAAACCAACGAGCGTAGAGCTATCTAAAGTCATCCCCAATGGAATGAGCGCTAATACTGCCATTGCCAATGAGATTGGAATTGTGATCATAGAGATAAGCGTGGCCCGCCATTCTCCAAGGAAAAGAAGTACGGCGATGCCAGTGAGAACAATGGCTGTGCCAAGCTCTTCCAGCATGTTTCGCATGAGAATTCCAACGAAGTGCGAATTGTCATAGCTGATTTCAAAATGAATGCCTGGGTAATCTTTTTCCAGCGCCGCTATCTCTTTTTTGATGCCCTCAATAACGACTGGCGAGCTGGCTTCCGGTGTTTGAATTACACTTACTTCAATCCCAGGTTCGACTTTGCCACTGTGAACATGATGATAAGCAGCCCTTTTTTCCCAGTACGTATCAACAACTCGTGCCACGTCTTTCACATAGACAATGCGATCGCCAATCGATTTGAGAGGATAGTCCTCAACTTCCCGAACACCCTGTGCGAGCGTATTAATACGAGCAATTGATTCTCCATCTTTATAAGTTAAGCGGCCAGCAGGTTTTGCAATGTTTTGTCTGTCGAGGGCGTCTCGAACATCGAGAATGGAAAGCCCGAAGCCAGCTAATTTGTTTCGGTCTACAAGGACTTGAAGTTGCCGTTTGTAACCCCCAAAGGCATAAATAGACCAGACATCTGGTACTTTCTTGAGGCGATTCGTAATTTGATTGTCAGCCAATTCTCTGAGTCGAACTGGATCCCATCCCGGCGCAGTTAAATTGAAAGTCAAAACAGGTAAATTGAGTGGATCGATGAACAACACCCAGCTAGGCTTTAGATTCGCACCTGTGACCGGCAGGTCAGCTTGCACAACATTCATGAGTGCTTGCGTTTCTACCAGAGCCCGCTTCATGTCGGTGCCGTAGGTAAACTCAAGGGAAACCATCGAAAAACCTTCTTGCGAGGTTGAACGAATAAAGCGCACTCCTCGAATATCCACCATTCGCTCTTCAATCGGTTTACTTATGTACGTTTCCATCTCCTCAGCAGACAGACCGGGCTGCATGCTGACCACACCGATCATTGGACTTTGAACATATGGCATGAGTCTTTTCGGCATATAAAAACCGATAGCAACGAATGCCAGAATCACCATTGCTAGAAAGAAAGCGAAAATCGTATACGGATGTTCTATCGACCAGGCGGTTACATTGAAACCGCGTCCGTGCTCTGGTTCGTTAGAATGTGTTTGATGCTTTGATTCTGTCGCTGTCATAATTAAGGCACCTCAGCATCAACAGATGTTTCCAAAGGAGCCGATCCAGGAATGCTGATCTTTAGCTTCAGTCGCCACAGCCCACTAGATAGATCGCTCTTCAATCGCGCCTCTCCAGTCATGCCGGTTACTCCGTTAAGATCCGGACCAGCCATATCTCCCATACCAGGCATTGATGTCTTTGCAGAGATCTGTGCACCAGATACAGTACCACCGCCATGTTTTTCTACTTTTACAATCGTAGTGTTTGATCCACCTTTAGCCGGATCAAGCGAGACCCTCAGCATAAGAGCGCCTGACATTTCCTCATAAGACCAATTGTTTGAGGAGTCCAATCGATTGCCTTGTACTTCGGCTGCTGTCGGAAGTTTGACTGGACCGGCCTTGCCCCACTCAGTTGCAACCACGGACATACCTGGTTGGAGATTCGCAAAGCCGGCATGAACTACCTGGTCACCTTCACTGAGTCCTTTAACTATTTCTGTTTGGTCTGGATTTGTTATTCCGATCTCAACGTCAACCAAATGCACTTCATTCTTTCCACCAAGTTGTTTGGGAACTAGGTCCATACCACACTTCGGACATTTGCCAGGCGCATCAGTCACAACTTCAGGATGCATCGTGCATGTGTACTGCTTTTTGCCAGGATTTTGCTGGTTTGCTCTTTTGATCAATTCAAGACTCATTCCACATTTGGGACAAGTCCCTGGTTTGTCAGAGACGACCTCTGGATGCATTGGACATTGATATTTCGAGTGCGCCGAAAAGCTCTCTGCTGAACCTGCTTTCCATACTTGCGCCCTGCCTTCTCTCCAAATAATTGCTGATGTGGGCACGACCAATCCTTCATGCTCACCTGTCGATAGCTTCATCACAACGTACTGGCCTGGCAAAAATTTGTACGCTTCAACTGAGCTAACTTGACGGAGATTGGCTTCTGGTTGGCTCTGAATGTTGTCGATCAAGGCCTCAACAGTGAACGTTCGACTTGTGGGATCGGCAGCGGGAAAGATTGAAGTAACTCTAGCTTGCACTTCCTTATTGCTTGCTTGCGAACCTTTTATGCTCACATTGGCGCCCAGCTTAAGGCGACCGGCATCTTCGCTTGCGACCTCAGCTTGTACGCGCACCTGTTTTACATGCGCTACTTTGAGCACCATCATTCCTGGGTTTACTACTACACCTGGGCTAATGAGGCGCTTGGTTACAACCCCGTCCTCTTGAGCAAGAATTCTTGTGTACTTCTCGTAAATAACAGTGTTTTTGAGAGCTGCTTTAGCCTGTTGAGCCGTTGAATACTGATGGCCAACATGGTGAATCATCGTGTCAAGTGCGGCTTGCGCTGCAAGTTTTGTGTTACGCACCTCTCTCAATTTTGCTTGAGCTTGTTCTACCTGAGCTTCAGCTATTTTGAGTTGAGCCAACTCCTTCTGATATTCATCCAGCGATACTACTTGGGACTTAAGAAGCGCACTTTGTCTTTGTACTTCAGGAGTCCAATACGCTAAATTTGCATTTGCTTCTGCTAAAGCTTTTTCTGCTCCCTTCTCCGCTTCTTTGGCAGCCTCAAGTTCGAATTTTTTCTGGGCAAATTCCGATTTGGCTATACCTGCATTGTGCATTGCCGCATCTTCAGCGCTTTGGGCTTCCTGTCTTTTTGCTGCATATTCGGAGTTATCTGAAGGGTCAAGCTGAATGAGTAACTGCCCAGCCTTTACAATATCTCCAGGATAGACAGGCATTTTCACTACTCGTCCGGTAACCCGAGGATAAACGTCTTCATCACTGTAGGCTTGAACACTACCGGTATATGTTATCGATCCGGAAATTGTTTCCTTCCGCGCTGTAGCTATTGCCACAGGCACTGCGCCCTTTGGCGGGACCATAACTGTCATGTCCATTGCCTGCGATTCGAGAACACTCATTTGTCCGGGCTTCTTATATACCTGCACAATCACGACGCAGACTATCGTGACAGCGATCAGTGTCACCACTCCCCAAAAATTCTTCCTTATCAAAATCCAGAAGTTTTTCTTCTCGCCGTCTCGTACATCGTTAGACTCTACTGCCATTACTTTGCCTCCACACTTGATTCGTTATGAAGCGGAGCCTCGATCTCTTCGATTGTTTTGACTTTGAGTCGGTCACTAACAACAGTGCCAAAAACCCGCACATAGAAGCTGTTTCTGCGCGTGCTCTTTTCCAATAAGCTGATTGCAAGCTTGTTCCCATGCCTGTCGAGCGTGAGCCATCGACGGTTTGTGTAAATGGAATATCCCTGCTTTTTGCAGTTCGCCATCAGGCTGCAGTCTTTCGTATGGTGTTTGATAAAGTCCTCTGGGTGCGGATCTTCAAGGACTGATGCCATACATTTGCGATCAATTAGGTAGCCATCGATAGGCAGTTCGGCTGCTTGGCAAATCTCGCTGATAAATAGAACTGACAGACCTATTGAGACTGAAATCAAACTGGTAGTTTTCATAAGACCTTTTCGCGCCCGAGGCGCGCGTTTTCCTGAGCCATAAGTGAAACCAAAACACTGCTCGGTGAGAGATGCGCCGACCTTCTCGGCCATGCGCAAAAATCACCAAGCAGTGCTAACGACTGATGGCTAAATTAGGAAAACTTGCTTATATAGATAAGTCTTAGTGGTGCCCATACCCCTGATTCGGGGAGGGGCTCTGTTCGGATGAGCTGGAGCATCCGAAGCGACTGCAATCAAAAACGCTGGCAGATCACTCAGAATACTTATGGAGTCAGCAAAAGATTCGCTTTCCGGCAAAATGCTAATGCTGCTTGCCAAGCTTATCGTCTTGTCAATACCCATGCCGCAACAAGAGTGATGCTTGAAAACCGCCTCTCTTGAAGCAGTTGAATGGCAGGAGCTTGAAGATGTTTGATTTTCACAACAGCTATGCTGCTGGTTTACTGTTTTGACTTGGGCTTCGTCACAAGCACATGCTTGCCTGGGCACTGCAATGAAGAGCGCTAAAAGCATCAGAAATATGACAGATAGACGCTTCACAAGACACCAGTGGGGTCAAAAAAATAATCCTTAAGCTTAGCTTCATGATAACAGGCATGTCAAATCCAGGGTTGTCATTTGGCTCTTGACTCTCAAATATGTTAGAGGGTTTATAGTGAAAACATGAACAAGAAATCTTTAGTTGGAAATGTCGCAAAACAGCTCGGTGTCAGCTCGCAAACCATTCACTGGTACGAGGCCCAAGGACTAATTTCGCCGCCAGATCGCACTGAAAGCGGTTATCGCATCTATCCACCCTCGGCAATCGAACAATTGCGATTTGTCCGCAAAGCTCTGGGGATAGGGTTTTCTGTAGACGAGATAAAGTCAATAATCGACGCTAGACGCCAGGGCAATCAGCCCTGCGACATGGTTCTGTCGTTGTTGCAGAAAAAGATCGACGATGTCAATTCGCAAATCGAGAGTTTGACTGACATTCGATCAGACCTGCAACAGATTCAAAAAAAATGGCTGTCTCATGAAAAGCGCAATGCTGCCTTAATCTGCCCTTTAATCGAAGGGATAGATGGGTCCGAGGTCTGAGCACAATGAAGTCGAAATGGAGAACTTTGAAATGAATCACACACATGCTGACTCTTGCTGCAAGCAAAACAAAGTAGAGCAGCACAAAACACAAACAGTTAGCTCGCTAAAAGCAGCTATCTATGCCACTTTCCATTGCCTTACAGGCTGCATGATAGGAGAATTTATCGGTTTGTCCTTTGGCGTCACGATGGGTCTTGCGCCCATGACGACCATGTTTCTCAGCACTGTCCTTGCCTTTATCTCGGGATTTTCGTTGACCGTTTTTCCTTTAATGCGTAATGCGAGGCTCGACTTTCATTCAGCAATGAAGGCTGTTTGGCTTGGAGAATTACTCTCCATCGGAATTATGGAATTGGTCATGAATAGCGTGGACTACCACATGGGCGGTGTAAGCGCCGGTTCTGTGGCTAATCCATTATTTTGGAAAGCACTGGCCATTGCGGTGCCCGCCGGTTTTATCGCCGCTCTTCCAGTCAATGCCTTTTTAATTGCAAAACAAATGAAGAAGTGTCATTAGCTCTTTGAGCTTCAATTGAATCACTCAGGTCTGGCCGAAAACCACTTCTTCCACCAGGGTCTTTGCAACTCCTCAACCTTGGCCTTGAGTGATTCCAAGTCCGTAGCTAAGATTGTGGACTGGCTCGCCTTTTCTTCCAGCTCGCGTTTCTGCTCTTCTATGGCGGTTATTTGCTTGCTCAATGCTTCTACTTCAAGTGCCTTGAGTTCTGCTTCCTTCCGTTCCTTTTCAGCCTGCTGGCGCTCATCCTCGGCACGCTTTTGAAAGTCAGGCAGAAGTCGAAGTTGAACCTTTTGCTCTTCGATGATCCTATCTTTTTCAGCAAGCGCAAGCGCTTGAGCTTTCACTTCCTCGACAAGTGGACGCACGCATTGCTCAACGATGCTTTGAAATTCGGTTGCAAAACGTGTTTCTGTCGGTGGTGCTTCTTCCTGCTCTGCATCCACCGACTCGGCTTCAATGACATCACCGGGGTCGAAATTTATCGGACCTGCACCAGCGGCCGGGCTGGTACTCTCCACCTGGCTGTTGATTCCGGCCATGATTTCTTTGTTAGGGAATATGCGCCACTCCGGCACGCCGAACTCGTTTTTGTTCAGTGTTCCTTTAAGCTGTCCCTTCTCTAGCCGATAGGTCACGGCCCTTGGTGTAATGCCTAGCGCGGAGGCGGCTTCCTTGACTGAAATTGTTTTTGACACCGCCGCTCCTTTATATCCACCCTGTATACTCTGGATATCGCAAACCCTGAGCCTGTCAGGATTATAGGTCTTTTCCTTCTGAATTTAAAGCTTTTCTTTGGCTGTAAGCCGCATCACCGCTCAGCTTTAGTCACCCCTGGAAATGCTTCCAGACCTGGGCTGGAAATGACTTCGAGGGCTGGAAAAGAAAACGGATCGTTGATTCGAGACTTTGGAAATTTTCAGCAACAAGCCTTCTTGCTCATTTCGAGCCCTCTTCTACCTGGGTTGGAAATCGTTTCCAGCCAGAAATATCGACCAGTACTTCAGTCAATCCTCGGCAGAAAACCTCATGACAATGGCTGGAAGTGGACGGTGGAATTTCTTTCCAGGGGGGTGTCGAAGCGCTTCTGGGTGTCTAGAAAACTTCCAGCCTCTTTCTAGGTTGGGTTGGAAGTTGTATTCGTGAGCCTTGTCGTGCTCCTGTTTGCTCTTGCTGTAATGCAGCTATCGGTCACGCTTTGCGGCAATTTCCAGCCTCTTCTATGCCGCTTTTCTGGACTGCGCAATCTATTTCTCGCGGTATGGAAATGCGATTTCTGACCGTTAGAAAATTTCCTGACGTTTTCTAGCCAATTTTTTCGTACCTTCAACCACGATCTCGTACACGCGCACATCATGCCGTGAAGCCTTTTCTAGCTATGAGGCTCGAAATTTTCTAACCCGGCAAAAGCCTCTGCCAGTCGATCAGTTCAAGTAGTAAAGTGTTGATTGCATTTTGCACAAATAATATAGTGTCATCGAAAGATGCCACCAAACTCGGTGCATATAAAGTGGATATGTATTGGGCACCCGCCCACTAGGAAGGACAGTCAAGCACAAAAACAAAAAAACATCGTTTGAGGCGATGTTCTTTTGAGAGATCTTTTGCGGACCTCACTATTCAGTTGTCGTCGCGTTTTTGGTACTTTCGCGATGTGGCTCCAGAATAGACTAACGGTCCGGATAGGTCAACACGTCCCAGATTAAGAAAGGGAGACCATCATTACCGGACACATTCAAGCGCGCTTGCTGCCAGCAAGTGCGCCGACTAAGATTGCTCGTTTTGATCGCAAGGACCACTTCCCGCAAGGGTGGGAGATCTGCATCGCGCAATTTCTTGAACTGTTCCACCGTTATAGTTATATCTACAAGCCTTTGTCTGGCGGCTCCTGGTACTCGGCAGACGATAAATGGAAGCTGCCTGATTCGGAAATTCTCAAGGCTATCGCTTGTGTACATCCCAAGTTTTTCATTGGCTGCCGCGCCGGGAAAGCCACTCGGTTTGCCGTTCTCGATATAGATCAGAAGAGCCGTTATCACAACAAGCAGTCACTTGATAAGTTGCTACATGCCTTATCAGATGCCGGTCTTCCAAAGTCTTCCCTTTATCGATCCAGCGACAGCGGCGGCTGGCACCTCTATCTATTCTTTGAAGACCCTATTAGCAGTGCCGATCTCAGAGCGCAACTGATCAAGCTTCTTACGCTCAACGACTTCCAGGTTGGAAAAGGACAGCTTGAGATTTTCCCTCATCCAGGTGGCGACAGATCGCTAGGACTGGGTCTGCGCCTGCCTATGCAACCGGGCTTCGCCTGGCTAGATAAGAAGACGCTTGAAATAGAGTATGAGCGCGACGAGCTTTCCGCTCCCCAGGCCCTCGAATTGTTTGTCGACGTACTCGATGGAGATGCTAATTCCTATGCGGCTTTTCGACAGCTCAAGACATACAATGAGCAGCTTGAAAAACGTCGAGCGTCCGCAGTCGCCCACGGTCGGGGCGAGCCTGCAAGCAACGTCGTGCCGATCAGGAGAACTGAGAAGCCCGTTGATACCGGCGAGTTTAGCGACTTCGTCCAAGCCGTGTTCCACCGCCTGCCGCCCGGCATCATTGTGGACAACTGGTACAAGGGCAGGCTCTATCACCTCAACGGACTGAACGGTCCGTCACAGCGCGCAGAGTCCATCGAATGTGTAGGTCACTATCTCTTCTATGGTGATCCCAGCCGCGACCTTCCGGCGCTTGGATATGGCTATGAAAAGGAGCGCCAGTGGGCTATCGAAGAGTATCTTAAAGCCAGAAACAACGGCCAAAGTTACGATATCAACCGCGGCCGAGCTGATGCCTTCGCCCAGGTTGAGCGGGCCGCGAACTGGCGCCCGGCGCACAAGAAAGGTGATGAACCTCAGAAGTATTCACCCGTGGTTCCTATATCGTGGGTGCGCGAGAACGCCAATCGGAAAGCCGACGCACGCAAGCGCATTAGCAACGCCCTGGACGGCTTGAAAGAGCGTCAGGAGAAGTTCACCACCGAGGAGCTGCGCAAGGAAGCCAAATGCTCCAAAGAGACGCTCTATAACCACAAGGATATCTGGCACAAGGATTACGAGGACTTGGCTGAGGGCTTCTTTGCAGCCAGTACGGACGAATATAACGATGTGGTGGGGGCGGGTTCTACTCAAACCCAGCCCCCTACCACTTCTCTTGACCCAAATATGCCTCCCGGTCGCTTGGCAGCTCGCCGTATTGCCTATGAGATATCCATGCGATCCCAAAGAGATAAGCGGCAAGCACTGAAGACCGCTGCGACCTCCCAGGATGAGTCAGAATCGACCTGGCAGGATGAAGTTACCAGGCTTACTCAGAAAGAGCCTTCTACTCTTTCTATTCCAGAGATCAAAGTACTGCTGGTCATTCTTGCGGTCTATCTGTCCACTGCGCCCGATTACGACAGCCAGGCTGCATTGCAGGCGTACTTATCTGAGTTGAAGGAACAACTGAATGCCGGGTCTAACGGTCCTCGGTTCGTGGTTCGACCGCCGTAGCTGGAAAATTTCTACGATTCACTGTTGCTTTGATCGCAGATCTGTTATTGTGTTGCCACTGTATGTGGTGTACCTAATCCACATTTCCTGCGAGCTTTCTAAAGGTGCAAGATGCCCAGAGAGAGCCGGGAAAGACGCATGTCGCGTCTTTGGAATTCAGAGACTTTCCCACCGCTAACAAGTGTACTTTCTTGGCATCCGGATTTGCAATCTGATACCACATCAGATCTCACTCATTTTCCGGATCGTCGTTCGAACGCGTTTCAAAAAGCCTGACCTGACGGCTTTCTCCGCTGTTCTTCAAGTTTACCGGCTGAGCGCCCACCGCCTTCAAGCCGTTCGGTTTTCTCTTGGTTTTGAGTACTCCTTTCCTGCCGCCTTGACGGCGGAGCCCAGCCGGTCGCCCTCCGGGAGGCAGCGTCGCTGCCGAATCAACTCAAAGGAGGGCAACAATGGTCAGTGCTCGTATACACGATTACGGTTTGGAGCTAACTCAGAATAGCAAGGTGGGATGGGCTTTCAGCCTCTCGCGCAGCGAAAGTTGTGTCGATGCTACTTCGATCTGCAGACGGCTTTGTTATGGAAATGGAGTCCGGTATCAGTCTGATGCTCAGCGTCATAAGCGGCTTCGCAACTTCAGGACTTGCGAGTTATTGTTACAGAAAGGTGGGCCGGAATTGCTGGCTCAGAATCTGATCGCACTGGTAGATCAGGCGCGGCCAGTAGATTGGCTGGCGGCGCAAATATCTGGTGAACCAACAAACTTGCCTTATACGCTTCGAATTCATGATGTGGGGGACCACTATTCATGCGAGTATGCGCGTGCATGGCTACTTGCGATCCAAGATCGCCCTCAATGCAAATTCTGGTTCTATACACGCAGTTTCCTTGAGCCAAACCTGCTTGCGGTGCTCTCCGAGCTTGCAGGTGAATCAAATTGCCAGGGCTTCTTGAGTATCGACAATGACAATTTCGAGCAGGGCTTGCTCGCGTTTTCCGCTTATCCTGGTGTCTGGAAGCTGGCTCTAATGCAGCAGGACCAGGACCAACTGTCTTCTGAATTAATGCCCGCCATTCGCGATCGCGTCAAGCATGGTGAGATTATCAACTTCCCTTATCACCGCGCAGCAAGCATGTCGTGCCGCTCTGAGCCGATCCTCTGACCAACTGTCCGCAGATAACAACGAGCGCCTATCCATTGCAAACCAATAGAGCTGAGCCTAAGCCATGCCAATCATGCAGTCTTTGTTTGCCTAGCTAGCCTATCTGCGGGCTGGCTTGCAGCCTGCCTTGGCTGCACTTTTCGCCTTCTCAGTCTAAGGGGGAGGCGCCACCCCGCGTCAAGCACGAGCACCGAGCAATTTGTTTTCCAGGGTTACTTCTCGCTTGACTCGGGAGCCTCCCCCTTGCCCCCGTAAGTGGCGAAAAGCCGCACTAATACAGGAAGACGAACATCATGAAAAAGAAAGTTTTGATAGCCATACCTGAGCGCCTGCTTGACCAATTGGATCTTCTTGCTGAATTTCGGTCGCAAACAAGATCTGAGCTAATCCGCGAGGCATGCCGGATTCACCTGGAGAACAGTCAGGCTTTCACGCCATCGCGACCGGCAATCTCTCTTATACATCCGACGCTCTTAAAGGAGGAAGCTGTCGCCAACTAGCCGATGACCTCTTTTGTAACCCAGCCGGGATGAGCCTCTGCGCCATCCCGGCATTTCTTTTAGGAGCAGATCATGAATACAAGAACACTCAAAAAGCATCTCAAGTACAAAATTCCTCAGATAAAGCTGGCGATTCTGCGTGAGCCTACAAGTGAACCCCTGCCAGCGATTCGGACGCCGAGCGACCTGGAGCAATACCTTGAACCAATGAAACATCTATCGGAAGAACATTTCGTAGCGCTGCATCTTGACGCCAGGCTACAGGTCACGGGCTACCATGTGGTGAGTCACGGAACCGTCTCGGCAAGCCTAGTTCACCCAAGAGAAGTCTTTAAAGCCGCTATCTTGAATAACGCCTACAGTGTTGTCGTCGCTCACAACCACCCGGCTGGATCGACCGACCCGAGCCGGGAAGACCTGGATACGACCAGCCAATTACTCGCCGGCGGCAAGCTGTTGGGAATTGAGATTCTTGATCATCTGATCGTCTCTTTCCGTGGTGTGGCGAGTATTCGAGAGTCGCATCCTGAGTTGTTTTAGCGGTATCACAAGAGCGGAAGCGGTGGCTCTATGCTGCCGCTTCTGTATCTTCTTTGATGTTGGAATCAAGCACACAACCCAGACAACAGCGTTAATACTCCTGCCTCTGTCTTTTCTGGTGTGCTCTTGCAATTGCTTTTCCTGTACTGGTCATCATCTGCCTGCTGTGGTGGAATGGGCTCCACAACTGGAAAGGAAGCTGGTGAGTGATTGTCTTGTTTCCACTGCTTTCGTACTTCCTTGGGTGTCGTTATGGTCATGCGCCCTATGTGGGACTTCGCGTCAGGTGGTCTGCATCACGCTTTCCTATATGTTCCGGCAATCTGCGTCTGACCTTCTTAATCCTCTTTCTTGTTGCTAATTTTGGTTCCGGGCTGAATTCCTACTTGTCTTATGTCTCAGCAAAGCCAGCGGCCATGGGCTTGTCCTGCTTCCGTTGTTTGTCTTTTGTCTGTTCTTGTAAGGCACCCCCGTGCTTTTTACCGGCGCCAATACTGGCACAACTTTTCGGAGGCGCAAGGATTCCCCTACGGGCGCGTGCGCGTCCTTGCACCACCGAAAAGCGCTAGCGCGGTCTGCGACTTATGCAAAACCTGGGGCACCTAAACCGCACTGGAGGTGCCAACCATGAACAATCAATTGACCATAATCGGCAGAGTCGGACAAGATCCCCGCGCTGTAAGCTTCGCTGACACAGGCAACAAAGTTGTGAAATTCAGCCTCGGAGTCACTGAATACAGCAACAAGAAAGACGAAGAGAAGACTCTCTGGTTCGACGTTGACTGCTGGAACGGTCTTGGAGAACGCGTAATGCAGACCATCACCAAAGGACGCGAAGTCCTTCTTACCGGGCGATTGGCCATCAACACCTTCAGCAAGGAAGTGGACGGAAAGACAGTGGAAGTACACAAGCCAATCTTGAAGCTCACCAGCTTCCACCTCTGTGGCCCTAAGCCAACCACTGCTGAAAAGGCTGATAACGCCTCCAGTGAATCGAAAAAGGCTGCTCGCAAGAGCGCCTGATTTAGATAAGACAGAGGCAGGAGTGAAAGCTCTTGTCTCTGTCTTCTTTCTTTTCTTGCCGCCATTGGCTGCCTCCGCTCAAGGCACCCTTGCCCCGGAGCCGCTCTTGCCGTGCCGCTCTACTTCTGTCCGACTGCCCTTGCTTTCCTGCCTGGCGCAAAGCCTACCGCTTGCCCCCACCGTCAACCTCACATCTGCAATTGCAAACTTCGCAGTAGTTGACGGTGGGACCCCGTCTGCGCGGTATTCAGGCAGTGCTGCAGGAGCTGGCGGGCAGCGCGACTGAGGGCTTGGCGCGCTCAGGCTGAAGGTCTTGGCTGATGGCGCGCTTCGCGCGTGGCTACCCACCCACCACCCTAGCTGCCGAGGACCGGCAGCGCCTAAAAAATCGGCGTGCGGCGGCAAAGGTAATTCCCTCTGGAAACCTAAAGCGGTTTGGGTTATTATGGCAAGAGACGACCGATTAATTGCCGGAATATAGGACTATTTCACCATGACAGAAGAAAAAAGGGTAGTTAAATTAGACGAAGATGAAGCATCGCTTGCGCTTCATGCGCTTCGCTTCTACATGAACGCTAAGGGACGAGAAGTAAGCGCCAACACTGAGCGGCTGGAAGCCACGCTGGATCAGTTTCTTAGCGGTACAACGTTTGTAGTGACGCAAGTTGAAAGTGTTGCATCAATTCTTGGAGCTCGCGGGGGCACCAAGGGCGGTGCCTCAACTTCTGAAGCTAAAAGAGCCGCGTCCGCCGCTAACGGCGCCAAAGGCGGACGCCCACCTAAGCCAAATCTGTTTATCAAATTCGCTAAGACGGTCTGGCAGGAGCCCGACCCGAAATTACTCAATGAGCTGTATCAGTTGATTGGGCACAACAAGTGGCTTCCTGATGAGCGCGGTGATGAAACAACCGGCCCTTATGTCCGGGTGCACGTGCCTGAAGTAAACTCCAAGCTGGAGAAGCTTTTGAGCAATTCCCTCAACGTCTTCGAATGGGACGAGAAGGGACTATACAGGTTTTGCACCGCGCACGTGAACAATCAAGCGGAACAGCTCCGTGTCGCTGACAGCACCGATGCTAGGTGCATTACATGCGGTGAGCAGGCGCACTGGATTTACTGAAAGCTATGCGAAGTAGCGCCTGGCGGGGCTAACCCAATTGTGCAGGCCGGCCTGCACAAATTCGAAATTACTCTTTGCCTTCTACCGATCCGCCGCTTAGCTTGTCGGGACCACTCAAGACGCTTTTGCCGAGTACAAAACGGTTACCCAGCTCTGTCTCAAGTTTTTCAATGGTCGGCAATTCCTTGCCAATCGCCTCAGGCAGGGGCTGAGCTAGTCGATATTCGGAAACGCCCATGGGGCTTTGCGTGTTCCTCAGCGTGTATTCGGCGATTATGCGATTGTTCGTCTTGCATAAGATAAGCCCGATGCTTGGCTGATCGTCTGGATGCCGCAGCTGCTCATCAACGGCGGCCAGATAGAAGCCCATCTTGCCGGCATATTCGGGCACAAAATCGGTGATTTTTAGATCAACAACGACGAAACACCGCATGCGCAGATGGTAAAAGAGCAGATCGAGATAAAAATCCTGCCCGCCCACTTCAAGATGAAACTGGCTTCCTACAAAGGCAAAGCCAGATCCCAGCTCAAGGAGAAAGTCGCGTAATTTCTCTAAAAGCCCCTTCTCCAGGTCTTTCTCAAGCATTTCTGCTCCGAGTGTAAGAAAGTCAAAGTTATAGGGATCTTTCAGAATCTGTTGCGCCAGCTCTGATTGCGGCTTCGGCAGTGTCGTTTGAAAATTGGTAATGGCGCGCCCCTGGCGCGCAAACAAACCGCTTTCTACCTGGTGCACCAAGACATCGCGAGTCCAGCCGTTCTGAATGGTTTGCGCGATGTACCATTCTCTCTCAGTTGGGTCCTTCACTTTATCAAGCAAAGTACAGTTGTGATACCACGTGACCTGTGAAGGAAGCGCCTGAACAAAATCCTGATCGGGGTACGCTTCTGCAAAGGAGCGCATATATTTCAGGTTGCGCGCCGAAAGCCCTTTCATGTCGGGGAAAGTCTTTCGAAGATCGTCTGCGAGCCTATCAATGACCTTGGCTCCCCAGCCTTCAACCTTCTGTTGCTCCAGTATTCCTCGCCCTATTTGCCAGTACAGCACGGTCAGCTCTCGGTTTAGTGCAAGTCCGGCCCTGAGTTGCGCCTGGCGGATAGACTCCGTAAGTTCATGCAAGAAGCCTTCGTAGCCGCTGATGACCTCTGGTAAGTTTTTGTTTGTCATCATCGGTTCGACCTTTCTGGGCAACTTCGGTAAGCAGACTGGCAGTATATCTTCTTTGCGTGCCTTACCGTCACGCATTGCCCGTCGTAGGATCATTTCTGATCGGGATATCTTTCGGTTAAACGCGCCTCTCTAAGCCGGTCCGCTTCTTGAATGATTTCATCGGCAGTCACACCGGCTTGCTTGATCGCTTCCTGTGCCTTGCGGGCCGTCTCCGCCAGGACCTGCGTTTCTGGGAGCAGGACTATGCAGTTGCCGACGACCATCTCGATGAACGTGTCGCCCTGCTCAAGCCCGAGGGCTTTGCGCGCGTGGCTGGAAATTGTCACCTGTCCTTTGCTCGTCATTGTGAGACTGCGGAGCTTTGTTTCTGCCATACTTTCACCTCGGAATTTCCTTACATTTCTAAATTCCTTACTTCCTTACAAGTATACCATAGGTTAGCCATCCCCCACATGTCGTAAATGACAACTGGCGACAAAGCCGAATGCCCGCGACAATAGAGTCATGGAAATTACCTGGTCGCTAGGTCTAATCGTCGTTTTGCTGCTTGCCCTGAACCACATGGCCGGCGGTAGAGCCTCCAATGTCTTGCGTCCGGTCAGCAATATATTCAGTGGTCTTGTGTCCTTTGTTGTTCGGCTGTGCCTTCAGGGAATCGGAGCGGTCGTGCGCCTATTCGGCGGCACTCTCAAATTACCGGGCGCAGGAGGCCCGAAGATAAGGGACGACAAACAGCCGCCAGGGCGAACGCCGCCTCGATGGGATGAGTGACCGAATGCAGCGCGCGGAAGAGGCACTGACGCGCAACCTTGAGCCACGGAGCGACTGAGAAGGAGCGGAGCCGCACCGACGGTCCGACCGAAGGGAGGTCTTACCGTTCGGTAAGGCAAGATACAGTGCGTCCGCACATGTTAAACAAATGCCCATTATATGGGCATTATGCTCGCCGCACGGCTCTAGTATGGAACATTTAGCGCGCCGCACAGGTCTACTATTATAATGATGGTAAGGGTTAAGGTAGGCGCACAGTATGGCAGAAGAAAAACAGTCGCTAAGGATAGGACCGAGGGTCGAAACGAGGCTAGCCTCGGCCGACATTAAACGCCTGGAGGCGGCCGCCGAGAAGGCCGGGCAGACAAGGGCCGAGTTTACCCGGCAAGCTTTACTCTGGTATCTCGACAATCTTGAGAACCTGGAGCATGACAAAAGAGAGACCGAGGTCGCCCAGGCTATGAGGTACGCCACCGACCAGCACGTCAAAGCAATCAATTCCGGTGTGGACCGGATTTGTAAGATGCTTGCCCGGCAAGGTCGGGCTGTCGGCACATTGTATGAGCTTGCCTGGATGTCTTTGCCAGACGATGACAACGCCAGGGCCGCTTTTGATATCGCCGTTCAGTCAGCCAAGCAGAAAATGGCAAAGCACGTTGAGAAGGACGAGCAAGAATTGGCCGACCGGATGAAAAAGGTCGTTAAGGGCTAATGATAGTTGTCAGGCATAACTACATATCGGCAAGGGACCGGCAAAGCCGACGGAGCGGTAAGCCCCCAAAACTTGCCGCAGTCGGGCGCGCGCTGGCGCATGTGAAATACATCCAGCACAGGCCGGGTGAGGATCGCCAAGACGGCGGGCGCGATATGTTCGACGACCAGGACGACAACCTGGACGGTAAAGACCTGCGAAAAGCAATCAGGGAGAACCGCGACAGTAAGGTCGTGGTTCACAAGATAACCCTTGCTCCGGAGATAAACCCTGAGGACAAGAAGGCTTTCACCCGTGAAGTGATGAAAAAGCTTGGGCGTGATAAGGGACTAGACCTTCACTGGGTGGGTGTCGAGCATGACAATACAGACCACAATCACATTCATGTGGTGGTCATGGGGAAGGACAAAACCGGCAAGGATGTCCGCTTTGACAAGAAAGACTATGACCGAATCAAGGACTATGGCGACCGGTATTTAGAACGGGTGCACCCTTTCGAGCTTGAAAAGAGTCGAAGTGATAGGGAAGAGCGAGAGCGCGAACGTCTGGCTGCTCGAAACAGGGAGAGGGAGGCCGCTCGTCAGGAACGCATTAGAGACGGCCTGGAGCTTCCCTGGATGCACAAAAAGATCATCCGTGAGCAATTGGAACCCTACGACCAATGGAAGCAAAAACAGAAGGATATAGAGCGCGGAAAAGTTCCTGCAGAAGATCGCAGCCAGCTCGGCCGTGACCCGGGCGAAACCGAAAAGCCTTATTTCCACGACACGATTGAAGCCGCCGGCAGAGAGTGGAGTAAGCGAAATACGCTCAAGGAGCTACAGGAGCTTAATCAGCACCTATGGGATAATCCTGATGAAAGGATTGAAAAGCCTGAATACAAGAAGCTTATAGCCTGGATGAAAGAGAAAGAGGAGCTAGCCGCTCGAGCACCTCGAGCGGCCAAGGACAAGGCCGACAAGGAGCCAGGGGCGGCACCCGATAAACAGAAAGACTCCTTTGACTATCAGGGCACGAAGTACAGCAAAGACAGCTCCTATGAGCAGTTGAGCGCTTTATCCAACAAGTTGCGGGATAAGAAGGCTGAGCGCCTGCCTGTTGATGAGTACCAGAAGCTGCGGGGCTGGCTGGAGAATGCCGACCGAGCCCGTTGGGCTAATGTTCTGGAGCGGGAGCTTGCCGCCACTCACAAGAAGTTTGAGCGAAGTAAGACCATGGAAGACCACAAGTCTGCCGAGGGTGGGCGTGTCCTGAACCCCATGCAGGAGCAAATGATGTCTAATCCAGTGGTCGGACTCTTCATGCAAGGCGCCGGGCTCGCCAATACCCTAGTCCGCTGGATACCCTTGACCGATAACCGTGACCGGGTCAAGGAAGCCGGAGATGCCATGGAGGAGGCTAAGCGCGACAAGCACGATGAATACGTTAAGCCTGGGCGCGATCCTGAGCATCGGGAAAAAGACAAAGAAGTAATAGACAAATTAGACAAAGCTATCGAGGAAAATAAGAGAACTCAGGACGAACAGAAGAAAAAGAAAAAAGAGAAAGAGCAAGAGAAGAAAGACAAGAACAACCCGTTCAGCCGAGACCCATGGGGACGATGGTAGATGCAGGTCAAGGACACTGGCATTATTGAGACCAATCCAAAGGACTTTCCCGTCCTGGCTGTTAACGTCCTGGACCGTCTGGGCTACCAAGTCTCTCGCGCGAGCAAGCAACTTGACCAGATATTAGCCGTGGAGCGGCTTGATGAACAAATTGGCCAGGACTGGTGGCGGCATGAATACCGAGTGGTCCTACGTTGGCGCAAAGCCAATTCTGGCGGCATGTTCGTCGAGGTAGAGCTGGAAGAGCGCAAAGGCTCAGCCACCCAAAGTGAGTGCCAGCGCCGGTGCGACAAGATTTTCTTGGAGCTTCAAAATGACGCCGAGCGGGCTGAAGCAGCCAGGGCGCAGAAAGAACCAAGCACGGTCCATGGTGCTGCCAGGTGGGGCACTGAGCAGGAGCTTGAGGCTGCCGGTTATGTCCAGCGCCAGGTTGACCCGAAGAGGCTAATTATCGGACGAACTAAGGAAAACCAGTACCTTCAGGTGGCTGAGCGCTGGACTCATGCTCACGCCCTGGTTTGCGGCCGAACCGGTGTAGGGAAATCCACGGGCTTCTTTATTCCGCAGCTTGTTGAGAGGATAGCTACCTCGATGATCGTCACCGAGGCTACTCCTGGCTATGAGTCCGGGGAGCTGTACCGGCTTACTTCCGGCTGGAGGAAGCTTGCCGGTCATACGATTTACTGCTTCAACCCCTCTGATATGACTTCACACAGAATCAATCCGATAGACCGGGTGAGACGGGCGCCAGAAGAGCTTAAAGCCAATTTGGCGGAGAAGCTAGCTGACCTGATAATCATGAACGGGGAGAGCGCGGAGGCTCGCGGAGACCAGACTTGGAACCGGTCTGAGAAGCTTTTGCTCATTCCGCTCATTCTTCATGCAGCAGCGGGAGACCCTTGTTACGGGCATTTTGGCGCACTAAGGTGGCTGCTTTTGCAGGGACCAGATAGGGTGGCAAAGATTCTTGAGCGTAGTCCATCGGATGTTGCGCAAATGGAATTCGAAGGCTGGATGCGCCTTTCTGGAGAAACAAATTTCAAGTACGGTGTCTTTTCTGGGCTCATAACAAAGCTCAATCCGTGGATGACTGATCAGATGGTCACGCTAACTGAGACCACAGATATCGACCTTGACGCGCTTAAGAAGCAGCTCTTCACTTTCTATCTTGCTGTACCTAGCCGGTCGAGAGACAGCAAATTGATAGGATCTTTGATGGTCAATTTCTTGCTAGATCATATTTTGGAAATTCGGCAAGAGATGAAATATCCAGTCACCATGCTGCTTGATGAGTTTACAAACTTCGGAAAAATATCCGGCATCGGTGACACTCTATCGATTATTCGCAAAAACAAAATAGGTCTGATTTTAGGCTTTCAGAATTACGCCCAGCTAGAGCAGGTCTACAGCAGGCGCGAAGCTCAGATAATCATCGACATGCCAGCCACGCAAGTTTACTTCAAGCAAAAGACCTTCCAGGAAGCACGAGAGTTAAGCGAGGCTATTGGCCGAACGACCATAGAAGAGGCAACGGTAAGCGATAGCGGACGCGTTCAAGAGTTCGTCCAAGGACGAGCTCTTATCACGCCGGATGAATTAATCGGCCTGAAAAATGAAGTGATAGTTTTCACCGCCGATACAAAACCGCTCAGGCTGCCGTTAACTGCCCCGGATGCTTACTCGCAGGCGCTTGCCTATGATCCACCGGAGCGAGAAAAACATGAGGTGACGGAGTTCGTAAGAAAGCGCGGACGGGCTGCTAAACAGCAACAGTCGCAGCCCAAACAAGAACCACCTAAGCAACCTCAGCCACAGCAGAAGCCAAATGCTAATAATCAGAAGCCCCAGAAGCCGAGCCGCTTTGATAGAAAGCCAGAGCCTGAGAAGCGCGAAAAAGAAGAAAAGGAAACAACAAGGCGGCCAGCACCCAAGACAGAGCGGCCAGCGGCTGCTCCTGACTATGACGAGACTTAGAGGTGCCATGAAATGATTGGTGTGGGCATTATCGTTGGAGTTTTCGTCTTCCTTGCCGTGGGAGCAATGGTTGCCGAATTGGTTGTCCATCAAAAGGAAGCCGGGCTTTTCCCTGGTCTTGTGGCTGGTATCTGGGCCGCCTGGCCGTTCTTTCACAAGGGCGGAGTCGACCGGTATAACTTTCTGCATCCAGTTCCCAGGCGATACAAGCAGCCTCTAAAGCACGTCTTTGCAAAAATCAGGCAGATACTCTCAGAGCAAACTTATAACTTCGGAGACAAGTGGCATGTCTCAACTGCCGATACCATGCAGCACCGCATAACTGCGAGCCTCAGATACACAGAGGAAGAAACCAAAATTGAGGGTGATGCTCGCGGGCAATTGCACACGCGAAAGGAGCGTGTACAGCGCCTTATAGAAATGGATGTCCAGTTCAAGGATGAGGGCAATGACTCAACTGTAGTTCAGTTTGATTTCAGTCCAAAGATAGAGGGAGCGGCTTTTGGCGCATGCGATTCGATAATCTCAGGTATTACAAGCGCAGCCGAAACAGCTTTGGGTCCAGGCTCCGACGCTGGTAAGCCTGCTGATAAGACACTTCCGGCACCGCCCTGGTGGTTTTTAGGTTTGACTCTTTTGTCGCTAATGACTCTCTGGGGGCAAGTTATGAAGGCGGTGTTTAACTGATGTCTGAAGAGGAAAATATCCGTAAAGCCTATTTGTACCTTGGTCTTGAGGCTGGTACAGGCTTGCCTGAGGTTTTGACCAAATACAAGCGATCCGTGATGGTTTGGCATCCAGACCGGGCGCCCAATGACCCGAAATGGAAGGATGAGGCAACTGAGGAGCTGAAAAAGTTCAACTGGGCCAAGGATATTCTCCAGTCCCACTTTGAAGGCGGGGGGCATAACCCGACTGGTCCATGCATCTGTAAGCCTGGGAATGCCAGCAGTGCCGGCCATGCTGGGCGCAGCAATACCGGTCCAGGGCGCCGGGCTAAGACAACAGAAGAAACGAACCGTGAGGATGCTCAGGCAAAAGCCAAGAACGAGGAGCGGGCCAAAAGAGCTGCCTCTGAACAGCCAGTCCAGAATGAGCGAGAGCAAACCGAACAACGAGCCGCCCAAGCCATGCAGGATGCCATGGCCCATGATCGAGAATTGAGGGATAATCGCCTGAGGTGGCGCATTGCCATAGCGTTGGGTGCTGCCTATATTGGCCTTTGTTTATTCGGCTATGTTGGCACCGGTGTCAAAGCCTGGTGGCATACTTTTACTTTTAATTGGGAGAGGGACCATGCTCCCAAGCAAGAGCAACCGTCACAGTCAATCCCGGCTCCTCTCGCTCCTTTACCTGAGCTGAGTCCTTCCACAAACTTCTCTCCACCAGCTCAGCCGCAAGACCCTGATCAGATACGCCGCGAGCAGGAAGCGAAGAAAAAGCATGACCAGGATATTTACTTCGCTAAGTTAGATGTTGACCGCTATCAAAGGGCCGTGGAGCATGGGCAGACTCTCATTCCTGAGCTTGAAACCAAAATAGCAGATCCAAATGTGAGTATTACGGATCGCCGCCAGCTAGAGTCCTACCGCGATTTTCAGCAGAAAGAACTAACAAAGAATAAGGAGAATCTACGCTACGCCGAAGAACATCTGCGCTCCTTAGAAGCTGAGCAATAGGCAATGAAAAAGTCGAGAAGAAGAACAAAAGAAAAAGCTCAAGCAATCCAAGACATAATCGAGCCTCATCCCAACAACCTGCGAGGAGTACCGCTCAAAAATGCTTATCCTGAAAAGACTGTCGAGTGGTACTACAAGAAGAATTGCGGTTTTGGTCCTGAGGATTTCTCATATGGTTCAAAGGTCGTTGCCTGGTGGAAATGCCCTGTTGGTCATATTTATGACATGCGAATTCTTGACAGAACACTGAAGGGCTCCAACTGTTCCTACTGCAACGGCAAGCGTGTATGCAAGGAAAATTTACTCTCAAGACTATTTCCCAAAATCGCTAGAGAATGGCATCCTGACAAAAATGGGGAGCTTAAACCCGACGAAGTTATTGCGGGATCTCACAACAAAGTATGGTGGCAATGCAAGCATGGGCATAGTTGGCAGGCATCAATAAAATCAAGAACTGCTCAAGGCTCCGGGTGTTCAGTCTGTCATGGTAAGCGCTGCTTGAATCTGCGCAATTATCCTAAGCTCTTGAAGCTTTTTGATCAGAAGAAAAACAAGGGAGTAAACCCAGAGCGGCTCACAATCACCACTTTCGTTTGGTGGCGCTGTCCGAACGGACCGGATCATACTTGGTATAAACCATTTCAAAAAAGTGGAGAGATTCTTCGTTGCCCCTTTTGCACCTGGAGGCTCGTATCCAAGACCAATTCTCTCTTCGCACTCTACCCAGAACTGGCAAAGGAACTGCACCCAACCAGGAATGGTAATTTGACCGCTAAAGACATACCAGCGCAGAAGTGGCTAATGGTCTGGTGGAAGTGCTCGGAAAACCCTCGCCATGTCTGGCAAGCTCGGGTCAGAAATAGGACCGTGAATAAAAGCGGCTGCCCCAAGTGTTGGGTCGAAAAGCGCTCTAAAGGGTATTTCAAGCAGCTTGCTGCCAAATCTGTCTCTATTGAAACCTCAAAAAACTCAGGCTGATTCATTCCGGCTCTGTTGCAAATATCGGCCGAAAAAATTGAGACGAGTTATGAGACGTGTTTCTCTGAGCTGGTCTTCTTATTATGCAGCTTCTAATTCAGCCATGAGCGATTTCCAAAACTCGCTGTAGGCATTTTGGCTGGCAAAGCAATGGTTGGAATGCTCTCTATCTTCTCCAACTTCGATCGAGATATGCTTGGTGAACGTATTAAGGCAGGAATTCATGATTCCAAGAAAAAACATGGCAGGCCAAGAACGGCTCTGAAGCACCCTACGCGAATAAAAAAAACTCTATCAGGATGGCATGAACAAATCTGCTATAGCTAGAAAGCTTGGCATTGGGCGCACTTCCGTAATCCGAATTTTGGCGAACATCGAAAATCCTGCCAAATAATTCGCAAATTTTGCTGAGTAGGCATGGGGACGTCGCCGCCCCCAGCCCCTCCAAGAACCGGACGTGATACTTTCGCATCATCCGGCTCGCGCATCCGACCCAGCGCGGCACTGGGCTTTTGCCTTTACTTTCGGTCGTTTCATACGTGTCTCGCGGCGTTTCGTCCAATATTCTTGGAGTGTCGGGTCGTCGGGACTAGCTCCGCTCCTTACTTTGATGTGTCGCTCGATTTGTACGGCGCCCATATCAAAGAGAAAGAGTTTGTCGTTACCAGCTTGAGCATGGAAAGTCCAGCTCACATTTTTGTGTAAGCAAAAATATTTCCGGCTCACCCATTTCTTCCCTTTCTCCGGATGGCGACGCAGGCACCACTTCCAGAGCATTTTCCAAATTTGGCTCGATACGTATGCGAGAACTTGTTTGGAAACAACGTGTCTGTAGTTGTTAGACCACCCTCGCAGAATTGGATTCAAGTGCCTGATGACACTTTCTGCGGCGACTTGCTTGTGCTTGTTCAACCACAAACGCTGTTCGGAGAGGAAGGCTAGCACCTTTTCTTTCTGCGGTTTGATGAGGCACTTGCCTCGATATCGCCTAATTGAGAATCCTAAGAAATTGAACCCATCGTCGATGTGAGCAATTCGAGTTTTCTCTGGGTGCAATGCTAATCCTCTTTGCTGCAACCATTCCGAAATGGTGATCTGGGCTTCTTCAATCTTCTCACGCGAACTTGCACAGACTACTAGGTCGTCAGCATAACGGATATAACCGTAGACTGGTCCTAACTTCTGCTGCAAGCCATGGAGCGCGACATTCAACAGCAAGGGAGAAATAATTCCCCCTTGAGGAGTGCCGCTCTCCGTTACGTGAAAACATTCTGCCTCTACATAACCTGCTTTCAACCACTGCTTGATTAGCTCTCGGCCGGGCAAGTGGCCAATGCTACGAAGTATGTGGTCGTGAGAAATGTTGTCGAACGCACCCTTAATGTCGGCGTCCAATATCCATGGACGCAAACCGTGACCACGCAGATACAACCAACAATGCTCAATGGCATCGTGAATACTTCTGCCTGGTCTAAAGCCATAACTGTTAGGCTCAAAGATAGCTTCCCAGTATGGCTCGTGCGCGTTCTTTACCATCGCCTGAGAGACTCGATTTCGAAGTGTCGGTATTCCGAGTGGGCGTTCTTGACCAGGCTTGCCTGGTTTCGGAATATGCACTCGTCTGGCAGGTCTTGCCTTCCAGAGCGTATGTTTCGCCATGCGCTTCACCAGAGCCATCCTCGACTTCGGCGTCAGTGCCACTTCACCATCTACACCGGCAGTCTTTTTGCCTTTGTTCTTTTGAGTGACCCTTCTCACGGATGCGAGCAGATTTAAGTAACTGCGCAGCATTAGTTTCATGAGGCTGCGCACCACATTCCACTTTTGCTCGCGCGTTGCACGAAATATACGCTGCCTTAGTTTTCTGATAGACTTGTCGATCAGTTGCCATGGTAGTAGCTCCCAGTCTAAAGTCTTACCTTCTGCTCCGATACCATTAATGGTTCCATCTTTCACAGTCGTTTGAATCCTTTGCTTTGCAATTTCGCGGGATACTCTCTGGAAGTCTGCCGTCTTTCAACGTGGACTTGCGTCCTATCTGCGCCATTACAGCTCAGCATTTGCTTTTTCCAGAATCCGTTACCTCCTGGGCGATTAGCCATTGCTTGCGCGCCGGTTACTCGCTGAACAAGCGAGAGCCCATGAGGCTTACCACGTTCCAACTAAATGATTGTCGACCGGTTTAGGTCCCATCTATGCTCCGGCGGGGGTGTAGCCTCCACACTGCTTGAATGGCAACTCAAGCAGCCAACCCGCTTCCCTTTTGGGTCTGGTGTATCAGCCACTTTCACCAGTCGAATTATCACGGAACTAACGATGGTTCGTTTTCGCTCAATGCGTTCTAACCATGCCGGTCTCCCTTTGATTCTTGACTCTCTTTGTGGCTTAGAGTTTCGAACCTTTCGTGCCCTTCTATTAACCGTCTTCATTACTTACCAACGGCGCGGGCGAAGTCAGGGACTTCTTTACGCAGGGATAGAGCGAGGAGGAGCTCTAAGTCTTAGACTAGTCATTTAATTGACCTCGTGTCGATGATGCCAAATAATTCGCAAAGTCACAAGTAGGCCGTCTTGGATTGTCTAACCAGATAAGTTGATTTGCAGTCTGAATTTCGTCGAGCAAAAAACATTATGTGCTGAAGGTGGGCGCAATACTGGTTGGCCAGCGTTGTCCATTCCTCCGTTTGGGCCTTCCAGGCATCCCACATTACATCTACGCCGCGCTCGCTCATCGAGACCGCTCCTGTAATACGAAATCAACTGACCACTGCAAGGTTCTGAGATTCCAGGAAGGTCGCCAGTTGGGACGTTAAACCCAAGCAGCGGTGTAGGCGAGGGTTCGGGGTTAACATATGTATCAGCTCCTGCTGATGCATTGCTATAATATCAGCTGAGGCTGATATTTGTAAGGGATGCCGATTATGTCATCAAAAGTGAGCGCCGCCAGCGTGACGTGCAAATTCTTCCGGGGTTTGGGCGACAGCTCGCGCCTAGCTATCCTAGAAGCGCTGTCCAAAGGTCCGATGATTGTCACAGATCTGGTTCAAACCACCGGACTGACGCAATCTAATGTGTCCAACCATCTTGCCTGCTTGCGCGAGTGCGGACTGGTCGTCAATAGCTCGGAGGGGCGGTTTGTCTGGTATAGGCTCAAAGATGATCGAATTGCAGCCTTGCTTGCTCTGGCGACCGCGATTACTTCAGAAGCAGGTAGCGGCATGGCCGAATGCCAGCGTTATGAATAAGGCAGTGCTGCTCTCGATCACCATTGTTTGGGGGACAGGCGCTTTAGCTCCCTTGCCGTCGTATGCTGCATCGGGTCCGGTTTTTGAGCAAGTCCCGCCTGGAACTCCGACAAGCAGTCCTCCGCAGTTGAGACCAACTGTTCCCGCTGTTCAACCAGTGTCTCCGGAAATTACTCCGCCACCGTCCCCCTCAACCTATGTGCTCAAGGCGGAAAAGACCGTAAGATTGAAACTTAAATCCGCATTTGATGAAGCAGAGGCTCACAATCCAGAAATCCTCAAAGCTAAGCAGGACGTATCTCTGACAAAGGCAGGCATTGTCTCTGCTGGCGCCATACCGAATCCTCAACTTGCTGTTCAGATGGGATTTGGTCCCGCGTGGACCAAAACAATTGCTGGCAATACACAGCAAGTCGGAATAAACCAGATAGTTGAGACGGGCGGCAAGAGAGCGGCTCGTTTAAAGCTAGCCAGAGCGCATGAATCAGCAGCCGTATTGCAGCTTGATGCCATGCGTTTTGACATTCGTACAAGAATTCGCAGAGCTTATGCCGAGTTGGCCGCTGCTCAGGCATACGCACAGCTTATAGAAAACCAGCGCGAACTCACCGCGCGTTTGGTAGAAATCGCAACTGAAAGATTCAAGGCCGGCTCTGCTCCTGAGGCTGAGATAATACAAGCCCAGCTAAACCTGAACCAATATGATGCACAGCGAAACAGCGCTCAGGGTCGCATCAGGCAAGCTCAAATTCAGCTAAGCCTGCTCTTGGGCGAACCAGTTGCACCAAACATCATTGCCGAAGAACGTGCATTGTTCGATTCTCAGGAAACGAATCCTGAATTGGTGCCGCCAGAGAACCGGTCATTGCCGGACGAGAGCGCACTTCTTCAGACAGCTCTTTCGTCAAGACCTGATTTACGCGTTGCAAAACAGCAACTGAACGTCTCGACCAACCAGCTTAATTTGAGCCGCGCTCAAAGAATTCCAGACCTGATTCTCGGTTCTGGTTTCGTTTTCACCACCTTTGAACCGCCAGAAAAACAGCAATATGGTGCTTATCTCAATGTAAACATGGACCTGCCGGTGTTTTACCGAAAGCAGGGCGAAATCATGTCCGGCAAGATAGGGGTTGCGCAAGCCACCACACAATCGCTGATTGCGCAAAACAAAGTGACTGCCGAAGTCAAGGCTGCCTTTGAGAATGTCAGACTTTCCCGATCGAATATTTCGAAATATCGAACACAATTACTTTCCGCCGCTGCCGAGACAGTCAGACTCGCCGAGTTGGGCTACAAATGCGGGCGAAATAGGCTCTCTGACGTTATCGTGGCGCAACAATCTTTTCAACAAGTAAATAGTGGGTACTTCGAGGCCGTGGTCGCCTACCAAAACGCCTGGGCCGACTTGGAAAAAGCCGTCGGTCAACCGCTCACTCTCTGATAGGAGCCACGAATGAGATCACCGCGAAAAATTATTGCCCCAATTGCAGTAATACTCTTCGTATTCTGTTCCTCAATGATTCTGCCAGCACTGGCAGAGTTACCTGAAACAACAGAAACAGACGCATTCGCACCGATTCATGTATCGGAAGACGTTCAAAACTCAATCGGCATAAAAACCGAACCCGTCCAACAGTTGCCACCCGCGCACAAAAAAACTGTGAATGGACAAATTGAAGCGATTCCAGCCAATACAGCTTCTGTTAATGCTCCGTTATCTGGCAGAGTCCTGTCTCTCCTTGCCCAAAAAGGCCAACAAGTTGAGAAGAACCAAGCACTGGTGTTGATCGATACTCCTGAAATCAGACAGTTAGCAGTTGAATCACAACGTCTTGTCTCTCAAAACAAGGCTGCTGAGCTTCAAGCGCAGGCAAAGCTTGAGCTTGCCAGACGTAACTATGAGCGTGAAAAGACGTTGTTGGGATTGAAAATCTCATCAGCAAAGGATTATCAAACAGCAGAGGCCGACTTCAAACAGGCGGAAGCGGAACTCCAAGCAGCTCGTGCTCAAACCCGCCTCAGTAGTGCTCTTTTGACCAACAGACTGGCTCAACTTGGTCAATCCATCAAGGCTACGGCCCAAGGGCAGATCACGCTCTATGCTCCAATCGCCGGCATCGTCTTGGAGCAACTTGTCACTCCTGGAGAAGCACTTGAACCTGGGAAACCGCTCTTCAAGCTAATCAATATCAGCAAAGTCTGGGCAACCGCCCAAGTATACGAAAAGGATCTACAAAATGTTCGTGTGGGGCAGCGCATCAATATACAGACTGCTGCTTATCCTGAAAAAGTTTTCGCCGGCACTGTTATCAACATTGATCCGGTTGTCGACCCGGTAAGCAGAACGCTTGCAGTACGTGCAGTGATTGAAAATCCGAGCTTGCTGCTCAAGCCGCAAATGTTTGTGACTATCGATCTCCTGGAAAAACCTGTCCTTCAGACCAGTTATTACGTGCCAAGTGAATCCGTGGTGACAGTCCAGGGACAACAGGCAGTCTTCATAAAGAAAGGAGAATTCTTTCAGCCAGTACATGTCCAGGTTGGAGATACAAAAGACAATCTTGTCCAGATCATTACAGGATTGCACCCTAACGATCAGATTGTGACGAGACGCGCTTATCAACTAATGGCGCAAGGGGCTAAAGCTGCCATTCCCTCAGAAGAGGAAGAAGGTGAAACGAAATCAGCAAAAGGACAAGCTCGACCTGAGAGTATCATCTTGCTTTTAGTAGGTGCTCTGGTTGTGCTGGTAGTCGGGTTCTTGGCGGGCAGAGTATCTAGAAAAATCAGCCCTGTTTCCAGTTCCGACGTAGTAGTTAAGCAACCCAATCGAAGCGGTACTTCAGAAGCGGAGAAGCAGTAAATGTTAAACCGCCTCATCCTCTGGTCTATCTCGCACAGGGTTACGGTGGTCGTTGCCTCGATCGTACTTCTGATTGTTGGTTTCTCGGTCGTATTGAAACTACCGCTCGATGTATTTCCAAACTTCGCTCCACCTCAAGTTGTAATCCAGACGGAAGCGCCAGGATTGGCTCCAGAAGAGGTCGAGTCCCTTGTCACCTTGCCTCTGGAGAGTTCACTTAATGGCACACCGGGAGTCGTGGATATTCGCTCCAGTTCTGCAATAGGACTTTCAGTTGTCACCGTCATATTCGAGGGACAAACGGACATTTTTCGCGCGCGGCAACTTGTCGCGGAAAAAGTCCAACAAATCGCTCCACGCTTTCCTCAGGGCGTCAATCCACCATTGCTGTCTCCGATCAGCAATCCGGTAGGAGACGTGATCAAGTTTGCCTTCACGATAGATCCGTCCGTGCCGATGGCTCAGCATACAACGCTTCTAGATGTTGCCACCATTGCTAATTGGCAGATACGCAATCGGCTATTAGCAATTCCCGGGGTTACCCGTGTGCTTGTCCTGGGTGGAGGAGAGAAACAGTATCAAATATTGGTTCAGCCCGAAAAACTGAAACAATTCAACGTAACTTTGGCACAAGTCGCTGAAGCGACGAAAGGCGCCAATCTCAATGTCCCTGGAGGCTTTCTGCTAACTGCCGACCGGGAGAAGCTTATACGAGGAATTGGACGAACTCACAGCTTGATTGATTTGGCCAACTCTGTTGTGGTCGCCAAACCCGGAGGCATTCCAGTACGCCTATCGGACGTGGCACAGATACACATTGGCTCTGGAGTGAAGCGCGGCGATGGATCATTTGCCGGACAGGACGCGGTTATTGTGACCGTAACACGCTCTCCTTTTGCTGATACTCCGACAGTCACTCGGACTGTTGAGGCAGCAATGGCCGACATCAAGAAGACTCTGCCGAAAGATGTTCGAATAACAACTACATTCAGGCAAGAGGATTTCATTCAAAAATCCGTTGACAATGTTCTCGAAGCTCTTCGTGACGGAGCCATCATTGTCGCAATCGTTGTGGTTCTGTTTCTGGGCAACTGGCGTACTGTAGCGATCACGCTAACTGCATTACCACTTTCTATTGTGCTTGGTTTGGTCGTTCTCAATTGGTTTGGTATCGGACTCAATACCATGACGTTGGGCGGATTGGCGATTGCGCTTGGCGGAATCATTGATGACGCCATTATTGATGCTGAAAATGTGTATCGGCGCTTACGTGAGAACCGCACTCTGGGCAAAGATGCACAACCGCCCCTGAAAGTGGTGTTTGACGCATCGGTTCAAATTCGCGGCTCAGTTGTATTTGCGACGATCATTGTTTGTATCGTTGTCGCACCTATATTCGCACTTTCCGGCGTTGAAGGAAGGATCTTCACGCCTTTGGGACTCGCCTACATCGTTTCAACGCTAGCTTCCTTGATCGTCGCTCTCACTCTCACACCTGCGCTGTGCTACATGCTTCTAGCAAATCGCCCTTTGCCGGACGATGAGACCTGGCTTGTTAACCGTCTCAAAAATATCTACAAACCGATATTGTCGTTTGCCATCGAGAAACCAATTGTCATACTTCTGGTTTCGACACTGGCTCTAGTTGCCTCCTTCGCGATCATCCCCTTATTAGGAACGAGCTTTTTGCCTGAATTTCAAGAGCGCAGCTTGGTCATTGCTTTAAATCAGCTACCGGGGGCTTCGCTTGCGTCCACACACGAAATAGGCAAAGCAATTGAGGTTGCTTTGCTAAAACATCCCGAAATAGAAACAGCACAATTCCGCGCGGGAAGAGCCTTCGGAGATGATGATGCTGGTGTGGTTACTTTCGGCGAGCTTGACCTTCAAATATCAAACAAAGCAAACGACAGAGAGAAGGTGCTGGATATCATTCGTGACGAAATTCACAGATATCCAGGTGTCGTGGCAGTAGTTGGTGGATTCATCTCCAATCGAATAGATGAAACTCTCTCAGGAACCCGGGCCGCATTGGCAATAAAAATTTTTGGTCCGGATCTCGATATTTTGCGCACTGAAGCACAAGAGATCGGTAACGCCGTTCGTGAAGTTCCAGGCATTGTTGACTTGCAGGTCGAGCCCCAAGTGCCAGTGCCGCAAATATCCGTCTTGTTCGATAGAGAAAAGGCGTCGCGTTACGGACTTACTGTAGGGGCGTTGGCTGATACGGTAGAAACCGCTCTTAATGGGCGAGTAGTTTCACAGATTCTTGATAATCAAAGATTGTTCAACCTGGTTGTCTGGCTGCGCCCAGAAGCACGAAGCAATGTCGAAACGATAGGTGAGCTTCTTGTTGATGCCCCCGGGGGGACAAAAATCCCCCTATCATCAGTTGCAACTTTAAAAGAGGCTGAAGGACCAAATACCATAAACAGACAATACGTTTCGCGGCGAATTGTCGTTTCAGCAAACACGTCTGGACGCGACATTGGTTCTGTTGTCTCCGACGTGAACGAGGCCATCTCGCGCAAGGTGCAATTGCCTACCGGCTATTACGTTTCACTGGGAGGACAGTTTGAGGCCCAGAAACGAGCCACGCAGGAACTTTTGATATTCGGTGCAGTGGCACTGCTTACGGTGGCATTCCTCATCCAGCAGGCTGTGCAATCAACTCGCTCTATGATTCTAATTCTGGCCAACCTTCCGCTTGCTTTGATAGGCGGATTGCTGGCTGTCTTTCTGGGCGGCGCCGTCTTATCTGTGGCCTCACTTATCGGCTTCATCACTTTATTCGGTGTTGCTAGCCGAAACGGAATCATCCTCGTCACTACATACAATCAGCTTATATCGTCAGGGGTATCCTTTGACGAGGCAATTTGGGAGGGCTCGGTTGAGAGACTTTCTCCTGTTCTCATGACCGCGCTTACAGCAGCATTGGCAATGCTGCCTTTGATGATCGGAACTGGTGCCGGCAAAGAGATACTGCAACCACTAGCTGTTGTTGTTTTTGGTGGCTTATTCACGTCCACAGCTTTAACTCTTGCTGTCATCCCCGCTCTCTTTACCTTGTTTGGCGATCGCAAGTCTATGCAAGCCAGACCTCTTTACACACATGAATATCTCGGAGTCGATCCATGACACAAGAAATCAAAAACATGAAGGAACAAGTTTTCTACGTATCCAACATGGATTGCGAAAACGAGGCAGCCAAAATTACACGGGAATTGAAAAAAAGCCCAGGCGTGCACGACGTGAAAGCGTTCCCCGGTTCTTCGAAGGTTGTAATAACGTTTGATCAGGAAATTGCTTCAAGCCAATCATTGCAGTCGGCATTGACAGCTATTGGTTTTCCTGTGAGGACTACGACCGAAACCAACACAATGAGCTTCTGGCGAAACAAAAAAGTCCTTTATGCAATGGTCTCAGGAGTTGCCCTGGCAGCCGGATGGGTAGCCAGCAAGCTCGGAGTCCCGTCGGTTTTCTCTCTTGTGCTCTACCTCACCAGTATTGTCATAGGCGGCCATTATTTCGCTAGGGAAGCCCTGGAAGAAATTGTCCATGAGCGCAGAATCGGCATTGAACTATTGATGACTGTTGCTGCCGTGATCGCCTTGCTACTTGGAGAATCATTGGAAGCCGCCACCCTTGTTTTTCTGTACTCAATTTCTGAGGCCGCTGAAGGTTACACTGAAGAAAAGACTCGGGCAGCGGTTCGAGCACTGATGAAACTTGTCCCAAAAGTGGCTCTTGTGGTTCGGGACGGCGCTGAAATGGAGGTGCCGGTTGAGGAGCTAAAAATAGGGGACATCTTTGTCGTTCGACCTGGCGAAGCTGTAGCTACGGATGGCGAGGTTGTCTCTGGTGCGTCATCAGTCAATGAAGCGCCAGTCACAGGCGAGAGTATGCCGATAAAAAAACAGCCCGGAAGTTCGGTATTCGCTGGCAGCATCAACGCTGAAGGTGGGCTGGAAGTCCGTGTTACTAAGACGTTCAGCGAAAATACAATTGCCCGTATCATTCAAATGGTTGAAGAAGCACAAGAGAGAAAGGGCAAGAATCAGCGCTTCATTGAAAAGTTTGGATCCATCTACAGCCCGCTGGTCCTGCTTTTCGGGATACTGGTAGCCATTTTGCCTCCGATAATATTTGCAGCACCGTGGATAACGTGGGTTAATCGCGCGACCGTCTTTATTGTCGCTGCAGCACCTTGCGCCCTGGTCATCTCCATTCCCATCACGCTGGTGGCAACACTGGGAACAGCAGCCCGCAAAGGCTTGTTAATCAAGGGCGGAGTTTATCTAGAAGAACTGGCCAGAGTCACAGTAGTGTCCTTTGATAAGACAGGAACCATCACAATGGGAAGCCCAGAGGTAACAGATTTTGCCGTGATGCCTGGCATTCAGAAAAACACTGAAGAGTTGTTAGCAATCGCATATGGCATTGAGTCACGAAGCCAGCATCCATTGGCTGAGGCCGTGGTGCGGTATGCAAAGGAACGGAATATACAGCCTAAGGCAACTAGCAACTTTCAATCGATTTCGGGCTTTGGCGCAACTGCTGTCTGCAATGGAACAAACGTCAAAGTCGGAAGCCCGTCCTTTTTCGAAAATGCATTGCAAGACTCTGCGCTCTCAAGCCATATTGAACAGTGGCAGTCTGAGGGCAAGACCGTGATCCTGCTTGGGGAAGATAAGATTGTATGGGCGATGTTTGGTATCCGCGATCAGATTCGACCCCAAGCTGCTGCTGTCGTGACAGACCTGAAAAACACCGGCATCAGGCACATTATTATGCTCACCGGTGACAATCAGCGCACAGCCATGGCAATCGCAAAAGATGCTGGCATCAACGAAGTATTTGCCGACTTAAAACCTGAAGATAAGGCAGTCAAAATTCGAGAGCTGGTAGAGCGGTATCCAGGTGTGCTTATGGTAGGTGATGGTGTCAATGATGCTCCAGCCCTAGCTGAAGCCACAGTGGGAGTCGCTATGGGAGCCGCCGGAACCGACGTCGCCTTAGAGACAGCCGATGTAGCACTTATGGCGGACGATTTGCAAAAGCTTGTTTACGCGATCAAACTGGCTCAGCGCAACAAGCGCGTGATAAACCAGAATCTGTTTCTCTCAACGCTGGTTATCTCTGCATTGGTAATTGGCGCTCTCATGGGTTGGTTTTCATTGCCCATTGCAGTCCTCGGACATGAAATTAGCGAACTCATTGTCATTGCCAGTGGCTTGAGGATGATGCGAGCATGAGGCTCGACCGCTTGCTCTTTAGCCTGCCTAGTACACAGATGTCAAACCTCTGTCTGCGTATTCACCAACGCAGAATTTTGCGTACGCAAGTACGCAGATAGCAAATCCTCCACAAGCTCCGAAAAATCGCGTCCTTCTTGCAACACCACGATTTTTGCTTTCAGGTAAGTGTCTTTCCTGATGTAGGCCGTAACCTGCTCGAACAAGGGATTACTGCGTTTGCCCCTGGTCTTGCGCTCCTTGTGATGGTGCTTGGATTCGGCCTTCTGCGGACTGAAATCCATCCCACGGTGCTCCGGATTGCTGGCCCGGGCGCTCTGCAAATTTTTGACCGCGCTTATAGGGGTATGTGTAGGGAAGCTGCGATAGGGCCCAACAAGAATTACAAACCTATTGTGACACAGGCAGTTCCAGTCCCGACGTTAGTATCACATTCAGTGGCTTTCCGCTCCTTTGGGCTGGTTTCAACGGCAGTAGGTCCAACAGCGCGGATTTCCGGTTCTGTGATTGGCGCTGGCAATCCTGGGCGTCGGGCGTGAGGAAAGCACTTGAGAAGCCCCAGGTTCGTCCGGCCAGCCAACGAGAGTTTCCGGTTCTGGATAATCTGGGAGATTCTACCGCCCCCCCAAGTTTTTCAGGACAGCAAACCCAGCCGGCGAGTGGATTTGCCAAATCCTATTGGGCCGCATGTAGGTTTCAGAATTATTTGTCGCAGTTTTTGCAGAATTAAATGTCGCGGTTTTTCCAGAATTATTTGTCACACCTTGCAACCGTATTTAGTGCCAGGAGCGCAGCAATCGGTACAAGGTGGTGTAGTGAACATTAAAGGTTGCAGCTACCTGCCGGATCGATTGACCGTCGCGCAAAAGTCGCTTAGCCACCTTCAATTGAGCTTCAGTCATCTTAGATGGCCGCCCAAATTTTACGCCCCGGTCTTGGGCTGCCTTTCTGCCTGAACCTGTTCTGTCTCTAATCAGGTCTCTCTCGAACTCAGCCATGCCAGCGAATATTGTCATGATCATCTTGCCTGCAGGTGACGTTGTGTCAGCCCACGGTTCTGATAATGATGAAAACCTTGCGCCAGCATTCATTATCTGTTCTGTGATTTCGAGGAGCATCTTGGTGGATCGGGCGAGCCGATCAAGGCGCCAGACGATGACTATATCTCCTTTATCTATAATGCCGAGCATTTTGTGGAGTTCAGGTCTCTCCCACTTTGTTCCAGAGATCTTCTCCTGGAAAATTTTTTTGCAGCCGGCTTTCCGAAGAGCGGCCAATTGCATATCCAAATTCGAGAGCATAAAAAAGCGTGGGGCCTATGCTGCTTGAGCACCTGGATACCACCGTTCAAAAGTCTTCTCAAGTTGCCCGTTAAGAACCTGGGTCCGCGTTTGCAGCAACAGATGCGCGCCGGATTTTGACCATTGCATTTGTTGTCGCTTCGAGAATCGTTTGTTGACCACATAGTTCACCGCTGATTCTGTAAAGCCAGTGGAGATGCGTTCGCCCGCATGGTAGCGCTCGCCATAATTAACGAGGCAATGCGCATTTCTCTGAATGTAGACTTGAAATTCTTCCACGTAACCTTGAATCTTCGCCAACTTAGGCTTCTGTGATTTGCTCCAGATGTCGTTTTCGTCTTCATCACATTGTTCAGGAGAAAGGCAATCATTTAGGTTCTCGATTGCATCGAGTGCGCTATAAACATTACCGTGCCAAAGATACCACTTGGCACTATTGACGTATTTAAGCGCTTCTTCGCCGACCTTCTTATTCATTGACTTGATTCCGGTTGCACAGTTTTTGAGCACTGTCAGCCGCATTGTAATGTGGAACCAGTCCAAAACGTGCTCTGCCTGTGGGTTCATATAAAGCTGCAGGCTCCTCACGTCCTCGCCCCCATCAGATAGAAATATAATTTGCTGATTCATTTGCATGCCTTGTCCAGTCAAGACATCGAACAGGCGCCGTTTTGGCTTCTTGTCGAATGACTGAACAAAGCCAAAACATTTTGCCTGACCATCATCTGGAATTGACTTTCCAATAATGATTTCAAACTGTTTCTTCTTGTCCGCCCATTCGCGCACGTAGGTACCGTCGATGCCCACTGTGATGGGTCCATCTGGATGCGGCAACTCAGCCCATTCCATCGGACATCCGCTGGCAAACATAGCTTCCTCATCACCCATCTCTTGCTCTAGGCGCTGTGCTACTGCATGCGTGTGGTTTCGAACGGTCACAGCATTTGTAGTGGAATTTACCGGCAGTAAATCTTTGAGCAGCATTGCGGCCATTTCAAACGAAACAAGCGACGACCACTTTGTCTCCATGTAAACAAGCTCTGGAGCCGAATGTTGCGGCAGAAGTTCAGAGAGGGGACTGAATGATTTTGCTTCCAGTTCAGAACATGCGCAATGAAACAATCTCTGGCAGTCCAACCTAACATTGCCAAATAGACTTCGGAAAGTCAGAGGGTAAAAGCCTTTCGACTTTTTGAAGCTACTACACTGAAGGCATTGCTTTTGCGTTTTCTCAAAATTCTCGACCTGCTTTTGCACAATTGTCCGCTGGATTACCTCAAGTATCTGCTTTGCTTCATCGAGCTTGAGCCCTAGATTCTCTGCGCAAAGCTCGCCTCTTTCAATCGTAAAAATATCGGCGACAGTCTTCGACTCTCCACATTCCAACTCAGTTACCAGCTGTAATTTAAACTTCATTTGCGCTCCTTTTCTTGTCTGCTGCAGTCTGAAAATGCTTACTGAATGTTCGGTTCAAGGTTTCACGCGAGTAAAAATTGTTTTCCTCGTAGATGTCCCGCATCGCGTCAATGTCTTTCGCTTTCCATGCTTCAACCAGATCACAAAGGAATGTTCTTTCAATCCGATATTGCTCATCGACAAATTCTCTAGCCCCAGAGCACCTTTCTGGCGGTCCGTAGCGCTTTCCGCCTAAGCAGTGTGGATAGTTCACACCATTCTTGAGCGGCAAGCCTCTCTCAAACCGCACATCGAATTGCCATACATCGAACATTGTTGTGAAGTCGTATTCATAGAGAAAACGCTGATTGGGACGCAATCTAAGGGCAGATAGTGGCTCGTGCTCGTCACCTGTGAGGGCTCCTGCCGAGCCGTAGTCTTTTCCGTTGACCTTGAAACAGTAGAGATGATCCGCATCCCAGCCCATGGAAAGCTGAATGATTTCGTGCAGATCTTCTAAAGAACTATCACTGCGTACAAGGATGCGCCGCCAGATCATCGGGCTGATGCGACGGATGAAATACTTGATTTGATACACGCATGTCTCGACTGCCATGGCCGGCGCCTCGAAAGCTTAACTTGGCAAGTCTATTGCCAGCCTGTCTTAACTGACTCAAAAACGTTCGAATATGATACATTCCTTAAGACAACGGCTGGAAAGCCGTAAACAGTCATACTTGAATCAGAGAGTTGTTTCAGAACTCGTCTCATTATCAAAATGTCATTAGATTCAAAATTCAACGAGTTGTGAGACATGCTTGTCGGATATGCGCGCGTTTCAACAAACGATCAAGACCTTGGACTTCAATTAGACGCACTGCAAAAAGCAGGCTGTGAGCGCATTTTTGAAGATATCGCAGGAGGTGCCAAAGACGAGCGTATCGGTCTTAATGCGGCCCTAGAGTTCATGCGGGAAGGTGACACGCTAGTGGTGTGGCGGCTAGACCGGCTATCACGCTCCTTGTTGAAGCTGATTGAGCTGGTCAGCAGTCTTGAGAAAAAAGGCATTGGACTGAACAGTTTGAGTGACAAAATTGACACCACCACTCCTGGTGGCATGCTCATCTTTCACGTTTTCGGGGCGCTCTCACAATTCGAACGCGAAGTAATCCGGGAGCGCACTAATGCTGGATTGGCTGCAGCCCGTGCGCGTGGACGGAAGGGAGGACGCCCCTTCAAGCTTGACGAAAAGAAAGCTGCAATGGCTAATGAGCTGCTACAGAACCCGAGAAATTCGGTCACAGAGGTTAGTAAGATCCTGGGTGTCTCTCGCGCGACTCTATACCGCCACGTGCCGATCGCATCAGAGCGGCGAAAATCCTAAACCGCGTCCAAGGCCCCACACTTTTTTATGCTCTCTCTCCAGGCGCTTGTGGCCGCCGATTTCAGCGACTATCACAAGATCGTTTCCGTTCCTGACCAAGTTAGTCAAGCAACTATGTCTAAGCACGTGAGCGGAAACTGTGAGTCCACAACTCTGGCCGATCTTTCTTACAATCAAGTCCAAACTGGCAGTGGAAAGCCCTTTTCCTTGCGGATTTAAAAACAAAGCATCGTCTGTCTTCTTGCTTTCAAACTTTTCATTCCGCTCGCTAATCCACTCACTAAGCGCTTCTTTGGCTTCTGCATTGAGAGGAATTTCGCGATAGCGATCTCCTTTTCCATTGCGGACGATAACGCGATTCTTTCTGCCGGCAACCGAAACATCATGCTCTTTCAGAGCCGCGCACTCACTGATCCTGATGCCGGTGTAAAGGAGCAAAAGAGCCACTGCTCGATCTTTGCTGCGGCGGCACGCAACGACCGCACGCACGAAACGCTTCTGCTCGTCCTTGGTCAAAGCACGCGGTGCCTCCTGTGGCAAATCTTCGCGAGCAATCTTTCCAGGCTTGCAACCGAGGAATTGAAAGAAGTGATCGATGGCCGTCAAGTAAGCATTCACCGTTGCCGGACTCGATCTCAGCTCTTGCTTTAGATATCGTTTGTATTCACGAAGGACATGCGCGCGCTCCCGGTCGGTCTGCACAAGCACCCGAATGTCTTCACCAGAGGTGCCCAGGAACCCCAGGAAGTGATTTATTCTCGACCGATAGGCTCTTCTAGTCTGATCGGATAATGCCTGCCGTTCGAGCCACGACAGGTATTTCTGGAACCGATCATTTGAGGCTTTCAAGAGGGCGGTTTTCAAGCGCTGGGTGTCCTTCCCGGTATCACAAGAAATTTGTGCGCCATCCTAGCATGTCTTGCTCCCGGTATCACAAGTTTTCGAGCGCAAAACCTTTGATACTTCTACGTATCACAAGTTCTGTCGCCACTTTTGCTTTGCACCCAAGTCAAACAGATATACCACAACAAGGACAAAACCCCCTGACCAGACTAAGAACGGCAATTCAGCCAGTCGCCCACCAAGCACCATCGCACTGGCAGCAGCCGCCAGACAGAACCATTGCCACTTCCCATGCTGCTGGCTCGTTTGAAAAAATCCCCACAACCCGATAAGCAAAAGGATCGCCAGCACCGGCACGAACCAGGGCTCAATGCCGATGGTGGCAACTCCCAAAGATGTCAGCACGCCGCCGGCGGCTGTCGCGCAAACCGCTCACTTGGCCAACGGCACAAAGGCCGCAAGCCCGCTGCTGAACATCCCGACCGCTTTGAGAAAGGCTTTCATAGAGGTTGGCCCAGTCCGGCGGCCTTCAGTGTTTCCGCATCCGGACCCCTTCCTTCGCAGCAGCTTGCCAATTTGCCATCGACCACGACAGCAGGCACGGATTTGATGCCAAGCTGCTTTGCTCTGTCTGCGGTGCTCGCTTCATTCATGTCCAGCACTGACACGTCGCAAGACGGACACGCCAGGCTTTTCACGAGACTAATGGTTTCCTGACAAACGCCGCATCCCGCGCTGAATATTTCGATTTTCCTGTTAGCCATGTTTCTTCCTTCCTTTCGGTTCTTCCGTTCCTTCGATGCAAGAACAAACCTTGGCGGCTCGCTTGCCGCCGAGATCTCGCTTGCCCTGCCATTGCCTGCGCAGCTCCGTGAGTTCTCGCTCAAGCTGCTGCAAGTCTTTGATCTGATGCTGGATCGCGTTTATCTTGCTGCCGATCAGATCGATAACCAACTTGCACGGTGCTTCACCGTGCGCCCTCAGCTCAAGAATGTCTTTAATTTCCTTGCTGCTGAAACCAAACGCAAACGCCTTGCGGATGAACTTCAACCGCTCTATGTCTTCGGCGCTGTAAGAGCGGTAGCCTGATTCAGTGCGGGCAGGCTCATCCAGAAGACCCTGCGCCTCATACCAGCGCACCGTCTTCGGGCTGATACCCAGCTCTTTGGCGATTTCTCCTATGTAATGCTGCTTTTCAGCCATGGCCTAGCGTCTCCCTACGTCCAAGAGA
>Ga0233421_10000086_pt1 | contig 49544 bp, 61 predicted proteins | sample Watercolumn_Mata_3_FD_182725 | JGI IMG/M metagenome (GOLD analysis project Ga0233421, IMG submission 182725) | Freshwater microbial communities from Lake Matano, South Sulawesi, Indonesia - Watercolumn_Matano_2014_107_MG | ecosystem: Environmental > Aquatic > Freshwater > Lake | place... | reverse complement strand
GGCGGGGTATCACTCTTTCAATAGGGATAGCCTAAAGCTTCCCAAGGAGGATGTCCGATATCCCCAGCCTACTACGAATAATATAAACTAATGCTCTAAAAGAGCAATCATAATAATACAAGGAGGTGTGCAAATGGCAGGAGAAGAAAAGAAATGCTGTGATGCTAAGAAAACGCTCTCTACGCTTTTTAAGGTTGTTTTAGGCCTTGCCTTCCTGGTTTTAGGAGGCTTGGCAATCTTGAAATGGTGGAAGGCCCTTTTTCTAATTGTCAGAGGCTGCATTGGTTTGTTTTTGATTTTGGCAGGCGTGATTACCTTAGCTATAGCCAAAGAATAAGCCAGGATCTAATTTAGAAAGAATGGGGACAGGTTAAAGACAATAATCTGGCCCCATTTTCTTTTTGCTATTATTCAGTTTTAATATATAATGTATAGAAAATATAATTAATAACAGCAGCATACACGGGGGAGTATATGGAAGCAATTATCAGCAGAGAAACTATTGCCAATAAGAGAATCCGCAGGATTTTAGCGGTCGCAGTTTTTATTGCCTTAACTACCTTATCCGCTTTTGTGCGCATACCGTTACCATTTACTCCTGTTCCACTTACGCTTCAGACATTTTTTGTATTGCTTTCAGGCGCTTTATTAGGCAGGAGATTAGGCGTATTTACACAAGTCGGATATCTACTTTTAGGACTTACCGGCCTTCAGGTGTTTACGGGTTCTGGCAGCGGATCGCTTTATCTTTTAGGGCCGACTGGCGGCTATATCGTAGGTTTTATCCTCTCCTCCTTTTTCACCGGGATCATATTCTCAGAAAAAAAACATAGCTGGCAGGGTGTCTTTTTAAAATTTCTCTATGCAGATTTTATTATCCTGTTTACCGGGGTGTTTTGGCTTAAAATCACCACCTCCTGTCTATTTATTCAGGCATTTATACTTGGCTTTTTGCCCTTTGTGCCAGGCGATTTATTAAAGGTTGTGCTCGCAACAACTGTTTTTAATAAAATACATTTGCGCATAAAGAAGTCTCTTTATTAATCAGTAGGCCTCAGAAGATTTACCTCTAACTAATGAAAAGCCTGGTTTTTAAGCTATGCTCTTTGTTTTTTATCTCATTATGCCTTGGGTTTTATGCTCGTTCTTCCGGAATGAATGTGCATCAAGCCCTATCCATAAGTATTTTCTCCGCTTCAGTACTCGGAACCCTCTTCTTTTGGGATTTCCGTCTTAGCTTTGCCTTCATCGGCACATCCGTATTATTAATGACCAAGACCATTGATTTAGAGCATGTAATTGAATTCTCATCGCTTGAAGTAATCCTTTTTTTGGTAGGGATGATGGTGATTATCGGCCTGCTCAAGGATTCCGGGGTTTTTGCCTGGATTGTCAGCCTTATTCTGCGTATCCCGAAATTAACCGGCAAGAAATTTGTCTTGATTATTGGGGTTATATCCGCCTTGCTTGCCTGTACTGTTGATGAGGTAACTTCAATTATTTTTATGGTGGTTGCGGTAATGGAGATCTGCGATTATTTTGAAACCAATCCTGTGCCGTTTGTTATCATTTCAGTATTAGCTACAAATATCGGGTCTTCGGCGACAGTATTGGGCAATCCCATTGGCATACTTATTGCCTCAAAATCTGGCTTAAGCTTTGAGGATTTTATTGCAAAAGCCTTTCCTTTGGCAACCTTGTGCTTAATCGTTACAATTTCTATTCTTCTGCTCTGGTATAGAAAATCAATAAAATTACTTGATGAGCAAATGCAAAGGTTGGGGGCTAACGAAATATTGGTTAGGTTAATCTCTGTGCCTCCGGAGAAAAGCTTAAAGGTAAATTTAGCGATATTCATTACCATGTTGGTTTTTATCTCTCTGCATCGTCGCATGGAAATAGCTTGGGATTTACCTGCAAATACTGTTTTGTTGGTCGTGCCGCTGGTAGCCAGCGGTTTGGTGATGATCTGGAAGCATTATAAGGCCAGAAAGTATATTGAAAAGGACGTAGAATGGTGGACATTACTTTTCTTCTTGCTTTTATTTGTTCAGGCAGGGACATTAAAATACACCGGAGCGACTGTTTTTATCGCCAGGCATATGCTTTCGGCCTGCGGCAATAGCTTAGACCTCTTGATTTCTGCCATGCTTTGGATAAGCGCAATAGGCTCAAGCATTTTAGATAATGTAGTTTTAGTGGCGGCCTTTATTCCGGTGGTGCAGGGGTTTCAGGGTTTGAATATAAACCTGCAGCCATTATGGTGGGCCTTGCTTTTCGGGGGTTGTTTAGGGGGCAATATAACCCTTATCGGTTCTACCGCTAATATCGTAGCTATAGGCCTTGTGGAGAAAGAAAAACGCATCAAGATAACCTTCCTTAACTGGTTTTGGGTAGGTTTAAGCGTGGGTTTGGTTACCACGCTTATCGTAATGATAGCATTAATCTTTCTTCCATTTTATAGATAGCTTGACAAATTAATAAATCTATGTTATTTTAAACCCTAATAAAGGAGGGGATAAGATGGATTTAAATAAAATTATAGCTGGTTTTGGGTTTACTGCCATAATTGTAGTAATGCCATTTATTGCTTTTGCTGCTGACGAGGTTACCGCGGGTGTTGAAAATCCTGTTGCTAGCTCTGTTGCCCCTGTAGTATCTGTTTCTAACCCGCCGGCTCCTGCGCCGAATGAAAACGACACCCAGTGGGCCTGGGGAGAGGTGACGAATTTAGACAGCGCAAGTAAGACAATTACCTTAAAATACCTTGATTATGAAACAGATCAGGAGAAGAATATCGCTATAGTTGTTGATGATAAAACTACTTTTGAAAATGTCAAAGGCCTTGATGAGGTAAAGGTCAAGGATACCCTGAGCATAGATTATATAGTTGGGCCTGACGGTAAGAATATTGCCAGGAATATAGGTCTGGAAAGTCCGGATTCCCCTGCTGCTGTACCTGCGCAAGCTGCGGGAGAAAATAAGCAGGTAGATACCCAGGCTGCTCCTCAACAACCCACAGCCAGCTCAGAGGCTGCTGTTGAAGCAAATACTGCTGTGGCAAATAACACAACAGAGTCGGCTATTCAAAAATAGTTGTAGCAGGCAGGTATTCTTAAATATCAATTATTAATTTGATAGGCAGGGTTTTAAGCCCTGCCTATATTTTCTTTATGCAGAATATTAACTTGGTTATTTTTGATTTAGACGGGACCCTAATAGATGCTTATGCGGCAATAATCAGTAGCTTTAATTATGTTATGCGTAAGTTGGGGTTAAAACCCAGAAGCTCAGGATTTATTCGTCGTCAGGTAGGTTGGGGGGATACAAGTTTGCTCAGGTCATCTGTACCGGAACTTGATTTAAAGCCTGCTTTGCGATTATACCGTAAGCACCACAAACTTAGCTTGCTCAGTAAATCGCATCTTTATCCCTACGCAAAGAAGCTTCTGCAACAGCTTAAAATCAAAGGTTGTAAATTGGCCGTAGCCAGTAATCGCCCCAGCAAATTTTCCCTTATTTTATTAAGGCACCTGCGTATAATTGACCTCTTTGATTATGTGCTTTGTGCCGATAAGCTAAAACGCGCTAAACCGGATCCTGAGATATTAGATAAGATAATCAGAAGGTTTTCTATTAAGAAATCGCAGGTTTTATATGTTGGGGATATGGTTATTGATGCGCAAGCCGGAAGGCGCGCAGGAGTTAAGACAATAATTGTAACCAGCGGTTCAAGTAGCATAGCTGAAATTAAAAAAGAGCGTCCGTTTAAAGTAATCTCTGGGATCGGGAAACTTATAAGCATACTTGGATGAAGGGCCGGCTATTTTTGGCATGATTAATTTGACGGGTAATTAGGTTTCCCTTGACAGCCAGATAAATTGGTAATATATTAAAAATAGGCATGAAGAAAAGCTTTAAGTTATTTGGTTGCCTGGTCTTATCGCTATTTATTGCAGGATGCTTTTCCACTAAAATGCAGCCAGTGGGTGATAAGTATCTGGAAGGGGAACCTTTAACTGGATACTCTGGAGCAAAGGCCAAAATAGCAGTCAGTGATTTTGAATTAAAGACCTCTGGTCTTAATGCGGATGTGGGGCAGGCCTTAAAGGATTATCTTATCAGTATCCTAAACAATACTAAACGTTTTATCGTAGTTTCCCCGGCGGACACAGATTTAATTATTAGCGTAGGGATTGGTGAATTTGTTCCGGAGAATTCAGGGGGTAAATCCGGCGTTGCTGGCGGGGGGAGCGCTGCCAGTAGTTTTATGGGAGGGTTATTAGGCACCCCCTTAAACAAGGCGACTATGCAGTTGAGCCTGCGCATTGTGGATCGCGTTACTTCGAATATAATAAGCAGCCGGGATATTCAAAGTCAGGCAGTGGAGAGTCCGGGAAATAAAATAGAAACCCCCCGTGATAAGGTTTTTAAGGCAGGATTAAGCGAATATGCCGGAACGCCTATGGGCAAGGTTATTTATGAATGCCTGCTTGAGGCTGTGCGTTATATATCATTAAATGTACCATCAACCTATTACAAGGATTAGCTATGGGAAAAAGAAAACGTAGAGGAAAGCTTAATTGGCGTTCTAAGAAGGCTAATAAAGGCAGAAAACCCTGTTTAGGATAAGTCCCTATATATGGTTTTATTTTGGATTCTGGCCAGCACAACCTTAGTCAGCTTTATATCTCTGGTAGGTATTTTTACCCTTTCTATCAAGGGTAATCTTCTGCATAAGATTCTTTTTTGCCTGATCGGCTTTTCTGCCGGCGCGCTCATCGGAGGCGCGTTTCTGCACATCCTTCCGGAATCTCTAGAGAAAAACAAGAGTAATATAGTATTCTCGTATCTTATCCTGGGTATCGTAGCCTTCTTCCTTATGGAAAGGTATCTGCATTGGCGGCATTGCCATGAAGAAGGCACCTGTAAAATTCACGCCTTTACTTATCTAAACCTGCTGGGTGACGGATTTCACAATTTCATTGACGGAATGGTCATTGCCGCCAGCTTCATAGTTTCTTTGAAGCTTGGGGCAATTACTACCTTGGCAATTATATTGCACGAGATCCCCCAGGAGTTGGGTGATTTTGCTGTTTTGGTATATGGCGGATTTAGCAAGAAAAAGGCCCTCTTGTTTAATTTTGCCTCAGCGCTGATGTCGGTTGTAGGCGCGGCGATCGGTTATTTTATAACTGACCTGGCGGGTAATTTTACGAACTTTATCTTACCGTTTACTGCCGGAGGATTTATTTATATTGCTACTAGCGATCTTATCCCGGAGTTACATAAAGAAAAAGACCTTAAGCGCTCTTCGGCGGCTTTCTTAGCTTTCTTGCTGGGGATAATTTTTATGGCATTAGCCAAGAATCTCTTACCAGAATAGTCAAATCATTTAATATGAAGATAAGGGCATTGGCATTGGTTTCCGGAGGCCTGGATAGTTTGTTGGCGGCCAAGTTGATAAAGGATCAGGGTATTGAAGTTATCGGAGTGCACTTTAAGATCCCTTTCTGTAAGCTTGATATCAGAAAGAGTTTCCCCGATATAGGTATAAGCCTGCTAGAATTTGATTTGGGAGCTGATTTCCTGCCTCTTATAACTAACCCGCGTTATGGTTTCGGCTCTAATATGAATCCTTGTATTGACTGCAAGATTCTCATGTTTACTAAAGCCAGGGAATTGCTCTTGAAATTAAAAGCAGATTTTATTATTACCGGAGAGGTTTTAGGTCAGCGGCCGATGTCTCAAAATAAGCAGGCTTTAAAGCTGATTAAGCAAAGAAGCGGACTAGAGGATTTATTGCTGCGGCCTTTATCTGCGCAGTTTTTTAGCCCCAGTTTAGCAGAAAGAAAAGGTTGGGTTAGGCGGGAAAAGCTGCTTGATTTTAACGGCCGTATGCGTACTCCGCAGATGCAATTGGCAAGAAGGTTAGGGATTAGTAAATATGCCAATCCTGCAGGCGGTTGTTTGTTGACTGACCCGTGTTTCTCTAAGAGATTAGCAGAATTGCTGCGGCATGAAGAATTAAACCTGGATAACCTGGCGCTTTTAAAAACAGGCAGGCATTTTCGCATAGAGAAGAACTCCAGATTGGTGGTGGGGAGAGATGAGAGCGAGAACAAGTTGCTTATGCAATTAACTGTGCCTGGAGATTATCTGTTTTTCCCTCAAAGTGATTTAGCTGGTCCAACTGCCTTGGCTAGGGGGTCAATGAATCAGGAGCTCATTAATTTATCTTCGCAGATAATCTCTGCTTATTCTGATAATCATGGGCTTAAGAATATGGAGATATTTTACCGGCACCTCCCTGAGAGTAAGGATAATTTGTGCAGGGTTGATTGCCTGCCGAAGAGTAAGTTTGTACATTTGCTAATTTAGAAGGGGAAGATGAGAGAGGCCTTGTTTTATGCAAAATTAGACAGCCAAAAAGTATTTTGTCGACTTTGTGCGCAGGCTTGTAGCATCGATGATGGAAAGTTTGGTTTTTGTGGAGTAAGACAGAACATCGGGGGAATTCTATATACCCATAACTATGCTAAACTGGTTGCTGTTAATGTAGACCCCATAGAAAAGAAACCGCTATACCATTTTCTTCCCGGTAGCTTTATTTTTTCTATTGCTAGCGCAGGGTGTAATTTTCGCTGCGGTTTCTGCCAGAATTGGCAAATATCCCAAATTAATCCCGCAAACCAACAGTACGGAGAGGATTTTAGCGCAGAAAAAATAGTGCGTTTAGCCAAGCAGAATAACTGTAGAAGCATAGCTTACACATATACTGAACCTACGGTTTATCTAGAGTTTGCTTTAGAAACTGCTAAACTAGCCAAACAAGCAGGTTTATATAATATCTTTGTAAGTAATGGTTATATGTCTGGTGAGGCGATTATCTTGCTTAAACCTTATCTGGATGCAGCTAATATTGACCTAAAGTTTTTTAAAGACAGTTCCTATAAGAAGATTTGTTCCGCTCATCTTAAGCCTGTGCTTGATTCAATCCAGCGATTAAGGGATGCCGGAATCTGGATTGAGATTACCACCTTGGTGATTCCTGGCGAAAATGATTCCCTGGATGAGCTTTCTGGAATCGCCAACTTTATTGCCGGAATTAACAGGAATATACCTTGGCATGTCAGCCGGTTTCACGCAGATTATAAATTCAAGACTTATCAGGATACTCCAGAACAAACCCTTAAATCAGCCTGTAATTTAGGTAATGCGGCAGGATTGAGATACATCTATGCCGGCAATGTCAACTCTTGGGGGCAGGATACCGTATGTCCTGCATGCAGGAAGATGGTTGTTCAAAGGCAGGGGTTTAGGATAAGCAAGATGTGTATAGAGAAAAATAGGTGTACTTTCTGCCAGGCAGCTTTGCCCGGGGTATTTAACCCTTAAAAATGCGTGTTGACATATATCGAACTTAGGAGTAAAATATTCTCGCAATTTTGGCTCACCCCGGGTAGATTACCCCTATAAGGCAATAGGGGTAATATTTTAACTTTAGCATATGTCGGATAAGAACAGTCAATTTAATCCTAAGAAGTGCATTGTTTTTTTTGACTTCGATAATACAATCGCCACCTGCGATGTCTTTGATAATATGCTTTTGCTTTTTTCGCGGGATGACCGTTGGGTAGAGCTGGAAAAAAGATGGAAGAGCGGCAGAATCGGCTCAAAAACATGCATGGAAGGCCAGCTCAGGGGCATGGATTTGAATAAACAATCTTTAGATGCCTACCTGCCCAAGATAAAACTTGATCCTTATTTTAAAACGCTCTATAAATTTCTGCAGGATAAGAAAGTAAAAACCGTAGTTTTAAGCGACAATTTTGATTATATACTTAACCGCATCTTAAAGATTAACGGAGTAAAAGAACTTAAAGTTTTGGCAAATAAATTGAAGTTTTCCCGGGATAAAGTGATTACGGATTATCCTTTTAAGAATAAAGATTGCCAGGTCTGTGCGCACTGTAAGACGAAAAACCTTCTGGCACGATCGCCAAAAGACTCCATAGTAATTTATGTCGGGGATGGCGCTTCAGATATCTGCCCGGCTAAGTATGCCCGGCTGGTTTTTGCAAAGGATAATTTATTAAGGTATTTTATTGACAATAAACTTAACCACGTAATCTTTCATAACTTAAAAGATGTATATAATTATTTAAAAAGGAAATTAACATGAGCCAAAAACAATTGACCAAGACAGGCAGGAATGAAAAAATCTTTACCCATGACCAGCTTTTGGATCTAGAGGCAAAATACTGTTCATGGGGCGATACGGTGCATTACGCCGAGAAATTAAATGTATTTAAGAAGACCGAAGGCAGTTATCTTTATGATCGCGACGGCGTAGAGTTCTTAGATCTGCAGATGTGGTATTCGGCAGCTAATTTCGGGTATAAAAATAAGCGCTTGAATGCCGCCTTAAAACAGCAGATTGATACCCTGCCGCAACTTGCCTGTCAGTATTTACATGAAGAAAAGATTCAGCTTGCCGCAAAATTGGCGCAGAAAAATGAGCGTACCTTTGAAGAAAAGGGCAGGATTCATTTTAATGTGGGTGGTTCAAGCGCTTTGGAGGATTCCTTAAAGTTAGTACGCAACCATTTTGGCAGAAGCCTGGTATTTGCTTTTATGGGCGGATATCACGGCAGGACTTTAGCTGCCTCAGCAATTACCTCAAGTTTTAGGTACAGGGAAAGGTTCGGTCACTTTGGGGATAGGGCAATGTTTGTGCCTTACCCATACTGTTTTAGATGCCCATACGATAAAAAGAGGGATTTCTGTGATTTATACTGCCTTAAACAGTTTGAGAAGCTTTTTGAAACCGAGTATCATTCAGTCGTAAATAAAAAGAATAGTAAGTGCGAATTCGTCGCTTTTTATGCCGAGGCTATTCAGGGAACAGGCGGCTACATTATTCCTCCTCAGGATTATTTCTCAGGATTAAAAGAGATACTCGATCGTTACGGGATTCTTTTTATTGATGATGAAATCCAGATGGGTTTCTTCCGCACCGGCAAATTCTGGGCAATTGAGCATTTCAATATCACCCCCGATATTATTGTTTTCGGCAAGGCCCTGACCAATGGTTTAAACCCCATCTCAGGGGTTTGGGCTAAAGAGAAACTTATTTCGCCTGATATCTTTCCTCCGGGCTCAACCCATGCGACATTCTCCAGCAATCCCCTGGGGACAGCCGTAGGGTTGGAGGTAATGAAATTAATTGAGGAATCTGATTTTTCAACCTCAGTGCCTAAAAAAGGACAGTATTTTATTTCAAGACTTAAAAAGCTGCAAAAGAAATATCCACAGATAGGCGATGTTGATGGTATTGGCCTGGCTCTAAGAATAGAGATGTGCGGTAAGGATGGCTACACTCCGGACAGGGAGCTTACTGATAAAATTGTTAACCTGGGTTTAAGCGGGTCTTTAAGCGCAGGTGGCAAGCGCCGAGGGCTAATTCTTGATGTGGGAGGCTATTATAAGAATGTCTTTACCATCGCCCCGTCTTTTTATATTACTGAGAAAGAGATTGATCTGGGGATAGACCTTTTTGAAGAGGCATTAAATAGGGCTTTGAAGAAATCATAACCCTCGTTTGCCATTAAAGGCAGGAGCTGGATTTCCTGCATGCTCACAAAATCTATTCGCGTATTAAACTTCGACAACAGCATTATCCGGCAGCGCAAGCTGCTTTCCCGGTATCCGGCAACAATTACCGACCTTACCCACCTAGCTTCTTCTGCCAGGCTCTATATGTCAGGGGCACAGCGCAGGGAAATAACAGGGGCGCTCCTGCCCCATGAAAAGAGCTATCCTACATTCTTAGGATCAGGAGATTTTCATCACGTCAGCGAAATATTATCTAGCCAGATTAACGAACCTTTCTGTTTAATGGTATTTGATTTTCATCCAGATTGGGATATTCTTCCCCCGCGCTTTGGCTGCGGATCATGGGTAAGCCAGGCTTTAAGAAATAAAAATATTGCCAAATGTATTCTTATGGGAATGGGCTCTGAAGATCTGTCTGGTTTTGCATTACAAACAGGGAATTTAGGCTCTTTAGCTGCAAACCGCCTGGAGATTTACCCTTTTAGGCATAAGCCTAGCAGGGTTTATTTTAGATCTGTAGCTGAGAATAATTCAATCCTTGTCAAAAAGGGCTTTTTTTCAAGCAAAATTATATGGCATGAATTGGAAAATAAAGATGTGAGTGAGTTAACCTTGGGCTTAATCAAGCGCCTGCCTGTACGAAAGGTTTATATCTCAATAGACAAGGATTGTCTCAAGAGCGATTTTGCGCTTACCAACTGGGAAGAGGGATTTTTGAGTTTGGATCAGCTTTTGACTATGCTCAGGCTTATACGGGACAATTTGGATATAATCGGTTTAGATGTAACAGGTGATTATTCTACTGCAGCAATTTCAAGCAGACTAAAAGCCATGCTTTCCCGGCTGGATCATCCTCGAGGGCTTAAAGTGCATGATTGCTCCGCTGACTCCATTATTGAGATTAACGAGCAGACCAACCTTGCGATTCTGCGGGAGATATTGTCTTAAATTTTGAATTTATCAAAGAAGGCTACGGTTTCCTCAGCCACCTTATCTCTTTCCTGATCTGCGGTAATAATATGGTAGGAATCTTCCAGGAAGATTACCTTCTTTTCTTTAGAGCTGACCCGGCTATAAATACAATAAGAGTTTTTGGGGCTGGTCACATCATCATCTCTTGCTTGTAGCAGTTGAATGGGCGTGCGTATATCTTTGAGTATTGAAATTACCTTTTTTGCCAAAAGTGAATTTTGGTACATGCAAGATACCGGGATTACCGGATATCCATAAAGATGCACTTTGCTGTAATCAAACAAATTAGCCTCTTTATAGAAACCTTCAACTTTAGAGCGCAGGCGTTCATTTTTAAGGCCGTAAGGGTATTCTTCTTTAAAATACAGCCAGTATTTAAATGGAGTCTGGTAAATTAAGGGCAAGAAGACCCTGGATTTAGGGTTTCCCCAGCCGTCATAGAAAAGGGTAGGGGAGAAGCAGTTTAACGCCTTTATCCTATCAGGAAATTCATGCGCCAGCATTATTCCAATTAAGGCTCCAAAAGATAAGCCAGCCACAAAGATGTTCTCATAATTATCTGCATATTTAATAAATTCATCACGTATAGAGCTATAGATATCCTGCCAGGAGGTTCTTTTAAGGCAAGATATGGATTTATCGTGATTAAGCATCAGGGGTACGCATACAGAAAAACCTTGTTTATTTAAGCGCTGGGCAATAGCCCCCATTTCTTTTGCTGTGCCTGTAAGGCCATGAATTAAAAAGCAGAGATTCCTGTCTCCAGACAGGGAAAACCCGGTATTAGGTATTTCGTTAATCTTGCGCCTGTCTTCTTTAAATGAAAAGATCACCATTCTTTACTTTAGATCCTTTTTAAAAGGTCTACCATTTTCTTTAAATCAGATTCTTCTAAGAAGCTGCTCGTGCTTAAAGTAATGCTCTGTTGCGCAATTCTGCGGGCATTTTCGCAGGCTACCTTAGGGACAATTCCATTTAAATAATCATAATCCGCAATTGCCCGTAAGTATACCTGAGAAACACCAAGTCCGGAGCTCCTGAAGATATTTAAGGCCAAGATTCTTTTTCCCGGTTTATCAAAAATAAGCGTAAGATAAGGGTAGCTTGCTTTTGTCTGCCTCAGCTCTTTAACCGGGATGATCCCAGGCAGATCTTTAAGCTCCCTCAGATAAACATCTGCTTTTTCCCTTTGCTTGTCTATTTTCTTGTTTAAGAGGGCAAAATTAAGATGCCCCGCGTATTCTCTAAATGCAGAGACTTCATGTACAGGGAAATCAGGTTTAAAATATTCACCCATTGCCTTTATGGGGTTATTGCGCATTTGCCAGAATATCTGCGGAAGTTTAAAGGTAAACCAAAATAAAGCTGGTCGGTAAAAGATGCTGTAAGCCAATAGTTCTGCTATCTTCAGGGATTCGGAAAGAGTATCCGGGTGCATAATTTTCTTTGCAGTATCCTTTAGTAATTGGCTATATTCAGGTTGGTTAGTTACTGCCATCCCGCCTTCATAAATAGTCAGGCCTTTTCCTCGGCAAAGACTGAAAAAAGAGAACTCACCGATTGAACCGGCCTTTCTGTTATGGTATTCAGCCCCTAAGCTTTGCGCGCAATCTTCAATAATAAAGAGATTGTTTTCTTTGGCTATCTTTTTGATCGTTTCAAGCTCTAAGGGGATACCTGCCAGGTGTACGGCTAGTACCGCCAGTATATCTTTGTTTTCAGCGCATATCCGGCGCAATCTGCTTATATCGAAGTCAAAATTATCAGGGCTTATATCGCAGGGTATTATTTTTAAGCCGGCCCTGTTTATTGCCAGCGGGATAAGCGGGCAGGCAAAGGCAGGTATGATTACTGTTTTCTTGGCAGAAAGTTTTTTAATAGCCTCCAGAATTATGTAAAAAGCGGCGGTGCCAGAATAGGCAAGTACGGCTGCAGGCGCGTTTAAATATTCTTTAAAATCTTCTTCGAGCAATCCTTGCGGTAATCTTCTAAAAAGCAAGGCAAGCAAGCTTTTGATTTTAATCGGCCAACCTGCGGTTGGCGGAATTTCTCTAAATAGGCTCAAATTTAACTTCCTTTTTTCTCACGCACTTGTCTATTCTATGCTAAAATAGGCAGAAATTCAAGTTAACTCTCTAACGTTCTCTTTAACTTAAAGCCAGACTATTTAACCATGCCCGAGATTAGCTATAAGATATACAATAATATTGATGCAATCAGTAAAAAAGATTGGGATATTGTTTTTGGAGATATCCCGGAGAGCTACTCATTTTACAGGGCCCTGGGTAACTCCGAGCTTAAAGAGTTTGTTTTTTATTATTTGCTTGTATATCGCGACAATGAAGTTGCGCTTATCGCCCCATTATTTATCGCAGATTTTAATTTAGACATCGCGGTTGAAGGGTTTCCTGCCGGGGTTATTAAGTTGCTGCGCAAGTTTTTCCCGCGGTTTTTAATCATTAAAACGCTATTTTGTGGGTCGCCTTTTGGTGAATATGGGGTTATAGGGGTTAGGCCTGGTTTATCAGATTCCCCCAAATTTCTTCTGCAGCTTTTAGCAGGCATGGAAGATTTAGCGTTTAAGCTCGGTGCGCCTTTGACTATTTTTAAAGATTTCTTGAAAGAAAGCGCTCCTTTGTTAGATTATTTGCTTCAGCAGAGTTTTTTTAAGGTGGAAAGCTTTCCTAATGTATCCCTGGAATTAAACTTCTCTTCTTTTGAAGAATACCTCAAGAGCCTGGGTAGCTCCACGCGTAAGAATTTAAGGAAGAAGTTAAGGCAGGCTTATTCCCGGGGGAATATAGAAGTGAAGATGGTGCGGGAGGTGAAGAGCCAGATTGACCAGATAATCCAGCTTTATGAAAATACCTATCACGGCGGCTCAACTAAATTTGAGCGCCTGACCAGAAGGTTCTTTTTGCAGGTAACAGAGGATCTTTCTGCGCAAACGCGTTTCTTCCTCTACTATGTTAATGGCTCCCTGGCCGCTTTTAACCTTTGTTTTGTGCATAAAGATTTACTCATTGATAAATTTATCGGATTCAATTATGATATATCTAACCTTTATAATCTTTATTTTGTCAGCTGGGCGCATAATGTTAGCTGGTGCATTGACAACTCTTTGCGTTATTATCATCCGGGCCAAACGGATTATGAACCTAAAATTAGATTAGGCGGGAAAATTGTTCCGCTTTACGCTTATCTAAGACATAAGAATAAACCCTTTAACCTGCTGCTTAAATTACTGGCGGTATTGTTAAAACCCGATAATTTTGATAAGGATATCAGAAAGTAGGACCGGTGTTTAAGAAAAAGGTTACCTTAAGAATACTGCTGTTGCTTATTGCCAGCGACATACTTGAGACAGCTATCCATTTCTTTTTTAAGAAGAGCGCTCTTGCTCAAGCTGAATTTGCCGTACTGGATTTATCCAGCGCAGCGGTTTTCCTTAAGGCGGTTTTTACTTCGCCATTTTTATGGGCAGGATTATTTACGGTAGCGCTGGTATTCATCATCTGGTCGACCATCCTTTCCAGGATAGATTTAAGCGTAGCCGTGCCTATTGCCAGCTTTAGTTATATTCTCGTTCCGTTAGTTTCGGTTATTTTCTTGCATGAGAGGGTTACTCTTTTTAGATGGATGGGGATATTATTTATTTTAACCGGGGTAATGCTTGTTTCTTTAAGCAGCAGGGAAAGGATTGCGCCGCATAAATGAAACCGGGGCTGTTGGTTATTCTTTTAATGATTGCCTTAACCAGCTTGTGTGATACGATAAACCAGCTGTTCTTAAAGTCTGCGATAGACTCTTTGAATTTTTCACCTAAATTTAATCTCATTAAGATTTTTAAATTCATCATTCAGTTATTAACTAAACCCCGGGTTTGGTTGAGCTTTATATTTAGCGTGATATCTTTATGTATTTGGCTGCTGGTGCTTTCTAAGGCGGACCTTAATTTTGCTTTTTCTGCCGATAGCATGCACTACATCTTTATTGCCTTGGCATCTAGATTCATTTTAAAGGAGAGGTTCAGCCATTTGCGTTGGCTGGGCACCGGGTTAATCGTTAGCGGAATAGTTTTTGTAAGTTTAAGTTAGAATCGCATGATTTGGAGGTAAAAATGGAACCCAGGGTTATAGCTCTATTAGTTTTTATTATTTCTTACACGCTATTTGTGGTTCTTCCGCATAAGCGTACAGTAGTTGCTTTACTAGGCAGCTTGCTGTTGGTTTTAACCCAGGCCATTTCTTTTAAAGATGCATTCCTGGCGGTTAACTGGAATGTCATGGGTATTTTTGTAGGCACCTTGATCCTGGCGGATGTATTTATGCAGAGCAGGGTTCCTGCTTATGTTGCCGAAATAGTTGTGGATAGGGCCAGAAGCACAGCTTGGGCAATTCTATTTATCTGTATTTTAAGCGGTTTTATCTCCGCATTTGTAGAAAATGTGGCGACGGTATTGATTGTAGCACCCATTGCCTTGGCATTAGCCAAGAAGCTAAAGATTAACCCCACGAACATGATGATTGCCATCGCCCTCTCTAGTAACCTGCAGGGCACGGCTACTTTAATTGGGGATCCGCCAAGCATGCTCTTGGGTGGTTTTGCTAAAATGAATTTTGGGGATTTCTTTTTTTATAAGGGCAAGCCCGGTATATTCTTTGCTGTAGAGTTAGGGGCCTTAGCTTCATTTTTCGTGTTGTATTCCATATTTAGTAAGCATAAAGAAAAAACACAGCTTGTGCCGATTGAAAAGGTGAGGTCGTGGGTACCTACGGTCTTATTGGTGAGCCTGATTATTTTACTGGCTTTATCCTCATTTTTTGATACAGGCTTTAGTTATATGGCTGGCCAGATCTGCATGGTTTTTGGGGTTATCTCTTTGCTTTGGGAAAAGTTTGTAAATAGGCGTTCAATAGTTGCCGGGATGAAGGGGCTTGACTGGGATACTACATTTTTTCTTATAGGGGTATTTATTATTGTTGGAGGGCTTGCGCTTACCGGGTGGATTGAGGTGTTGGCTGATTATTTGGCCGGGCTTGTTGGCGGCAATATATTTTTGGGTTATACTGCCATAGTCTTTATTTCGGTAATACTTTCTGCTTTTATCGATAACGTTCCTTTTTTAGCAGCTATGTTACCTGTTGCCATGATTATGTCAAATAAGCTGCAGGTCAGCCCTTCTTTATTTCTTTTTGGTTTGCTTATTGGCGCCAGCCTCGGAGGTAATATTACCCCCATTGGCGCTTCAGCTAATATTGTGGCCTGCGGCCTGCTTAAAAAAGAGGGTTATCTGGTAAAGTTTACTCATTTCATGAAAATTGGCATTCCTTTTACGCTTGCCGCGGTAACCGCTGCTTATTTATTTATTTGGTTTATCTGGAGCTAGATATGCCCGATGATCATGCTTGTTGCCATCAGTCTAATAGAGGTTTCTTGAGGAATAAATTATTCTTAGTTTTTGTTTTTACGCTTGCCTTAGTATTGCTTTCTTATTTTTTCCCTGTCCTGGTAGCTTTTCGTAAAATCCTGGTAAATTATCTCCAATCAATTTGGTGGGCAGTGGCTTTAGGTTTGTTTCTTGGCGGCCTTATTGATCATTACGTGCCTCGGGAATATATCTCCAAGATTCTTGCCAGAAAATCTCCGCTTACTATTCTTAATGCCGTATGTTTAGGTTTTTTGATGAGCGCCTGCAGTCATGGGATTTTGGCTTTATCCATACAATTACACAAAAAAGGGGCATCTAATCCTGCAGTAGTAAGTTTTCTTTTGGTTAGCCCCTGGGCCAACTTTGCTGTTACCATGATGTTATTGAGCTTGTTCGGGGCAAAGGGGCTTTTTATTATTATTGCTGCTATCGTAATTGCCCTAAACACCGGATTTATATTCATCTTCCTGGAAAAAAAAGGGTTAATCGAAAAAAACAAGAATATTGTACAGGTATCTGAAGGGTATTCAATCATACATGATTTCCGTGCACGTCTGGCCAGCTACAGGTTTAATAAAGATTCAATATCAGCGGATTTTCGGGGGGTAGCAAAAGGTGTATTTGCTCTTTCAGAAATGGTGCTTTGGTGGATTGTTTTGGGGGTTCTTATTGCCAGCCTTGCCGGAGCTTATATCCCCGTACATTTTTTCCATAAGTTTATGGGGCCAACATTATTGGGATTAATCGTAACCTTGGTTTTGGCAACGCTAATTGAAGTTTGTTCGGAAGGTTCCAGCCCTTTGGCATTTGAGATTTACCGTCAGAGCGGAGCTTTAGGAAATAGCTTTGTATTCTTAATGTCTGGCGTGGTTACGGATTATACAGAGATCGGCTTGCTGTGGAGTAATGTAGGTAGGCGCGTAGCCTTATGCATGCCTTTGGTTGCAGTCCCGCAAGTTATAGTAGTAGGCTATCTTGCCAACATATTTTTTAAATGAAGAATTATTTATAAATGAAATCCCTGTCGATTAAAACAAAACTAATTGTATTTTTAACGGCATTTGCAGTATTTCTATCGGCAAAAGATAAAGATCTTGCTTTTTTATTAGCAATGATTATCGCACTTATCAGTGCAGTTGTAATAGACCTATTTCTTTCCTACTTTAAAGATAAGAGATTCTCTATATCCGCAAGCTCGGCAGCGTCAGCTTTAATTATAGGGTTTGTCCTTGCCAGCGATAACCCCTGGTGGGTTATTGTCCTGGCTTCCTTATCTGCTATCCTTTCCAAGTATCTGATACGTTTTAATAATAAACATCTCTTTAATCCTGCGGCATTTGGTATATTTTTGTGCATCTTTATTTTTGGAGCGGATACTCAATGGAAGGGTACATTCCTTTGGTATATCCTTGTGCCTATAGGTCTGTATTTTAGCTATAAGATTCGCAAGCTAGAGTTGATCGCAGGCTACCTGTTAACTGCTCTTGGTGCATTTGGAATCCAGGCTATATTTAACAAGGTAGCATTGGCGAATATCTTTGGTTATCTCAACTATTTTTATATTTTTATAATGTTAATCGAGCCAAAAACAACTCCCATAAAGCCTTTGGCTAAGCTAATCTTTGGCATTGCGATTGCGCTTTTGGTTTTTATCCTTATCCAGCTGCAGGTTAAATTTGATGCTGAACTAGCTGCGCTTTTAATCCTGAATCTTTTTGTGCCATTCTTAAATAAAATTCCAGAAAGGAGAAAAACATGAAGAAGATGATTGTACCTGTACTGTTATTCGTCTGCTTAGCTTTAATTAGCCTGGCTTATGCGCATCCTCCCAAAGATATAGAGATTACTTATGATTCCAATACAAAGATATTGACCGCGACTATTATTCATGACATAAGCAACCCGCTTGGCCACTATATTAAGAAGGTGGATATTGGTTTAAACGACGCAGACAATGAAATAATCCAGCAGAATTTCTCAAGGCAGGAGAATAATAATTTTCAGAAAGTAAGTTATTATATCCCGGATATTAAGGCTGGGGACATAATTTCTGTGGAAGGATATTGCAGCATTAGCGGCAAGCTGGAAAAAGAGATAACTGTAAAATAGGCGGATTTTTAGGAAGTAAACAGACTTCCTAAAAAATTACTTGACAAATGATACTATTATGGTATCATTTGTTAAATTGACACCCGGCCCAAAAGGAAGTGGCCGGCACATTGTTTTATCTGAGGAACAAGTGCGACGCTTCTTACGTCGTGTACCCTTGGGGTAAGGGAGGTGATTTAGAATGGATGTAACGATTAGATATATGCTCAGGCCGGTGGCTCACTGTAAAGAGGGCTGCAGTAGATTGTCCTGGGCATGACGTTAAACTACCCAGTTAACCTATTCTTCGGAGAATCATATGAAACTGATAACTAGAAATACAGATTATGCTTTGCGCGCACTTTGCTATATTGCAAAAAATGGTAATATTGTAACGGTAGATGAGCTTGTCAAAAGGCTGGGCGTTCCGCGGCCGTTCATGCGCAAAATCCTGCAGTTATTAAGCAAAAACAGGGTGCTTAGGTCATCTAAGGGCCAAGGGGGAGGGTTTAAGTTAATCATTCCTGCTGACAGGGTATACTTAATAAAAATAATGGGTATTTTCCAAGGGGATATAGGTTTAAATGGGTGTTTCTTAAAGAAGGATATCTGTCCTAATAAAGGTAAATGCGTATTAAGAAAAAGAATACTTAGTATTGAGGAAGGCCTGTTAAGGCAGCTTAGGGAAATTAACATAGCTTCCTTGATAGAAAGGCATTGAAATGGCCAAGAGAAAGATTATTACTATTGATGCTGATAAATGCAACGGCTGTGCATTATGTATCCCTAACTGCCCAGAAGGGGCGATCCAGATTATTGATGGAAAGGCCAGGCTTATCAGCGATCTATTTTGTGATGGGTTAGGCGCCTGTATCGGACATTGCCCGCAAGAGGCGATTACGATTGAAGAAAGGGAGGCAGAAGCATATGATGAGAAAAAAGTTATGGCCAATATTGTCAAGCAGGGGCCTAATGTGATTAAGGCGCATTTAAAGCATCTTAAGGAGCATAATGAAATTATTTATTTAAATCAGGCAATGGATTTCTTAAAAGAAAAAAAGATAAATATTGTTTTGGATAAGTTTTGTAACCATGGCGAGGATGTAGTTGGTGGCTGCCCGGGTTCAAGATCCATAGATCTTAGAAGGATGCAGGCAGATAAAGGGGTTAAAGAGAACATACATCTTGATTCAGAGCTTGCGCAGTGGCCAGTGCAGCTACGGCTTGTGCCTGCGCATGCGCCTTATTTCCAGGGCGCGCATCTTTTGATTGCCGCCGATTGCGTACCTTTTGCTTATGCTGATTTTCATCAGCATCTATTAAAAGGTAAAATGCTTTTAGTAGGCTGCCCAAAGCTAGATGACATTTCATTGTATAAAGATAAATTGGAACAGATTTTTTCCAACAATGATATTAAAAGTGTTACTTACGCGCACATGGAGGTGCCCTGTTGTTTTGGTTTATTGCCGGTAATTGAGGAAGCTCTCGCTGCCTCTGGGAAACATATCTCTTTTGAGGATATTACTATTAGCATTAAAGGAGAGAAAGTAAAATGAACAAGTGTCCGGGACAGGATTCTCGCAAAGCACAGGCTGAAAGCATAGTTTGCAGAAGCTGTGGTTATTCGGCAGAGATATTTTCTGATGAAATTAAAGTAAGGTGCTTGCGATGCAAGAATTTAATCTGTAAGGAGAGGCTGCCTTCTTGCGTGGATTGGTGTAGGGCGGCAAGGGATTGTATAGGAGAAGAAAAGTGGCGTAAACTAAAAAGGGGGATCTAATGTTTTGTTATCAATGCGAACAAACAGCGGGGGGAACAGGTTGTACAAAGTTCGGCGTTTGCGGTAAAAACGAAGATATCCAGAGTTTGCAGGATACGCTATTGTATGGTTTAAAAGGTATAGCTGCTTACGCATATCACGCTCGTGAATTAGGGGCGCATGATGAGGAGGTGGATGCCTTTATGCACGAAGGGCTTTTTAAAACTGTAACTAATGTCAGTTTTGACCTAAACCAGCATTTAGAGTTAGTGTTAAAATGCGGGGCGATTAATTTAAAAACCATGGAGATCTTAGATAAGGCACACACAGAGAGATTTGGCAACCCCCTGCCCACTGCAGTTGAAACCGGAACCAAATCCGGTCCGGGTATTTTAATTACTGGTCATGGCCTGCTTGATCTTTATGAATTACTTAAACAGAGCCAGGGAAGCGGAGTAAATATTTATACACATAGCGAGATGCTCCCTGCCCACGGCTATCCGGGACTAAAGAAATTTAAACATCTGGTAGGTAATTATGGGGGCGCTTGGCAGGAGCAAAAAAAAGAGTTCAATGCTTTTAGCGGCGCTTTATTAGCAACTACTAACTGCGTGTTAACCCCTCCGGAAAATACCTATTTGGACAGGTTGTTTACTATAGGCATTACCGGTGTTTCTGGAGCAACGCATCTAAAGAATCGCGACTTTACGTCCTTGATTGCCAAAGCCAAATCATTGCCAGCCTTGCCGGAGGCTCCTGGAAGGAAGATTTTTACGGGTTTTCACCATACGGCGATCCTGGGGTTAGCCGATAAGATAGTGGGCCTGGTTAAGGCTGGTAAGATTAAACGTTTTTTCTTGATTGGAGGTTGCGATGGGGCAAGACCCGGGCGTAACTACTATACGGAATTTGCTGAACGAGTACCCAGGGATTGCGTAATACTTACGCTTGCTTGCGGTAAATACAGATTTAACAAACAGGATTTCGGGGATATTGAAGGGGTACCCCGGTTAATTGATATTGGTCAGTGTAACAATGCCTATTCTGCGATCCAGGTAGCGCTGGCATTAGCTAAGGTGTTTAAATGCGGGGTAAATGACCTGCCCTTAACCTTGGTGCTCTCCTGGTTTGAACAAAAAGCAGTTGCCATTCTGCTTACTTTGTTGTATCTTAATATCAGGGGTATCTATATAGGACCAACCCCCCCTGCCTTTATAAGCAAGAATGTTTTCGCAGTTCTACAGGAAAAATTTGACCTGCGTTTGATTAGCACCCCTGAGGAAGACTTAAAGAAGATACTCAAGAGATAAAAGGAGAATAATTATGGCAGACCTTAAGGATATGTTGCAGAGCGCAGATTGGAAAACCGAGAAACATGTGCCGGTTATTGATGCGCCGGATAGAATAAATAAAGGCCAAACATTGCAGTTAGAGGTAAGTGTTGGTAAGCAGATAGCGCATCCTAATACTACCGAGCATCATATTCGGTCTATTGAAGTGTATTTCTTGGCAAGCGGAGAGAAGTTTCCATATCAAGTGGCGCGTTTTGAATTTAATGTGCACGGCGAATCTACACAAGGTCCAAACGCCAGCACCATATTTTCTGAACCCAAAGTTACCGCATATTTTAAAACTGAAAAAAGCGGTCTAATTATGGTCGCTGCCTATTGCAATATTCACGGTATTTGGAAGAGCGAGAAAGAAATTCAGGTAGCATAAGGAGGCAAGCTGAATGGATAAGAAATTACAGAAGGCTTTTAATGATCAAATCAAGAATGAACTTTATTCTGCTTACCTTTATCTGGCTATGGCCGCATATTTTGATTCAAAGAGCTTGAGCGGATTTTCGCATTGGATGAAGGTGCAGCATAAGGAAGAAGTTTCTCACGCGATGAAAATGTTTGATTTTCTCAATGACCGCGGGGTAAGGGTTTTGTTGCAGCCGATAGCCCAGCCTACCTTAGAGTACGGCTCTACTTTAGAGGTTTTTGAAGAAACATTAAAGCATGAAAAGAAGGTAACCAGCCTGATCAATGCTTTATATGATTTAGCCAGGCAGGTTGAAGATCGTGCCTCTGGCGTATTTTTGCAGTGGTTTATCAGTGAACAGGTGGAGGAGGAAAAGAACGCCACGCAAATAATTGAGACTTTGAAGATGATTAAACCAGAAGGACCGGCGCTGGTCATGTTAGACAGGGAATTGGCAAAAAGGGAGTAGCTGTATCTAACAAAAGGAGGGTAGTATGTATATGTCGAAATGTTGCCCATTAATGGCTCTTATACCGATTTCGCTTTTTTTGACCACTAGCTTTTTTGTTCTTTTTGCCTTGCGTAAGGTATCCGAGAAATGGCTTAAAGTTGTCGGCTATTTAGCGGTAGGTTCACTTTTACTGGCAGCTTTTATTGTTTTCTCAAGCGCAGTCTTGAATATGGCTGGTGGCCGCGATAGGATGAAATGCAACATGGTCCAGAAAATGAAAAGATGCGGCTTGATGCAAATGCTGCAAGGAAAAGATATGCCAGAGATGGCTATGCCGGAAAAAGGTGCGCTTCCCAGAGAGTAGGTTTACGGGAAAGCTTAATTAAAGAGGGAAAAATGAACAAATATAAATGTTTAGTTTGCGGGTATATTTATGACCCTAAGTTGGGCGATGCGGATAATGGGATTGCTCCAGGAACAAGTTTTGAGGATTTGCCGGATAGCTGGGTTTGCCCTGAATGTGGCGTAGGAAAGGATCAATTTGAGAAAATAGGTTAAGGCAGGTGATTATGGACAGAACTGTGACTTTTAAGGGAGCTTCTTTGACCTTGACTGGTAAGCGCGTTAAGGAAGGCGGCCGTGCTCCAGATTTTAAGTTAATTTCCCAGGACTTAAGAGAAGTAACTCTCTCAGATTTTGACGGCAAGATAAAAGTAATTAACTTCTTTCCTTCTTTGGATACCCCGGTTTGCGACTTACAGGTAAAGGAGTTCAATAAAAAGGCTCTTGGGCTTAGCCCGGATGTTGTGGTAATTGGAATAAGCAAAGATTTGCCTTTTGCCCAGGCGAGATTTTGTTCGGCCAACGAGATAAAGAATGAAATAGTGCTCTCTGATTACAGGTTCTCCTCCTTTGGCTTAAATTACGGTTTTCTGATTAAAGAACTTAATCTTTTAGCCAGGGGCTCGCTAATCATTGATAAGGCCCGCAGGGTTAGGTATATCCAGCTGGTTAATGAAATAACCCATGCGGTGGATTTTGATGCTGTGTTTAATAAGCTTCAAGGTTTGCTTTGAGCTTTAAGTTCTGGATAAGATGCCTGTAGAAATTACTGTTAGAATAAAAGAGGTGATTCAGCGAAATTATAATGTTAAGAGTTTCCGCTTGGAGATTGTTGATTGGTTGGATTTTAAAGCTGGTCAATTCCTTCTGGTTACGCTGCAGAATGAGCCTAAGTTAAAAAGATATCTCTCTATTTCCAGCTCCCCTACCGAGAAATGTTATTTAGAGTTTACCAAGAAATTAACCCAAAGTGATTTCTCTGCGGCGCTGGATAAGCTGAAGGCTGGAGAACAAGTAAGAATCGAATACCCTTTTGGTAAATTTATTCTTGATGAATCTGCGCCTAAGATTGCTTTTTTATCCGGTGGCATAGGCATAACTCCCATAAGAAGTATTTGCAAATATGCGGTTGATAAAAATATAGGTACGGATATTGTACTGGTTTATTCCAACCGCTCTATACGGGATATAGTATTTAAGGATGACTTTTCTGCTATGTCCAAGGGTTACCCGTCTTTAAGGGTAGCGCATGTGTTATGTGAAGCAGAGCAGGGGTTTAAGTGCACAGTAGGACAGATTAACGCTGGGGTAATAAAGAATGAAATTCCGGATTATCTAGAGAGAAAATTCTATCTCTGCGGCCCTCCGCAGATGGTTGAGGCAATGCGTAAAATACTATCTGATGAATTAGGCTTAAGCGCAGAAAGAATAGTTACGGAGAATTTCCAGGGTTATTAACCCTCCGTCTTTGATAGACCCGCGATGCTAAAAGGAGGAAGCAATGGCTGCTATAGAGATTTTACCCGGTATATATTCAGTGGGGGTTTTAGATTGGAATGTGCGTAATTTCCACGGGCATACATATACTACACAAAGAGGCTCGACTTATAACTCCTATCTTATAATAGATGAGAAGATTGCGCTCGTCGATACTGTTTACGGGCCATTTGCCCCGGAGCTTATTGAGAATATCAGGCAGATTGTCCCTCCGGAAAAGATAGATTATATTATTGCTAACCATGTTGAGACGGACCACTCCGGAGCATTGCCTGGCCTTATGCAGCTTTGCCCCCAGGCAAAAGTTTTAGGCACTGCTAAGTGCAAAGAAGGTCTCTATAAACATTATTATGGAGCCTGGGATTTCCAGGTGGTTAAGAGCGCAGATAAGCTGAAATTAGGCAAACGTACGCTTACCTTTCTTGAGGCGCCGATGATCCACTGGCCGGATAGCATGTTTACTTATTGCCCGGAAGATGCCCTGCTTATGCCTAATGACGCCTTTGGCCAGCATTATGCAACAAGTGTGCGTTTTGACGACCAGGTTGATCAATGCAGCTTAATGGATGAGGCAGAGAAATATTACGCCAATATCCTTTGGCCGCTTGGTCCGGTGATCTTGAAGAAGATTGAAGAGGTGCAAAGGTTAAATATCCCCATTAAAATGATTGCGCCTAGCCACGGAGTTATCTGGCGAAAAGATCCGGGTAAAATAATAAATGCTTATATCTCTTGGGCAAAAGGAGAAACGCAGAAGAAGGTGGTAATTGCCTACGAAACTATGTGGGGAGCAACTAAAGAAATGGCCAGGAAGATTCTTGAAGGTATTAATGCTGCAGGCGTAGAGGCCAAGCTTTACGACGTTGCTGAAAGTGACCGCACCGAGGTAATTACGCGCATGCTTACTGCCCGGGGATTTCTCTTTGGTTCATCTACCCATGACAATGATATGCTGCCTAATATTGCCGCATTCTTAGAGATAGTCAAGGGCCTAAGGCCTAAAGGCAGGCAGGTTGGGTTATTTGGTTCTTACGGCTGGGCAGGCGGGGCAGTTAAGGAGATGCAAGAGACGCTTAAAGGCAGTGGAGTGGATATTTGCCTTCCTGGCGTATCTGTTAAATATCTCCCGGATAAAGAAGAATTAAAATCCTGTTTTGAATTTGGAAATCAATTCGCTAAACTCTTGAGGTAAAAATGAAGCAGATTCCGGAAGTAGTCATAGAGTTTCTCCGCAACCAGGGTTTTGTGATAGTTGCATCAATAGACAAAAATGGTTTTCCCCATAGCTCGTGCAAGGATATAGTTAAAATTGATTCTAGCGGCCAGGTCTATTTGGCAGATGTTTATTATGGTTTAACTGCTGAGAATATAAAGCGCAATCCACAGGTAAGCATTAGCGCTATTGATGAGCAGAAATTTATGGGGTATTGCCTTAAGGGCAGGGCTAAGATTATCTCCGATAGTAAAATGAGCAAAGAGTTTATAAAGTCATGGGAAGACAATATTACCGCGCGCCTGGCAAAAAGATTGCTGCACAATCTAGCTCAGGATAAATCCCGCGCCCACCATCCTGAAGCCAGCTTGCCTAATCCTAAACAGCTTATTGCTGTTACAGTTGAAGAGATAGTTGACCTTGCCCCGCATTATTTAAGAAAGGAAGGATAATATGGCTAAAAGCGTAAAAGTTTATAGCACTGCTACTTGTCCATGGTGTATCCGGGTTAAACAATTCTTGAAGGAAAATAATATAGATTTCCAAAATATCGACGTTTCCGATAATCAACAGGCTGCGGATGAGCTCGTGGAGAAATCCGGGCAGATGGGGGTGCCGGTTCTGGATATTGAAGGAGAGGTAATCGTAGGGTTTGATAAAGAGAGAATCAGGCAATCGTTAGGGATATAAAATCTAATATGCAGATTTATGATTTGATTATTATCGGAGCTGGCCCGGCAGGGATAACTGCCAGCGTATATGCCGCAAGGAAGAAAATAAACTTCCTGGTAATCAGTCTGGATATCGGCGGACAGGCTGCCTGGAGCGGGGATATTGAGAACTATACCGGTTATCAATTCATTACCGGGCCGGAGCTGGCGCAAAAATTCCAGGAGCATATGCGTAGGTATAATACCCTGCTTAAGGAGAATGAAGAGGTACTCGGGCTTAAGAAGCTTGGTGAGGCGTTTTTAATTAAAACCAATAAGGCAGAGTATCAATCCCGGAGCGTAATTATTGCCTCGGGGAAGAAGTCAAAAGAGCTGGCTGTTGCAGGTGAAAAGGAGTTTAAGAATCGCGGATTAACTTATTGTGCTACTTGTGATGGGCCATTATTTAGCGCTAAGACTGTGGCGGTTGTCGGTGGCGGCAATTCTGCGTTGGATGCGGCACTGCAGCTGGTTAAGATTGCCAAACAGGTGTATATTATTAACAACACTCCGGCTTTAGGGGGGGACGCAATTATGCGTCAGAAGGTTCAAGAAGCTGGCAATGTAGTTGTTTTTAATAATTCTCAGGTTACTTCTATAGCAGGAGAGAAGTTTGTTAGCAGTATTAAGATTAAAGATGGTAAGGATTTAAAGGATTTATCCGTACAGGGGGTGTTTGTAGAGATTGGGCTTGTTCCTAACTCTGCATTCGCCGAGAATGTGGAAAAGAATAATAAAGGCGAAATAAAAATAAATTTGCGCAACGAGACCAATATAGCCGGTATTTTTGCTGCCGGCGATGTTACAGATGTACCTGAAAAACAAATTATTATTGCTGCCGGAGAGGGTTCAAAAGCCGCATTAAGTGCCTTCAGGTATCTTGCAACAAACAAATTCTAAAAGATGAATAAAAATACCAGATTTACAGAGTTAAAGAAGATTTTTGCTATTTTACATAGTAAGCGCGGCTGCATGTGGGATAAGCAGCAGACACACAAGAGTTTGATCAATGATTTGAGGGAAGAGGTAGATGAATTTATTGTTGCGGTAAAAAAGAACAATTATCGGCAGATGCAGGAGGAGTTGGGGGATATTTTTTTGCATGTAATGTTTAATGCCCAGATTGCTAAGAAGCAGAAAAAGTTTGATATTGAGCAGGTAATTTCCGGCTTAATCAGTAAGTTAAGGCGTAGGCATCCGCATGTTTTCGGTAAGGCCAAGGTTAGTTCTACGCGTCAGATTATTGCCAATTGGAACAAGATTAAAGCAAAAGAGATAAATAAGTTGTAGGTTTCTTTTGTAGTGGTACAATTAGGGTAATATATTTAACAAGGGGGAGTAAGAATGAGAGAAAGAATCGAAAAAGCTTTAGATAAAGTCAGACCCATGCTTGCGGCAGACGGCGGAAATGTTGAATTAATTGACGTAACAAGCGACGGAGTAGTAAAATTAAAGCTAAAAGGCAGTTGCGGCTGCTGTCCGATGAGCTCGATGACCTTAAAGATGGGGATTGAGAGAATTTTAAAGCAGGAAGTGCCGGAAGTAAAAGAAGTCGTCGCCTTATAAGAGTATCCGTGATGAACCTTCAGTATAAGCTTGCTTATCTTAAGCGGATAATCTCTGGGTACAAGTCATGTTTGGTTGCTTTTTCCGGAGGCCAGGATAGCGCGTTTTTGCTTAAGATTTGCACGCAGGTTTTACCAAAGCCTAGTATCCTGGCAGTCACTGCAGTTTCTGCCACCTATCCTAAGGATGAACTGGGTAAAGCAAGGATACTGGCTAAAGATATTGGCGTAAGGCTTAAGGTAATTAAAACTGCGGAATTAGATAATAAAAGGTTCACGGTAAATTCTAGCCAGCGCTGTTATTTTTGCAAAAAAGAGTTATTCTCTAGGCTGAATGTTATTGCTAGGCAGAAGAAGCTTAACTTTGTTTTGGATGCCAGCAATATTTCGGATAAATTAGACTATCGTCCGGGAGATATCGCTAAGAAAGAGCTTGGTGTAAAATCTCCTTTACTGGAGGCAGGTTTTAATAAAAGAGATATCTGTAAAGCGAGCCGGATATTGGGTTTGTCTAGTTGGAATAAGCCGGCTTTGGCCTGTCTTGCCTCACGTGTACCTTATGGCACCGAGATTACTGCCGAGTTACTTAGGCGCATTGATCAGGCAGAGTTATATCTCGTTAAGTTAGGATTCAAAATTGTTAGGTTGCGTCACCATAATGAGCTTTGCCGGATTGAGGTGGGCAAGAGAGATATTAACCGTCTCTTGCGTAAACGCCAGGCAATAGTTGATAAATTAAAGAGCTTAGGTTATAACTATATTACTTTAGATTTAGAGGGGTATCGCACAGGTAGTTTAAATGAGGTGATTAATTCGCACAATAACTTACTTGCGCGCAGTGTCAGTAAGTTAATTGCCCGTTAGAAAATGAAGAAGATTTATCTTGATTATGCTGCAACAACACCAACTGATCCGCAGGTTCTGGCTGCAATGGAGCCGTATTTCTTTGATAAATTCGGCAATGCCTCAAGCCTGCATGCCTACGGACAGGAGGCCAAAAAAGCAATTGAGGATAGCCGGGAGATACTTGCTGAACATATCGGTGCAAGCCCCGAAGAGATTGTCTTTACCTCCGGGGGAACAGAGTCAGATAATTTTGCGCTCTTAGGCTCTGCCTATGCGCTAGAAAAAAAGGGCAATCATATTATTACCTCTGTTATTGAGCATCACGCTATTAGCGAGCCGGCTAAATTCTTGGAAAAGAAAGGGTTTAAGGTTACTTATCTTAAGGTAGATAAAGATGGCTTGGTTTCTCCGCAGGATTTACAAGAGGCAATTACTGATAAGACTATCCTGGTGAGCATCATGCAGGCCAATAATGAGATTGGTACTCTTCAACCTATCGCAGAGATTGGAAAGATTACCAGAGAAAAAGGAATTTATCTCCACACTGACGCGGTGCAGACTATTGGCCATATCCCGGTGAAGGTTGATGAGCTTAATGTAGATCTTTTATCTCTTTCCGCCCATAAATTTTATGGGCCAAAGGGAGTAGGTGCTTTATATGTGCGCAAGGGAACTCGCCTGGAAACATTTATGCTTGGCGGAGACCAGGAAAGGGGTAGGCGTGGCTCTACTTATAACACCAGCGGGATAGTTGGATTAGGCAAGGCGATTCAGCTTTGCCAAAATAATATGAAGAATGAAATCAAGTTTCAAACTGCCTTGCGCGATAAGCTGATTAAAGAAATACCCAGCCGCATACCGCAGGTAAAGCTTAATGGCCATCCCGAAAAGCGCTTACCGAATAATGTAAATTTTTCCATTAGATATATTGAAGGAGAATCCATACTTTTAAACCTGGATTTACTTGGTATTGCCTGCTCTACAGGCTCAGCCTGCACATCGAGCTCTTTAGAGCCTTCGCATGTTTTATTAGCTATTGGTTTAGACCATGAAACTGCCCATGGTTCACTTAGAATTACTCTTGGCCGTTGGACTAAGGAAGCCGATATAGACTATCTTTTAGAGAAACTACCTTTGGTTGTACAAAAGTTGCGCGCTATGAGCCCGCTTTATGAAAAGGAATAATCTCCCCAAACTCGGGAAAATCCACCCGGATTTCTTTAATCAACATATATACCATAAGTTAGGTAAGCCCGATGCATGCGTTTTGGTCAAGCCGCAAAATGGGGTAGATTTTGGCGTTGTCGAGTTAGGTAGCCAGGTGATGGTTTTATCTACCGACCCATTTTTTATCGCCAAGGAATTGGGCGTAGAAAAGGCTGCCTGGTTTGCCGTACATATTATTGCTAGTGACATTGCTGTAAGCGGCATTGCCCCAAGGTATCTGGCAATAGATCTTAATCTTCCTCCTGAGATGACCGAGGATGAATTGATAAAAATGTGGGATGCTGTGCACAAGGAATGCAAGAAGCTAAGTATTAGCGTAGTAACCGGTCATACGGCGCGTTATGCTGGTTGCAATTTTCCGATGGTAGGGGGAGCGACCATGTTTGGTTTAGGCAAAAAGAAAGAGCTTGTTAATCCGGCCGCCAAAGCAGGCGATGCAATCATTATCTCCAAGGGGCCGGCTATTGAAACTACGGGTTTGATGGCTGCCTACTTCCCGGAGTTTATTAAAAGCAGATATGGTCCTGTATTTTTGAAGCGCGCACAAAACATTTTCTATCAGATGTCTACGGTAAAAGATGCCTTGGTTGCGGCATCCGTCGGCGGATTAACAGCAATGCATGATGCTACGGAGTGCGGGGTATGGGGCGGGTTATTTGAGATTGCTCAACACAGCCGGGTTGGCATGAGTATTGATTTAAATAAAATAATTATACAGGAAGAGGTGCGCTTGGTCTGCGACTGTTTTGGAATTGATCCTTATAAATCAATAAGCGAAGGGACATTATTGGCTACGGCTAAGAAGAGTAAAGGCAAGCTTATCGTGTCTGCTTTGGAAGAGGCGGGGATTCCTGCCAGTATTGTTGGCGAGGTAACCGGTAGGGATAAGGGCATGCGCGTTTTTTGCGGTAATAAAAGCTATGCACTTAAGCACCCCAGGGTTGATCCATTCTGGGGTAAATTTGAGGAGTATATAAAGAAAAGAAATGAAGGAAAGAATACTTGAGTATCTTAAAAAAGAAGATGAGTATCTGTCAGGGGATGAGATAGCCGCGCGTCTGGGGATCAGTCGCCAGGGTCTCTGGAAGCATATTCAGGATTTAAAAGATATAGGCTATGATATCGTGGCAGTCCCACACCTAGGTTATCGTCTTGAATCTAGCCCGGACCGGCTTTTTGCTTTAGAAATAGCTCATGGCCTTAATACAAGGTTTATTGCTAAGAAAATCCATTATTTTGATTATCTGGCTTCCACCATGGATATGGCAATGCAATTGGGGATGCAGGCAGCGCCTAACGGAACCCTTGTATTAGCTGAATCCCAGACTAAGGGCCGCGGAAGATTAGGCAGAGGATGGTTTTCTCCTAAATATAAAGGTATTTACCTGTCTTTAATCCTGAGGCCGAAGATCTCGCCTTCTGCCTCGCCTATATTAACGCTTTTAAGCGCGGTAAGTATTTGTGAAACTATAAAAAAGATTGTTGGTTTGGATGCTCAGATAAAATGGCCCAATGATGTGCTTATCTGCAATAAGAAGGTTGCCGGTATCTTAACTGAAATGAACGCAGAGGTGGATAAAATTAACTTTGTAGTTATTGGCATTGGTTTAAATGTGAATAATGATAAGAAATCATTGATTGCCCAGTCTACTTCATTAAAAGAGCAGGCTGCTCAGCCGATAAGCCGCGTTTTGCTATTGCAGGAGTTTTTACGCAGGATAGAGCAGTATTATTGTATTTGGGAGGATAAGGGGGTTCAGCCCATCATTGATAAATGGCGTAATTTCAGCCTTACCTTGGGCAGGCGGGTCAAGGTATATTGCCAAAATAAGCATATTGAAGGTCAGGCTGTAGATATTGACACAGATGGGGCTTTATTGATTCGCAAGGATTCTGGATTAATGCAGAAGGTCTTCTCTGGCGATGTTATGCACTGCCGCTAACAGTAAACCATAAATAAATTACTGGTTGACAATTAACCCGCGCAACTTATAATGGTCTCATGTTTAAAATAAGGTTGTGCGGGATTCTTATTGTTATTTTTCTTCTCCTGCCGAAGCTATCCTTTTCCTCTGAAGATAAACCTTCCCTTTGGCAAAGCCAAGATTTAGAACCTATAGTGGTGAGCAAGCAAAAGCAGTTTCTTTTAAATGTTTACAGTACAGCCCCGGGGGTAGAAAACGCTTTTGATTATCAGTCCAGCATAGAAGATCTGGGTAATTTACCGGTGGATTTACAGAGCCGGGCTTTAAGAAGCAGCGTGCAAACGGATTTTTCTCTGCGCGGAGCTACTTTTCAGCAGGTATTGATCCTGCTTAATGGCCAGAGGGTTAATGATCCTCAGACTGCGCATCATAACTCGGACATCCCTTTTACTAAAGAGGACATCAAAAGGATAGAATTGATCCCTGGAGCCGGCTCATCTTTATTCGGAGCAGATGCTATTGGCGGAGCAATAAATTTTGCGCTAAGTGCGCCTAGAGAGAAGAAAACTGTTTGGGAGTTTGGCCTGGGGAACAATCGTAACGGCTATGGATTATTTAGCCTAAGTGATAAATTTAAAGAGTTAGGTTTCAGGGTTTCTGTCGAAGACGCGCAGTCAAAGGGTTTCCGCGAGGATACGGATTATAAGAAATTTACCAGTTCTTTGAGCACGCATTATGATTTTTCCCAAGGATCTTGGGAAAATAATTTTGGCTATCAGGAGAAGGATTTTGGGGCCTATGATTTTTATACTCCCGGCAAAGGGTATCTTTCCCGGGAAAAGACCAGAACCTATCTGTTAAACAGCGGCCTTAATTTGAATCATGAGAGCCTGTTGATCAGGCCCAGCTTTCTCTGGCGCAGGCATTACGACAAGTTTATTCTGGATAAAACAGGATTGCGTTCAACAAGTGTTAACCAGCATCGCACAGATATGTTTACCCCCGGGATCTATCTGCAAAAGGAGGCAGGGGTATTAGGCAAACTTGGTTTGGGGGCAGAGTGGGCTCAGGAGAGGATTACCTCTACAAACTTGGGCAGGCATCAACGCGATCACAAAAGCATTTTCTTAGATGATCATATGGACTTTAGCGAAAGATGGGAAATAGGCTCCTCTTTGCGTTGGGATGATTTTTCTGACTTTGGCAAGGTATATACCGGATCCTTGAGCGCTAAGTTCAAGCTTAATCTTGAATCAGCGCTTAACCTTGGTATCTCAAGAAGCATGCGCGTGCCATCATTTACTGAACTTTATTACAGCGACTCCACTACAATCGGCAACGATGGGTTAGCTGCTGAGAAGTCATGGAATTACGAGGCAGGTTTTGAATATAAACTGGAGGGATTTTCTAACAATTTATCCGTATTCTTCCGCCAGGAGAGAGATATGATTGATTGGGTTAGATCTGATCCTGCGCAAAAATGGCAAGCGAGGAATTTTACCCGGGATAATGTTTTTGGGATGGAATATGTTTTACACAAAGAAATTAATAAGCGTTTAAGCCTGGATGCCAGCTATACTTATACAGACAAGAGTATGGATAACCAGGGGTATCAGTATAAATATGGTCTAAACTATGCCCGGCATCTGGTGAATACAGTATTTAACCTGATCCTTCCTTTTGGCCAGCAGGAGATCGGGTTTAATTATAAGAAAAGACCTGGACGTCGTGGCTGGCTGTTGATGAACTCCGGGCTTAACTATGATTTAAGCCGTAACACAAAGATTTTCCTGCACGCAGAAAATATTTTTAATGTGGAGTATCAGGACATTGAGGGGATTCCTCAGCCGGGCCGGTATATTGAGGCAGGGCTAAGGCTGCAATGGTAGCGCTTTGATTTCAATGAGTAATAGTGTATAATGAATCAGTTTATGAGCCGGAGAAAAGCCTATGTTTATTCATGTTGTTTTGTTTGAGATAAAGCCAAAAGAGGTAAGCAAATACCGTAAGGACAGCCTGATGTGGGCTTCTTATACCAAGAGGTCCGAAGGGTTCCTGGCCTATCAGACTATGAAACGCTATGGTTTTAGGAACCAGTATGCCTCGGTATATCAGTGGGTAAAGAAATCTGATCACGATAGGTTTATGTTTAAATATCATAATTGGCTGCTAGGTAAATCTAAGGCCAGGGTTAAGGTCATGGGGTATTATAATCTCAAGGGAATAGACAGCTTAAAATAAAAAAGCCTATTGACAAGCCGTAAGTTTAATGTATAATCTCCCAGTAGCAGAGAAGGGTAGGAATCTTTAACCGTAAGGAGAGAGAAAACAGGCCTTACGGTTTTTTGTTTCTGTCTTTAAAGCTGCTATAATTTCGTGGAAAGGAGGAAGCAAAGAAAATGGCAAAGGGAAAGGTAAAGTGGTTTTCCAATCAAAAAGGCTATGGATTTATTACTCCTGAGAATGGTGTTGATGTATTTGTGCATCATACCGCGATTCAGGGTGATGGCTATAAGACTTTAGAGGAGGGCCAGGAGGTTGAATTTGATATTGAAAAAGGTCCTAAAGGTGAACAGGCTACTAAAGTAGTGAAATTATAACCTATCAGAGATGAGCAAAAGGGCCTGGCATAAAATGCCGGGCCTTTTTGTTAGAGTTAACTTTAGGATAGAATAAAATGCAGAAGCGCGTAGTTGTGGCCATGAGCGGGGGGGTGGATTCTTCGGTAGCTGCTGCACTCTTGAAAAAGCAGGGCTATGAGGTAATCGGCTTAACCATGTGTTTTAATCTGGCAGAAAAAGACGGTAAAAAACCAAGCTGCTGCGGTTTAACCGGAATTGAGGATGCCCGCAGGGTTGCCCAGAAGTTAGAAATCCGGCATTATGTCGTAAATTTTAATAAATATTTTCTACGACAGGTAATCGATAATTTTTACCAAGAATATCTTTCTGGCAGAACTCCCAATCCTTGCGTAAGGTGCAATCAATTCATAAAATTCGGTGTTTTGCTTGATAAGGCAGTTAACCTAGGGGCGCATTTCTTAGCCACTGGACACTATGCCAGGATTGTAGAATCAAGGCAAGGGCATTTACTTAAGAAAGCCAAAGACCTTAAAAAAGACCAATCCTATTTCTTATATCGCTTAAACCAAACACAACTTAAGCAGGTTATTTTTCCTTTGGGTAATTTTAGCAAGCTTCAGGTACGTAGCATGGCCGCGGAATTTAAGCTTAATGTAGCAGAAAAGCAGGATAGCCAGGAGATCTGTTTCTTGCCCGATGGTAAATATGCGGATTTGATTAAAGCCCAAGGTTCAAATCGCGTCAAGCCAGGTTATCTGGTTGATAAGAATGGCGATTCTCTTGGCAAACATAAAGGCATTGTTTTTTATACCATCGGCCAGCGCCAGGGACTGGGTATTGCCAAAGGATACCCCCTATATGTAACACAGATTAACGCCAGGAATAATCAAATTACCGTGGGTAAGCGCGAGGATGCATATAAAAATGAGTTCTTGGTTGAGGACCTGCATTTCGTAGGGAAGACCTTTAAAAAGAAGATTGAGATTAAGGTAAAGATACGCTATAATCATAAAGAATCGCTCGCTGTAGCTTATCCGGCGAAGGATAAACTGAGAATTTGTTTTAAACATCCGGAGTTTGCCATAACTCCTGGCCAATCCGCAGTCTTTTATCATAAGGATACTGTTTTAGGCGGAGGTATAATTGAGAAAGTGCTAGGTTAAGATGATCAAAGAAGATAAAGAATTGGTGAGGAAGATAAAAGAGTTAAAGAAAAAGCGTAATGCCATAATCTTAGCGCATAACTATCAGCTTCCTGAAGTGCAGGATATCGCGGATTTTCGTGGTGATTCTCTGGAGCTTTCGCGTATTGCCGCTAAAACTGAGGCTGAGGTAATTGTGTTTTGCGGGGTGTATTTTATGGCCGAAACCGCATCCATTCTTTCTCCCGATAAAAAAGTAATTATGCCGGATACGTCTGCTGGTTGTCCCATGGCTAATATGATGAACGTTGAGGATTTAAGAAAGCTTAAGCAAAAACACCCTCAGGCAGTAGCCGTGGGGTATGTGAATACCTCAGCGGAAGTCAAGGCGGAACTGGATTACTGCTGTACCTCAACCAATGCCGTAGCGGTAGTCAATGCGCTTAAAGATAAAAAAGAGATTATCTTTATCCCGGATAAATACCTGGCTGATTATGTATCCAAGAAAAGCGGAAGAAAGCTTATCAGCTGGCATGGATTTTGTCCTACTCATGTGAGGATTTTGCCGGAAGACGTAAAAAGAGAGCAGAGATTTCATCCTAAAGCTAAGGTTATGGTGCATCCGGAATGCCTCTCTAGCGTAGTTGCCTTGGCGGATGCTGTGCTTTCTACCAGTCAGATGGGTAAATATGCTAAAGAAAGCCCGGCCAAGGAATTTATTGTGGGTACGGAATCAGGCCTGGTTTACCGGCTTAAGCAAGATAATCCAGACAAAGAGTTTTATCCTGCTAGCGAACGCGCAGTATGTCCGAATATGAAACGTACTACGCAGGAAAAGGTCCTTTGGGCATTAGAGGAGCTTAAGGATGAAGTCAGGGTTTCTGATGATATCAGAAAGAAGGCGCGCCTGGCCATAGAACGCATGCTGGCGATTGTTTAAATGAACATCCCGGTAGTCTTTGAAGATGATTGGTTGTTGGTGGTTAATAAACCTGCCGGGTTATTGAGTGTCCCAACCCCCAAGGGAGAATTGCGCACCTTGACAAGTATTTTAAATCAGGATGCACAAGAAAGAGGGCTAAAATACAGATTGCATCCCTGCCATCGCTTGGACAGGCAAACGAGCGGGCTTATAGTCTTTGCGAAGGGCAAAAGCATCGAGAAAAAGATGGCATATGCTTTCCGCAACAGGTTAGTGCACAAGAAATACATCGCTTTTGTGCATGGTAAATTAGCAAATACAGAAGGTAAGATTAATCTTGGCATTGAAGGTAGGCATGCCCTTACACAGTATAGGGTAATTAAGCAAAAGAGTAATTATTGCGTAGTGGAAGTTATTCCGGTTACCGGCAGAACCAACCAGATCCGCATTCATTTTAAAAGTATCCAGCATCCTTTAATAGGCGAAGATAGGTTTGCTTTTCGCAAGGATTTTGCTTTACGTTTTAAACGTCTTTGCTTAGAAGCAAAGGAGCTGCAATTCAGGCATCCTGTAACCGGCAAAGGATTAAAATTCAGCATTGATTTAGCGCAGGATCTAAAGGGTTTTATAGCCAGCCATGATTAAATATATATTTCTGGGGATAGTGCAGGGGCTAACTGAGTTCTTGCCGGTAAGCTCATCCGGGCATTTAGTTATTTTACAGAAAATATTGGGTATTAATACAGATCAACTGGCCGTCTCCGTCATCCTGCATTTAGGAACCTTGATAGCGCTTATCATTTTCTTCTGGCAAGATATTTTAAATCTACTAAGAGACCTCAGGCTTCTTAGCTTGGTTTCCTTAGTCGTATTAATTACAGGTATAATCGGCGTACTGGGCAAAGAGTTTTTTGAGAGTTTATTCAACTCCGTGAAGGCTGTGGGGATAGCCTGGTTATTTACCGGTTTAATTCTTATTTCTACTAAGAGGCTTAATCGGCTAAATAGAGATAAGCTTAAACTAAAAGATGCCGTTATCTTGGGGTTATCTCAGAGCTTAGCGATTGTCCCAGGGATTTCGCGTTCAGGCATAACCATATCCACTTTATTTTATAGAAGGGTTGAGCGAGGAGTTGCCTTTACCTTTTCTTTCTTGGTTTCTATTCCGGTGATATTGGGAGCAGCGTTTTTAGAGGCAAGAAAATTAGATGATATTCCAGGGGGGCAGGTTTTAAATTTAACTGCGGGGTTTATTTTTAGTTTACTAACAGGGTTACTTTCGCTTTTATTTTTAAGGATGGTTATAAACAAGGCAAAATTCCATTATTTTGGGTATTATTGTTTTTTTATGTCGTTAATAACACTAATCTTTATAAAATGAGTATAGTTGTTTTAGGCACAGTAGCATTGGATAGCGTAAAAACACCTTTTGGCGCGCATAAAGAGCTATTAGGAGGTTCAGCTGCGCATTTTTCCATGGCTGCCCGACTTTTTACAAAAGTGAATTTGGTGGCAATAGTTGGAAAAGATTTTCCCAAGGAGCACATCTCTTTCCTAAAGAATAAAGGCTTGGACCTTAGCGCTCTTATAATAGATGAAGGTAAAACATTCAGGTGGGAGGGGGAATACAAAGGAGATTTAAATACTGCCCTTACCCTGAACACCGAATTAGGTGTGCTTTCGGTATTTAAACCATATATCTCTGCAAAACAATGCAGGATAAAGAATATTTTCCTGGCGAATGTTGATCCGGAAATTCAGGAGCATCTTTTATGTAAAATGCGTAGGCCCAGGTTAGTGGGTTTAGACAGTATGAACTATTGGATTAATAACAAACGCAAAGAGTTAATTAAGATGCTTAAGCGCGTGGATATTTATGTTGCAAATGACCAAGAGGCGCGCGCATTAAGCGGAGAGCATAATATAATTAAAGCCGCAAAAGCGCTTAAGGGTTATGGAGCAAAAATGGTGTTGATTAAAAAAGGCGAAAACGGAGTTTTATTCTACAGTGACAAGTTTATTTTTTCGCTGCCGGCCTACCCAGTTGAAAAGGTAATTGATCCAACTGGCGCCGGTGATACCTTTGCAGGAGGATTTATGGGTTATTTAGCTAGAGCCGGAAAAATAACCCACTCAACCTTAAAAATGGCATTGGCTTACGGAACGGTATCTGCGTCTTTTAATATTGAAGATTTCGGGTTAAATAGGACCAGCAGGCTTAAGATGCGGGATTTGGATATACGCTTAAATAAATTCAAGAAATGTTTTTTGTTTTAGCTTTAATCATCTAGATATGGAAAATCTTCGCGAAGAATTCTTGAAGTTTATCAAATCTTATGGGGTTATTGGCGTGGCTATCGGTATTGTTATGGGTCAGGCGGTAGCCAAGGTAATTACAGTTATTGTTGAAGGCCTGGTAATGCCGGTACTAGAGGCAGTGCTTCCCGGAAGCAAATGGCAGGAGGCAGCTTTGCATCTATGGAAAATCAATATTAAAATCGGCCTGATTATTGCTGCACTAATCGACTTTTTCATTCTTTCCGCAGTAGTTTTCTTCCTAGTCAAATATATATTAAAGATTGATCCGCAAAATAAGCAAGAAGGAGAAAAATAATGTTAGCAGAAAAGATCCTTAATGATTATAAAGAGGCAATGAAATCTAGGGACACTTTAAAGAGCTCAGTTTTAAGTTTCTTGCGCGCGGATATGCTCAATCAGGCAACTGCCAAGAAAAAAGATAGGCTTGACGATTCGGAAATTATTGTTGTAATAAAGAAACAGATCAAACAGCGTCAGGATTCTATTGAGCAGTTCACCAAGGGGAATCGGCCCGAGATGGCAGAAAAAGAGAAGAGGGAGTTAGATATACTTAAAGGTTATTTACCTGCAGAGCTAACCGCTGAACAGATTAAGGTTTTAATCGAAGAGGTGATTATTTCAACAGGTGCCAGCCAGATGAAAGATATGGGCCGCCTGATGAAGGAGCTGACCGTAAAAATTGCCGTGGCAGCAGATGGTAAATTAGTCAGTGACCTGGTTAGGCAAAGATTAAGTACTCCTACCTAAAAGCAGGATTCAGGGATGTTTTCTTCATTAAAAGTAAAATACTTTCGCGTTTATTGGATGGGTATGCTTGTATCCTTAATTGGTACTTGTATTCAGAGCGTAGCCCAAAGTTGGCTGGTGTTTCAGTTGACTAATTCTGCCTTTCTCCTGGGGGTAGTCGGTTTCTTAGGTTCAATACCCATATTTGTGCTTTCTTTATTTGGAGGTGTTTTGGCAGACAGGGTAAATAAAAAAAATATTCTGATTTTTACTCAAATATCTTTCATGCTCCTGGCTTTTTTACTGGCAATTCTTACCCAATTTAAACTTATTAGCCCGCAGCAGATTATGTTGATTGCTTTGTTTAATGGGGTAATTATGGCATTCGATGCCCCGGCCAGACAGTCAATAGTGGTGGAATTAGTAGGCAAGGAGCATCTTTTTAACGCCATTACATTAAATTCGGTAGCCTTTAACTCCTCGCGGATTATCGGCCCGGCGATCGCCGGTATATTTATTTCAGTGATTGGCATGAGCGGATGTTTTTATCTAAACGGGGTAAGCTTTTTAGCGGTTATTGCTGCACTCTTCTGGATTAGGCTTGATAAAAGTATGACCCAAAGTAATAATTCAGCATTTAAGGACCTTAAGCAGGGCTTGGTTTTTGTCAGTCGCAATCGCTCTATCCTGGGTTTAGTAAGTATGGTAGCGGTGATGAGTCTTTTTGGGATTTCTTATATTATCCTCATGCCAGTCTTTGCCAGTAATGTGCTTAAAGTCGGGGCAAGTGGTTTGGGGGTATTAATGTCAAGCATAGGTTTAGGGGCCTTAATAGGTTCCTTAATTTTAGCCCGCCTTGGGAATTTTCAATACAAGGGCAAACTGCTTGCCTGGTCGGTATTCTTATTTTCATTTCTACTAATTAATTTCTCATTATCTAAGAATTTCATCTTTTCTATTATTTCGTTAATTGCTTTAGGTAGCATAAGCGTTCCTGCAACTGCCGTAATTAACACCCTGCTCCAAATTAAGGTTGCAGATGAGTTTCGTGGCAGGGTAATGAGCTTTTTTATGACTACCTTTGCCGGTATCGTGCCATTTGGGAGCTTAATTTCCGGGACCCTGGCGCAGATGCTGGGAGTTTCAGCAGCGTTATTTCTCTGCGGATTGATTTGCCTTATTTTATTTACATTAATAAACTTGTTGTTTCCAAAGTTGAAAGACTTGTAAAGAAAGGCGCCCATCCTGCCTCGTAAACTCGGCAGGCCCTTGAGCTCCGCGCAAGGATTTCACTAAATAGAAATTATAAGGTGCTTTTGCCCTTGTTCGCTTACGCTCACAAGGACTGCGCTGGATAAATACTATAAGGTGCTTGATTTCGCTAGATCAAAACTTAAGGTGCTCAATTTTTGTTTGCTTTATTGATATATTTTGCTAAAATTAAGGTTAGTAAGGAGGTGAAGCCAGCTTAGTATCCTAATACCAAAAACGTCATAATATTAAGTTTAATGAATTTTTAGAGAGGAGAGTTAAATGAAGAAGCTTTTAAGTTTTACGTTCGCGGTTATAATGTTAATGGCCTTATCTGGATGCGCTAAAAAGCAAGAAGTAGAGGAGTTACAGCCTATTACCCTTGAGTCTCTAGGTGCAGCCAATACCCCTGCTCAGGTTACTCCGGATTTAAAAGCCCAAGAGGTTAATGTCCCCCCTGCTCCAGTAGTTACTACTTCGGCCAAAGAATTAATGCCTTTGCCTCCTCAGGGGCCTTACAAACCCACAGATATTGAAATTCAAACTGCCTTAAAGAACGCAGGTTTTTATGCTGGCAATATTGATGGTAAGATCGGGCCTAAGAGCAAGAAGGCGATTGAGGATTTTCAGAGTGCAAATGGCCTAAAGGTTGATGGAAAGGTCGGTGCCAAGACTTGGGAGGCATTAGCCAAGTATTTAAATATTGCATCAAGCTCAGGTAAAAGATAACTAAAGAACCAGTTTTTGTTTATAAAAAGAATCCCAACAATTTATGTTGGGATTCTTTTTTTGCGGTGCTATAATATAAACCACTATGAATAAATTCCCGCAAAGTTTTCTCTGGGGGGCGTCGACCTCCGCGCATCAGGTTGAAGGCGGCAATATCCATAATGATTGGTGGTTTGCTGAACAGAACGGTGCTTTAAAGGAAGCTTCAAACCGGGCCTGCCAACACTATGAACTTTATGCAGAAGATTTTGCTATAGCTAAAGAACTGGCCCACAATTGTCACCGTTTTTCAATGGAATGGAGCCGTATTGAGCCACAGGAGGGATGTTTTCAGGGTTCTGAGATCGAGCATTACCATCAGGTTATTGCTGAGCTCAGGAAGCTTGGGATTGAACCGGTAGTTACCTTGCATCATTTTACCAATCCCGTATGGTTTAGTCAGAATGGCGGTTGGACTAAGTTTAAGCTTCGGAAGTATTTCTTGCGTTTTATAGAAAGAATAGTCAGGGAATTCGCTGGCGAGGTGAGGTTCTGGATAACCATTAATGAGCCGCTGGTTTATTCTTCGCATTCTTATCTTTTAGGTGTTTGGCCTCCCAAGGCATGCTCTTTATTGAAGACTGCCAAGGTGACTCTAAATCTAGCCCAGGCACATATTCAGGCTTATCATATCATACATAAGGTTTATCAAGACAGGGGCCTGGAGAGCCCTATGGTTAGCATTGCAGCTAATTTGCAGGCATTTGAGCTTTGTCAGAAAACGTTAAAAAACAGGCTGGCTGTATATCTGCGGCATAAATTCTATAACCTTTATTTTATCGAAGCGCTTCTGCGTAAAAGAACCATGGATTTCATCGGGATAAATTATTACGGTAGAAATCTTGCGGATGTGGAAAGCTGGGGTATAAGGCATCTGTTGCTGGATACCTGCAAGCATAATCACCATCCTTTGCGTAAAAACTCCTTAGGGTGGGATATCTACCCGGAAGGTCTATATAAACTTTTAATCTCGCTGAAAAAGTATAAAGTACCTATTTTAATTACTGAAAATGGAATATGCACTGAAGATGATGCCTTGAGGTGGGATTATATCCGAGAGCATCTATTGCAATTGCATAAATCCATGCAAGAGGGCGTTAATGTCTTAGGGTATATCTATTGGTCATTGATTGACAATTTTGAATGGGACAAAGGGTTCGCACCGCGTTTTGGCCTGGTGCACGTAGATTACCAGAATCAAAAACGCACAGTCAGGACGAGCGCAAGGAAACTGGCGGAAATTTCTAAAAGCGGATTAATTTAGCATGAATTCCAAAGAGAAAGAACTTATTATTAAGGAACTGCCCTTTTTTGCCGGACTTAACAAAGAGGAGCTATTGATAATCAAGGCAAGGGCCCAGCTCGTTGAATACCGCAAGGGCCAGGTAATCTATGAAGAGAAATCAAGTCCCAGCGCCTTTTATTGCATTATTTCCGGTAGGGTGCAGATCTATACTAATGACAAAACAGGACAACGTTTAATCCTGGAATATTTACATCGCGGTAAATATTTCGGGATCATTTCGCTGCTTACTAACGAGCCGCATTCGGTAACTAGCCTGGCAATAAATGACTGCGTAATCATGGTAATTAAAAAGGATGATTTTGATTTTGTGCTTAAAAGTATCCCCCGCCTGGCTATTGACTTAAGCCGGACATTAAGTCGCAGGCTTAAACGAAAAGATATCCATCAGAAGATAATATTCGAGAGCACGGTTGTTTCCGTTTTTAGCTCTTATGCGCAGGCAGGAAAAACCGTTTATGCCTTAAATCTCGCGCTCAGCCTTAGCCGCGAAACGCACAAATCAGTAATTGTCCTGGATATCCTCCCTCAGGGTAAAATACATACTCTTGCGCAAAAATTAGAATTAGATCAACCGCGTATATTTGATTTGACTTCCTCTGCCGAAATATATAGTCTGCCAAAAGATTATATTTTAGAGAGTAAATTTGGCATAAACCTGTTCTGTTTTTATTACCAGGAGGACAATGATATCTGCCTTAAAAGATTAATTGAAATATTAAGCCTTTTGGTTAATGATTATCATTACATTCTCCTGGATTTACCCGCAGCCATGGATCGTTCAATTATCAGCATGCTCAATCAATCAGATCTCATACATATATTAAGCAGCCCGGACGCAGTGGATTTAAAACGCACGAACAATCTTATTAACCGGCTTAAGGTAGATTTTAATTTCGACCCCCAGAAAATAAAGACTATTATTAATGAATATAAGTTAGCCAAGATTGACTATAGTGATCAACTTGAGATTCTGGGCCAGGAGATCTTTGCGACGATCCCTAAAATAAAGTTTGATTCCGGCGAACGCCTGATTCTTGACGATCCGGATTGTGAATATTCTAAGGCGGTGAGGCGAATTTCTCGCCAGCTCGGCGATTGTTTAGTAGGTCTAGTTTTAGGGGTGGGTGTAGGTTATGGTTTTTGTCATATAGGGGTATTAAAGGTTATTGAAGAAGAGAAGATCCCTATTGATATTATTGCCGGCTCCAGCATCGGTTCGCTTATTGCCAGCCTCTGGGCTATAGGTAAGAACAGCCAGGAGATCCTTGAGGTTACCCGGGAATTCAGGGAGCCCAAGCATATTTGGGGTCTGATCGATATAACCTTTCCGCGTTTTGGGTTTATCAAAGGGAATAAACTGCGGCGTTTTTTAATGAAGCATTTAGGGGACAAGACCTTTTATGATGTTAAACTTCCTCTAAAAATAATCGCCAGCGACGTACGCAGGAAGGAGCCAAGGATTTTAGATAAGGGGTTGCTAATTGATGCGATAATGGCCAGCTGCTCTATGCCGGGGGTATTTACGCCTTTTAAGTTTAAGGAGGAGGTGCTTTTTGATGGAGGAGTGACTAACCCCCTGCCTACTGAGTCTTTAATGCAGATGGGGGTTAAAAAAATTATTGCTGTGAATGTTACTCCTTCTCGCGAGGACATTTTAAGACAGTTAGCAAAACTCAAAGAGGGTGTTCTCCCTGATCGCATAGGCCAGATTAAGAAGGTTAAGCCGCTTAGTTGGCTAGCGCGCTTAAAAAATATTTTTCAGCTCAATATTGTAGATATTATCTTTAGTAGCGTTGAAGTCTTGCAATCTGAGGTGGCAAGGCGTGAAGGTGAATTAGCTGATATTGTTCTGCATCCGGATACTACGGGTTTGTTCTGGTTAGAGTTGCATAGGGCGGATGAATTTGCCAGACGCGGGGAGATTGAGGCGAGGAATAATTTGGAGAAGATTAAGCAATTGGTTAATGAATAATAAGATCAAATATGTATCTAAGGGGGGGGTATGAAAATCAACGCACATTTTGTTTGGATAGTTACCTGCTATTTGTTATCTACTGTTTTGTTGGGGTGCACGACAGTAAAAGAAGTTGCTAAAGGCCTGGTGGGAGTCTCAACCCAGGTATTAGAAGATAAGCGCAAAGATGCCTTAAAGAAATCTTTTGCTATAGATTATAATAGTTGTTATATTAAGGTCAAAGATATATTAAAAACCGAGGATACGTTAAAGGATGAGTCAAAGGATAAAATACAGACAAAGCCATATATATATGCTGAAGATACCAAGAAAAGGATGCTTGCCATATATTTGTCGGAAACAGACACTACCCCGGTAGGTATCTTCTTTACTGAAGAGGCAGCTGGCCGAACCCTGGTTGAAGTATCCAGTCCCAGTATTTATGCCAAAGAATTCATTGCCAATAAAATCTTTACCGGGATGGAGGAAAAGGAGCCTAATGTTAAACAAGAAATTAACAATTGATAATTTGATCAAAGATTGCCATCGGGTTGCTAAAAACAAAGGTTGGTGGAAGGATGATCGTAATGACGGAGAGTTGATTGCGCTTATGCATTCTGAGTTATCCGAGGCCTTAGAGGCAATGCGTAATCGCGGTAAAAAAGAAGAGTTAGCTGAGGAGTTTGCGGATTGTTGTATTCGTATATTTGATTATTGCGGCGAGCGAAAAATAGACCTAGAGAAGGCTTTATTGAAGAAGATAGAGTACAATAAGACCCGGCCTTATCGGCACGGAAAGAAATTCTAGAAGAGGAGGAGTAATGCCATACGATAGCAACTTAGATGCGCAGATATTTACCCGTTTTTGGGAAAATGATTCCGGCAAGATCGTGGTTAGTGTTTATTCATACAATAATGGGCCGCGGAAAATCCAGATTGTAAGGGAGGTAAAGGACAGGAACGGCGAATATGCCTTCGCTAAATTAGGCAGGTTAACTAAAGAAGAAGCAGGAGGGGTCCTGCCTTTAATCCAGGAAGCCTTAAAGAATATGCAGTAGCCCTTTAAACTATGACTCAGGTAAAAAAAAGGGATAGTTGGGGATCGCGTTTGGGCATTATTATGGCCGTAGCAGGTTCTGCTATTGGTTTAGGTAATTTCTTGCGTTTTCCCGCCAAAGCCGCTGCAAATGGCGGAGGTGCGTTTATGATCCCGTATTTTATTTCCCTGCTTCTTTTGGGAATTCCTCTTATGTGGATTGAATGGACACTGGGCCGTTATGGAGGAGGTTTTGGCCATGGGACTGCTCCGGGGATATTTCACAGCCTTTGGCAGAAAAACCGTTTTATTAAGTATTTTGGGATAATTGGAATATTTGGGCCACTGGTAATTTTTATATACTATTTGTTCATTGAATCATGGACGCTGGCTTACAGTTTCTTTGCCTTAAGCGGTAAGTATACTGTTCTTATGGATCAGAGTTCTCTGCGTAGTTTCCTGATTGGTTTTCAGGGATTGGAAAAGAATCAGTATTTTAACGGCATAGGTACAGCATACGTGTTTTTTTTCATTACTTTTTTGCTGAATATCTGGGTAATTTATTATGGTATAAAGGGCGGGATAGAGAAGCTTTGTAATTGGGCTCTGCCTTTATTGTTTGTTTTTGGTTTAGTGCTTATGGCTAGAGTGATGACTTTAGGTATGCCGGATTTAAGTAAGCCGGGTTGGAATGTTTTAGCAGGCTTTGGTTTCTTATGGAACCCGGATTTTTCCGCACTTAAATCTGCCAAGGTCTGGCTTGAAGCAGCAGGCCAAATCTTCTTTACCTTAAGCGTGGGCATCGGAGTTATCCTTACCTATGCCAGTTATCTGAAGAAGGCCGATGATGTTGTGCTTTCCGGGCTTACCGCCGCTACCGCTAATGAGGTTGCCGAAGTTATATTCGGGGCAAGTATAGTTATCCCCGCAGCATTTGTATTTTTTGGACCGGTAGATATCAAGTCTATTGCTCAATCAGGTGTGTTTAACTTAGGTTTTGTAACTATGCCGCTAGTTTTGAACAAGCTCCCTTTGCCTACTGTATTGGGATTTTTTTGGTTTTTCTTATTATTCTTAGCCGGTATTACTTCTTCGGTTTCTTTGGCGCAACCAGCAGTGGCATTCCTGGAGGATGAGTTTAACATTAACCGTAAACGCGCGGTTTTCATATTCGGTATAGTTTCTTTTATATTATGCCAACCGGCAGTATTCTTTTTAGGCCGCGGGGTGGTTGATGAATTAGATTTTTGGGGAGGGACCTTTTTCTTAGTAATTTTTGCTACAATTGAAACAGTGCTTTTTGTCTGGGTTTTTGGCATGGACAAGGCCTGGGATGAGATACATAAGGGGGCGGATATGGTTGTGCCCAAGGTTTATAAGTTTATTATTAAGTATATTACACCTTTGTTTTTATTTATTATTCTAGGGATGTGGTTTGTCCAGGAGTGGTTGCCTATAATCCTGATGAAGAATGTTGCGGGAGCTGATAAACCTTTTGTTTTAGGAACGCGCTTAGGCTTATTGTTGATATTCTTGATACTAGCAGTCTTGGTTAAGATTGCCTGGCGACAAAAGAAGCTATGTGAAGGAAAGCAGGTATGAGCTTAGCTGGGTGGGTATTTTTAATTCTTTCCTGGGGGTTAATTATCGGACTCCTTGTTTTTTGTTTTATAAAAGTATTCTCGCAGAAGGAGAAAAAATGAAAAAGGCCTTACCAGTTATTTTAACCTTATTTATCTTACCGGCAATCTGCGGGTGCGCCCCTTTAATTATTGGCGCAGCAGCCGGAGGCCTGGGCGCTTATGCTGTGAGTAAAGATACGGTGCAGGGGGATAGCGATAAAAACTTTGAATTACTTTGGGATTCAGCAATAGATGTCGCTAAGTCGCGGGGCATAATCCAACAGGAGAATATTACTACTGGTTACATTGAAGCGACTGTCGAATCTAGCAAGGTATGGATACGGCTTATGCGCCTGACTCAAGCTACTACCCGGATTAAGGTATCTGCGCGAAAGTTTCATTTTCCTAATATGGATTTGGCACAGGACCTTTTTGTTAAGATTGTTACCGGGGTAAGATAGGGCGTTTGTCCTGCCTCGCAAACTCAGCAGGGTTTCGCTAAATAAAAACTATAAGGTGCTTGATCCTTGATTTCGCTACCGCTCAATCAAGGACTTTGCTAGATAAAAACTATAAGGTGCTTGATTTTCTTCTTTTCTTTTTGGGGAATTTGTGTACAATATATAAAAATAGTTAGGTTTTAGCCGAGATAGCTCAGTGGTAGAGCGCGGCCCTGAAAAGGCCGGCGTGGGGGGTCCGATTCCCTCTCTCGGCACTGTATTGTAAGGTTGACCCTAAAGGCTCTTGACCTAGGTCAAGAGCCGAAATTCTGCGGGGTAAACCTAAATAAAGGTGGACTTCATCTCTGGAGTTCACCTTTATTTTTTGGACAACTTCCAAAAGAACCCACTTTTTCTCCTGCCTGTCTAATCTAGCGGAAACCCGAAAGGCACAACATAGGAGGGTCTATGAAGTGTGCCGTATATGTTCGGGTTTCCACTGAAGAACAAGCCAAAGAGGGTTACTCTCTCGCCGCCCAGACAGATAAAATTGTTGAGTATATAAAGAATAAGGGATGGACTTATTCAGAGGTTTATTGCGATGACGGCTATACTGCCAGTAACCGGCGGCGGCCAGCATTACAAAAAATGCTGGACGACGCCGCAGCTAAACAATTTGAAGCCGTCCTTGTTTATAGGATAGATCGCCTCTCACGCAACCTTAAAGACCTAATCGAAATAGTTGAAGAACTGGCCAAGAATGGCGCAGGGTTCAAGTCAATAACCGAGCTTATAGACACAACTACGCCAGAAGGCCGCCTAATGTTTCATCAGTTTGGCTCATTCGCGCAATACGAGAGAGAGCTTATAGCGCAACGCACGGCGTTAGGGCTTGAGAAACGGCTAAAGTTAGGGCTTTGGCCTAGCGGCGTTGCACCGTATGGCTACACATTAAAAGACGGAAAACTTGAGATAGTAGAGAAAGAGGCCAAAATTGTGCGGCTGATGTTTGAGCTCTACTTAAATAAAAATTATGGAGTGGTGAATATTGCGCGGTATCTTAATGACCTTAACATAAAAACAAGAAGAGGCAACAAATGGAAGTTTACCGTCGTTTATCATATCCTTACCAACCCAACTTATATAGGCGTAAATGTGAGGGGCGGCGAGAGAGTAACCGGGGCTCACAAACCCATAATCAAAGAAGAAGTCTTTAATAAAATCAAAGAAATCTTTCCAACCAGAAAAGCTAAAACGCGCTCGTTTGTGAGCCCCAACCTCTTTACAGGTTTTATTTTCTGCGGCTGTGGGTCACCAATGCATGTAACCTATGGCGGACCACCTAAAGACAAGTATAAATATTATGTCTGTTCAAGAAGGCTTATCTATAAAGACTGCAATGCGGAAATCTTAAGGACAGATGTTTTAGAGAATAGCGTTATTAGTCAACTAACGCAGATTGCGGAAGATAAGCCTAGGTTACAAGCTATCATTACTAACTTAAAGAAGGAAAATGCTAAGGTTTTGCCTGGACTCAAGCGCGAACAAGAAAAGGTTACTAGTAAAATAAGCTCGCTTACTCAAGAAAAAGATGGGCTACTTAAATGGATGAGTAAGAAAGAGGCAAAACCTTATACCTTAAACGTTCTTAATGAGAAATTTGAGAAGATTGAGTTAGAGTTAAACGATCTGACCCACAGCCGCTGGCAAATAGAGGAGGAGTTGAAAAAGAGGTTGCACTTTGGCTTGTCTTCAGAAAAAGTTTCCCATTATTTAAAGAATGTAGTAGAAACTTTTGCTAGATTAGACAGGCAGGAGAAAAAGCGGGCTCTTTTGGAGGTTATCCAAAAAATAAAGGTGAACTCCAGAGATGAAGTCCACCTTTATTTAGGTTTACCCCGCAGAATTTCGGCTCTTGACCTAGGTCAAGAGCCTTTAGGGTCAACCTTACAATACAGTGCCCTTCGTCTAAGGAATACCCAAAAGGCTATTTGTCAAATATCTTACTCAATCCAAGATTACTACAACAATAACCGCAAGTCAATGAAATAGTGCCCCGCGCCTTGGCCGGCGCTCCCTTGTG
>Ga0233421_10000081_pt1 | contig 51055 bp, 59 predicted proteins | sample Watercolumn_Mata_3_FD_182725 | JGI IMG/M metagenome (GOLD analysis project Ga0233421, IMG submission 182725) | Freshwater microbial communities from Lake Matano, South Sulawesi, Indonesia - Watercolumn_Matano_2014_107_MG | ecosystem: Environmental > Aquatic > Freshwater > Lake | place... | reverse complement strand
CACAACAATAAGACACTTTCTTTTAAACCATCTCTTTTTTTCAACTCTTTTCATAATATTATTTAAATTTGGTAATATAAAAAGTTATTTATTTAAAAATTTTTAATCTTCATTTTCTTTAAAAAAGTATGAAAACACAAAACCAACAAAATGTTTGGGATAATATTGCTTTAGAATGGAATGAATTTAAGACTGAACCAACAGGGCACACAATAAACTTCTTAAAAAAATCAAAAGGAAAAGTTTTAGATTTGGGTTCTGGTTCAGGAAGACATTTAATTAAAATAAAAAAAGGGAAAATGTATTTGGTTGACTTTTCGCAAAAAATGCTGGATTTAGCTAAGAAAAAAGCAAAAAAACAAGGAATTGAAGCAGAATTTATAAAATCAAATTTAATAAAATTGCCTTTTGAAGATAAATTTTTCGACTATGCAATATGTGTCTCCGCACTTCATTGCATTAAAGGTGAAGAGAACAGAAAAAAAGTTGCTGAAGAATTGTATAGGATTTTAAAACCAAATGCAAAAGCAGAAATAGGTGTTTGGAATAAAAATTCAAAAAGATTTAAGAATTCAGGAAAAGAAAAAATGATTAAATGGAGAGACAAGGGAAAAAGATATTATTACTTATTTGAAGAAAGTGAAATTCACGATTTATTTAAATCAGTTGGTTTTAAAATTCTTTCAATCCACAACTCAGAAATGATGATAAATTTTGTGGTTGAAAAATAAATTTCTGAGACAATGTGTTCTTAACTAAATCATTTAAAAACCACCTTAAGTGCAAAAGGAAATACAGCAAAGTATATTTGATATGACAAATATGTGTCCCAGAAGAATATATATTTAAAGAGACTATGAAAAGAGAATAGAAACATTTAAAAATATTTGATAACTAAAAATATTCGCATGAATAAATTCATAACAGAAAAAAACAAAAATGAAAAAAACATTCGCATATTTATTAGTATTAGGTATGCTTGCTTTGCCAAGAATACAAGCAAATGTAGGTGAAACGCCAAGAGAATCTTTTCTTGAAAAAAAAGTAAAAACAGAAAAACAAATTGACTTGTCAAAACCAGATACTACAATTTTTAAAGAATATATTCAGAGTATAAAAGCACCAAAATATAGATTAAAATCAGAAAACTGTGCAGGATACGCTAGAAGGGCTGCACAAAAACTTTTCAAAAAAGAATACTCCTACGTAGATGCCTGGGACATGGTTTACAGAAATAAAATAATTTCTGAAGTAAAAGATAGCACAGATATTTATAAATTGATAAATCAAAAAAATCTGAAGCCAGGAATGATTATAGGTTTCAAAAATCCACACAGCAATCATAAAAATAAAAAAGACGAAAAAAGAAAAAAAGTAACATACACACATGTAGCTCTTTATATTGGAGTTAACAAAAATTTTGAACCAGAATTTATTCATCAAGAAGAAAAAACAATAAAAAAATCCACTTTAAGACAAATGTATAAATCAGATTATAAACCAATTGTTGTTTTGGACTCAAATAATTAATTTTTTATGCTTTTCCACAGATAATTAAAATATTTTTTGTAATTTTCAGCAAGAGTTTTGTGTTTTATTACAAATGCAATCGGTTTTTCCAACCATATTACATTCGCTATGTTATCTCCATAAATGTAAATAACACTCAAACCACTTAAAATTTTAGGTAAAACTTTGTATTCATAATATTTTGATTTTGTAATATTCTTAGTTTTAGCTTCATAAACTAAAAGGAGTTTCCAATTACATTTCAGTTTCACTCTTTTTTTATTATATTGTGGCCAAAAATAAGGAAGTCTATTTTCAACATCTCCTGTTGCTCCTATAAATAAAACTTCTTTATAATTCAAACATTCTTTTAAGATTGTTTTTATACCTTCTATTCCCCTATAAATCTCAGATTCAATTTCTGAATTAACTGAATTAAACTTTGATTTTAATTCAGGAAGAATTCTTTTAATTTCATTTTTATCTTCTTCTATCTTTGCTTTCTTTTCATCAAGAAATTTTTCCAAATTTTCAGGATTTTTCGGCTGAAAAATCTTTATTTTATTTTCAATAATATAACTAATTAATCCCTTCTCTATTAATTTATTTAAAGAGTCATAAACATTCTTTCGGTGAATATTTGTTTCTTCTACTATTTTGCCTGCAGAAGTAGAACCTAAATTTAATAATGCAAAATAAACCTTAATTTCAGTTTCAGTTAATCCGATTTCTCTCAAGATTTTTGTATTCATAATTAGATAACTTGCTTTTAATTTATAAATATTGTGGTGGTAATTAGTTACTACAAATATTAATAAAATTATGAAAAGGCTTTGTAAGAATGACAAATGAAAAGATAAGAACATTGAAAGGAACTCCAAAACATTTATCACAAGTTGGAGAATTAAATTCATTTACTTATTTAATGATAAATTTTCCGTATGAATGCAATTTTAGATGTAAAAAGTGTTTTAATCTTATGAATGGTAAACCTAGAAAATACAAAAATTTAATATCATTAGAAGATAGACTAAATTTAATTGAACAGGCAAGTATAATCGGAGGAAAAGCAGTAGTTTTTGCAGGAGAGGGAGAACCAATATTAAGTAATGAAATTGAATGTTTGGTAAAATATGTAAATGAATGCAATATGATTCCAATAATTTATAGTAATGGAAGTATGTTTGATAGTAATATTATTGATTTTTGCAAATCAAACAATTCTTCGATAATCTTCTCATTTGATAGTCTTAAAGAAGGCGTATTTTCTATGAAATCTTTTGAAAAGGGTATTTTTCCAAAAACCATTATAAATATAACAAGAGCCATAGATTCTTTAAAAGAATTAACATATGTAAAAGGAAATTTGGAAATTTTAAGTGTTGCGATCAACTCAACGATAAGTGAACTTAACATAAATGAAGTAAAAACATTAAAATCTCTTTGGGAAGACGCATATTATATTTGTAACCCTATAGCAAAATCAGGTAACGCTGTAAATAATTGGGATTTTTTCAGAGGGGCTCTTAAAGATGAGGTAATACATCAAGTTATTGAAGAAAATTCCGAAACAGGGGGTCCGCTAACATTAACAAAAAAAGGTTTGTGTGGTTACTCCATATATGGAATTTCTGTTTCTCCAGAAGGAAATTATATGACTTGTGCGTACACTAATAAAACTGATAATCTATTGGGGAGTATAAGAGAAATTAAATTAAAAGAAGCTTGGGAAAACAAACACAGGATAGAATCTTCATATTACAAAAATTTTGGAAACACCCCCTGCTTAATACGAAGTAATTTTTTCCAAGAGTATTTAAACCAATTAAAAGAAAAATAAATCTAACATTTATAAATAAATTCATCAATTTTCTTCTTAGCTTCTTCTCTTTTCTTTTGATGCTCTTTCAAGAAAGAATTTATTTTTTCAATAGTGTAATTCTTCAATTCTCCTGTAGAAAGTTCTCCAGATTTATAATTATTATAAATTTCCTCAAGTTTTTTATCATTTTCTTCTAAGAACATTCTCAAATACTGAAAACAAATATCAAGGTCAGGGTTTCCACCCTTTTTTCTGTGTTCTTCAAGTGTATCTTGCCCTCCTGAAAAAGCGTATTTATTTATTTTATTTTTAACTTCTTGAGGAGAATCTATAGAAGCAATCGCAATATTTTTTGAGCTACTCATAACTTCGTTCATACCAACTAAAGAAGGAAACATTTTTTTATGCATTATCGCTGGTTTATAAAATCCCAATTTAGGATAAACATCTCTCGCAATTCTAAAATGTGGGTCTTGATCAATTCCTAAAGGAATCAGACAAGGAATATTTTTTTTCTTTAAAATAGACTGTAAAATCGCTGGAACAGCTTGCATTGAAGTGTAAAAAATACTTCCTATGTTATTAGAATCCGTAAATCCAAAACTTGCTTTTATCGTCGAGAAAGTTATTTTTTTTGCAATTTTGATTGCTTCTGGATACAACAAATTCGCGTGCTTCGTATCAATTAAAAAATGCGTTTTTTGAGGATTAAACCCCAACGCAATAACATCAAGCATGTTTTCATAAGTCCATTTTTGAATTTCTTCATACGATTTATCCTTAAATAAAAATTTTTCATCGTCTGTAAATTGAAACCACAACTCACAATCAAATCTATCTTGAAGCCATTTAACAAAAGACCACATTTGCAAATGCCCTAAATGAATCGGTCCAGATGGTCCACATCCAGTATACAAAAAAAATTTATTCCCATTTTCATATTCATCAAGAAGCCAATTTAAATCTCGGTGGCTAAACATAACTCCTCTCCGCAACATAAAATGTAATTCTTTTGTGTGTTTTTTCAATCTTTCAAGAAGATGTGGGTCTATCTTAGATACTCCGAATTCTTTTGTTAATTTATTATAATCAACATTTCCAGAAACCTCATAAGGATTAACTATAAATTCCTTTTTTTTCATTTAAGAAATAAAGAAATAATATATATAAATCTTAGTATAAAATAAAACCAAACAGCATAAATTTATAAATAAATATATATTAATTAATTTATGAAAAAAGAGATACTAACATTACTTATCTTAGCAACATTAATTTCATTTGTTTCTGCAGAAGTTGTAATTATGGAACCTTCAAAGCCAATATATAATATAGACGATAATTTAGAATTAACAATAAAAATAATCGCGTCACAGCAGATAAGTGGAATTTTAAAAGCAGATTTAATTTGCGGAAGTGCTAAAACAGAGGTTTACAAAGAGTTTATTTCATTAAATCAAGGCGAAAAATTCAGAGATTTGTCTGTTCCATTAACTAAAAATTTCATTGGAAATTCCCTCGGAAAGTGCAACATAGATTATTATCTCAATTCAGAAAAATTAGGTTCAACACAAAGTTTCACAATCTCAAATAAAATAAATTTGCAGTTAGGAGAAATTACAAATAATTTTGCACCAGGAGAAAAAATAATAATTAAAGGAACTGCAATAAAAGAAAACGGAGATAACGCGAATGGAATTATTGAAACAACTTTCTCAAAAGAAATATCAAACAATTTAATTTTTTCAAACATCGTTAAAGACGGGCAGTTTATATTAGAAGTTATAATTCCAGAAAAAACAAAAGCAGGAGATTATAGTTTACCTATAAATGTTTATGAAAAATTTTCAGGTGAGATAATAAATAAAGGTTACACTAATTTAAATATAAAGATAAAACAAGTTCCTACAAATTTAGAAATAATTTTAGATAACACTATGTTAAATCCTGGAGAAACATTAAGAGGAAAAACAATTTTACACGATCAAACAGGAGACAACATAAATGCCCAAGTTTATATTGCTATTAAAAATCAAGATAATGAAATCGTCGGTAAAATTGAAACAACCACAAATAACTATTTCGATTACAAGATTAATGAAACAGAAAGACCAAACCCTTGGAAAGTTTCTGCATTATCAAAGGAAATAAAAAACGAGATTTATTTTAAAATATTGGAATTAAAAAAAATAAAATCAGAAATAATTGACAACACTCTGATCATAACAAATGTAGGAAATGTTCCTTATATAAATCAAACGACTTTACAAATAGGAGAACAAACAAAAATTTTAGACTTGGCTCTAAATGTTGGTGAATCTGAAAAATTTAATTTAAAAGCCCCAAATGGAGTTTACTTAGTAAAATTAGGGGATTATTCAAAAGAAATTACATTGACTGGGAGAGTTGTTGATGCAAAAAAATTATCTGAAAAAAGATTTTTGTTCAGCCCTTTAATTTGGATATTTATAATTATTATTTTAGGGTTTTTAACTTATACAATATTTAGAAAATCTCGCAAAAAAACTTTCAAAGGAGCTAAAAAACACTTCCCCTTAAACATGCCTGTAACAAAAGTTGTTGCAGAACCAGTAAGGCCTATTAAAGGGGATTTGATTTCAACGAGAAATAGTGCAGAAATTTCAACTTCAATTCAAGGGGCAAAACAAAATTCAGCAATTGTGTTGCTTCATTTAAAAAATTTTGAAGAAATTGGCTCAGGACACGGGAATGTCAAGGAATCAGTTCAGAAAATAATTAATATAGCAGAAAACTGCAAGGCAATAATATATGAGAATAGAAGCAATTTATTTATGATATTGTCTCCGCAAAAAACGAGAACATTCGACAATGAAATGACTGCAATAAAAATAGCGCAGGAAGCAGATTCAATTTTAAAAAATCATAATAAAGTATTTAAGCAAAAGATAAACTATGGGATTGGGATTGAAACAGGTGAAATAATTTTAAAATCAGATAAAGAGCACAAATTTGCACCTGTGGGAACTACTTTAATTAATGTAAAGAAAATGGCTCATTTATCAAACAATGAAATTGCATTAACTGAAAAAATCAGAAACAAATTGCAATCAAATATTAGAGCAGACAAAAAAGAATTTTCAGGATATTCTGGTTATATTTTAAAAGAAGTTATATCAAAATCAGGAAATTCAACTTTTATAAAAGGTTTTATGTCAAGAATGGAGAGAGATGGATTTAATAAATGATTTTTAAATAACTATTCATAATTGCATTTTTAATTTCGGGATGTTTTTTTTCTAAGTCATTGAGAAAATTTATCCAAGAATCTTTTTCAGATAACAGAGAAGATCTTTTTACAATCTCTTTTTTATATTTCAATTTTTTCAATTCAGCATAAATTAAAATTTCTTTATCTAAGAAAAAATAAAGAGGATAAATTTTTTCCCCAACAACAGGGGATAATTTTTTTAAGGAATTATCCTTTTTTTCTCTTAAGATATTAATAAATTTATAAGAATTCAGATCTAAATTATTAGAACAAACAATTTTATTAAAATTTTTTTTAGAAGTTATCATTAAATTTCCAGATTTAGAACAATAAATTTTCATAACATCTAAAAGAACACTATCTCTAAAATTCCCATGTTTTTCGCAAAAGATTTTATCTTCTCGCTTAATCATATTAAACTTTCTTATTGTGTAAAAAACTTTTTTTTCAAACCATCTGATAAAACAAGTCCTGCATAAAGTTCTTTTATTTGTAAATTCATAAACTGGTTGAATTTTACATAGATTGCACATATATGATTAAAAGAATTGCATATTAAAAACTCTTTGAATTTTTCTTTTGTTTCTTTATTTCTTTCTTAATATTTTTTTTAATCTTTTCCCCAATAAATTGATTTTCATTTTTGTTTTTTCTTGTTGGAATTTTTGAAAACTCTTGAGATATTTTAGAACTTTTTTTAATTATTTTTATGGCAAAACCAAATATTAAAAGCAAAATTCCTAAAATTAAAAATATCAAAAAAACATAATTTGCTCTTGAAAAGAATAATCCAACAATATCAGAGACAATTTTTTCGGGAACCCAATTTATTAATGAAGATACTGCTTTTAAGATTAAAGAACTAAAAATTAATAAAAATCCTGTAGTAATAAACAAATTTGATTTTTTCTTTACAGACAAAAACAAAAGCCCAACCAAAACAACAGAGATTATTAATAAAATGTAAAAATAATGTCTCCAAAATTCGTTTGCTTTAAGAGAAACTAAAACAAAAAAATTCTTGTCTCTTTGAAGACAACCCAAAAATTCGCATGAATAATTTTTATAATAATAATCATAAAGAATTTTATCTACGCCAAATTCAATAATTTTGTCTTGTCCTTGCGCAACAATCTCGCAGGGGATTTCCAAAACTAATCTCTCGTCGTTAATTATATAATTATTATTTGTTATGCAATGCTCTTCCATATCTTGAAATTCTTCTTCTAAATTGAAAAACCCACTCTCTATTATAAAAGAATGAGCATAATTAGAAAATTCTGACTTAATTGTTTCATAATTAGTTGACCAAGATAAAGTTAAAAATATTGAAGTTAGTAATAAACACATAAATAAAATTGAACTTATAATAAAAACTAAACTGCTTCTGATAAATCCCATGATTAATACAAGAACTTTTTATTTAAAAATTGTTTGATTTGTAAAATTTAAAACAAAGAGATATTTAAATTTTCTCACAAACATTTATTAATCTTCTTTAATTATTCTGAAAATGGTAAAAGTTGATAAAGAAAAATGCATCGGATGTGGAACTTGTGCTTCAATCTGCCCAAAAGTTTTTGAAATGTCTGACGATAAAGCTGTTGTTAAAAAAGGACAAGGGAAATCAAAGATACCTTGTATTAAAGACGCTGTTGATTCGTGTCCTGAGGGTGCGATAAATGAATAACTAATCTTAAGAAAATTTGAATTTTATTTGTTTTTTAGTAAATTCAATAAATTCTATTACCTCTTGATGAAACATTTTAGAAAGATATTCTTTCTTGCGAATAGGTTCTTTAAAAATAGGATCATAAACAAAGTCATCACAGAGACACACAAAATGAGCAAGCCAGCTTACCTTTCCTTTAGAAAGTGGTTTTGGAATTAATGGTTTGTGCTTCAATTTGTTTCTCTTATTTAAATATTCTCCTTTAAATCCTAAAATCTCTGGTTCTTTACCTTCATGTAACAATTCCCTTGCAATGCCTTCTGCAATCAACCCACAATTTTCAATCCAATATTCTCCAACCGAATAGCACCTCATTAATCTTTCATGCTTTTCTGCAAAATACTCCAAAGCGCTTTTCATAATCTTTTTAGTGTATACTATATTTATAAAACCTTCTGCACAAAAACCTTTATTAATTCTCTTGAATTCTTCTTATTATGGTAAAGAAAGAGGCTGAAATAGAATTTGTAAAATGGTTTTCTGAATTAAATAAAAACTCTGGTTCAATTGCAGGAGGAAAGGGTGCAAATTTAGGAGAAATTTTCAACGCAAAAATTCCTGTTCCAGAGGGTTTTGTTGTGACAGCGCAAGCTTACGATTATTTCATAGAAAAGTCAGCGTTAAAAGAAAGAATATCAAATTTATTGTTAGGAATAGATTATGAGAATACAAAAAAACTCGATGAAATAACTGCAAAAATAAGAGATATGATTATTAACGCAGAGTTTCCAAAAGAGATGAAATCCGAGATATTAGAATCTTACGAACATTTGAGTTCACGAGATTATGAAGTGGATTCTGGCTCTGCATTAGATATTTTAAATGTCTCGTTCGAGCCGATTTTCGTCGCTGTCAGAAGCAGCGCAACAACAGAAGATTTAGCAGAAGCGAGTTTTGCAGGACAACAAGAAAGTTTTTTAAATGTTAAAGGAAAAGAAAGTTTAATCGAACATATAAAAAAATGCTTTGCTTCATTATTTACATCAAGAGCAACTTATTACAGAAACAAGCAAGGTTTCAAAGATGTTAAAGCAAGTTTAGCTGTTGTTGTTCAGCGTATGATCAACTCTGAAAAATCAGGTGTAATGTTTTCGAAAGATCCTTCATACAAAAATGATAATATAATTATCGAAGCTGTTTGGGGGTTGGGGGAAGGAATTGTTTCAGGGCAAATAACTCCCGATAGATATATTGTTTCAAAAGAATTAAAGATTTTAGATAAGAATATTGAAGATAAAAAAATCGCAATAAAAAGAACTTCAAGTGGGGAAACAAAAATCGTCGAATTACGAGAAGAACGCTCAAAATATTCTACATTAAAAGAACATGAAATAATAAAATTAGCTGATTTTGCAAATAGATTAGAAGAACATTATGGAAAACCACAAGATATTGAATTTGCAATAGAAAACGATGAAATTTACATTGTTCAAACGCGTCCAATAACAACTATGGAAAAAAGAATTGAGCATAAAGATGAAAAAATAGAAGGAGAAATAATTTTAACAGGGCTTGGTGCTTCACCAGGAATAGCGACGGGAAAAGTAAAAATTGTGAAAGATTTGAATGATTTGGATAAAATAAAAAAAGGAGACATTTTAGTTACAATTATGACAAACCCAGATATGGTGGTAACAATGCAAAAAACTTCTGCAATAATAACAGACGAGGGAGGCATGACTGCACACGCTGCAATTGTATCAAGAGAAATGGGAATTCCATCTGTTGTTGGAACGCGAGACGCAACAAAAAAACTGCAAGATGAAGAAGAAGTAACTGTTGACGGATATTCTGGAAAAATCTACAGGGGGAAAACTCATGAAACAGAATTAAAAGAAGTTCAACAATTAACAGCAACTACAAAAACAAAAATAAAAGTTATAGTTGATTTGCCAACATTTGCAGAAAGAGCAGCAAAGACAGGAATTAAAAAAGTTGGTTTAACAAGAATCGAGGGAATAATCGCAGAGAGTGGAATTCATCCTTTGCATTTTTTAAAAAAAGGAAAGATAAGAGATTATGAAGAATTAATTTTCAAAGGAGTTGAAGGAATTGCAAAATATTTTGAAGAAATCTGGGTAAGAACATCAGATATTCGAAGTGATGAATTCAAGAATTTAGAGGGTTCACCAGAAGAAATAGAGGCCAACCCCATGCTGGGCATGCATGGAATAAGATTCGGATTAAAAAACCAAGAAATTTTAAAAGCAGAATTAAAAGCACTTAAAAGAGCTTCTGAAAAAGGGACAATAATTGGGATTTTAATCCCTCAACTAATTTCAGTAGAAGAATTAAAAAAAGTCAAAGAAATTTTAAAAGAAATAAATTTCGAAAAATCAAAATTAGGAGTTATGATTGAAACCCCCGCAGCAGTTCAAATAATAAGAGAGATTTGTGAAGAAAAGATTGATTTTATTTCTTTTGGAACAAATGATTTAACACAATATATTTTAGCAGTTGATAGAGGGAATAAATTAGTTCAGGATATTTACAACGAAATGCACCCTGCAGTAACACATCAAATTGAATATGTAATCAGAATCTGTAAAAAATATAATATTGAATCAAGCATATGCGGGCAGGCGGGAAGCAAAAAAGAAATGGTAAGATTTTTAGTAGAAAAAGGAATAGATAGTATATCTGTAAATGCAGATGTTGCGAAAGAACTTGGAGAATATATTTATGAAATAGAGCAAGAAGTTTTAAAAGGAACAGACAAAGAACCAAGACAATATGAAATTAACAAAGAAAAATTTGAAAGCAATACGAAGAAAAAAGACCCGCTTGGAATTCTTAATTAACAAAATTTATAAACATAATTTACATTGATAGATTATGCCAAAAAAAGAAGGTAAAAAAATTTTAACTAATAGAGTTCCTCAAAAAAAAGATGAAAATTACTCCAACGAAATTTTAATCTCCAATTTCGTGCAATTTCAAAAAGTCATGGTAGAATTATCAGAAAAATTTGAGAAACTATCACATCAAATTTCAGAATTATTAAATTTATTTGAAGAATCAGCAAAGATACTTGTTAAAAAAGAGTTTGAGATTGGAAAAGAAAAAGAAGGTCCAAATATAGAATTAATGTCGAAGATAGATAGAATTCTTGACCAAAACAAAATAATCGCAAAAGGGCTGACTTTAATAGGAGACAAGCCTTCTGAAAAGAACATTTATCCGACTCAAATACCTCTTTCGATAAACAGAGAAGACATGAGAAAATTTCCTTTAAAAAAACCCGAAGAAAAATCATTTAAATTTTCTGCTACAACAGAAAATAATAAAGAAAATTCATCACCAGTATTTGAAATACCTGATTAAAATGTTAAAAGAATTTTCAGGACAAGAAAGAGCTATCTTTTTATTTAAATTCACAGAAGAATTGATAAGACATTCAAGAGGGATTGAATTATATAGATTAGAAGAAATTGTTAGAAAGAAACTTGGATTGCCGTCCCCAACAATAAAAGATTTGAAAAAAGTCCAAAAAGAAGATGTAGAAGAAAAGATAAAAGAACTTTTGCTAAAAAAATCAGAAAATTTAAAAGAAGAGATTCAAAAAGAAGCAATTAATTTAGGTCAGCAAAATAAAAACCAAATTTTTCAAAAACAAATAGAGCAAAAAAAAGTTTTCTTGAAAATTCCAGAACCAATGTTTTCAGAGAAATCAAACTATTTAAAATTTGAAACTAAAAAATTAAACTTAGGAAAAATAAATATATTGATAAATGATTTAAATGTGGATTCAATAGAATGTTCTGGGGAGAATAAGAAAATAATTGTCAATGGGAAAATGGGGAAAAAACCAACTGCAATTGAATTAAATAAAGAGGAAATTAATAATATTTTTGATGAATTCTCAAAAGCCTCAATGATACCTTTAAATCAAAGAGTAAACAAAATTAGCGTCGGGAATTTAGATTTAACTGCAATAATTTCTGACGAAGAAAATCATTTTATAATCAAAAAAATGAGAGAAAATTCATCTTTTGAATTAAAACCCCCCTCACCTTAACATTAAAAACTTGAATTTAAAAAAACACTCTCATTAAACTTATTCAAAAAATTATAAGATAATTTTTTTGCAGACAGCATTGAAACAATATCTCTAAGCCAATTTGTTCTATCTCTTTCAATTAAACTCTGAACAACATCGTCAGATAGATTAGAATCATAAGAATATTTTGATTCATAACTATTTAAATTAAATGTAACAATAATTCTGTCTTTAAAAATTAAAGAGGAGCTTTTAACACTAACATTTCCAAAAGAATTAATTAATATTTTTAACTCATCACTTGTAAGATTAAAATTTCCAAAAACTATTTCTGTTTTATTAACCTCAATCTTTGTTTCATTTATTAAAGTAGTTTCATTTTCTTTTTTAAATATTATTGTCTGATTTTCTTGAATAATTGTTTCAAATTTAGAAATTTCCCCCCCATTATAATTAATTGAGATTTTTAAGAGCCCTTCATCAAGACTTAAATTTAAATTAGACAGGTCTATTTTTAATTCATTTTTTTCATTTCCAACATAATCTTTTCCAAAACCAAACTTTTCTTCAAAATAAAAAGTTGAAACTATTGCTTCGCTATTTTCTATTTTAACAATTAAGACTTCTTCAGATAGATTTTTATCCTTGGTTTTTACGCTTCCAGAAACAATTTTTATGTTTTCATTTGAATCTAAATTATATTTAAATTCTTCACCGTATTTTACGCTTCCAGAAATTTCTCCATTAAGATCTGAGCTAACTTGTCCTGTCGGAGTTAAACTTAAAAAAACTCTTTGAACAAAGCCTAAAAAAGCAGTAATAATTCCTGGAGAAGATTCAGATATTTCGCTTGTCGGCTCGCTGATAGATTCTGATTGATCTAAAACAGATTCAGAAGAAACACTTTTGCTTTCAGAAACGCTTTCTTGAAGAATAGTCACCTCGTCGGGTTCTTTGATATTATTTTCTTCAATAACAGATTCTTCTTCATCAGTCTTCTCTAAACTTTTTGGCAAGATTGTTTCTTCATTAGTATTTTCTAAATTAACACTTTCTGAAAAAACATTTTCTTGCGGGATCTCAGGACTTGTTTCTGTTGAGGAACTTTCATTCAAGTTCTCATTGTTCTTAATTTCTTCTGAAACATTTTTAACTTCCACAGAAATATTCTCTAAATTTTCTGATGTTTCATTGTCACTAAATTTATCAAAATCTTCTTTAGAACTTTCATTTTTATTTTCTTTTACAACATAAAATTTAAATTCAATTTTAGGATATTCTTTCTTCACACCATAAAATCCATAACCAAAACCAGAACCATTAATGTTTTTATCTTCAATATAAAATTCTCCTTGTTTCTGAGGTTCTTCAATAAATTGATTTAATGAAAATTCATGAACTCTATCTTTATTCTCAATAATTAAAACACTATCAGAAGGAATCAATTCTCCATCTTTTAAATTTAATAAAACATTCCCATTAAAAGAATTGTTTTGATAATTTCCTTCTAAATTTAAAATTGCTTTTCCTTGAAAAGTCGGTTTAAAGACAAAAACGCCAAGAACAATTAAAGTAATCAAAAAAATTAAAGAGAAATAAAAGAAAAATTTCTGTTTTTTGTTTGAACTCTGAAAAATTTTAAATTTATTCATTTCTCCCTCGTTTATTTAAATAATAATTTATTAAAAAATAAAGAAAAATATGTATTTAAACTTCACTAAAATAAGAAAAATAAAAAAATAAAAGAAGTTTATTGTTGAGGTGCTTGATAAGGAACTAAAACAAGTGTTTGATTTCCAACCTGTAATTGATACATTCCTGTATTTTGTAATTGTGTCAGCATATCAGCATATACATTATTCGCAACAATATTAGCTGCTTCAATTTGCTTGTTATAAACGAATTTATTAATTCCTGGTTGAACAACAAAGAAATAAATCAACACTAAAATTAAGATGACTACTAATATAGCTAAAATAGTAATTACAACATTTCTTTTATCCCTGTTTAAAGATGAAGATATCGCCATTTTAACCTCCTTTCATTATTTTTCAAATGTCACAATTTCCACTAAAGTGTTAATATCTTTAACAGAAACTTGTCCGTTTAATTTAACATACACAGATAACACATCTCCTTCCTCGAAATTAATAACATCTTCTGACAAAGTATCATAATCTTTCTTAACTCCAATATTATCTGTTATGATTATATTTCTAAATCCTATCTCCTGCCCATTTTTATAAATAATTATTTCAACATCTCCTTTTCCTGACTCTAAAATTTCAAGACTCGTTGAAATTCCAGTAATGCTTCCTGCTCTCATCATAACATAACCTTTTTCAGAACTTGTTTGAACCCCTGTAGATGATTTCAAAAATACAGATTCAACTAAAACATCACTAGTTCCAAATCCAAGAAGCATTCTTCTCGATATTTCTTCAGCAGTTTTCGTGAATTTTTCGTCTGAAACAGTTATAACATAAAATGGTTTTTCCTGTCCATAATCAACTTTATAAAGCGCTAAATTTGTATCATCAATATTTTTAATATCAATCTCTTGAGGAAGAGTATTAAAATCAACTTCTTCAATATTTTGAACTGCCTGTTCAGAAATTCCTTTTTTTTCAACAGCATGTTTTACAGCATCTTGGATATCAGAAGAAAGAGCCATATTCTAAGCAAATACCCCACTTGCTAATAATATCAAAGCAATTCCTAAAATTGCAAATATCTTTTTCATAATAACCTCTTGTTACTAAATAAATAATAAAACCCTATATTTAAAGATTTCCAATTAATTTAAAAATAAAAAAGATTTAAAAAGAATATGAATAATGATTTAAAAAGCATAAAGTCAGAGATAGATAAAATAAAAAAGAGAAACAAAAAAGTAGAAATTGATAAAGCATGGGAAATTAGTTGGTTCAGGAAAATTTTAATTGCAATAATTACTTATTTTCTTATAGTAATCTTTTTTTATTTTGCTAAATTGCCAAAACCATTTTTAAATTCAATAGTTCCTGCTTTAGCATTTGTATTATCCACTTTGACATTTCCCTTCTTCAAAAAAATATGGGCAAACAAATTTGGAGAATAACATGAAAACAATTACAAAAGACAAATTAAAAAAGTATTTTGAAATAACAGAAAAAGCATTTGAAATAATTAAAAAAAATATTATAAACGGGAAAGAAAAACAAGCAAAAGAAATCATTGACATGGTTGAGAATTATATTTCAGACGCAAAACATTTTGAAAGAAAAGAAGATTTTGTAAATGCATTCGCAGCAATAAATTATGCACACGGCTGGATTGATTCTGGAGTTCGCCTCGACATTTTTGAAGTAAAAGACAATAAATTATTTACAATAAAATGAAATTATGAATTCCAATCCTCGGTTTTATTTTAATGGGGGTAACTATTGAAGTTTTTTGGACTTCAATATTAAATTCTTTTAAAGAGAGCAAGAGTAAATTAAAATTAGTAGGAAAAACTTATCTTTGAATGTTTCCTGTTTATTCTTTAGTTCCATTAGTTTACTTAATTACCTTAAATTATTTTTCAGAAATTTCAATATTTTTAAGAGGATTAATTTATATGTTTTCATTTTATATCTTAAAGATTGCATTTGGATTAGGAATAAAAAAAATAATTGGAAATTGCCCTTGGGATTATTCTAATTATAAAATAAAAATTTTCAACAAAAAATTCAAATCAAATTTTAAAGGGATTGTTTGTCTTCAATATGCTTTTGTCTGGTATGTTTATGGAATATTATTTGAATTTTATTATCTTTTTTTAATAAATATTTAATTTTCATTTCGGAAAATTATTATAGAACAAAAGTGGGCGAACAATACAATTCAAAACAGAAAAATATGAATCTTTCTTATTATTTGAATTAAACTTTCCTTGAACTAAAATCTCTTTTTTTTCTTCGTTTGTATAAATTTTTCTATTAATTAAGAAATTGGAATAATGATTAATTGTCTTTTTCAAATTCAATAAAGCAAAATCTAATTTCCAAAATTCAGGGTCATTTGCCCTATTAAGCTGCTTTTTTAATCTTTCCCAATTTGAATCATCTAAAAGTTTAATAAGAACTTCTAAACTTTTTCTATCATTTTTAATTTCAAAAATTATCCCATTAATTTCAATAATTCCTTTCTCTTTTGCCTTGGCTATTTCTTCAAAATTATACGATCTTTTTGAATAATTTCTGGAAAAACCCACAAGTCTATTTGCAATATAATTTGCCAGAGGTTCTAAATCTTCTTCTTCCTTCATAAAAAACATAATAATTCAAACTTAAAAAGAATTTCTATACTTTTGTATATATTTCAAAATCCACTTTTTTATGGATTATGAAACCATTATTAAAAGACAACAATAAAAAGATTTAAATACAATTAAAAATTAGGTTTTATATGGAAAATACAAAGAGTATTTACAATTACACTAATGAAAGCGTAATAGCAATTACAAATGCCTTAAAAATAAAACCAGATGACAAAATAATTTCAATATGTAGTTGCGGAGCACAGCCATTATCACTAATAGAAAATTTAAATGGAAACGGAAGCATGTTATCTATAGATTGGAATCCTCATCAAATAGACTTCACAAAAATGGTGATTAATTATATCAAAAAAAACAATTTGAAAAAATTAAAAGAGTTAAATTTAACTCCAAAAGATAAAGATTATTTCTTAAACGAGGGTAGATTAAGAAGAATAAAAACAAATTTAAAGAAATTAGAATTTAAAGTTATGGATATATCTAAAGAAAAGATAAAGATAAACAAAAAATTTAACAAAGCATATTTCTCAAACGCAGATGTTAATTTAGAATCAATTTACCCCATCATAGAAAAGGATGGGATAATCTACATTACATTTGGTTCAATACATCTTCCAGAAAGTATAGAAAGATTCAAAAGAAATGTTGGTAGTAATTATAGAAAAGATTTATGGGAATTGTATGAAGTTGATATTAGAAAAACACGAGAAGCATGCCATATAGAAAAATCAAAAGAAAATACTTTTTACAATCCCAAAACTCTAAGTTCTTTAGAAATAAGTTGGACCCCCGTTAATATTAATAAAGAAATAATATCAAAAACAATAAAAATAGGGGTTGCTTCTTAAATTCATGAAAAAAGTGGTTGTATTAAGTTTAGGGGGAAGTTTAATCATACCTGAAGAAATAGATTATAATTATTTAAAAGCATTCAAAAAAATAATTTTAAAAAATTCAAAAAAATATGTTTTTATAATTGTTTGCGGTGGGGGAAGCATTGCAAGAAAATATATTGGGGCTTTAGAAAAAGACAAAGCAAACGAAATTTTTCAAAGTTTTGCAGGAATATCCTCGACAAGAACAAATGCGCGTTTTATAAGTTATTTATTTAGATTAGACCCAAAAAAAGGAATCCCGCACAGAATTAAAGAAGTTAAAGAATATTTAAAAAAACAAAATATAGTGGTATGTGGAGCGTTGGAATATCACCCAAACAGGACCTCTGATTCAACAGCAGCAGATTTAGCAAAAGAATTTAAAGGAATTTTTATAAATCTCACGAATATAAAAGGAATTTACACTGATAACCCTTTAACAAATAAAAACGCAAAATTTATTGAGAAAATTTCATGGAAAGAATTTTACAAAATGGCTACAAAAAGAAAATTCAAACCAGGGCAACATTTTGTTTTAGATCAACATGCATCAAGAATAATTATGAAAAATAAAATAAAAACTTACATTTTAGGGAAGGACATTAAACAATTATATAATCTTTTGAATAATAGAAAATTTATTGGTTCTACAATTGAAAATTAAATTATTTAATTATATTTATTCAAAAGCAAATTTAGAAAAATCTAAGCGAGTAAAGAAAATATTCTCACATGAAGATGAAATTATAAAAAAGATCTTAATGATGCTGAAGAAAGGACCATATAAATTAGTTTATAAATTCTCTATTCTTCTCATTTAAATGAACAAAAATTCAATTCTCCTAACAGAAACAAATTTTAGCAGATTAAAAGAAATTATTAAAAAAAATAAAGATAAAATAATTATTTATTCTTCAGACGACGACGAATTAAACAGAAAGGTTCTTGAAAAATTAGAAATAAATATTCTTTTAATAAATTTAGAAAACAGAAAGGATTTTCAAAAACAAAGAAGTTCTGGATTTAATCATGTTATGGCAAAATTAGCGAAAAAAACAAATATTGATATTGGAATAAATTTAGATGAATTAATTGAATCAAAAAATAAAGAAAAAATTTTAGCAAGATTAAATCAAAATATTGAATTATGTAAAAAAAATAAACTAAAAATGGTTTTTATTTCAGAAAAGTATAAACGAGATTTTCATGATTTAAATTCTCTTGGATTATCCTTGGGCATGCCGACATGGATGTTGAAAACTAATTAATTTTTATTCACCCAATCTTTTTAAAATTCTTTCAAGTGCTTATGCATCTTCGCGCACCCCACGAACCCAGTAGCTGAAGTCAAGACTCCCACTGTTAGAATTCAAACCAGAACCGCCGCCCAACCCAGGGAACCAAACTTTTCTTGCAAAAAGGTTATTTTGATTATTTACATAATCTTTATCTAAAATATTCCGAAATCCTGTTGTTAAAACTTGTTTTCCATTTTCTTTATCAAATAACCACGAACCATATTCTTTTGCAATTTTTTCATAGATTTGAGAAAAAACCCTGTCGTTGTGCAATTCATTTGTTAGAATTATTTTATTTACGTAATCAAAAGGAATTTTTATTGCAGTATCTAATACTCTTTCTAATATATTTTTATTTGGAAAAAACTCTTGATTATTTCTATGAGCATTTGTTGCTTTTTTTGCAAATTTATTTAAAACAGGGTCTTTAATCCAATAAAAACAATTATCTTTAGGAATATAAACAATCCATTCTGAAACTCTTGTCCCGTACAGAGAACAAAAAGAATTTTTTCCTTCTTGCATTCTTAATTTAGCATATTCAGGAATAGTAATAATTCTGTGAGCATTTTGCTCCAAAGTTTTCAGGGTTTTATCAAACGCTTCTCCTTCTACATAACCTGATTTTATTCTTCCTTTTGAAACATCTGGTATGAATGCCATAAAAATTTATAGATTTGGGGTTTATAAAACTTTCTATTTTGTTACTTTTAAAGAATTACATCAAACCACAAAAATAAGTTGTCTCTAAAACAGCAAAGCTATCTCCATTGGAAATATTTGTAATAGTTTCATTTAATCTAACATAAGCATATGAAATTGTCTTGTTCGGCTTTTTATGTTCTGTAATTTTCAAGCAACCCTCTTGCAAGCTCGACGGAAAAACAACATATTTTCCAACATAACTAACATTAGTAGGATTAGGCAAATCTGAACTATCAAAATATTCTCCAATTCCAAAAGGCCAAATAGAATAAATTGCCCCAGATGTTAAAGGAATTTCATCAACACAAGAACCATTAACACAAATTTTTCCAGGACTGCAATCAGAATTTTTAGTGCATTCCAAAGGAACAAAGCATTCTCCTCTAAAACAAACTTCAGTTTCATTGCAATATTCCAATACTTCTGAAGTTATAACCACAGAACAACTTGAATTTATGCATTCAAAATCTTTGTAATCTTGAACAACAGTTGTATCTCCTTGCCCGCAACCTTTTGGACCAAAAAATCCATCAATACCGCAATCTTGCGAAACATTTGCAGGACTGCATGAAATTACTTGTTCAATACAATTTCCATCATAACAAAGCTCAGGACAATCTTTAATTAGAACAGCAGAAACTTGATTATAACAAAAACCAAGAGTGCAACTAAAAGTTTTCTTGTATTGATAAACATTGGCTTGCTCATCACAATATTCTGTTCCATTCATAAAATAATCTGTTCCGCAATCAAGATTGCTCTGGCAAATTTCAGGTTCTGGCTCTTCTTGAGTAACATCTCCTAATCCCCTATCCAGCCCCCCATAACTATCACTAACTCTTCCAATAACTTCTTTTCCAGATTCAAGCACTATTATTGGCGCAATAGAAACTTTGCTAATTTTATATAAATTCAAACCAGAATTTTCCCCAGTTACATTAATATAAAAAGTTTTTTCTTCTAATTCCTGAAAATTTGTAAAACGCCTTTCAAACAAATCAGAACTTTTGTCATCTTCAAAAATAAATTTAAGTCCGACGAGATTTCCAGAACCAAGTTCTCTTTTCACTCGGACAGTAGCCGTGCTATTATCATAATTTAAACTCGCAGTTTTTATTTTCATATCAATAGTGTATTTTGTAAGAGAAATATCTGCAGAACCCTTTGTAACAAAATTATTAATGATTATTCCAACAGCAAAAATCAAAATAACAGATATAACAATAATTAACAAAGTCACAATCACCCCCGATAACCCTTTTTTATCCATTAAAGAATAAAACAAAAATAATTTATAAACTTAATCAAAAACAAAGATTTTTTAATATACTTTACTGAATTAATATTATGAAAAAAATATTAGAATCATTAAGTCCCATAGAAAGAAAAATTCTCCCATATATAGAAGAAAAAAGCATAAACGAAATCTGCAAAAAATCAAATTTAGATAAAACCAGCGTCATAAGAGCGTTGGAATATTTACAGAAAAAGAAAATTATTAAAATAAATTATGAAATTAAAAAAATTGTTGAACTCGGGGTAAACGGAGCATTTTATAAAAAGAAAGGGCTTCCCGAGAGAAAACTATTAAATCTGCTTGATAAAAAAAGAATTATTAGTTTAAAAGAAGCGCAAAAAGAAAGCTCTCTTTCAGAAGATGAATTTCGTGCATCAATCGGGGCATTAAAGAAAAAAGCCATGATAGAATTAAAAAATGAAAAAATAATTTTGAACGCAAAAAAAGAAGAAATCTGCAAAAAACTTTTAGAAGAAATTTTCTTAGAAAATTTACCACTAGAATATGCTTTATTAACTCCAGAACAAAAATATGCTTATAATTCTCTTGAAAGAAGAAGAAACATCATGGAAATTTCTGAAAAAAAAGAAATCAAAATTGAAATTACTGAATCAGGAAAAGAAATTTTAAAAATGAATGTTATTTCAGAAGATTTAGTTGAACAAATAACACCAGAATTATTAAAAAAAGAGCAAAATTGGAAAAGTAAAAAGTTTAGGAGATATGATATTCTTTCGTCTGTTTCAGAGATTTATGGGGGAAAAAGACATTTTGTAAATCAGGCAATTGAATATGCGAGAAAGATATGGATTGAAATGGGTTTTGAAGAAATGACTGGTTGTATGGTTCAAACAAGTTTCTGGAACTTCGACGCATTGTTTCAGCCACAAGATCATCCTGCGAGAGAAATGCAAGATACTTTTTTTATAAACAAGAAAAAAGAAATTGAAGATAAAAAAATTATAAAAATAGTGAAAGAAACTCATGAAAAAGGAATTACAGGAAGTAAAGGTTGGAGATATAATTGGGACGAAGAAGAAGCAAAAAAATTAGTTTTGAGAACACATACAACTTGTTTATCTGCACAAAAATTATATGAATTAAGCAAACTTCCAGTAGAAAAAAGAAAGGGAAAGTTTTTCGCAATAGGAAAATTATTTAGAAACGAAACATTGGATTGGAAACACGGATTTGAATTTAATCAAACAGAAGGAATTGTCGTCGACGAAAATCTAAATTTTACTCATTTGCTCGGTTATTTAAAAGAATTCTATAAAAAAATGGGCTTTGAAAAGATAAGATTTACACCAGCATATTTCCCTTATACAGAACCTTCAGTAGAAATAAATATTTGGCATCCTGAAAAAAAACAATGGCTTGAATTGGGTGGGGCAGGAATTTTTCGACCAGAAGTTACAAAATCTTTGCTTGGGATAGAATTGCCTGTGCTTGCATGGGGGCCTGGATTTGACAGAATGCTTATGAACTATTATCAAATAAAAGATTTAAGAGAACTTTACAAAAATGATTTAAAACAATTAAGAAAAATGAAATGGTGGATGAAATGAAAGAAAAGAAGATAAATTATTGGTTACAAGAAGGAAAACAATCCAAGATAACTCCTGCAATAAAAAAGATTGCAAATAATTTCAAAGGAGACGAACTTGATAAAATTATGCAAATCTGCGAGTGGATTGATAAAAATGTCCCTTTTAATTGGGAATACAAAAAAACAATTAAAATATTTGCTAATCGAACTGCGGATAAAATAATTAGAGATAAGTTTAATGTGGGGTGTCATGATGTAGCAGTTTTAACAGCAACATTTCTTAGGGCATTAAAGATTCCAGCAAGATTCATAGAAGGAGTAAATAAACTAAAACCAGAAAATCAAGGACATTGTGTTGTTGAAGCTTATGTAAAAAATAGGTGGATTTTAATTGATTCTGTTTTATTTTTGATTCATATGATGCCTTCACGAAGCGACTTTTACAAGGAAAATTACATAACTGGAATAGGACTTGATTCATGGGATAATAATGTAAAGACTTTTGATGATTGGAAAAAAGTTTCACAAAAAGTAATAAACCACATTAAAAAAATAAAATGAACAAACAAGATTGCATATTTTGTAAAATTGTAAAAGGAGAAATTCCTTGTGCAAAAATTTACGAAAATAAAAATTTACTTGTATTTATGGATATTCAGCCTATAAATAAAGGACATTTACTAATAATTCCAAAAGAACATAATGAGTTAATAACAAATTTAAAAGATAATATTTTAGAAGAAATGATAAAAATAGCCAGAAAATTAGATATTTCTTTAAGGAATATTAAAATTAAATGTGAAGGAGTAAATTTATTTTTAGCTGATGGAGAATCTGCGGGGCAAGAAGTATTCCATGTGCATCTTCATGTAATTCCAAGATTTAAAGATGACGGATTTGGATTTAGATTTCCAAAAAATTATAAAAATAAACCAACTCGAGAAGAATTAAATAAAATTGCAGAAGAAATAAAAAAGGAAATTTTAAAATGGCGAACATAAAAATATCAAGAGAGCAGTTTGAAAAAGAAATAGGAAAACTCGACGAAAAAATGCAAGAAAAAATTGCACTATTTGGAACCCCATTAGAATCAATAAATGAACAAGAAATTGAATTAGAAATTTTTCCAAATCGCCCAGATTTATTATCTTATCACGGATTCAAAAAAGCATTTTTAGCTTTTTTAGGGAAAAAAACAGGATTAATAGAATACAAATTAAATAAGCCAGAAAAAGATTATATTGTAAAAATTGATTCTTCTGTAAAAGAAATTAGACCATTCACCGTTTGCGCAATTGTAAATGATTTGAAATTTGACGACGAGAAAATAAAAGAAATTATTGATATTCAAGAGAAATTGCACACAACAATCGGAAGAAAAAGAAAAAAATTAGCAATTGGAATTTATCCATTGGAAAAAATAAAACTTCCCATAACTTACGAAGCTCTTGAACCAGATAAAATAAAATTTATTCCATTAGAATCAACAAGAGAAATGTCTGGTTTAGAAATTTTACAGAGACATCCCACAGGAAAAGATTATGCGCATCTTTTAAAAGGCAAAACAAAATTTCCAATATTTAAAGACGCTGATAATAATATATTAAGCATGCCCCCGATAATAAATTCTGAGTTAACAGGAAGAATAACTCAAACAACTAAAGAAGTTTTTATAGAATGCTCTGGATTTGAATACGAGATTTTAGAAAGATGTTTGAATATTATTGTCACAACATTAATAGACATGGGTGGAAAAGCATATCAAATGGAAATAAAGTATAAAGAACCAAAAATAACACCTAATTTTAAAACAGAAAAAATAAAAATAAAAACAGAACATGCTAATAAATTATTAGGATTAAATTTAAATGAGAAAGAAATTAAAAACTTGCTTGAAAGAATGGGTTATGATTATAATAAAGGAGAAGTTGAAATTCCGTCGTGGAGAACAGATATTCTGCATGAAGTAGATTTAATTGAAGATGTTGCAATTGCCCATGGTTACGAAAAATTCATTCCCGAAATCCCTAAAATCTCTACAATTGGAAAAGAAGATAAAAAAGAGATTATAAAAAGAAAAATTTCTGAAATTCTTGCTGGTTTGGGTTTAATTGAAGTTTCAAATTATCATTTAACAACAAAACAAGAACAAACTGAAAAAATGAATTTATCTGAAAAAAATTTAATTGAAGTTGAAAATTCTAAAACAGAGTATTCGGCATTGAGAAAAAATCTTTCCCACTATTTATTAAAAAATCTCTCAGAAAATATTGATAATGAATATCCACAAAAAATATTTGAAATTGGAACAGTTTTTGAATTAAAAGACGAACAGATTATAGAAAAAGAAAATCTTGCAATTGCAATTTCTCCAGGAAATTTCACAGAAATAAAACAAATTTTAAACTATTTGGAGAAAATGATTGAAATAAAATTTGAGATAAAAGAATCAGAAAAAGAATATTCTCATTTAATTGATGGAAGAACAGGCGAAATTTTTTCAAATAATAACATAGTTGGAGAAATATGTGAAATTCATCCAAAAATCTTAAAAAATTGGAAAATAAAAATGCCTGTTTCTATTCTTGAAATTAATTTAAAAGAAATTCTTGAAATATTTGCTGATTCACCACATTAGATCAGTTAGTAGAGCATTATTTTCAACAAACAAATAAAAATAAAATAAAAATTATTTAGCTCTTTTGCCGACAATCCAGAAACCAACTAAAATCAAAAACAAAGCAATTACAATTGCTCCTGTAAGAATTGCCAAGACACCAAACAAAATTCCCAAAATCTCGTTAGATACAACAAAATACAGAACCAAAGATACAACAAAGAAAATCAAGAATCTTAAAATATTAATTCCTAAAATTCTTTTCTTCTTATCAGGGGAAGAAATTTGTTTAGTTGCGGATTTTTTTGGCTTTACTTTTTTAAAAGTTTTCCTCTTTTTTGCCATATAATATATTAGAAAATATAGTTTTTAAATATTCCTTATATTTTACTCCAAATGTCAATATCAGAAGTTTTGTTAGTTAAAGTTTTATTTTTAACTTTAGTTGAATTAGAAACAGAAACATTTTTCCAGTCCTGCTTTGAAGCATAAGATGTAACTGCCTTAACATTATGAAAAGCGTTCACGAGCCACGAATAATAAAGTTTCGTCGCTGTTTTCCAACCTCCAACGGTTTTTAAATCAATATCTTTTCCTTTGATTACAACAGCAAAACTTAAATAACTAAATAAAATAAGTAAAATTAAAAATATCGCAAACACCTTGTGTTTCAATCTTTTCACTTCAATAATTAACCAAATGCCAATAATTATCACAATCAAAAAAATTAAAGTAAGCCCAATTGCCATAATTTTATGAATAAGCAGAACTATAAAAAGATTATTGTTCAGAACACATATTTTTAAATACTCCAAGTTTATATAATTATATGGAAAATTCAAAAGAAACTTGTAAAAAATGCCAAGGAAAAGGTATGGTTAAAGAAGCAGATGGGACAGTTCATATTTGCTATGATTGTTTAATGTCTGGAAGGTTAGATCAGCATAATCCGAGCATAAAAGATGCAAAAGATTTAGGAATTCAGTTGTAAGATTTCTCAATTTATTAATGAATAATTTAAAATATTTGGAAAGTTGCAATTCAGAAACTAAAGGCGAGCCACGCCTTACTTCGCGCCGTAGGCGCGAACCCCGAAACGAGGGAGGCAACCCGCAAGACCCACATGAAGAACGCAACTAGCCCTGTCCTCGACGGCGTCAAGCCCCACGCAAGAATTATTAGTTTTATCTGGAGCAAAATAAAATAAATTTCCTGCTTCTGTTTTTATTGTTGGAAGCCCTTGATTATTTGCTGTTTTTAATAAATTAGATAAGTTAATTCCAAGAGTTCTATCTTCTTTAAGAAAATCCTCTAAAAGTTTTTCCCGAGTATAAATTAAATTTTTATCTTTATTTAAACCAATTGCCTTTTCAAGATAATAAATATTATTTTCAAATTTAAAACTTGCATTAAGCCCTTCTCCTCTCCAAGGAGATTTAACTCCAAATATATCATTTCTAATTTTTTCTAAATAATCAGATTCTAATAATTTTCCTGAAAAATCATAAACTTGAATATTTTCTTTAGCACCTTCATCAAGAAGCAAATAAAAGTCCCAAAATTGTTTTAAATCAAGAGTGTTATTTCCCATGAGAAAATTAATTTTTAATCTTTGTTCATAATTTATATTTCCAACAAATTCTCTATCTAAAGAATCTTTTGCAGTATTATTCAAATTTAAACCTAATTCTTTTCCAACTTTATCAAGTTCTGGACTATATGCAACTCTTCCTGGAGAAACACAAAAATTAGAATATTTTCCTTCTAAAAATTCATCTGGAAAAACAATCCAATCAGAGCGATTTGATTCAACTATTTGATAACTTGTTATTTGTATCATAAATTTCAATAATTTCACACTTTTTAAAGATTATTGTGATTGAGGATATATATTGAAAACACAAATATTTTTCATTAAGGATTTTATTAAATAAAAAACCAAAGAAATTTAAACTAAAATTGTCTTTTTAAATAATGGATAATACTTCTAATGAAGGTGAATATTACATTCAAAATATTAATAGTTCTCTTCGGGATTTGGAAGAAAAACAAAGAATTTTGAAAGACAGATTAGTTTTAATTGGGCAAAATCTCATTGAAATAAAAGAAAAAACAGAAGAAGATTTAATTTTTTTAAAAAAATCATTAGAAGAAATAAAGCAGAATGTAAATAGAATGAGGGATTTTATAGAAACAATTTCAGGAGAATTTTCAAAATTCGCGAAAAAAGAAGATATAGAAATTTTGAAAAAGCAGGCAAAAATGTTCCAGCCAATGGAATTTGCAACTAAAAGCGACTTAGAAAAATTAAAAAACAAATAAACACAATAAAAACTATGGCTAATTTAGAAAAAGTCATGCAAATGAAAAAACAGGGATTTTCTGAAAATGAAATTGCAAAAAAATTGCAAGCAGAAGGAATTTCACCAAAAGAAATCAGCGACGCTATAAACCAATCAAAAATAAAACAAGCAGTTGCAGGATTTAATGAAGAGTCAGAAGACATGCAACCTTCTATGATGGGAACAAGTTTGTCAGAATACAATCAACCACAACAAAATCAAAATATTCCTTCACCAAATTTCCAAGAACAAGAAGAATATGTTCCTCAAGAAAATCAGTATTCACAAGAAGATTATAATTATCAAGGAAATTACTCACAGCAAAATTATTCAAATTATCCTCAAGAGCAAGGTTACGAAGGTTATCCTCAAACATCAGAAAGTTCAGCAGACGCAATAATAGAAATTTCAGAGCAAGTATTTTCAGAAAAAATAAAAAATTTTCAGAAACAAATTGCAGAATTAATTGAATTTAAAACAATCGCGCAAACAAAAATTGAAAATATTGAAGAAAGATTAAGAAGAATGGAAAAAATGTTTGATCAATTGCAGATTTCAATTATAGAAAAAGTTGGAAATTATGGAAAAAATTTAGATTATTTAAAAAATGAAGTTAATATGGTTGAAGATTCTTTTTCAAAAATTTCAAACAAGTTTGTAAATAAAGAACCTGAAACAGAAAAAATATTCACAAACAAAGAACCTGAAATTCAAAAAACAACTTCAGCAAAAAAACCTGTTTCTAAAAAATAAAAATTAATTATTATCCCGCTAACCTAAATTTTGGCCCCTTATCTTTGCTTTTAGTAGACGCAATTACTGCAATTAATGCTCCAACAAAAACCAATATTCCTAAAACAGTTGGCCAATTATATGTTAACCAAGGTCCAAAATTATAACCACTATACCAACCAAAAGCACCATAACTTTGAACAACAATTATTACTGCAATTATTATTCCTACAACAATCATAACTGTATTAAACAACTTTCCAGGTTTGGTGGGGTCGTCTTTATCCCTAGAAAATAAACCAATTAAAATTATTACTGCTAATAAAATAGATAATCCCATACCCACTCTTGGAAAAATTTCAGAGAAAAAAGTCCCAACAAAATTAAATTGTAATGAAATCAAACCAACAGCTAAGGCAATTATAGCATTTATAGGTTTATTATCTCCAAAGATTTGAATGTGTGCAAGAATACCATAAACAATTGCAAAAATTAACAAAAACGGAAGAACATAACTAAAAACACCTGCTTGCTCCCATCTAAATAATAAATCCCCTACAGAACCTCCTCCGAATGAAGAATAAAACGCAAGCGAAGGAAATATTAAACTTTCTATCATATTAATTATTAGAAAATTTTATTTAAATATGTTTCTAATTATTTAGTTTTCACTTTAACACCAATAGCAATAGCAACAGCACCAATTACTAAAACAACAATTATAAAATTAGTCCAAAAATTTCCACTCCAAGAATTATTAAACAAGAAATCAAAAATATTTTCAAGCCCCCCTCCAAAACCAGTTGACCAAATTACTGCAAGAACAATTGCAATAAATAAAATTATTCCTAAAAAGATTTTCATGCCACTTCCAAATTCTGCCTTGCCATTTACAAAACCCCATAGCAACAAACCAACAAAAATAATTATCAAAGCAACAGTTAAAAACAACACTAAATTTCCAACAATAATTTTAGGAAAAATCGCGCTTACAAAAATCAAACTGATTACTAAAGAAATTAAAGCATTGATTTGTCTTTTTTCTTTTCCAAACATTTCTGTTTTTTCCAATAAAGCAAAGACTATAAAAAACATTAATAAGAACGGGTACAAAAAATCAGTGAAGATTGGTTTTTGCAAAATGTTTGCCATATTACATTACATCAGGAGATTCATCAAGGAGTTGTTCTGTGCTTGGTAAAGCTCCCCGGTTTATTATAAAAACATCACTTATTGCTTTTACATATTGATGTGGTATTATCACACCCCTTGCTCCACCAATAACAGAAGTAACAGGTCCGCTAACTTTTATTCTCCAGCCGTCAATTCGGTTTTCAAATAAATTAACTTCTTCAACAAGCCCAAAAAATTCTCCAGAATCAACAAACACTCTTTTTCCCAAAACTTCTGAAATTTTTCTTATTTTCATGTTAAAAATTAACAAATCTTATTTAAATAGTTTTCCATACTCCTTTGCAACAATAATTTTACAGATATTTGAAATAAAAAGCGAAAATACATTTAATCAGCAATTAAAATCAGTAAGTTTATCAAAGATTAAATAAATAAATTTATAAAAAAATAATTCCTTAAAAAGATATGATAAAAGCAAAAGAGGCGCTAATTATAGTTTCGACAATTATTGTGCTTGCATTTGCAATTGCGCTGATTGATTTAAAAAATTTATTTCTAAATTCTTTGCTTTATATGACAATTATCGTCGGTGTTAATATTCTCTCAAAAAAAGCAATAAGTTATTATTTGGACACAGAAATAGAAATAAAAAGCTGGGAAATAAAAAGATTTTGGTACAGGAAGCATGATTATTTAAAAAAACCAATTCCAATCGGACTAATACTCCCAATTTTGATAAAAGTAATTTCTGTTGGTTTTGTAAATTGGACTGCTTCTTTGACTTATGAAGTAAAAGCAAAAATTTATCGTGTAGCAAAAAGGCACGGACTCTACGCATTTACAGATATAAGTGAAACTCAAATCGGAGTAATTGCAGCAGCTGGAATAGGCATGAATCTTATTTTAGCATTAATAAGTTATTTAGCAGGAACTCCTGAACTCGCAAAATTAAGTTTGACTTTTGCATTATTTAATTTAATTCCAATTTCTGAATTAGACGGAAACAAAATCTTTTTCGGAAGCCTTGCGCTCTGGGTTTTTTTAGCATCAATAACCTTGCTTGCATTTCTCGGAAGTTTGCTAATAATTTAATTTAGATAGCCAATTCATTATTGTAATCCAGCATATATATTGAAAACATAAGTATATTAAAACAAATCTCTTAAAAATAAAATGGATTTTCTACAAAACATTGAACCTCGAGAATATCAAAAGAAAATTTTTGAAACATGCATCAATAAAAATTGTTTGGTTGTGCTTCCAACAGGACTCGGAAAAACATTAATTGCGTTAATGCTCACAATTGAAAGAATGAAAAAATTTCCAAAAAAAAAGGTTTTAATTCTCGCGCCAACACGCCCCCTTGCAGAACAGCATTTAAATTATTTTAAAAAAAATCTTCCAGAATTATTTGGAGAAATGCAATTATTTACTGGAAATGTTTCAGCAGAAAAAAGAAAAAAAATTTGGGATTATTCAGATATTATTTTTTCAACCCCCCAATGCATTTCAAACGATGTTAAAAAAAATCTCTACAATTTAAAAGAAGTTTGCTTGCTCATAGAAGACGAAGCTCATCGTTGCGTAAAAAATTATTCTTACACTTTTGTTGCAAAAAAATATTTGGAACAAGCAGAAGATACAAGAATAATTGGTTTAACAGCGTCGCCAGGAAGCAATCAGCAAAAAATAACAGAAATCTGCAAAAATCTTTCTATACAAGAAGTTGAACTTAGAACAAGAGAATCTTCTGATGTTGCAGGATATTTGCAGGAATTAAAATTCAAGAAAATAGAAGTTGAATTCCCAAAACAATTTGAAGAAATAAGAATTTTATTAAAAAAAATATTATCAAATTACACTTCATCATTAAAAACAAAAGAATTTTATGGAAATGTCTATTCAAAAATCGGTTTATTGGAATTGCAAAAAAAATTAAGTTCGCAAATTTCAAGAAATTACAAAAATAGAACAATTTATCAAATGCTCAGTGATGTTGCGCAAGCAATAAAAATTTCACACGCAATAGAATTATTGGAAACCCAAACAATTGAAAGCTTAATGACTTATTTAAAATCTCTTTATGAACAAGCTTCAAAAAAACAAAGTAAAGGTGTTGTTGAATTGGTAAAACAAAAAGATTTTACTCTCGCATTTTCTCTGGTTAATGAATTATTTTCAAGAAAAATAGAACACCCAAAAATGAATCAAATCATAGAAATAATTAGAGCGCAAGAAAAAGGCCATAAAAGAATAATTTTTACACAGTATAGGGAAACAGCTCAAATTATTTCAAGAAAATTAAATGAAATACAAGGGATTGAAACAAAAATTTTTATTGGGCAAGCAAAAAAGAAAGAAACAGGTTTAAATCAAAAAGAGCAAAAACAAATAATTGAAGATTTTAAGAACAATAAAATAAATGTTTTGTGTTCAACCTCAATTGGAGAAGAAGGTTTAGACATTCCAGAAGTAAATGCAGTTATTTTTTATGAGCCAGTTTCATCAGCAATAAGATTAATCCAAAGAAGAGGCAGAACAGCGAGATTAAATAAAGGAGAATTAATAATTTTAGTTACAAAAAATACTAAAGATGAAACAAGTTATTATGCTTCAAGAGCAAGAGAAAAAAAGATGCAAACTTCAATAGAAAAAATTAAAACAGATTTAAAAAATGGAGATTTAGAAAAAAATTCTGTTCAAAAAAAATTATTTTAAATATTTTTAAAAGCACAGATAGCATTTTAAAAATTTAAATGCATTTTTATCAAAAAAGTCAAATTAAAAAACCTTAAATATAAAAACCCCCAATTAAATCCATGAAAAATAAAAAAAAGCTTGAAAAAACTTCATTAAAAACAATTTCAGAAAAATTAGATAAAATAAATAAAAAAGTTTCTAAAATCCAAAGAGAGGAGGAAAAAATTGAAAAAAAAGAAGAGAAACTAAATTCAAAAATAAACAAGATATCTAAAGAAGAAGAACATATTGAAAAAACACTGATAAAAGTAGGAAAAATAAATATTAAAAGAAAGCATGTTTATGAATTAGTCCGTGCAAGTGCAGGAGCATTTTTAGGAGTTGGATTAGGAAGAGGGCTTTTGGGATTAGATTCACTCGCAAAAAATTTATCTTGGCTTAATGTTATCGGAATATTAATATTCATTTTAGCAATTTCAACTCTTCTCATTTACAAAGATCAAAAAACAAACATAAAAGAAAGGGGGAATAAAATAATCTGGAAAAGACTCACATTCATTTATGCAATCTCTCTTTTAATAGAGGGAATTTCAGTAATTTTGTTTAATGTTCAATACGATTCAATTGCGAATTTATTAAAAATATTGATAGTTGGTTCTTACACAGCAATGGCAAGCGCAGTTACTTTTTCTTTAGCAAAATAAAATGATTCACAATATTTTTCAAAAAACAGAACAAAAAAAAGACAAGCAAGAATTTAAAGAAAAAATAATTATAGATTATCGAGAAAAAAATTCATTTGTTCCGTCAGAATTAGTAAAAATTGGGTTTGAAGTTGAATTTAAAGAATTAAAAATAGGGGATTACATTATTAAAGATATAATCATTGAAAGAAAAACCACACAAGATTTTATTTCATCAATGATTAGTAAAAGATTATTTTCACAAATAGAAGAACTAAAACAAATTGAAAAAAAACTTTTGATTATTGAGGGAAATTTTGAAGAAACAAATATGAAAGTGAATTTTTCTGCAATAAAAGGGCTTCTTTTATCAATTTCAATAAAGCACAAAATTCCTTTAATATTTTCAAAAGATGCTGAAGAAACAGCAGAATATTTAAAAATTCTCTCTAAAAAACAAGAAAAAGAGATTTCGTTAAATGTCACAAAGAAAAATTTAACAAAACAAGAAGAACTGCAATTTATTTTAGAATCATTTCCAAAAATAGGGCCGAAAACAGCAAAAAAATTATTAGAAATATTTGGTTCAATAGAAAAAATAATTAATGCAAAAGAGGATGAATTAAAAAAGGTTTTAGGATCTAAAACAAATTTATTCTTAGAAATTGTGAAAAGAAAATATTAATTAATCTTCTGGAATTAAAGCATAAAAACTATAATTTTTTTCTGAAACCAGCGACGCTAATCTTTTAATATCATTTATTTTTACTTTTGCAATATTCTTAGAAAATTCGTAAAAATCTTCTGCCTTATTATGAAACTCACTTGCCAATAAATTAATCATTTGAGTTTGTGAATCCTCCATTGAAATTTCATAATTCCCAATAACTTGCTTTTTAATTTTATCAAACTCTTTTTTCCTTAAATTTTTAGAAACATCTTCAAACTCTCTTAAAATAAGTTCTTTTACTTTTTCAACATTTTCTTTTGTTGTTCCAACATAAATATAACTATAAGAAAATTCTTTATTGCAATTAAATTCGCCTTTAACAGCATACGCAAGATTTCTTTTCTCTCTTATTTCTGAAAATAATCTCGACGACATTCCCCCAACCATTAAAGAAAGTAGCAAATGCGCAGCATAAGAATCTTTATTAGAAGATATTGGAGAATGAAACGCGAAAACTAAATTCGCCTGATCTAACCCTTTTCTTTTTTCATATTTTATTTCATTTTTCTTTTTGAAGTCTTGTTTAGAAATTTCTCTTCTCGAAGATTTAAAATTTTTTTCAAGAATATTTATTAGTTTTTTAAAATCCCCATTTCCAACAGAACAGAAAATCATATTTTCAGGAGTATAAATTTTTTTGAATTTATCAACAAGTTTTTTCTTGCTCAAAGAATTCATTGTTTTTTGGGTGCCGATAAGATCAACAGATAATGTTCCAGTGTACAAAATTTTTTGAATCTCATTTAAAACATGCAAACGAGGATTATCTTTATACAATTTCATTTCTTCAAAAATTACTTTTCTTTCTTTTTCTAATTCTTTCTCATCAAAAACAGGATTTTTTACAAGATCCATTAAAACATCCAACGCAGAATAAAGATTTTTACTTGGAATTTTGCACCAAAAACCAGTTAATTCTTCACTTGTAAATCCATTTAATTCCCCCCCTGTTTTTTCAATGTCTTCTGCAATTTTTTTTGCGCTTCTTTTTTTAGTTCCTTTATAAAGCATATGCTCAATAAAATGCGAGATTCCTTTTTCATCTAAAGATTCATTAATCCCCCCAGATTTAACTGCAAAAATCATACTCATAACAGGAATTTCTCTTTTTTCAAATAAAACAGTCATGCCATTTTTCAAAATTTTTTTCCTAAAATTTTCTTTCATAATTTAAAAAAGTTAATTTAGTATATAAAGATAATTATTTAAAAATTAAAAAAGCCAACAAACATAAAAATAAAACAATTAAAATAGCAATAAACCAACTTGAACGAGTAATTTCTTTTCTTTTTGGGTGCTTTTCTTGAGGCAGCTCTTCCTGAGAAAGTTTTTTTTGAAATTCCAATTCTTTTTGTTTTCTTAAAAGAAGATTTTCTTTATCCCCTCTACTCTCATCTGAATTTAAATAATCCCCCATAATTATTTAAGTAAAACAGAAATTATAAATTTACCTTTTTTTAAATACAAAATATCTTTCAGTTCCAAAAGTAAAATCATCAAGGACATTAAAATTCCCTTTAATATAATCTATTGCCCAATCTCTCCTGACTTTAAATAAAGTTTTTTTGAATAAACTTCGCATCGCAAAACTCACAATAAATAAATCACATAAAGGAACAATTTCAGAAAGAAATTTTTTTGCATAATTTTTTTCAAGCATTTCTAAAGAGTCAATTGTTTTAAACAAAAAACAAACCCTTGGAGTTTTTTGTTTTTTAATTATTTTCTTAATTTCTTCAACTTCAAATAGGCTTTTATGAAAAACAATTGCATTAATTTTATTTTTCTTAAAAAAATAATTAACAACATCAACTAATTGTTTAACTCCTTCAATACCAACATAACTAACATTCTTTTTTATTTTTTTAAAAAAAGAATAAGAAATTCCATTTATTCCTGCACCTAAATCTATAATACTAATTTTTTTTTCAGAAACATTTTTAAAAATTCTGGAATAAACTTTTTCATAAAAATCAAATCTTTCTCTTGTTGAAACATGCCTTAATAAAAACCACCGAGCATCTTTGTCCTTAGGATTCATTATTTTTCTTCCCATAAAAGCAGTAAAAGCTTGCCTAAGCAAATTTCTCGTTAATTTAATTTTTTCTTGTTCAGAGCATTGTCTTTTTTCAAAAAGTTGATATGCTTTTTCAACATCTTTTAAGGGCAGTTCAGAAAACTCTTTTTTAGAAATTATTTTTTTAATTAAATCTTCTTGTAACATCAAGATTTTTAAGTAAAAAGAATTTATAGATATATGCCAACTAACGCATCTCCTGCTTTTTATTCTGCTCAAGGAAAATATTTAGAAGCAAAAACAATAGAGGAAAAAATAATTTTCTTAAAAGACATGATTAAAGAAGCCCCAAAACACAAATCCTCTGAAAATTTATTAGCAAATCTAAAAACAAGATTAAAAAAATTAGAGTTAGAAAACGAAAAAAAGAAAAAATCTGGAAAATCTTCTTCTAAAGGAATAAAAAAAGCAGATTTGCAAGCTGTTCTCATCAGCAAAACAAATTCTGGAAAATCTTCTTTGCTGAAAGTGCTGACAAATACAAATCCAAAAATATCAGAAAATAAATTTACAACAAAAGAACCAATAGTAGGAATTTTAAATTATCAAGATGTGCAGATTCAAATAATAGAAAACCCGTCGATAGAAAGTGAAAATTATGATAAGGGTCTAACAAATAGTGCAGATGTTTTATTAATTTTAATAACAAGTTTAAAAGAATTGGGAGAAATTGAAAATATTTTACAAAAAGAAGTTAATAATAAAAATTTTAAACCAAATTATAAAGAAACAACAATTCAAAAAACAAAATTATCTAATAACAATTCTGGGAAGGTGGAGGGGGAGCGAAGCGCTGGGGGGTGGGGCTTTCCTAATTCCTTTCAAAAAATTATAATCCTCTTCAACAAATCAGATAATTTAACAGAAGAACAAAAAAGAAAAATTTCTGCAAATTTACAATCAAAAAAATATAATTTTGTTTTAATTTCCACTATAACCCAAGAAGGATTAGAAGAATTAAAAGAAAAAATTTTGAGCAGTTTTGATAAGATTCGTATTTTTACAAAAGAACCAGGAAAAGAAAAATCTCAAAAACCAATTATAATGAAACCAGGAGCAACTACAAGGGATGTTGCAGAAAAAATCCTCAAAGGATTTTCAAATAAAGTAAAAGAAACAAGAATTTGGGGGCCTTCATCAAAGTTCGGAGGTCAAATCGTCGGACTATCCCATGTTTTAAAAGATATGGATGTTGTAGAGTTTAAGACGAGATAATTAAAATTAAAGAATGACTCTTTTTAAAAACCCTAAAATATTCTTTTATTCATGGATATTGATTTATATGAATTTAAAGAAACATTAAAAAAATTTGAAGAAGATAAATTTATCGAATTTCGCGAAGATAAGTCTGTTGCTATAATTGAAGTAGGAAAAACTAACATTAATATTGATAAAATATTAAAAGAAAAAGGTTACAAGGAAGGAGAAAAAATATTAGTAATAATTCAATAAATTAGATAACTTCTAAGAATTTTAATTTTTCTTTTTCCTTTGCTAATTTATACCATTTCTTAACCATCTCGTAAGTAAGAAATCTAAAACGATTTCTAAATTCATTATAAACTTGTTTATTAATTTCCGCATTATATTTACTTTCATATTTTTTTGGAGCAACAATAAAAATCTCAATATTAAAGTTTTTTAGTTGCAAAACCCTACTTAATGATTTAGGTAAGGTTCCAAGACTATCAATCACTTCAAAAATTTTAATAGGAAATTTTAATTCTTCTTTTGAAAACCACAAAACGTCAATCCATTTTATGTCATTAATCAACTTATTATATGTAAATTCCGGTACTTCTGCTAAAGTTTGAATTTGAAATAAATAGATATTTTCTTTGTATTTTTTAGATTTATCTGGAGTGTATGTTTCAAATTTTTCTCTATTTCCTGTTTCTACTAAAACCCCTTGTATAAAATTATGGATTTTTAATTTATCTTTTTTCTCTTCCAATATATTCTCTTCTTGATAATCTGCAAAAGAATATAGGCCTAAGCTAACTTTTTTAAAATTCTTTTTATTTTTTATCTCTCTATATAAAACCCCCCTTATTCCTGCTTTCCATTCTTTACTAACTTTCACAGCAGGATAGTATTTCTCAATATTACTATAAATCTGTTCCCAATTAGCAACACCATTAAAATCTTGAATTACTTTTTTTATTGCTTCAACTTTTGTTACCATTTCACCTCGTAATCACATATCTTTTAACTTCTTCATATAATTCTTTTGCTTTTTTGTTTTTCTCAAAATATTCTCTAACAGGTTCAATCATTTCATTCAAGTAAAAAGAAACACATTTTTTCAAATCAAGAGGATGCAATTTTCCTTCGCTGTAAATCTTTTCAAGCCCAGAATAATTAATTTCTAAATTTCCGCCAAATTTTTCTGACCGAGAAATTTTTATTTTAGAATATCTTTTAAAAACCAAATATTTTAAATAATCAAATAAAGGATTTCCTTCAATAATTTTTTCAGGACAAAATGCTTTGTTAATTTTTCTTTCAATATCTTCTTTTGTATCATGCATGTAAATGCAGGTTTCTGGTTTGCTTTTGCTCATCTTGCTTGCCAAAATAATTTCATCTTTATCTTTTCCTGGTTGAACTCCTTGCAAACCCAAAATCATATGATGAGAAATCACAACAGGTTTTTTCCATCCCAATTTTTCTGCAATTTCTCTTCCAAGAACATTAGCACGACGCTGATCAAGCCCTAACTGACAAATATCAACACTTAATTCAAAAATATCTGAAACTTGCATACTTGGATAAAAAAGCTGTGCAGTTGACTGCAACTCACCTTCTTTCCTACCCATAATTGTAGTTGCTCTAATACTTCTATTTAAGGTTGTTTCTTTTGCAACTTTCAAGACCCTATCCCAATAGTTCAAATTATTCATTTTACCAGAAGCCCAAATTATTTCAACTTTAGAAGTATCAACACCGCACGCCTTCCACATTTCAATAAAATATTCTCCTGCTCTTTGAATTCTTTTCAAATCTCCGCCAAGCTTGTTGTTAATAAACGCAAAATAATCTGCAAGATATAATTTAAACTTAACACCTGCTTTTAGTAAAAGTTTAATATTTTCTGCTCTCAATAATCCAAAAGGAATATGCGCTAATCCTGACGGCTCAAAACCATCATAAGCAATAATTTGTTTTCCAGATTTAAGCATTTCTTTTAACTCTTCTTCTCCAATTATCTCCCCCCCATCTGCTACACTTTTTATCAATTCTAATCTTTCTTCCCAGTTTAATTTTTTTTCTTGCGTTTCTTTTTTTTCTTTCTTTTTAACAGCCATATTTTATTTAACAAAACTAATTTATTAAATATTTCTATTATCAAAAAAATTAACTTGAATTTCCAAAAATTTCAGCCATTGCCCTGCCCATGCGAGTCCATTTATCGAGCATATCTCTTTGATTCTCGTCAATACTTTGATTTAATCGCAATTCAACATTATCCAACCTCTCGCTGACATTTCCAATATTGCTCTGCAAAAGTTCCTGCGTAATTATAAAATCTTCAATAATCTTCTGATATTGCTCTTGCTGTTTTTCGAAAATTTTAGCAACTAAATTTAAACCAGTTGAAACATGAAAAGATGAAGAAATAAATCTTATTCTCCCGTTAATATCGCATCTTATATGCTCTTCATAAATCCCTTCACTTTCAGGAGTTGTAAAAGAAATATAATAATTTCCAGGAACAGAAGTTGCCTGCATATCTCTTTCTAAAATAAAAAAAGTTTTGTCAGGATAAAGAAGAGAAACCTTGCAGTTCGCATTTGTGATAGGATTATTTCTTGAATCCTGCAAACGAATTATAATCTGCCCCTCTTCCCCGCTAATATATTCTGTTCCTGAAACCATCACTAAATTTGGCTTCCCTTTTATTAAAAAAAAATAAATAAAAATTCCAACTAATAAAATAAAAAAACCAATTGAAGCGTAGAGAATTTGTTTTTTTTGTGAAGCAGAAAGCATCTCTTCCCCCTAAAAGGAATCAAGAGATTATACTTACTCTTATTTCGCCTTGCACTTCATCTAAAATTTGATGAGTTGTAGAATTTATTTCTCTATTCTGTTCCTGAATTATATTTAATTGAACCAAAATATTGTCGATTCTATCAGAAATGCTTCCACTTAAAAATTCCCAAGTATTTGTAGTTGTTTCATTTAATTGATTAAATTGAATTTCTTGCTCTTGCCTTAAAATTTCAACTGCTTCTCTTAAATTATAAACTTCAACGCAAAGTGCGCTTGAATTTGTAACACCCTCAGAACAAAATGCCAAAACCTTGTCTAAATCAGAATCTAATGAACTAAACCTATTATTTATTTCAGCAGCATTATCTTGATTCATTGCATTTGAAACAATCCAACTTGTATCAGATTTAATATCAGTTAATTGAGAAGTCAAATTATTCAACATCTCAGTTAATTGTAATGAAAGTTCCAATCTAATATATTCTAAAAAATTTGTTAAAGAAATATTTACTGAATTTAAATTTGAAGTAATCTCAGAATCAAACGCATCTATTCTTGTAATAATTGTTGCATTAACATTATTCAAATTATTGTTGAGATTTGTTCCAGTTGCACTCAAATTATTTAAAATATCCTGATGAGCAGAGTTTAAAGCATTGTTCAAATTTGTTTCAGCAACAGAAATTCTTGTGTTTAATGTTTGATTAGTATTTGCAATATCTCCACTTAACTGAATATCAAAATTAAATAAACTCTAATTCAAAAGATTTGCTTTATTTGAGATTGCATTAACTTCTTCTAAAGCAGGATTTAAATGAAATGATTGAGAAGATTTTATTGTCTGACCACCTCTGACACAAGTAACTTCTTGCTCATAAGTTCCAAGAGGTTTGCCTATTAATGAATCTGTCCTATACCAATTTCCAGCAATACTTGATTCAGCCATTGCACCATTATTTACAAATACAGATTTATCAGGATAAACAATTTTTACATTGCAAGAATCTGCTTCAATAGGAAGCCCTTTGTAATCTGCTAACCTAACAATAGTAGATGCACTGTCATTATTCCAATATTCTGTATGAGATACCCATTGCATTTGAACTTTTTCAGAAACATTTTTTCCAGAAACATAAGCAACTGTAAAAAATAAAATTACAATAAGCAAAAACAAAGATATTGTTAATATCCATGCTTTCTTTGTGTGCTCTTTGAAAAAGTTTCGTAATCCCATCTTCTCTTTTTATAGGTGATAAAAAACTCAAAGGTTTATAAAGAAATATATACTTGAATAGGTAGTATTAGAATATATATATATATTAAAAAGTATATATTAAAAAGTATATATTGGAAAGCATATATTAAAGAATACAAATATTTAAAAAAGATTTCTATAAGAAAATAAAAATTCGTTTTACTGCAAAAAATAAACATCTGTTTTTAATAATTAGAATTTTCAACAAAAAATTTCAAAAAATAAATTTAACAGATAAAATTTCAAAAACTAATCTTCAAGATAAGAATCAATGTATGATTTTAAAAGATAACTTTTATGATACCACATAAATAATTTCCAATCCACCCAATCTTGTTTATTAAAATTTTTTTCAATTTCTGAATGTAAATTTACAGGAAGAAGTTCTTTCAACCTATTTTTTCTTTTGAAAATTTCAATTTCAATTTTTTCTTTTAATTTATCTTTAATATTATCATAGAATTTAGAGTCATTAGATTTTTCATTAATCATCTCAATTTCTTCTTGGGATAAATTTTGAATACTTACAGGATGTGCAAATCTCATGCCAACAATTCCTTTAACAACTCTTTCTAAAAAATTTGAATTGACAATTTGAATATAACTTTCTCCCCAATCACAAAAATCACTTCTTAATAAAGAGTATGCTACAATAAAATCACTATTTACAATATCTTTATTAAAAAATCCGTCTCCATCAATAAATTCTGATTTAAAATCGCAGAATAATTTGTGTTTTTTGATTAACCTTTCCCCTTCTTCACCTTCTAATCCAGGCCAATATTGCCCTCTTACAATTTGAATATCTGATAACAACAAAGGTTCTCGTATATAAGAAGTATGGGAAATTTGAACATAATCATTTCTTAAATAATCAAAAATTTTTAAAATCTTTTCAAGCGCATAATTTTTTGTTTCTCTGTCTAAAAAAGGATAAATTGCTCCAACTGAGTTATAAAATGCAGAAGGAATTGCTTCATGTGGTCCCCCGCAATATGCATAAACCATCCATTTATTATTTTCTCCTGTTTTTGGATTTGTATATGCTTTATCTAATGTCTTGTGATATAATTCTTCAAAATTATCAAGTGCTTGTTTAGGATTTTCCCAGATTAATTGAGAAAATTTATCCAAAGAATCATCTGCAATATTAAAATATCTTTTATAATGATTTCTTATTTCTTCTGAAATTTTATCTTTTTCCATTTTTCAAGAAATCTTAGGTGATTTCAAGCCACCACCTCAAAAAAGCAAGAATAATCTTATTTATAAAATTAACTATCTTAAAATATAAAATGCTTTTAGAAATTCTCATTGCACTTTTTCTCGGAATTCTCGTAGGCACATTTACAGGTTTATTTCCAGGAATCCACATTAATTTAATTGGTGTTTTATTAGTTTCATTCGCGAGCACAATTTTTTTTAAGATACCGCCAATTTATTTAGTAATATTTATCGTCGCTATTGCAATTGCACATACTTTTTTGGATTTTATTCCAAGCATTTTTTTAGGTTGTTCAAACACAGAAACAGAACTTTCATTATTGCCAGGGCATGAATTATTGAAGCAAGGAAAAGGTTACCAAGCAGTAATGTTTTCAGCATATGGGGGGTTAATTGCACTTTTTCTATTTGCGTTAATTTCCTACCCTTCAATAAAATTTATTCCAAAAATTTATGAAATTCTCACAAAAGAAAAATATATCATGGCAGTTGTTTTAATTGCACTAACTCTTTTTTTAATTTTAACAGAATCAAACAAACTGCGGGCAACAATTGTAATTTTATTGTCAGGAATTTTAGGTTATAGTGTTTTAAATTTAGAAACATTAAAACAACCATTATTTCCATTATTAACTGGATTATTCGGAGTTTCTTCATTAATTTTATCAATAAAAACAAAAACAAAAATTCCAGAACAAGAATTTTCAAAACCAGAAATAGATAAAAAAAGTTTTTTAAAAACAAGTTTAGCATCTTTGATTTCTTCTCCACTTTGTGGATTTCTTCCAGGTTTGGGCTCAGGACAAGCAGCAATTTTAGGAAGCAGCATCGTAAAAACAGACAAAAAAAGTTTTCTCATGCTCCTCGGATTAACAAATATTTTAGTTATGGGGATTTCATTTTTAGCACTTTATGCAATTGAAAAAACTCGAACAGGTGCAGCAGTTGCAGTTAAAGAACTTTTAGGAAATTTTGAATATCCTACCCTAATTTTAATAATTGCAGTAATAATAATTTCAGGAATAATTTCTTTTTTCTTAACAAAATATCTTTCAATTATTTTTGCAAAGAATATAAATAAATTTAATTATTCTAAATTATCTTTAATAATTATTGGAATATTATTTATTTTAACATTTATTTTTTCAGGAATTTTAGGTATTTTAATTTTAATAATTTCAACATTTGCAGGAATTTATTTTATTCAACTTGAAGTAAGAAGAACAGGCATGATGGGATGTTTGTTAATCCCAACAATAATTTATTATTTATTTTAACTCAAAAAAACCTCAAATTTTTACTTCAGCGACTTAGTATCTCACAAAAACCACCAGACCATTGCCGTTAAAATCAACCCGATCGACATCCCAAGCAAACAGGCTGCTATCCCTGTTCAAGTAAACCCCAACAAGCCCTGAATTTTTAATTTCATAATTTTCCCAATTTCTTGTATATAAAGTCCTCTCTCCTTTACCTGAAAGAATTATTGGAATTCCTGTTTTAATATCAACATCAGAAGAATTAAACTTTTGCTGTGAAACTGAATTTAAAATTGGTGCTTCAAAATATGCTTTATTAAGAACTTCTAATGAATTAGGTAAAACAAATGAAAGTTTATGAGGAGAATTTAAATCTTTTCTCAAAGATAAATAATTAAGCAAAATCACATAAGCACTATCTTCTTTTAAATTAATTCCTTTTGATTTAAACTGCTCAAAAAAATCATTTGCTAAATAAGAGTTTGGTTCTTGCCTTGTTCTTAAAACTAATGCAGAATCTATATCATATCCTGATAAATTTAATAATTTCTCTCTTGAAATTCTTTCTAAATTTGCTGGAGTTGCTGTTTTTATTTTAGGATGTTCTTGTCTCAATATTTCGTTTATTGCAACAACATTTCGTTTATTGCAACAACATAAAATGAATTTGAGCCCTTTCCAACTTCGTCAATTTTTGTTATTGCTTCTATATCTGGATAATTTACAATAACCTTCTTATGAATTGATTTTCCAAATTCATTATTTTCTAAGAAAAATGCGTGTTTAAAATCTTGAGTTAGAGAGTAATCTTTGAATCCAGGTTCATTAATAACTTTGAATCCAAGCTCATTAATAAAAGAATTCAATATTTTATATGCTCGTTCTGGATTTTGCTCAATAAATTCCTTAAACTTTATTGAAGATTCATTAAAATCTCCATAAAGACAAGATTGCAAGTCCCCCCTGCTTTCTTCAACTAATTTATTCAACCCCCCTAATTCTTCTGAACTAAGTTTAGATTTGCCCATTTCATAAATTTTTTTCCATTTCTGAAAATTATTGAATAATGATTCTAATTTCATAAATCTTTCAAAAACTCTTTCTTTTTAAACTTTTTGAGAACTTTTTGTCAATAACATTTAGTGACATCCGAAGATAAATTTACGCAATTATTTTTAATCTTCATCTTGCAAAGAAACAACAATCTCATTCAATTCTTTCATAATCCTCTGCATAATTTCCTTGTTGCTCTCCTTTGGATTAGATTCAGCATATTTTATTGCTTTTGAAACACCAACAACAATTCCTTTCTTGACTTGCGCATTTCCTCTGCTTGGCATTAAAAAAATCGCTTTCATAATTTCTTCAACATCAGCGTTAGGTTTGTTCTTTTTATATTCCAAGGCTTTAATAGCAGATGAAGTTATTGCAAATTTTACATCTAATTCTTTCGCCATCTCTTATTAAAAAAATTCTCCTTTTTAAAGATTTGTTTACTAATTCATAATGATAAAAAAGAATTTAAATAAAATAATTGCAAAAACCTAATTCTCAAAACCACTGCTCTAATTTTTCTTGTTTTTCTGTTTCTTTTCCAAAAATAGAATCAATATATTTTTTAACCAAATCTAAATTTTGCTGAATATAAGGAGATAAATCATATTTCTTAGCCAAACCTATTGCAACTTCAAGATATTTTCTAATCCCCCCTTCATTTATTGTAAAAATTAATTTTCCTCCGCATTCCAAACAAACCCCTGAAAGTGGCGGGCGCCTAAAAATACTATTGCAACCAACACACCTAAAAGTTTGCGTCGAGAAACTCCTCAAATTACCTTTAATATCCCTCATAAAATGCCTATCAATAACCAACCTCGCAGTATCTTTTGTATCAACTGCGCGAATTTTTTCAACTAAATTCATTTGATGCTCAACTTTTTCTTGCATTAATCCCAAACTTTTATACGACGAACAACCAACCCCTTTATTAAAATCATCTGTGTCGTGAGTAAAACCAATCCCCACAAAAGGATTTTTCTTTTCTTTTAAAATAGATTTTACATTTGAAATTTTTATTTCAGAAGAGTGTTTGCCCAATTCTGAAGCATGATATAATTCAAGAGGATATTCCATAAGTATTTCCAAATCCAAAATTTGTTCATCAACTTCTCCTGCATCTATTTTTGCATTTAAAACAAGTGGCGCATCTTGAGTTCCCCCTCGATGACTTGGTAAAAAATATCTTGAAAAATTTATTAAAACATCTCCTAAAAGCATAATAGAAGCTTCATCACCGTCGCAATCTCTTCTAATTGCAGCATGCATATATGGGGAAGCCATTAAGCCAAGTGTATTAGAAAAACCAATAAACCTACAAATAACACCTGCACAATTATGAGGAGCCATACAAACACCAAGTTTCCCAACTAAATCTTCCTTGGATTTCACATTATAAAATTTTTCAATACCATAAAATTTTTCCAGTAATTCGTCTACAAAATTGCAAATTTTTATAAAAACTTCCCCCCCTTTTTCATCAGAAGATTCCAAATAATCTGGAATCAAAATATCATGAGGCATTAATTCAATAATTTGCTCGTCATTAACAATTTCATCCCCATAAATATCTTTATCATAACCCAGCTCTTTTAATTTCAAAATACTCGTTCTAATTTCTTTTGGTTTAAATGCAGTCAAAGGAAGCTCTGTAGCATCTATTCTAATTGTCCCGTCTTTATTAACTTGCAAATTATGCTTTGCTCTCAAAAAACCTTTGACTAAATTTTCAGGAATTTTTGAATCAGAAGACAATCCCCTAACCCCCTTAATCAAAACAGGAATTTCATTAGAAAATAATTTTAATTTTTTCGCAGCGCAATCAAAATAATCTTGAATTTTTATTGAACGAGAATAATAAGGTTTCCCCTCTGCATCAGAAAATTGAGAAAATTTTGTGTTTAACTTTTCTTTTGTTCCATAAAAATAATACTTTTTTATTGTTTTATTTTCACAAAATTCACAGATAGGATAAATTGTTTCTTTCTGACATTTTTCACAAAAAAACAAAGGAAAAGAATTTTTTACACTTCCTAAATTGCATGCTGCTTGAACACTTCTCAATCTCCCCCCTTCATTTCCAACAGGAAATAAAACATTTGGACTGCCAACAAGTTTTCGCACTTTTGTTTTTTCAGGTCTGCCCATACGAGCTCCTATAAAACTTCCTGCTTTATCTTTTATCTTAAAATTACAAACATGATTAATTAAACCCAACGCATCAAAATTTTGGAAAATTTTAGATTCTTCCTCAACTTTATTCAGAAGCAAATCCTCTTTAAGAAAATCTAAAAACGATTTTTCCAAATTTTCAATTTTTTTCCTTAAATCTTCTTCAGAAATTTTTTCTTTTGATTCATCAAAATTTAAATTATTCAGAACACCAAGATTTAAAAAAAATGCTTTGCTTGTTAAAGAATCAATAATTACATTTTCAAGAGTTACATCATGAACAACACCCAAAATTTCTAATGCCCTTTTTCCACCTTTAAATTTTTCTTTATCATTCTTAGTATATGGCAAAATAATTTTTCCATCAAATCTTAAATATTTCAACCAATCAATTAAATTAAAAAAATGCTCTTTTGAAATTTGCGACCAATAAAAAATATAAGAGGGGTGCAAAGGAATTTTAAATTCTCTGCTTAAATTAATAGATTCTTCAAAAGAAACATTCCAAAAATCAAAATTCTCTAAAAAATATTTTTTCTTTTTTTCATCTTTTATTTCTTTTAATTTTTCTTTTAATTCCAAAAACCACCATTCTTCAACATAACCAGATTTTAATAATTTTGAATTTCTATTTGCAACATCACTGTATGGAAAAAGAATGTCTCCTAAATAAATAATCTCTTCTGTTTTATTATAATATTTTACTGCTTCTTCCTTTGTTTTCAGTTTTTTTACACTTCCATCTGAAAGTTTGATAATGGGGCCATCTATTTTATCACACACACTAATTGCACACCCTTTTGTAGGTTTTTCTAGTTTTAATTGGGTTCCAATTGCAATAAATCCGTCGGTGATTCCCATAGTCGCAGGACTAACAGCAGCTGCACTAAAACCAGAATTTCTACCTCGCCCATATCTAAATCTAAAACCTCCTGATTGAGAAGGGTGAGAAAAGACAGGTCTTCCAGCCACAATATCTTTAATATAGGTTGGAGAAGAATCTGCTTTTCCCTTATCTTTTTTTTCATGAATTTTTATATACTCTTCTAAAAAATTAAAACCACTGCATTTAATTCCGTTTTTTTTAATATGATTCATCAAACGAAAACCTTTCGCTGCCTTTTGAGCAAGCCCCTCTGAAAAAATTAAACACATTCCGCCGCGAATAAAATTTGTTTCAACCCTTTCTAAATTTTTATAATTTGAAACTTCTAAATCTTCAGTGGGTTCCCCGCAAATTTGAATAGGCAAGTTTTGCGCTAAAAAAACAATTTCTTCTTCTGTTGGAAAATATTGAAGATTAGTAATTCTTTCATGATAATCTGTATTTTCAGAAACATACCTTCTAATTTCTTCTTCTGTCGGGTCATATTTTGCAAAACCAAATTTCTCCCTAAGAAAATCAATTAAAATTAAAACAGCACACGACGCTGTTGTTCCTGCACTCCTAATTGGCCCAGAAAAAAAAGATTGCAAATAATCTTTTCCATCACGAGTTTTTCCAACTTTCAAATGTGTAAATCCTTCAAGAGGACTTGAAACAACACCCAAAGTTGAATAAGCAAAACCAATTCTAATTCCTGCATCAATTGATTCAAGCAGATTTTTAAATTTACAAAATTTTTGCTCTGCAATTTCTTCAGCAATTTTAAAAACAACAGTAGTATCAAGCTTCCCATACTCTTCTTCTAATTGCAAAATCCTTTCAGTAATCCCAGAATTTTTCATTTGAGGGTAAATAGTAGAGATTAAACTTACAACTTTTTCAGCCATAGACATTGCTAAAGGAATCTCCACTTCTTCAAGAGGGTCGTAACCTTTTGCTCGTGCTTGATTTGATAATAAATAAACTTTATCAACTTCTACTTTTAAATTTTCAAAATATTTTTGTGCGTCCATCTTTATCCCCCCCGCAAATTACCCCCATATCTTTCATTTTTTCTAAGGCATCTTTCCAACCATTTACTCTAAAAATATTTGGAGGCAAATCTTTTTCCTGATTCCAAGGTTTATCAAACAAAATAACTTGAATCCCATTAAAAGCACATTCCAATGCATAATTTAAATTATCTTCAATTAAAAGAAAAATTCCTTTTTCCTTGCAAATTTCTGATTTGGTTTTCGCACCACCCCACGCATCACCTGAAAAAATAATTTTAAAATCTTTGTTTGGAAAATATTTTTTAAAAAATTTGGTTGGGCTGTCTTTATTTGAAATATGCCGGAAAGTTACAAAAAAAATTTCATGAATTTCATCTAAAAAATTGATTGAATCAAAAGCACCCGCACATAATTCCAAATTTAACAAAACACCCTCTTGATTAGTATGTTCGTAAATAAATTTATGCATCTGTTCATTATTGATTTTTACAGAAGCCCCCACCTGATGGTAATTTAAAATTTCAGAATAGTTTATAAAAATATTTTTTTCTGATTTTAAAAATTCTAAAAAACTTTCAATGTATTTTGTTACACCCTCATCAATATCAATCCCAATTTTCATTTCTCTATCTCCTGTTTAATTTCTATTTGAGGGCTCTTAGAATTTTCTGCTTTTGAATTATAATTTTCAAAATCCAAAATTTTTACTTCATGCGTTTTTAAATTAATCATTGGAATTTTACAATGATCCGGGGTGTTTCCAAATTTTTCTTGGTAGGGAGTAAAACTTTCCCACGAAGAAGTTGAAATTAAAAAAATATTATTATAAATTTTTACACTCGATTTGTGAGTATGTGCTGAAATAAAAAAATCAGGGATCTTGTTTATTAAATGAACATCTTTTTCACAAGGATAATATTGAACAGAAGAATGTGTAGGCGCAAGATGTCTTTGCTTAAGCAAGTATTCCATAATTTTTTCTGGAAAATTCATAGATTTAATTTGCATTAATTGTGGAACAGAATTCGCATAATAAGGATATGAAAAACCGTGATAAAGCAAAACATCAAAACCTTCAAAAAATTCATTAGATGCAATATTTATCAAACAAGGATTACCAACCATGACAACATTCTCTAATTCATAAAGTGCCCAGGCGTATTTTTCATCTAACGAAGGCTGGGGCTCCATTAACCTAACTCCGTCGTGATTTCCAGGAGAAATTATTATTTTTATTCTTTTTGGAATTTTAGATAAAATATTTGCTAATTCACAAAATTGCTGTTCCAAATCCATAATTTCAAGATCTTTCTCTTGCTCAGGATAATTTCCAACTCCTGTAACTAAATCTCCGACTAAAAAAAGATATTTTATTTTCTCAACTTCAGGAGTGTTTTGAAATTTTCCATTTAAATAATCAATAAATTTCAAAAAATCATTCTTAAGAAACTTTTTACTTCCATAATGCAAATCCCCCAAGAACAAAGCGTATTCTTCCACAAGAGATTTTTTTCTTACAGGAACAGCAATTTCTGGAAAAATAATTTCATTTACGAATAAAATTTCTTTGTTTCCCGAGCATTTAAATCCAAAAATTGAATCCAATGAAAGATTTTCAGCTTTTTCGTATGCTTCTTTTTTCGAAGAATTAACTAATAATTTTACTCTTCCAGTCAAATCTTCAACTTCAAGAATAATGTTCTTATTTTTTGTTATTTTTTTGTTATAGATAATTCCAATTATTGAAAAATTTTGTTTAGAATCATTAATTTTATTTATTGAAATTAAATTATTCAAATTTTTATTTTCTTGAAGAAAAGATTTCATTTCATTAAATCTATTTCTAAAATAATTTACAAAATCTTTTACTTCAAACTTCTTTCCATTGCAAATTTTTGGAGTTAAAACCTTGATTATATCACTCTCTTTTGAATTAGTTTCTTTCTCTTCATTTAAAACAGATTGTAAGGAATGGGTTTTTGCGCAAACTTCTAAATTTAAACCAATCTTAAAGACCAATTCATTTATTTCTTGATTAGATTTACTTTGCTCAAATGCTTCTTTAGTAATTATTTTTTTGCGTGTAAAATTTTTAAGGTGATTGATTAAAATTTTTATAGATTCAAAATCATTAGAATCTCCAAATAAGTCCAACAAACTTTTGTCTAAGAGAATTTCTTTTTCTACACAAAAATTCAAAACTTCTTTTTTTCCCATTTAAATTTTTTCTATTCATAATTTAATGCTTCTTCTAAGATTTCTTTAACCTTGCCTAAAATATCTTTAGAAATTGCAAGTTTGATTTCCCTCATTCTTCCCCCTCTTCCTTTTGAAATAATTTTTACATTGATAATTCCCAGCATATCAAATTCTTGAATAATATCCCCCACACGCCTTTGCGTCAAAATTTCAATTTTGTCTTTAACACAGAGGCTTCTGTAAAAATTATAAACATCACCTGTAAAAAAGGGGCGTTCATCTTTAGTTTTCTCTGCTAATTTCAAAATAGAATATAAAACTAACTGAAACTGCCTGGGTTCAGAAGAAACAATATCTAAAATTTTATCTTTCTCAATTTTATTGTTTGCTTCATCAATGTGGGATAAATTAATTTTTTTATTTCCTTCTCTTTCTGCAAGTTCTCCAGCAACTCTTAATAAATCCAAAGCTCGACGAGCATCACCGTGCTCTCTCGCAGCATAAGCAGCGCATTTTGCAAGAACACCCTCGCTTAAAACATTATTTCTAAACGCTTTTTCAGACCTCTCTTTAAGTATATCTTGAATTTGCAGAGCATTATAGGGCGGAAAAACAACTTCCTCTTCTGAAAGAGAACTTCTAACCCGAGGATAAATAT